>WNGB01005732.1_pt1 | contig 33177 bp, 33 predicted proteins | sample 5400681 | NCBI WGS metagenome assembly WNGB01 (sample SAMN13153367, study PRJNA577476) | soil metagenome | isolation source: 115 cm soil or saprolite under grassland replicate 2 | place: USA:California | collected 2016-06-15
CATTTCACGACCCAAATGGCTTGAGGGAGCCTAAAACGACGTAAGCTCAAAGGTGCTGGCGGGGAAATTGAACGACACGGCAAACTGATCAATGAAGCCACGCTGTCCTCCAGGGGTTATTCCAAGCGAACTGACCCCTCGACCAACGGACCCATGCGCCTGACCAAGAGTGTCCCTTTCTTCGGCTTCACCTTGTCGGCGGTGAAGATGAAAGGGACGGTGACCTCAGCGATTCCCCTCAACTGAACTCCGAGAGTGAAGGTACGCGGGGCATGGGGGAGCAGCAGGTCGTCCTCTCCGCGAGCGTGCCAGATAAGGACCTGCCCTCCACGAGAGTCGTTAGACATCGAGCAATCCGGGCCCCCCACTTGCCGATCTTCTGCCGTTATCCCGGTGCCACTCGGATGACGAGAAAACTCAAACCGTACGCGCCACGACCTTGCCGCCCCGGGCCCATCGTTACGAAGTTCCAGGACGATGCCGGCCTGGGCAATCGCCCGCCCGCCGACATCCACGTCCCTGACGACACCCGGTCCAACGACTCGGAGCTTCAGATCTGGCACGCGCCTCCACTCGCGCCAGGGTCCCAGGCCAAAGATGATGAGGACAAGCGTGCCGCCGGCTGCCGCGATCGCGGCCCAGTCGCCCGCCATGGATAGCCAATCTGCGGCCATGCCGAACAACTTACGCCACTCCCCACCGCCGGGGAGACGGGTCTACGCGGCGAGCTCATGCCATCCCCTGCTTCCATGTCTGCTCACGCTTCTGGACCCCTTCCGGACCGCCATTCGCTGGGTGTCGACCAGGACGTCCGATACACCCATCCACCCAATGCTTAGGGCCTCAGCATTGCGCTAACCGGAGCATCGGAGTGCTACAGGAAGTAGTTGGCCGCCGCGAACCGCAGCTGTTCAACGAACAGATCGCGGAAGTTGGCGAGCGCGCCCTGCTCGTAGAACAGAATCAGTGCGCCCTTATAGGCCTGCTCGTCGATGCTGCGGTATGACAGCGGCGGCAGGCCGTGGGCCAGGAGCGCAGCGTTCGCCATCAGGCGCGACGTACGCTTGTTGCCGTCAGCGAAGGGCTGGAGGTACGGCAGCAGCACGAGACACGCGAGCGCCTTCTCGGCGGGCTCCTCAAAGCTATTGATCGCCCGGAGGATGCCGTCGAGGTGGGAGGCAATCTCCACCTGGCTCGCCGGCGGGACGTACACCGTGCCCGTGATGCCAACCCCGCTCGTGCGCAATCCGCCCGGCACGCTCAGGTCCTTGGTCAGGAGCGCATGGACCTCCTCTACCTGCGAGCGAGTGAGCCGGCGAAAGTCGTCTTGGTGCTGCCAGACGTACTCGAAGGCGCGCTTGTGGTCGAGAATCATTACCGCCTCGGCATGAGAGTGCCCGGGCGCCTCGACGGACTCGCGGATCAGCTGCTCGGTATCCAGCAGGGTGTAGGTGTTGCCCTCGATCTTGCTCGACTTCCAGCTGAGCTCAATGACGAATCGCTCGAGCTCGCGCTGCGCGGTGGCTTCGTCGGTCGCACGCCGCTTGGCGAACTCCTCCCGCGCCGTGGCGATGGCCTCGAGGTCGGCCGGCCGGAAGATGCCACGGACCGCTTCAAAGAGCTCCGGCTGGAGCCCGGTGTAGCGCGCGCGGCGTTGGTCGGGCTCCTGAACCAGGTACTCCTCGACGTCCCACAGGGCGAGCGTCCGGGCCTGCGGCGTAATGGCGTAGGTCGTGGCCCGCCCCGTCCCCGACGTCGCCACGTAGCCCAGCTCGACCAGGCGCCCCAGCTCGCGGATGGTGTTGTCACGTGTCTCCCCTACCGCCTGCGCAATAGCGGGCCGCGACAGATTCTCGCCAGGTGCAAGCACCCGGAGAATCTTTATAGCTCGTGGGGTAATCGTCGCATTCATGTAGGGTTATCGTAGCAAATTGCGACGATAATACAAGGAAATTGAGACGAGAACCGGCGCTAGCGAGACCATTATAAGCGTAATTAGGCCGCCTGTGCTTCGTCGAGGAAACCCTGCTCAATGGAGCATACTTATTTCGTTCACGCCAACCATGAGCATATTGCACATTGATCGCCTCCTCTGGCCGGCGCATAACCAAGCGGTCCCCCATTTCCAATACTGAGGGGAGGTAATCTTGGCGATTCACGGTTTTGAGGCCGGCCAGCTCGTGGTCTGCCAGTATCGCCTGCCGCATGAAGTCCAACCCTGGATCCATGGCGTGCATATCGGTGAGGTGGTCGAGCCGGGCGACGACCCGGCGAAGTGGAACCGTCACAACTCCGAGCGGACCTACTGCGAGACCACCGGCCATGTCCCGGTGCTCTACTGCGCCAGGTTCCCGTGCTCCACCTGCCGCGAGCGGTACCCCGAGGGCTTCCGTCAGCACGACGCCGCGGACTCCCTCATCCGCATCACGGCTGAGGAAGCCGGCATGCCCTTCCCCCGGCAGGTGCTGCGCTTCGTCGGCTCCAAGGCCCTGCGTAGCCTCGCGCAGTCCAAGTACCCCGGCGCGGCCGAGGTGCTGGCCGAGCTCGAGAGGGGCCACCTCCAACCAGTCCCAGCCGTCCTGCCGGAGCTGCCCGCCAGCGTCTGGAACACCGGCTACGACTGGATCGAGGCGCTGCGTGGCGGCTGGTATGAGGTGCCGTCCTGGGGCCGCGACGGCTGGGACCTCGGCTCCTGGCCGCTCGTCATCATCGCCCACTACGACCGTCCAGGCTCCTACGGCCTGGCCGTCTACGTCGAGGGCGACCTGGAGGTAACCGCGTATCCCACCCGCGAGGACCGCGACGAGGCCACCGACCGGCAGGCCGCCTTTCACTGGCGCCAGTTCGGACACGGACCGCGTGACCTGCCCGACACCGACGACGAGCTCGCGCCCCATCATCGCGGGCCGTACTCGCACACGCGCACCGAGTAGCGCGGAGGTGGTCTCGTATGACCCCACCTCCTCTATCCCGCTGGCGTGTCGTCGTCTGTACCGACTGCGGTAGCCAGCTCTTCTGGCTCCGCTTCCGGCCCGAGCCGGTGAATCCCGAAGTACGCCGTCATACCGCGGCCACGTTCGAGCAGGCCCAACTTGCTCACACGCAGGACTGCGCCGGCGTGGTGTTCGTCGTCATTGACGCCGCCGGCGAACCGCCCGGTGCCGTCGACGACCTGCAACCCCAAGAAGCCGAACCCAAAGGAGACAGCCAAATGACCGACGGGAGTAATCGTCACCTGGAGATCACCCCGGAAGCGCTCAAGACCATCGCGGCCATGCACGACCGGGCAAACGCCATCGGGCTCGAGTACGGCGAGGGCAGCTCTGAGCACCTGGTGGCCCTGGAGTCCCTCGCAACCGTCTACAGTCACCTGCTCCGGCTGGGCGGCCGCATCATGCGGGACGGCCGTGAGGACGAGCTGTGCCTGATCGGGGTGACGATGCGCGACTTCACCTACGGGGTGATCTTCCGTCCAAAGAAGCTCGGCGGCGACCAGCGAGACCCATTGCTTGGTGAATGGGAGCTTCACAGCTGAACCGCCAAGGTTCACAACCGGCCTCTCCCCTCCCCGGGAGGGGCCGTCTACCTCTTGTCTCCCTGGTCGGATTACCCAAGACGCCGGGCGTTGATGAGGCCACCGCGGTGGCCGTCACACGACCGGACCGTATGAGCTCGGCCCTGCTTGTCCTCGAAGGTGCCAACCCACGCCGGCGGCTCCAGGCAGTGCTCCGGCCGGCCCGCGTGATCCGCCACCAGCCGGAAGCAGCCATCCCGGACCGCGAAGGCCTCGGCGTAGTGGTCGCTCATCCTCCGCCTCCTGTGCATTCGGCCCGACGGCCGCTACAGGGTACGTAGAAACGCCTCGACCTCAAGCATGTTCAAGCGGTCGTAGTCTCGGGGATGGATCACGACCACGAGCCTCTTGCATACGAGCTCCTCCCGCGACCGGGCCACGAAGGACAGGAGGATCATCCGGAGGAGACTCTCGCGATCAAGGCAGTTGATCTTCGCGAGCTCCGAGCCGACGATCGGCATCGCCACCGTCCCGCGCTGGCCGTGCACGTACACGGCGTCCCACAGGGAGCTCAGGCTCTCCCAAAGGTAGTCCACGGTGGACTTAGCAATGAGGTTGTTCTGCATCTTGCTGTACGCAACGCAGAAGAACCGGCGGCTGGTGTCACTCAGTGTTGCCACCGTACCTATGGGGTAGCGCTTCAGCTTGCCTTGGCGTTTGGCGCTCCGTCGCTCCGTCGCCACGGTGGCGATCCCGCGGAGTGCTTCGGCTAGGTCAGCATCGAGACGGCCCAGCTCGTTGTGATAGATACGCTCCTGGAACTGGCCCTGCACGCTGGCCGGGTTGATGACGACGCCGTTGGTGGTGTCCGTGTCAAAGACGTCGTTGAACCCGATGACGAGATGGGCGTCTTGCTCGAAAAGATCGCCCACCTTCACGACGACCGTTATGTCAGGACGGCCGAACGCCCGCAGCACTTGCCGGTGAGGCCATGCCCGAGCAATGCCCCACACCACCGCCGCGGCCGCCACCCATAAGGCAATGCGGCCCGGATGAGCCGGGCCCTTCTCCGGTACCCATACAGCGCTGTAGAACTGGATCAGCGCCGAGACGACGCCGAACGCGGCGATGGCGTTGAGGGCGAAGAGCCGCAGACCCCGCCACGTCCCGAAGATGAGCCGGAACGGCCGGAGTGTCATAGGCCGAGCCCGGCGTACACTTTCTGCGGGTAGAACCGCCTGGCGTCTCCCTGCGCCTTGTTCTTGTGATATTCATCCGGGAAGTTATCCACGGCGTACTTGAGGATGTCCCGCGCGAAGGAAACGTGAACGGTGTAGACGTCACCGTCTAGCACTGCTGAGGGACAGCGATCAGGGTCGTGGGCACGCTTCTTGTTAAGGTTAGCAACGATGATCGGCAAGTCGATCTTGTGCGCGTAGTCGACCTCCCAGGCGACAAAGCGCGTCAGAAACCGTGTCTTCTCACCGACGAGGAGTAGCATCAATTTCGAGTTCTTCATCCGCTCGCGAAGCTGCCCGCGGATCGACTCCGTGTCGCTAGTATCACGCGCGTAGTTGAGGTCGTGTGCGTCCAAAAAGCCGAAATCAATCCGGTCGTTGTCCCGCCACGCCTTGAGGATGTTGTAGTAATCCATATCGTTGTCGCCATCGAAGGCAACGTAGAGTTTGTTCCGGTACGGCATGGGCTTCCTTAATTATCGTGCTCACCCTTAGCGATCGTAAGAGACAGCAGAGACCTTGACAAGGATTTGCAACCATTGTGCTCACGCTTACTCGTGCGCAAAGACGGCATCTGAACTGACAGACCGAAGAAGCGCGGCGATGCGGCGGGGAAGGTCCGCACCGCCGCGCTTCAGCCTCGCTTCGTCCTGATCTTGGGCCAACCGCCCCGCTGAACCGTCTCCACTTCTCCGACTGGAATCTCGGGCTCCGGCGGATCCGGCTGTTCAGCCGGCGTGGGCTGTTCCTGCTCGTCACTCACGCTACGCACCTCCCTCCACCAAGAGCGTGCCGGTCAGACTGCCGAGCACGAGTACGCCAGCGAGCACCAGCCAGGTGGCGCGTTTCATCCAGCGGGCCCGCGTCTCCCCGTCGTCACGAAGAGTTTCAAGCGGCGATGGGTCAGTCCGACGGATGAGCTGGTCAACAAACAAGCCGGTCAGGTGCTCTGGAGTGCGGTGGGCCTGCCCCTCCTTGGCGTACGCCGTCCACTCCCGCCGCAGTTGCGCGACGTCCGGTGCAACGTACTCACGAGGTAGAAGCACCAAAGCGGCGGACACCGCCGCCAGCGCCAACAGCACTGCCACGGCGATGGCCAGGCCGACGAGGAACATCCGCATATGCGGGCCGTGCGCCTTCGCGATCGGGGCGCGCAACGTTGGCAGGAGGACCAGGATCACGCCCACGAACCCGAGCAGCGTGCTTGCCTTGCGCTCAAAGGCGTCGGCACGGGTCTCATGCCAGGCGGCCATGACGCGGGCATGGTCAAGGAAGGCCTCCAGCGCCGCCACGCTGTACCTCGATCTCCTCTCTGCAGGTACAGACGGCAGCGGGTCCGGCTCCCTCGTCTTACGCCAAGGCCAGTCCATGGCTGGAGGCTATCAGTCACCCGCGTCAGTCAGGGAAAACCCCCACGGACCTTCCGCAGGGGTTGAAGGCCACCCAGACCATCTGAGTCCGGGCGGTCGAAACGCTATGCCATGACCTCCTCCTTGGCCGGCTCCGGGAGCTCGGCGCCGGCGGCCGCCAGTTCCTCCCGCTCGACGTCCGACAGCTCGTAGACGCCGGTCCGGTTGAGGTAGTCGTAGTAGAGCTGGACGTGGGGGTTGGCGAAGTTCGGGAACTCGCCCTCAAGCTGCTGCTCGGCCATGTCGCACACCAACGCCACGGCCGCGCGCTGGAGGCTGTCGGTGTTCTTGCCCGCGTACTCGAGCAGCACCCAGGCCTCGTCCGGCTCGCCGTCGGAGGGTTGGGCGACGCTGAGGACCTGTCGGACGAACGAGTCTTCATACGATTCGTCGAGCAGCCGGATCACGAACCAGTTGAGGAACCGGCGCGTCACCTCCCCCTTGCCTTGCCGTCCAGCGAGCAGCGTGCGGAGTGCCGCTGCGCGCCCCTCGGCCGCCGTCTGCAAGGCCTCGAGCCGGGCTTGGGCGGCAGCTTGCCGCGCTTCTTCTTCCTTCCGCAGCGCCGCCTCGGCGGCCTCCTCCTCGGGGGTCTTCGCCGGCGGCGTTGGTACGACGGACAGTCCCGGCCGCTCAGGCGTGGGCGTCTGGTCCTCCCCGACTGCCTTGGGCGTGGCCGGAGACGCCTGCGGTTCCGGCCGATGCCGATCCGGCTCCAGGCAGACGTAGAACACCTCGCCACCCGGACTAACCGCAGCGGCATGGCATGGCTCGCCGGCGTGCTCCTCCGGCTCGATCGGGACTGAGAACCCTGGGCCGATGCGGCGGCCGCCCTTGCTCATCCAGTCGTCCGGAGCGATCCGCGCTCCCGAGCTCTTGAGCTCCTTGAGCTTCTTGGCTCGGGCCTGCTCACGCTCGATCTCGTCCTGCTGCCGGCGAACCGCGATCTCCATGTCGCCGTAGCTGCGCCAGCTCGCAAGCGCCGCCCTAACCCGGTCGGGATACTTGGCGATGCGGGTGAGCTGAATGGCCTGCGTCATGGTGATTCCGCCGGCATCAAGAGCCGCGATGACGTCCTCGGGCAGCTTGAAGATCGAGGTGTAGTTGGAGATCTTGGCCTGCCCGATCCCGACCTTCGTAGCGAGCGTGCGCTGGTTGTAGACCTTCTTTCCCTGCTCGTCGGTCAGCTCGAGCATGGCGTGGTACGCCCGAGCCTCCTGCAGCTGCGTCAGGGCCTCCCGCCCCATGTTCTCGACGAACATGACGGGTAGACGCTCGGCGTCGGTGTACTCCCGGACCTTGGCCTCGATCTCGGTCCAGCCGAGCTGCTGCACGGCCGCCAGGCGGCGGTGGCCGAAGACGACCTTGTACCGGTCGTCCGGCTTGGGCGTCACCGTGATGGCTTGCAGCAACCCCTGGGCCTTGATGAGCTCCGCGAGCTCGGTGACATCGCCCACCGGTCCGCGGAAATTGTCTTCCGCCGGGTCGATGAGGTCGACCGGGACGAGCTGAAGGGATGTGGCGGTAGGTGCTTCCATGCGTTAGCCTCCTCGCGGCTAATCGACTACGGGCACCCTTTATGCTGAACTCGTCATAACCATTTTTAACCGTGTTTTTTCACTACTCTGCAAATCAGCATGCATCTAGATTTCGTGCAAATGTGCCTAGTCTCATGCTTCGCCGCAGCGTTACCTCGCAGCACCCGTTAGTCTGCTGCCTGAAGGCCGAGACGCTTGCGCGCCTGATTCCGACGGACTCAGCTCTGGAGCCGCAAGCTGACGATTCCGACTGAATCACTCCACACCACAAATAGCTGAGACGGCCGGCGGACCCGGGGGAAGGCCAGCCGACCGCCCTACGGCCGAGCCTCTCACAACCGCTCGGCCGGCCCAACTCCTACAGGCCGTAGCGCTCCCGGAGATCCGGGTCGCCCGGGTCAATCGTCCGCTTGCCCTCACCTGCCAGGCGCTCATTGACGGCGTCGAGGTTGTTGCGGACGAGCTCTTTCTCGGCCTCCGTGATCCGGCCGCGATGCGGCTCGCCAGCATGCACGAGAGTGGCGTAGTTGGCCTTGGCCCGACCAGCTGCGCCGGCGTGGGTGGTCTTCCGCCCGTCCCCGGCCGCGCGGGCGCGCTCAGCATGGGTCGTTGCGAGCGCTTCCATGAGGATCGCCTTCATGTCCCTGTCACCGGAAAGGGCGTTGAACTCGTCGACGAGGACGAACAGCCGCTCCGAAGAGCGAGCGCCTGGTGCAGTGTAGTCAAGCTGCACCACCTGCGCCGGGGACTTGAGGAGCCTTTCGATCTCTGGTGGAAGGACCTCAAGCTGGATTGGCTCACGAAAGTCCGGGTGTTGGACGACCAGTTCGCCGAATTCGTTCTCATCACCGTGCCGGCCGGTGAGATCAGACAAGTGCACGACTTTGACAGCCACCTGCTGCCCCTTTCACGTCGAGGAGGTACACGCTGGATACTACTACCGGCTGTGGTCAAGGAAGCTACACCGCCCAACGGCTTGGGAGCGGTCGCCAGAGTCGTGCCTGTCTCGTTGTAACGGGCTCGAGCTCGATCAGGTGGACGTACAGCTTGGTCACGTCCGAGGCATGGCGCTCCTCGGCGCGTCACGGCGACTAGACGCTACTGGTCTGAGCCCAACTAGAATGAACCTACATGCACTTTCACCAAGAGCGCCCAATTAGCTAATGCTTCTTTACTAGAAGCCTGCACGTTCCGCTCGTGCCATACCTATGCCACAATGGTTGCTTTTAACGGGCGGGCACCTATGTGGACTCGACGTCGCTTATAGCAATACTGGTAATGCTGGTAACCGGCGGGATCGTGCTGGTTGGTGGCGTAGCCCTTATCAAGACCCGTGCGCAGCGCTACCACGACGCGCATCGACGCCTCTCTTACGTAACCTTCCCGTCTGAGATGACGCCCGCATCGGCGTTGGCGGCTCTCGGTGCCGCCGCCGGCCTTGACCGGCCCCATCAGGTCGAATTCGGGGGCGTGCCTTCGACCGCCATTGAAACCCTGGTCGTGGCCGGCGCCGTTCGCTACCGCGTGGCGGTGCCGGAGGACGCAGCACAGTACATCCGCCACCAACTCGAGATGCACGTGCCTGGAGCTCGCGTGGAGGAGGCTGAGGAAGTCAGGGAGCACTGGCACGCCGCGCTTGAGCTTGGCCTTTCTTCCACCAACGTATTGCTCGAGGAGAAACTTGAGGATGCCGCCAGGACCATACTCGCAGCCCTTCAGCGGGTTCAGGGACCACGGGCGGTGCTCCTCCAATGGATCGTGACGCCTGCCCGGGGCCACAGCTCCGTTAAGGGCGGCGGGGCCACCTTTCATGCCGTTGGCCGCATCGCGGCTCGCGCCGAGCAGGTGGACGAGCGTGGAAGACGTCGGGCGGACCCCGTTGAGGCTCGCGCCATCCTCCTCGATGTGCGCCGGGCCCTGACCGCGGTGTGGGCATCAGATAGCGTCGTCGCCAAGCCGCGGCCGTCGGCTGCCAGGTCCTCCCCTCACCCACCGCCACTCATCAATCCAGTGGCTATAGATGTGGTCAAGCAGATCCTCGGCATCGTCAATCACTCCGAGGCCTTCCTGCACTCGCGGCACCGAACCGAACGTGCCGTCCGCCGCGCGATCCGCAGGCGCCTGACGCCCATCATCCTTCGCAGCACCCTCAGCAAGGCCGAGCTCGCCGCGGTTACCGGTCTGCCAGTCGGCAAGCTGCCGGTTCCAGGCGTAGCGGCTGCCAGTGCCCGCCCCCTACCGGCCGATGCCTCGATCCCCACCACCGGTGTCGCCGTGGCCGAGGCCCTGTACGGGCCGCCCGGCCGCATGATCGCGATCTCAGCCCACCGGCGCCTCGACCACATGATGATCGTGGGACCGACTGATTCCGGAAAGTCGTATGCCATGGGCACAATCGCACTCGGTGACATGGCCGCAGGCGACGGCGTGGGCGTCATGGGACCGCCGGACCTCATCGAGGAGCTTCTCCCCCGCATTCCCAGGCATCGGGCGGAAGACGTCGTCGTGGTCGAGCCCGCCAAGCCCGAGTTCGCGACCGGCTTCAACATCCTGCGTGGTGCAGACCCGGAAGACGTCGGCGATCATGTCGTTGCGATCTTCCGCGAGCTTCACCGCAACAGCTGGGGACCCCGTACGGACTACTGGCTGTATGTCGCGGTCAAGACGCTGGCAGGCATACCCGGCATGACGCTCTGCGAGGTGCCGTTGCTGCTGTCAAATGAGCGCTTCCGGGCAGGCTGTGTTGAACACATTAATGACTCAGTCCTCAAGGACGTTTGGGCCGACTACGAGGACATGACTCCGGGCGAGCGTCGGGAAGCCATGAGCCCGATCATGAATAAGGTGCAGCCGTTGTTGATACGGAAGGCCATCCGCCCCATGCTCGGCCAGGCCACCGAGGGCATCGACCTCGACCAGATCGTGAACGGCGGCAAGATTCTGCTGGTCGCTCTTCCCCAGGGCGACAAGTTCCGGCTCATCGGATCGCTCCTGGTTGGCCGCTTCGCGCAGACAGTCTTTGCGCGCTCCGCCCTGCCTCCCGGCCAGCGGCGGCCGTTCTACATGCACATCGACGAGGCGCCCGACGTCGTCAACCTCCCGAGCTCCCTCTCCCTCGCCGTGATGCTCGCCCAGTCCCGCAAGTACGGCTGCGGGCTGGATCTCGCCTTCCAGTACCTCGAGCAGCTCGGCGACAGGCAGGGCGACCTCATGCACAACGCCCGCAACAAGATGGCCTTTAGCACGAGCTTCGATGAGGCCCGAACGCTCGCCAAGGAGTTCGACCTCTACGACCCGGCCCTCATTCAACGCCTCGGCCGCCATGAGGTCATGCTGCGCGTCGTCACCGACGTGGGTATGAGCCCCCCGGCGACCGGCAAGACGCTCACCATGCCCGAGCCCACGGCCGGTCTGGCCGACTACATCCGCCGGCACTCCCGTGAGGTGACTCACAGCCTGCGGCGCGACGAAGCCCTGCACCTCATTGAGCTCCGCCAGAGCGTCTTTCGTCGTGGCCTGCCAAGCCGGCGGCAAGGTCCCCCGGTCGGTTGAGAAGCCTCCGCCGCCGGCAACTGAGGCATTGCCGCACCAACAGGCGGCGGCAATTCCATGCGGCTCCGTTGGCACGTGCCGATCGCCCCGCCGATCGACCATCCGCCGCCGCAGCTGCAGGACCCTCCGCTCCATCTGGCGGCAGCGCGGGCTCGCCCTGCGACATTACTTCACTCCGTATGTCCTTATGAATCACTCCATTACAGCCTCTTTCTTGGACCACTTTGCGCACTCTCTCAGCGCAAGAGACCAGCTCATCCTCGAGTTCGTCGGCAAGTTCCGCTGGGCGCTCTCCGGCCAAATCGCGAGGACATGCTTTGCCGACGAAGACGGCGTGCGCGACCGGACGTGCCGCGATGTACTGAAACGGCTCAGCGAGGCCGGCTGGCTCTACCGGCTCCCCCGGCGTCTGGCTGGAACCTACGGCGGCAGCGGCCAGTACCTCTACACCCTCAACCTCGCCGGCCGCCGCTTCACAGGCCAGCTCGCCGGCGACCGACGACCAAGAAAGCCAAGGCTGCCAAACGACGACTCTCCGCTCTACCATGCTCTCGCCATCACGGAGCTGGCCGTCCGGCTCCAGGAAGCCAAACGCGCCGGGCTGCTTGGCACCGTCGGGTACCTGCCAGAGTTCACCGGCCTTCCCCACCTCAGACCCGACGCGCTCGTTGGGCTCCTGCCACCGAGCAAGGACCATGACGATGCCCGCCGTTATTTCGTCGAAATCGAGCTGTCGCGCAAGGACAGCACCCGGCTCGACGAGAAACTGACTGCCTACACTGAGGCCTGGCGTCGCTCGAGCTGGCGGCGCTTCCCGCGCGTGCTGTTCCTCGCCGGCGCAAGTTCGCGCTTCCCATCCGACGCCCGCAATATCTACCGCGAGATCGAGGGGGCCATCCGCCGCCAACCCGACGATGCCCGCCACATCTTCGCGCTCGCCACCTACGACGACGCTGTACGGGTCCTCCTCGGCTCTGCGGATCCGCTGATCCTCTCAGCGAGCGATGACCCTCGGGAAGGCGAGATCATCGACCCGATCCAGCTGCTTCTCCCGGTCGACCTCGATGCGCCTGCCGCCGACGAGCCACCGGGGTAATCCAATCCAGACGCCCGACTCGCTCAGCGGCTTGCGAGACTCCTGCGCGTTCGTCAGGAAACACCTTGAGCAGCGCCGGCTCCCCGGCCGAGGTGGGTTGGGCAGCCGTCTGGGATGGAGGCCGGGTTGCTATACCTGTATCCTCCACTCGGACCTGCCACCTGCTGCTGCCACAGGCGCTCAGCTAGGAGGTTAGCCCTGTGCCCGACCCTACCTCGCCTCTTGCGGGGATCTCCACCGCTGACGGGTTCTTGGATCCCTCCGGGTCCGTTTACCACCCATGTCAGCACTGGATCTGCCATCAGCCTATGTGCTACTGCGTCTGCCACCTATGCGTCAAACGGGACGGCTGCGCGGCCGGAAAGCATTCCGAATGCCAGGGCACATCGGAGACGCATTGGAATCCTGTAAGCATGCACTTTCCGGGCGAAATCGAGATCCGCCATTGCGGTTGCTCCTGTCACGTGTTCTATAAGGGCTTCGACTGCAGGCTGGGGCAGCACTCCGCATGCCCCGGCACCTGGGTCAATGACCCTGGTCGTCTCAGCGGCTATCACTACACCACTTTTTACACCAAGCACTGTGCATGTGCCTGCCACCTCCGCAGTGCCTAGCGACCGCTACCCGGCTCGATGTCCGTATAGCCCCACTGGGCTGCTACGCGCTCCAAAAACCGCGCTACCGCCTCAAGCCGCTTGAACGTTTCCCAGGTCTGTGGCGAATTGATCTGCGGCAGCTTTTCAGCTGCGGCCTGAATCTCTACTTGATATGGCCTCATCTCCGTAATCATCGCGCGCAAGAGCGCACCGAACCGTTCCACCAGCTCCACGGACGGCACGACCTTGCCTAGTTCCTCGCTCAGCTTTACCAACCCCGCGAGGGCAGGGTCGATTCCTTGCAGCGCGGGCAGACGCTCGCGTACCTCGCCGAGCTCCGCAGCCACGCGCACCAGCTCCGGCCCGATACTCTGCCCAGCCACCTGACTAGCCAAGCCCTCAAGATTGGCCAACCGCGTGTCCAGCTCACCCAGCCGCGCGACCGTAGTATCAAGGGCCCTCACCAGCGCCTGGGCGGTCTCCTCTGTGATCTGGCCGCCCGGGTCCGGCGGTTGCGCTGACGTCGGCTCCTGACCTCCGCAGGCAGGACAAGGCGTCTCGGGGAACGGAACCCTGAATGTTCGCAGTCCACCAGGTAAGAGACGCCGAACCTCCCTCGAAGTTGGCATAAATGCGTGGACGAGTATATAAGTCCGTTGCTCGTCCAATATCTGAGCTCGTTCGGCGTGGGGGTCGAGGAGTCCGGCGACAACCGAGACCGTCGCCGCAACAAGCACCTGGATATCAGCCCGTGTGCCTCCTCGCGCTTCAGCATCAGCTCCCGCTTGACGCCACTCGGTCGCGCATAAGTAGCACGGGGTATGCCGACCAGGGAGTACCCAGATTATCTCGCCAACTTCGGCATCGCGGACGCGGGGGTCCACCCAAATGCCAGGGTACACGGCCATCACTTCCGCAGCGAGACAGACCTCGTTGACACGCCGCTGGCACTCAACCGAATCAGTCGCGGCTATGACAACATCGGCTTCCCGGACGAGGCGGAATTGCTCGTCTTGAGGCAGCTCCAAGAAGTTGGCGTGGAGGCCCGTGGTGTCACAGGGCGGAAAGTCTCGCCGAATACGATCGGCTAGGGCAGGCGCCTTCGGTTGGCCCAATGATTCTGCGCCTAGGTGATGACGAACGAGATTCTCGACCTCCAGCACATCTTGGTCGACTAGGCAGAGAGGGCTGATCCCGCGGCGGGAGAGCTCTGCCGCAACCAAGCTGCCCACGGATCCCGTACCCACAATGAGCACGGTGCCTCGGAGCCGACCGTGCCTGATGTAGGCTTCGCCCTCAGACACCTTTGTCAGAGACACCTTTGTCAGTCGGTGGTTTGGTCGGCTGAGCGAACCGACCCCGGTTGGGACTCAGGCGGGGCTTGAGGATCGGCTGTGGGCTCTTCCTCACGGTGGAACTCGCCCTTCTTGGGATCAAGAGCCCACTTCTGCTCCTGCTCCTTCAGCTCCTCCCGTGTGAGTTGGAGCGCCGCTATCACCTTTGGTGCCTGGCCCACTCTGTACCTCCTCGTGGCAAGGGTCCCAAGCATAGCAGGCTCGTCAATACCTCTCAAAGCAGACTGACCGGGCAAACTACGCAGGACATATCTAAGGGATCTTGCTTGGGATGCTACGTGCCAGCCGACCTGGGCCGTCAAGTGATGACTCTTGAAAACTCAGGTCGGTGCCGAGATATCGCTCTCGGCGGCGTCCGACTGCCGGATGGACTCGAGTTTGGTCCAGTTGCTTCCTCATCGACAGGGCCCGCAAGGAGATTGAGTCAAGCAAAGGTGTGGTGGGCCGCCTGGACCGGTACCACCGCATACATCGTCGTCCCGCACTCCTCGAACCCGACACGCCGGTAGAACGTACAGTCCCGGTCGTTCGTAGGAGACGCATACACCTCCGGGGTCCCGCGTTCCGTGAGCCATCGTAGGCAAGCTTTGACCAGGGAACGACCAATTGTGTTCAGATCGGCGTCTCGCGCGACCTCGAGCTCGTGGATAACGCCATACGAGCGCACGCCATAGTCATTGTCGCTCACTAAGGCCAGGCCGATGATCCTGCCGTCACCATCTCTTGCGACGAAGGTCTGCGACTCGTGCCGGACTTCTGGCTCAAGCGATCCCCAAATGTCGGGATGGTTACGGCGATACAGCCGTGTTAGTTCATCCGTGTCTGATGCCTGCGCGAGCCCAATCATCGCCCCTCCAACAAGGCCGTCCGGGGGGCCTGGGCTTTCCAGGCAACAACCTCGCATGTGCGAGCCCGGACCTTTGGCGACGTAAAGCTAACGTCATCAAAGATCCGAGCTCGGCTCGTGGAAGACAAATGGTTCGAAGTAATCTCTGCTGATGAGCGTCGATTGGAGATTCCATCTAATCGACAAGAGAAACTTTACAATAATGGGGATAAATAGTCAATAATCCCGTCTGGGTTTGGATAAAGCAGAGCAAATACCTGTCTCGTTCTGCGGCACTACTAAACGCTGGCCTGTCCGCCGATTGTCGTCCCGGCGTCGGCTCGACGTCCCACGCCTTGCTCGACCCTGGACCGCAGGAATCGGTTAGGATCGCTCGCCCCTCATCTGAGCCACAGAAGCTTGTGAGGAAGCGCTGGATACTGAGGGCGCCCTGATGGTCGCTGCTCTACCCGTAGCCACCACGGAGGCCCGACTGGTCGGCTGGAGACCTTGTGATGACACCCCTGACGAAGAAGCTGCTCGGTTGGCTCGCCCTGCTCCTGGCCGGCGCAGTAGCCCTCAACTTCGCTGCCCGCATACTCGTCAGCGCGATCCCCCTTCTCGCCACCCTGCTCATGTTTGTGCTCATCTTCGGGTTGCTGTTCGGCTTCTTCAGGTCCTCCAAGTAGGCGGTCATGCCAGCAATCCCAAAGCCGCGCGACTTCGGCACCCTCCTCCTGGTCGTCGTTGGCGCTGTCCTCGTCTGGTGCGGCTTGCTGTGGCTGCTCGGCCAGTCGGCCGCGGTCGTCTTCTCCCGCCACGTCATGCCCGACCTCGACATCTTCACCATGACCTCGGTCAGCATCCGGCTCGCGCAGCACTGGAGCGACCCGGCCCAGGCCTGGCCACCCGAGGTACAAGCCCAGCTACCCGGCCCGACCGGCTTCTACCTCGTGAGCGCGGTTGTCCTGGTGACGATCCTCCTGGCTGTGATCGGCGTCATGGCGCTCGTCGGCGAGCTCAAGACTGAGGGTGGTCGAACCAGGCGCAAGGGCAGCACGAGCAAGCGGCCGGTCGCTAGCTGGTCTGGCCGCCGGGACATCCGCGATCTCCGGCAAGATGGCACCGCCCGTCTCGTACTCGGCTACGACACCGGTTGGCGACACCAGCTGCTCGCCGCCGAGGCGCGCCACTCCGTGATCGTCTTCGGTCCCACGCAGATGCTAAAGACGGCCGGCATCGTCATCCCCGCCCTGCTCGAGTGGACCGGGCCGGCCATGGCCACCTCGGTCAAGCCGGATGTCATCCAGACCACGCGCCGCCACCGCAAGGGCCGGGGCCAGGTGTGGGTGTACGACCCCACGGCCGGGCTCGGCCGCCCCGGCGACACCTGGTCGCCACTCGCCTCCTGCGAGGACTGGGAGGGCGCCCGCAAGATGGGCCAGTGGTTGACCGCGGCCGGTGCAGGCACACAGCAACGCGACGCGATTTCAGAGTTCTTTGAGGTCTTGGGCTCGAAGTACGTCGGTCCCCTGCTGTTCGCGGCAGCCAACGATGACCGACCTATGCGCCAGGTCCTACGCTGGGTCAACACCGGCAACGAGAAGGAGCCGGCCGCCGTCCTCGAGCGGCTCGGCGATGAGGCCGCCTGTGAGTCGTTCGAGGCCCACCGCCGCCGCGAGGACCGCTTCAAGGGCAACGTGGTCGGCACCGCCGAGGTGATCCTCGACGTTTACAATGACCCGGCCGTGGCCCGCAGCGCCGCCACCTCCCACATCGACCCCACCGCCCTGCTCAAGGGTGACAACACCCTGTATCTGTACGCTCCCGAGCACGAGCAAGAGCGCCTGCGCCCCCTCTTCGAGGCATTGATGCAGGAGGTCATGCGGGTGGCCGTCGAGCAGGCTGCTACGTGGCCGGACGGACAGCTCCCCTATCCCTTCCTCGTGCTCTTGGACGAGGCGGCCCACATCGCACCTCTGCGCAACCTCGCCAAGCTCGCCAACACCGTCTCGGCTGCCAACATCCAGCTCGTCTCCATCTGGCACGACATGGCGCAGATCCGCGCCCTGTACGGCACTCTCGCCGATAACGTGGTCAACGGCCACCGCGCCAAGCTCTTGCTGCCAGGCCTGAGTGATCCGGCCACGCTCGAGTATGTCTCACGCCTCATCGGGCAGACCGAGTACACCCATCAATCGGTCTCCCGCGGCCGCGGCTCCGGCGACGGCACCACCACCGACGCCCCCGAGTACCGCGAGCTCGCCCCGGTCGAGCTGCTCCGCCAGCTACCCAAGGGCGACGCGGTGCTGCTGTACAGCAACAAGCCGCCCATCCGGCTGCGCCTTCGGCCCTGGTTTGCCGACCCCATGCTTCGAGGCCGCGCTCAGCAGCCCTGATTCCGGCGATGATCGTCACCACCGAGGCCACGACGAAGAGTGCGCCCAGCTCTGATGCTTGATCAGCCCCTCCTCGGCCGATCGCTCGTCCGTCGGTCGAGTCGTCCAGCCACACCAGCACTCGCGCACCACCATCTCGCTGTCCGGGTCATCTTCGAGCCCGTTCTCGGTCCGGTCATCGTGCTCGCTCACGTCGTAGCCCTCCTTCGACGGCATCTCTGGAGGGTACTTGCCGGAGTGGTCCTCCTACCTGACGCGCTCGCGGGTGCGCTCCCAAGCCATCTCCTGGTCCCGTGACTGCTCGCGCTCCTGCACCCGCTCGGCCGCCGCCTTGGCCTCCCGCCATTCCATACGCTGCAGAAAGTCGCCCTGCTCGTCGCCGAGAGCCTGCTCCGGGTCGGTGATGCCGTACTTCTCGCGGTATTCCTCTATCAGCGTGGCCGCCCGGTGCCACCGCTGCCGCGCCTGGCCGAACGACGGACACGTGCCCAGCATCTCCGTGATGTATGGCGGCGCAAGGATCTCGACCGCCCGGGCGGTGGCCAGCCCCCGCCACGCCAGCTCCTTGGCAACGCGCTCGGCCTCATGCCGATCCGGCTCGTGCATTTCCACGAAAGCGGACCGCCTGTGCTCATGTTGGCGCACCTCGGCCTCCGCCACACTGGCGCGATCCGCCAAGGCCCGCGCTCGCTCCTCAAGCCGCTCCGCCTGCCGCACCGCCTCCAAGGCCTTCCGGTGCTCCTGGCGCTGTGCAAAGCGGGGCCGTTCGCCAAAGCCGACTACGACGCCACGCGCCAGCAGTACGTTCATTTCGGCGTCCGCTAGATCGCGCTCGGCCTGCTCCCGCCGGCGGCTTGCGATCTTCAGCTCGTGGCTGCGGCGCTCCGGCGCCCTCTCCATTACCTCCGCCAGCTCGTCCCGGCGCCGGCGGAGCACCTCGGTCGGGAGCGTGCGCACGTTGGCCTCATGGCGCTGGTCGGTCGCCACCTCTTGCCTTGAGCCATGAAGACTCTCAGGTCGTCCTTGAACCGGCTCGCACCCACGTACGACCAGGCCGACGTGGCCGTCTTGCACACCCGCAAGTAGGTCTCCTTCATAGTGTCGCCCTGCTCCCGGTGCCCCGTCACGGCATAGCCCCAAGTGAGCGCAGGTGCGGCCGGGCGCTTTCCGAGGCGCCCACGGTCATCCAGGTAGGAGCGCGGGAGGGTGATGATCTTGCCGTCCGTGGTCTTAACCGTAATCGACCCAGTCACCGGGTCGAAGCCTTCCACCGTGCCGCGGGTGCCGTTCGCAACGCTGAGCTGCGGCGCGTTGCGCCCCAGGATCACCGCGTCCCCGACAGCGAAGCTCTGGTCGCCGTACTGAAATTCGTCCCGTCCCAGCCGTCCCGAGTCCCGCATGAGCTCGCGGGCCACTACATTGAGGTACTCCACCTCTGCCCGGGTCTGGGCGATCATACCGGCGTCGATTCCGTCGGAATATCTGGGCCACCAAGCCGCCACGAGGGCATCGTTGGCCTCCTGGGCGGTCCGGGCCACGGTGATCCGACCCTCAGCACGGAGGACCACAAAGGCCTCGCTGGCCCGCTCCTCGCGCAACAGCGCCGTGACCCGCTTCGCCCACGCGGTGGACTGCCGGCGGTTCTCGGTCAGCTCGGTCGCCCCCAGGTGCAGCCGCAGCGCCCGGAAGCCACCGCCGGCGTCGATCGCAGCCAGCTGCTTCTCGTCCCCTACCAGTACCAGCTTGGTCTTGGACACCCCACACTTGGCCGCCAGCTCCACCAGCTTGCGGGTGCCGACCATGCCGCCCTCGTCGACCACCAGGACCGTCCGGCGGTCGAGCTCCTCCTGGCCGCGCTCGATCTGCACCAGGAGCCGGTCGATGGTGCGGCAATCGGCGATCGCGGAGCCTTGCTCGAGCCGGACGGCCGCCACACCCGTCGGAGCCGCCCCGATTACCCGGTAGCCGTCGTATTCCCAAGCCATGCGGGCGGCACCCATGGCAAATGTCTTGCCGGTCCCGGCCGGACCGACGCCTACCACCACGCCGGCGCCACCTTGGGTGAGGTCGCGGACGTAGGTGGCTTGGTCGCTGCCAATCGTGGGGTGCGCCTGGAGGGCGGCCCGCAGCGCCTCCCCGTGCACCACCGCGGCGCCCTCGTGCTGGCGCCGCTCCCCTGAGCCGAGCAAGAGCTCCTCTTGGTGCAGCATCTCTGCGGTGGAGTAACGGCGCTGGTTGCGGTCGAGGCTCAGCGCCACCGAGATGCTGTGGCTGGCGAGAAATTCGTCGGCCAGCTCGCGCAAACGCTCACCATCCACGCCCACGATCCGGTCCCCGATGGCCTGCACCACGTCGGCCCGGATGAACGTGCTCGCTTTCTCGGTCAAACCCTCCGGGCCGGCGATTTCATCAAAGAGGGCTTCGAGCTGCGCCCGGCTGGGTTCCCGTAGCTTGGTTCGGCTGAGGACGTCGCGCTCGATCTGCTCGCGCGTGAAACCGAGGGCGTCCGCCTCCTCCGCCCATCGTTCGCGGAGCGTTGGTTCGTCAAGGTGCTCCTTGGCCTTGCGGGTCTCGCTCACCACCACACGCCTAAGCTCCGGCGTGATCGTCCTGTGCGCGGCCCGTTGGGCCTCGAGCGCCAACCGGATCTGGTGATCCCGCTTGCTCATGGCCGAGACGAGCTCCTCTGGCATGCCGACGATGGAGCGATTGCCGTGCTGGTCCGGCTCGCTCCATCTCACTCCCAGCTCGCGGGTGAGCTGGGCCTGGTAAGTCGCGCGGTACACCGCATCCATGGCGAGACGGTTCTGGTAGATGTCCCGCCCGTCGATAGCGGTCCAGCGACCATCAGGACCCTGAATCCTGTTGGCGACGATCAGGTGGTCGTGCAGGAGTGGATCGTTCTCACGGCTCTGCCGGTGGGTGAAGCTAGCCGCCAGGACGCCCTGTCCTGCGACGTGCTCGAGATCGCGGCCGGCCTTGCCGCGGCGCGCTCCGACAGTCTCGTCCAGGTAGGCAATGGCAGCCTCGACGCCGGCGTAGTGCGCGGCCAGTGTGGTGCTCGCCACCTCAGGCCTACAGAGCCCATACAGCAGGCTGACGTCCTTGACCGGCCGGAACACCACGTCGTAGCCCCGCATGCCGTTGCGCGGATGCGCCCGGCCGAGCAGCTCCCCCGTCACCGGGTGGCGGCCGTCGAACGCCAGCTGGAAGGCCCTGTTGGTGACCTCAGCCTGTAGGCCCATCCGCTCAGCTGTGGAACCGACCCAACGGCCCGGGCTCTCGCCCTTGCCGGCGTAGTAGTCCTCGAGCGTGTGCGCCACCTCGTCCAGGTAGTAGCGCTCGCGGCCGGCACTCAGCTTGGCGACGTCGGCGACCACCGCTCCCCTTCCCGCCGGAGGCAGCGGCCCCGGCGGGCCTCGCACCTTCAGGTGCACTGCTCTCCTCGTTGGTTTCTGGGGTTCAGGGTCCGGGAGGGGTGCCGACGTCGAGCGGACTGAGGGCAGACGATCTGCGGACATGGCAGCTGCGCTATCTACTGGCACCGTGATGGATGCGAACGTGCTCGTCTGCGAGCTGCGCCACGCGACGAACACGGCGCGCTCGCGATTGGCCCGCGCCATACGGCCAGCCATCCGGCGCGGCGCGCCACGGGTGCCACCGCTTACGGCGGCGAGAGGGTGCTCGCTGATCTCAGTCGGTGCGCTGCGTTCGCCATCTACCGCGCGTCCACCGCTCGCCTGCCTCCGGCCGCGCCTGCTGCCCGGACACCCCCCAGCGCGCCACCGCCCCGCCGCCGATGCCGGAAGCTGGTGCGGCATGTGTGGAGTGCACGCGCTGCCCTCCAGCGAGACGCACGACTACCACGCGTATTGCGGGACGTCCAGGCGCTCGTGGCCTGTCCCGCAGCCACTCGCATACGCCGCCACGCCAAGAACGCGAGACGCTCGCCGAGACGAACGGCCAATGGGAGACGGGACGGGGAAGGCAATCCAGGACACTGCCGTCCCATCTCGCCGCCGCAGGACCGGCAAGACAGTTCACCGTCTTGCCGAAACGGAGAGGCCCCCATCAGCGCCCCTGCGGGACTTCCCGCAAGGGCGTAGAGGTTCGGCGCTCGCTACGTGCGCCTCATGCCGTCTCCTGCTCCTGACGCCGCTCATCGAGCTTGGCCTGGAGCCATTTGGTCAGGCCCACGACTGCTTGATGATGCTCGTGTACCCCTCGATGAGCTCGTCTGTGGCGCCGAGGTCGCGGGCTCGCTCAAGGTGTCCTTGTGTGGCTTCGGCTTCGCGCCGCATGGCGGAGAGTTCATCGAGTTTGAGGCGGTAGCTGTAGAGCCGGTGGCAATCCATGATGTGGTGCGAGACTGCGGCACTTGAGCGCCGCAGGTCATTGCCTAGACCGTAGAACTGATCGGCGGGGAACGTCTTGACGAGTTCGTACACCCCGTCCTCAAGTCGGCGGGCAAGCTTGTAGATGGCTAGTTGTTCGATTGATTCGGCCATTGGTTCGTGTCCTTTCGGGTGGTTAGTTTGAATTCAGGGAAAGTAGTGAACGCTTCGTGGCAGTCTTCGCTACAGAAGATGCCACCAGCGGCTACCACCTCCGTGCCAGGCTTTAGCGGGTTCGCTGCAATTCCAGCAAGTTTCCGGCTCATAACCGCAGTCTTCGCACCTGTCGGAGTAGTCGTCATAGTTGGCGTGGGCGCATTTCGTCGTATCGGACATACATAGTTGTCTCCCATTAGTTGACTGGTGGAATGACAACCGATACGCTAGGGCCAAGGCTAATTACTTGATGTGATAGTCGGACGATATGGCGGCTTTGCTTAGACGGCGGCCGCCATTACTGTGTCGGCTTCCGCGTAGTGCTTAGGGACTTCCGGCCAGAACCAGAACTCCCCCCGGCAATTGCGGCAGAGCCAGTACTCCTCGAGGCACGTCGGGATATCGGTCCGTTCCAGGTCGCGCGCTGAACCGTCCTCCTTCACGGTCCAGGTTTGCCAAACTTTGAATTCAACTCTCATGTCGGCCAGGGTGCAGGGTCTTACTTTTGGGTGCATGTGCTTGATCTCCATACCCCAGCTCTAGCGGTATCAGGTTGTCGTGGTCTTGGTTGTCAAGGAACTGGCTGGCATGGAACCTGCCTGCCTTCAATACCCGTCGGGCTTGCCAGGCCGCAGCGGGCGTCAAGGTGGAGCGCCCAACTGGACGAACGACCTTGACGCCCGCGAGGACCGACGTACACTCACCGCCCGATGAAGGCAGGGAGGGATCAGGGAACGACGTAGGCACAACTCGAGCTGCGAACGTTGGGACGGCGAGCACGCCAGTCTCGGCAGCGAGGTCAGTCAGGAAATCCGACGCGTGTGCCGGTGGCGTCCGGTAGGGTACGTGGTACCACACTCGCTCGTCGGCACCGGCCTTCGATGCCGGGCGGCCCCGCAAGGACCACCGTATTGCCTCTGAACATCGACACCACCACTGCCATCCGACGGCCCGCCGACCAGCAGGCCCTCGTTCAGGCCGTGCTCGCCGCCGATCCAACAGACGAGACTGCGTGGCTGGAGTGGAAGAGCCGGGTCGACCTGGCCCAGGCGGAAGGGCGCTTCACAGTTGCCAAGGGCATCCTCGGGCTGGCCAACCGCCATCCTGATCACGCCGCCCGGACCATGGAGGGCTGCGGCTACCTGCTCGTCGGGGTCGAGCCGAGCAACTTGGTCGGCCTGGCCAGGGTGGACGGCGCGGACCTGGACAATCAGCTGCGCCAGTTCCTCGGCCAAAAGGGCCCGCAGTGGAGTCCCACCTGGATTCCGGTCAACGGCACACACGTGCTGCTCGTAACCGTAGACCCGCCCCGGTGGGGTGATCCCATCCATGTCCTGCACCGGGACTACGGCCGCTGGTACGCCGGTACGGTCTTCGTCCGCCGAGGCAGCAGCACCGTTCCGGCCAACCCCGTGGAGATGGCCGAGCTGCAGGACCGAGTTGTGCGGCGGAGCGACCAGGTCCGGATCGAACTGACCCTGCCGACGTCGTGCCGCATCCAGCCGATCGACCTGTGTGAAGACGAGCTCGACGCCTGGCTACTCGCCGAGCGCCAGGCACTGCTGGCCCCGATGGAGCAGCAGCTTGCCCGGCGAAACGCCGCGGCCAGCGCTGAGGGCTCCGCCCAGGGCCGCCGGCTTGACCTCAACGAGCTCCGGCGGAAACGAGATCAGAGGCAGGCTGCAGCACCCATCCTGACACTGCGTGACCTCGAAGAGTTGGCTGCACGGCGCGATCAGGGGGAGGAACTGACCCCAGCCGATCGGGAGCAGCTCGAGGCCGCCGAGGCCAAGATCCAGGCGATGATGGCCACATCGGAGCTCGTCGCGCTGGCGATGGGCTACCAGCCCGAGGAGCGAACCCCCAAGGCCTACATCAGCGAGGTTGAGGCCCACCTCGCGGCAGCCCGCGCGGCGGCTGTTGACCGAGCGATGATCGCGGCGACACGAGAGGGCGTCGGCCGGCTGCAGCTCGTGGCAGCCAACCCGACCGACCGCAACTTCACGAACATCCTGGTCGAGGTCCAGGTCGATGCCCCGATCCGGGCAGTCGACGCAAGGGAGGCCGACGATCTACGGTCCGAACCCGAGCTCCCGGCCCGACCGCGACGGTGGGGCGCCAGGCGCCGTCAGAACTGGCTCACTGGTCTGGTGCCAAGGCCGGCTCTCGAGAGGATTGAGGCGGCTCCCCTCTTGCGCAACGTCTCGATCGAGCAGGGTCCACCGTGCCGAATGCAGTGGAGGATCGACCATCTTCCCCCTCGCGGCCGCACCGAGTTGGCTCCGGTGTCTGTGCTCATCGGACCTGAGCACGCCGGCCAAACTGTCGTTGCGCAGTGGACCGCCACCGCGCGCGACGCCGACGGCGTGGTTACCGGCACCCTGCCGATCGCCATCGACACCACCCCGGCCGCGATTACTCCACTGGCAGAGCAGACTGAACTCGACCAGGCAGAGGGATGAAGCCCAGGTTGGGAGCAACATTGGGAACGGAACCTCGGTAACTCGCCACGACACTCAGGCGCGGTCCAGCCACACGGAACCTCGAACATCCGTGAGGTGCGGCCCATCAAGGTAAAGGCCCTGCAGGACAGTCCCGCAGGGCCAGGGGTTGGTCGGCAGGACCGGGGTTACGGTCCCGCCGTATTGGATGGGATCAGACGCCGGCGCCGACCACCTCGCGCGCGAGCTGGATGGCCTTGGCCTTGAGCGGCTCCGGCTTCAGGAGCGTCCGCGTCAGGTGAGTGTCGCGGCTGCGGTAGCGACGGACGTGGTCGAGGTACTCGCCGGCCGCCTCGACCAGGCCGTAGGCGGTGTAGCTGATCCCCTCGCAGGTCACGCCGTCGAGGATGGCGCGGATCTGCTTCCGGGCCTCCTCCACATTGCCGACGACCCGGTCGGAGACGATCCCCTCGGGCGGCATCGGCACGAACTCGGTGACGAACCGCTCCCGCTGTGAAGCGGTCACCGGCATGAGCGCGAGCTGGGTGGCCAGCTCCTGCCAGGCGAGAGTGTCCTCGCGCAGGCCGCGCAACGCCTGCTTGGCCTCCTCGATACGATCCATCACGTGCTTGGTGTGGCGGAAGTTGTACTCCCGGCCGGTCGCATGGCCCTCCGCGTCGGCGGCGCTGAAGGTGTTCCGACACACGATCCGCTCGGTGGTGTTGACGGTCTTGGCCGAGGCCTGGCCGTCGTGGCGGTTCAGGAACGCAACGTAGGGATATGTCACGCTCGGGTCGCCCGGCGCCTGCCACGGCTCATCAAGGCGGGCAAGCGCCCACACCAGGCGGCCCTCGTCGATAACGCCGCCGGTCTCGAACCTGATGTTGGGCTCGTCACAGACGGCCTCGATGACCTCGTACATGATCCCGTTCCCGATGAGCTCGTAAGTCGAGGGGACGGTGCGCAGGTGCTCGCCGGTGTCGGAGCGGAGGATGCGCTTCTCGCCAGCGATCGGGCGGAAGACGTAGCGGCCGTCGGCGAGCTCGACGACCACGTCTTGGTCGCCGAATGCGAAGCTGGCGGGGTCATCAACCTTGACGCGCTCGAATGGCTCCGCCTCGAGCGGCTCCCAGTCATGGCCGGCCCACTGGCGGGCCTCGGCGATGGAGCTGGGATAGCGGTCACGGGTGAAGCGGCCTTGCGGGTCGTGCCAGGCGTTCTGGCGGACCGAGAACATCGACTGGATATCGCCTGCGGGCATGGGAGACTCCCCTCTTTGGTTTCGTGCTCGGTAGCGCGATCTCACGGATCCGTGTCAGGCATGGAGGAAGCGGACGCCCCCCTACTCACGAACTCGTCTGCGCTGGTGCCGCCGGGTCTGGCGGCGGCTATCGGATGTCGGCCTTGAACCAGGCTCCGACGTACAGGTAGCCGAACGAGCGCCGCGGATTTCCGAGGACGGTGACGGCCTCGTCTTCATACAGCGTCACGGTGGTGTTGTCCGACCAGCGCAGCCGGCCGCTTTGAAGCAGCTCACGGGCTGCATACTGCGGTGTACAGCCAACCTGGTCGCTCAGGTAGGTAAGCAACTCGCGCCGGCGGTCGTCGGGCCCGATCGCGTCAGTGCGGTCCCAGACCTCATCGACCCGTCCTTCCGGGTCGATGATCCAGCGTGCGCCCCAGGCGGTCTCGACGCTGGCGGGCGGGGTGAGACCAAAGCGGAGCCGGTCGGGCATGGCAGCAGGACCTCCGTTCTCGTAGTGGCAATGTCGTGATTCCGGACGGAATCACCGGCGGTGCTTCAGCCACCCCGCTGCTCGGGCTCACGCGTGGCCTCGAGCGCCGTGTGCATCCCGGTCGCGATGGCGATGGCAACCGTCTCGGTCAGGTTCGCGTAGTCGTCGGGGTCGAGCACCTCATCAACGCCGGACTCCTGGAGCTTTTCGACCGCCAGATCGAGCGCGAATTGCCCGACGCTCTCGTCAAGACTGAGGTACTCGGCATTGCGGGCGATGAGGCGCCCACGGGCTGCTTGCAAGAACACAAGGTCAAGCACCATTGGCCTCCTGATTCAGTACTCCTTCGGCAGCTGGATGGTGGTAGAGCTCCGGTCGGCCTCGGTGATGACCCAGAGCTGGTCCGGGTCGCCCTCCCGGCCGTAGGCCGACAGGATGCGGGTGCCGCCATACAGCGCGTGGTCGTTGCCGGCTTTGTCCTGGTCATCCAGGTCGCCCCAGTCGCCGGTGACGTGGCGCAGCAGCAGGAATCCAGCATTGACACCGCGTCGCTCGATGACCTCGATCGCCCCTGGGGTGGCCAGCACGCGGCCGAGGGGAAACAGCGGCACCAGCTCCCTGAGCAGCTCAGGATCGTCCGACCCTGGCTCGTAGCGCTCCCCTCGTGGTGTGGACACCGGCACGATCCGCAGCTTCTCCACCGGCACCCACCGGGAATACAGGTCGCGGGCGAAGGTCGTCGCCTCCTCGGGGGTGTCAAATTCGAGGGCGTTGGTGGCCCAACACCGCTCCCCTCTTGCCAGTACGTCCACGCGCAGCTTTTCGCCCACGCGCATTCCCCCTTTGCACTCGAGGGCGTAGATGTAGACCGCGACGCGATGCTTCGGCAGGTCCCGCGCTACAAGCAGCGCCACGGCGAGGTCGGTCTCGATGACGGCTTTGCCTTCAATGCCCTGCGCGTTGAAGCCGTCACTCTTGGTCAGGTTCGCCGTGGTAACGGCGCCGTTCATGGCCCAGGCCCACACGAACCCCCGGATCTGCTCATTCAGCAGTCCCCCGAGCGGAAATTCCACCCTCGCGAGCCTGCAGCCGTGGTCCGCGTACCAGCGGTCCCACGGGCCGCGATGTCCTTCGAGCTGCGCCAATGCAGCCTCCTCCAGCGCGCGAATCGCCGCCTGGAGGTCCTGAATTCTGTTCATTGAGATGCCTCCAGGCACGATGCGACTGTTTGGAGCGCGTGCGCACCCGACCATGTGGTTATAGGGGAACGGCGAGCATGAGCGAAATATGCAATTACACAGACACGAACGCAGCCTAAAGCTGCCGCCGATTACAACCTTTGTAACCGAGGCATCGCGATCTCCAGGCCCACCCCGGTGATTCCGCCGGAATCAGGTCTGCAGCCTCCCTGCGAGCCTGCTAGCTGCGGGAATGGGTGGCTTCGTGGGTCCCGCGCTCGTCTGCAGTTGCCGCCTGGAGGCTCGAGGCTGCCGCACAAGGGCGCCGGCGATGCGGATATAGATGGCATCGTCGATCCCCTCCCCTGCCCCCTCGACGAGCTCGAGGCGCTCGGACACCAAGGCCCTCGAGACGAGCGCCAATGGTGAGGATGGCCGTGAGCGCATACGTTTTCCCCCGCTTATCTATTCCAAGCATACAGGCTTTACGACTTACCGTAAAGCCGTCTTGCCGGTTTTACGGTAAGTCGTATTACCGTGTCTTCGTTATACCGTCTTCACGTATTGCCGTAATGCCGTTTTCTCGTCTTTCCGTTCAAACGGTTGACCGGCAATGCGCTTTCCCGTATAAATGATTTAGCGGCTATGCGCGAATGCGATAAGCCGGTATAACAGGAATGCGTCCGAAGTGAAACAAGATCAACAACTCGTATTACCTTCGTTGCTATCTCGCCAAAGTGCCGCCGCCGTTTTTGACAGCCTCGACGTCGCCGAGAGCACGCGCAAGGAATACCAGTGGCGTATCGAGGCCTTTCTCGCGTTCCTGGATGGCCAGCCACTCACGCCGCAAAGCTACCTCGACTACAAGCGCTACCTGGGCGGCCGGACCGACCTGAGCATCAGCACCAAGAACAAGTACCTGGTGACGGGCGGCATCTTCCTCAGAGAACTGAACCGCCGCGGGCTGCTACCGATGGACATCACCCTGAACATCCATCAGTTCCAGCAGTCCAAGAAGCACAAGCAAGACGGTTTGAACGACCAGGAGATGACCGAGATGGCGGCCTGGCTGCGCCAGCTCGAGCCGACACCCGCCCACGCGCGCCTGAAGGCCATCATCTGCTTGCTTGCGCTCCAGGGCCTGCGCCAGATCGAGGTCCGTCGGCTCGATGTGGCCGGAGTCGACCTCGTCGCTCACGTTGCCCTGGTGCAGGGGAAGGGGAGAGACGACCAGGAGCCAGTCGACCTCAACCCGCAAACCGTCCAGGCGCTCAAGGACTACCTGAAGGTCACAGGGCTCCGTTCCGGGCCGCTGTTTCCCAGCCGCGAGCACAAGGCCGGCCACGAGCGGATCACTACCCGCACCATCCGCCTGATCGTGCGGCACGCCTTCGACGAGCTCGGCATCGACAAGACCACCCACGGGCTGCGCCACTACTTCACCACCAAGCTGCTGGGGGTCTATCAGGGAGACCTCCTTGAGGTCCGGCAGTACACGCGCCACAGCGGCCTGGAGATGCTTCGGCACTACGACGACCGGCGCAGGCAGCAGGAGGACCTGCCGCGATTCTTCGGCACGTTTGCGGGGGTCGACTTATGAGCCGCCGCGCCGCCGACTTTCCGATAATCCTAATTACAGGAAACTAACCACGTGGCAATAATCATAACTGTAGCAATCCAAAAGGGCGGGGTAGGGAAGACCGCCACCGTCAAGAACATGGGGGCATCTTACTCACACTATAAGAAGAAGGCGCTCGTCGTGGATCTTGATCCGCAAGCGAACGCCACTACAGGCCTGGGTTTCAACCCTAACCAACTTGAGAGAACCATCGCCGACTTGTTCACCTCAAACGCGGTCGCTGTCAAAGACGTGATCGTCTCCACCGACTTCGGCCAGCCTGGCCGGACCCCACTGGATGTGCTGCCCTCGCACCGGAGCATGAGTGATGTAATCCGCAGCATGAACGCCCGCCAAACCGGCATGGTGAAGTCACTCCTATCCGAGGTCGACTCGGAGTACGACTACATCATCATTGACACGCCGCCAACCGAGTCCCTGGCCACCGCCAACGCCCTCGTTGCCAGCGACTATGTCCTCATCCCCGTGCAGCCAGACCGGGACGCCATGGACGGCGTGGTCGAGATCCTGCGCGCAATCGACGAGGTGCGGACCGGGCTCAATCCAGGACTCAAGGTCATGGGCATCTTGCCCACCATGGTGGATCTTCGCACGAGTCTCTCCAAATTCGCTCTTGATGAAATTCGCAGCAACTACCCGGCGCTTATAATCGAGGACTGGATACCGCACACCGTTCAGTTTGGCGATTCATCGCTTTACGGGAAGCCCTTGGTAGTCATGAACCCCGGCCACGAGGCGTCGGAGAACTACATGAAATTGGCGGCGAGGTTTCTATGAGCAAGTTAGATAAGCTCAGGCAGAAGAAGGAGGAAAGCGGGCTATCGTGGGCGCCACCCGCCCCCAGGGATGTAGTGGTAGTCGAGCCCTTAGCCGTAAGGTCCCCGGAACCAGAAGCCGCCCCGTCGCCTGCGCCTACCAGCCAAGAGCGGTCGACAGATGCCCCGAGGGCCCAGGCGGCCACAACGCAGCCTCCCTCAACGTCCGAGCCGGAAAGCCGTAAAAACGTAAAGCCGGCAACCCAGCCACCGAAGCCCGAACCGAGACCCGAGGCCAAGCTGACCGTCATGGTAGAGGAGGGGGCTAAGGTCGACCTTGAGCACCTGGTTACCGACCTGCGCAGCAAGGAGAAAGTGGTCGTCAACGCCATGCTTAAGTACGGACTGAAGATGTACAGAGCAGGGAAGATCACGAGAGAAGATTTAGGGATTTAGAGGGACCCAATGAATGAGCTTACGCATCGCCGAAAACCTAGCGCTGCCAACCGAGGCCATTACCAAGACATTCGCGCTGCTCGCCCAGCGTCGGAAGGGCAAGACGTACACGGCTTCGGTCATGGCCGAGGAGATGGTCGACGACAAGCTGCCATGGGTGGCGCTTGATCCCACTGGCGCGTGGTGGGGGCTCAGATCATCAGCGGATGGCAAGTCGGCCGGGCTGCCTGTCTACGTCTTTGGTGGTGACCACGGCGACCTGCCGCTCGAGCGGACCGCCGGCGCCCTGATCGCCGACGTGGTGGTGGATCATCCAGCCTGGTACGTGCTCGACTTCTCACACTTCGAGTCCAAGGAGGCGGAGCGTCAGTTCGCCACCGACTTCGCGGAGCGCTTCTACCGCCGGAAGGGGACCAACAAGGCGCCGATGCACCTGTTTGTCGATGAGGCCGACATGTTCTGCCCTCAGCGGGTGCCCTTCGGCGACCAACGCATGCTCGGTGCCTTCGAGTCCATCGTCCGCCGCGGAGGTATCCGCGGCATCGGGACGACACTCATCTCCCAGCGGGCCGCGGTGCTGAACAAGAACGTCCTGGAGCAGATCGACGTCCTCATCGCGCTGCGCACGGTTGGCCCCAACGACCGCAAGGCGATCGCCGGCTACGTGGAAGCCCATGGGTCGACCGAGCAGCAGCACGAGCTCATAGATTCAATCGCCGGCCTCGGCCTCGGCGAGGCCTGGGTGTGGGAGCCCGGCGAGGACCTGTTCCAGCGGGTCCAGATCCGTCAGCGCCGCACGTTCAACTCCTCAGCCACCCCGGACAGCACCAAACAAGCCTTGACGCCCGCGCGTATGGCGCCGGTGGACCTGGAGAAGATCCGCCACCAGCTGGCAACGCTTGTCCAGACGGCCGAGCAGGACGACCCGAAGGAGTTGCGTCGCCAGGTGCGGGAGCTCCAGGCACAGCTCGGCCGCCAGCAACCGCGCGAGGTGGTCAGGACCAAGGAGGTCGTGAAGACAGTCGAGGTGCCGGTACTGCAGCATGACGAGCTGGCTCGGCTCGAAAATGTCGCCCACCTCCTGGCCAAGGTGGCCGGCGAGTTCGGGGAGGTCGTGAGCCGTGTAGCCCAACGACCGGGCACGCCGCCAGCAGAGTCGAAGAAGTCCGCCGATCACCCTACCGAGGTCCCAGCCGTTCCAGCCCCTCCGATCGCGGGCGAGCCGAACCATGACCTCATCGAAGGGTGGCGCAGCCGCCTCAACGAAGGTGAGCAGCGGATGCTCGAGGTGCTTCTCAGGGCCTATCCGATGGCGCTCACCAGGGCAGAGGTGGCACTCCGCAGCCATTACACCAACTCCGGGGGTGGCCGATTCTGGGGTAATCTCAGCAGGCTGAAACGCGCCGGCCTCGTCGACTTTGACGGCACGTACTACCGGGCAAGCGCTTCGTTATTTACCCAGGCCGCCGCATGAGAAAGCCATATTCCAAGACTGCGAATGAGTAAAATGGGTGTTCACTGAGGGAAGCATAAGCGTTGCGTGTTGTAACCATTACCTTTATGATGGCCTTAACTAGCGGCCAAGTCGAGCATGATTTGTGGTTATTTCATCGCCCGAACCACTTGGACCTAGTTACACAATCTGGGGTCCTGGCGTCTTAGGGCAAAGTCGGCGTAAACTGTTGACTCTAGCACAAGCGGTGTGTTAAATTTGTATTAACCACAAATCATTGTGCTCCACTTGGACACCGCGCGGACCCCAAACACAAAATCGGGGTCCATTTCTTTTGGGCCCCAAGGTGGCACCTCACAGCCCGATGAGCCGGCACAATGTCAGATAAACCGGTTTAGACGATCAGAGGCCAGCGCGTGGGCGCAACACGGCAAGGCAAACACACCTCAATGAGGTACTTGGGGCTAACGGTCACTGGAAACAAACCGACACCCCTAGCCAGATGGAGACCCAGACGAGTGCGTCCCGGACGCCCACCTCTGAGCAGCAAGCGAGGCATAGCCTCCCCGCGGTAACGCCGGACCTGGGCGCGGCTGAGCTGCTTGGATACTCCCCCACAAGCGCGTGGTCGTTCCAGAGTCGCTCCGACATGTAGGAGAGCCAGGGGTAGAAACGGCCTACTAAGGCCCTCGGTATGCCCTCCGGTCAGCGCACCGGCTTGGCTACCGCGCTTCGCTTGGTTCCTCTCGTCTTCGCTGACGCAAAGACGTCGAGGCGGCGGGGAAGCGGGCAGGCCCGTCGGCTCCGCCGGCTTGAACATTTTCCTTGTTCATCGGACGGAAGCTTGCCCAACACGTCTGGGACTGAACACAACAGCCACTGGTAGGGGATAGGGGTAACCCCATACAACGCTCCACCTGTCAACCCACCCTTTAGAAGCCCTGTATACGGCACCGGTGCATCACGCACGGCTCCTCGTCTCGGACAGTCATCCATGCCGTTGGAATATCGCCCAATGAGCCGCGCCTTAGCGTAGGCATTTCATCTAAATTTCAGAAGGGTGATCTATACTTCAGATATGTGCGGCCGGATCGCCCAATTCGATAAGGACAAACTCGCAGAGCGCTACAGCGTGAGGCCCGGCCCGTCGTTTGACGCCACACCCCGTTGGAACGTCGCCCCCGGCCAATACGCCCTGGTCATCACAGCCTACGGCTTGGAGACCATGAAGTGGGGCCTGATCGCGGGCAACGTCAAAGGCAGCGAGGTTGGGAAAGCCCATAAGCACATCAACGCGATGGCCGAGACGATCGCCGAGAAGCCGACCTTCATGCACGCTCTGCACAAGCGCCGATGCATCATCCCCGCGAGTGGTTTCTACGAGTGGCTGGGGCGTCAGCCGTACTACTTCCACCCCACCAAAGACGACGTCTTCAGCCTGGCCGGCCT
>WNGB01011631.1_pt1 | contig 33149 bp, 46 predicted proteins | sample 5400681 | NCBI WGS metagenome assembly WNGB01 (sample SAMN13153367, study PRJNA577476) | soil metagenome | isolation source: 115 cm soil or saprolite under grassland replicate 2 | place: USA:California | collected 2016-06-15
CGGCCGTCGCCCACCTGCAGCAGGTAGCCGACGATGCTGCGGACCATCTGCCAGCAGAAGGCGTCAGCGACCAGGCGGACCTCGACCAGGCCGCGCAGGCGCCGGACGGTGACCGAGCGCAGCCGCCGCATGGTGGTCGCTCCCGCGCGGCGGCGGCAGAAGGCCGCGAAGTCGTGCTGGCCGACCAGCGGGCGGGCGGCCTCCCGCATGCGCGGCACCGACAGGGGCCGCGGCCAGGCGAGCACGAAGCCCCGCAGCAGCGGGTCGGGGTCGCCGGAGTCGTCGACCCGGTAGACGTAGACGCGCCGGCGGGCCGACAGGCGGGCGTCGAACCCCGCAGCGGCCCAGGCGGCCGCCCGCACCACGATCGCCGGGCCGAGGGCGCCGTCGAGGGCGCGCCGGACCCGCTCGGGGTCGAGGCGGGCCGGGACGTCGGCGTGGACGACCTGGCCACGGGCGTGGACGCCGGCATCGGTGCGGCCGGCCCCCACCGTGGTCACCGGCTGCTTGGCGAGCCGGGAGAGGGCGGCCTCCAGCTCCCCTTGCACGGTGCGCCGCCCGCGCTGCCGCGCGAACCCGGAGAACGGCGCGCCGTCGTAGGCGACCAGCAGGCGCAGCCGCCGCTCCTCGTCAGCCGGGTCGGCCACCGCCTACTGCTGGTCCTTGGCCTTGCCCCTGCCCCGCCGCTTGGTCTTCGGCTGGTCGGTCTCCGCCTCGGCGGTCCCCGCCTCCGCGACCTCGGCATCGCCGTCGGCCTCCGCGGCCTGCGGCTCCGCGGCCTGCGGCTCTGCGGCCTGCGGCTCTGCGACCTGCGGCTCTGCGACCTCCGGCTCTGCGACCTCCGGCTCTGCGACCTCCGCATCGGCCTCCGCGACCTCCGGCTCTGCGAGCTCGGCATCGGCCTCCGCGGCGTCCGCGACCTCGTCGGCCTCCTCCTCGTCCTCGCCGGCCGGGACGACGCCGGCTTCGATCTCGGCGTCGGTCGGCACGCTCGGCCGCTCCTCCTCGTCCGGCTCCTCGCCGGCGAGGGCGGCGGTGGCCTCGTCGGCGGCCTCGGCGGGAGCGGCCCGCCGCCGCGCTGCTGCCCGCCGCTGCGCCCGGTTGGCCCCCTCGGGCGCCGGCTGGGCGGCCCCGCGCCGGCCACGGCCGAACCGGCGCCGTCGGCCGCCTTCGCCGTCGGCGCGCTGCGCCTCGCCGGCCTCACCCTGCTCCACCAGTTCGATCAGGACCATCGGAGCGGCGTCGCCCGGCCGTGGGCCGAGCTTGAGGATGCGGGTGTAGCCGCCCTGACGCTCGGCGAAGCGGGGGGCGATCTCGGCGAAGAGCTTGTGCACGACCGCCTTGTCGCGGACCACCGTGAGGACCTGGCGCCTGGCCGCCACGTCGCCCCGCTTGGCGAAGGTGATCAGGCGCTCTGCCTGGGGGCGCAGGCGCTTGGCCTTCGCCTCGGTGGTGCGGATCCGGCCCAGGGCGAACAGCGACCGGGCCAGGTTGGCGATGATCATGCGCTCGTGGCTCGGCCCCCCGCCCAGGCGAGGCCCCTTGGTCGGGGTCGGCATGCGGTTATTCCTCCCTCAGCGACAGGCCGAGCTCGTGGAGCTTCTCGCGCACCTCGTCGATCGACTTGGCGCCGAAGTTGCGGATGTCGAGCAGGTCGGCCTCGGACTTGGTGACCAGCTCGCCGACCGTGGTGATGCCCTCGCGCTTGAGGCAGTTGTAGGAGCGGACCGACAGGTCCAGCTCCTCGATCGGCGTGTCGAGGTTGGCGCCGAGCGGGCCGGTCTGCTCGGCCGGGCCGAGCGACAGCCCCTCGCCCCCGCCCGTCAGGTCCGCGAACAGGCTGACGAGCTCGCGCAGGGTGCCGCCGGCCGAGGCGAGCGCGTCCTCCGGCGAGAGCGACCCGTCGGTCTCCACGTCGAGGATCAGCCGGTCGTAGTTGGTCATCTCACCGGAGCGGGTGGCCTCGACCGTGTAGCTGACCCGGCGCACCGGCGAGAAGATCGAGTCGACGGGGACACGGCCGATCTCGTCGGAGGCCGACTTGTTGCGCTCGGCCGGCCGGTAGCCGCGGCCCTTCTCGACCCGAAGCTCCATCTCGAGCTTGGCCTTGGCGTTCAGGGTGGCCAGATGCAGCTCGGGGTTGATGACGTCGAGGTCGGCCGGGGGCACGATGTCGGCGGCGGTCACCTCGCCAGGGCCGGTGGCGCGCAGGAACATGGTGGCCGGCTCGTTGGTCTCCGAGCGCAGGCGCAGCTCCTTGACGTTCAGGATGACGTCGGTGACGTCCTCCTTGACCCCCTGGATGGACGAGAACTCGTGCAGGACGCCGTCGATCTTGATGGACGTGACCGCCGCTCCCGGGATGGACGACAGCAGCGTGCGCCGCAACGAGTTGCCGAGCGTGTAGCCGAAGCCGGGCTCAAGCGGCTCGATGATGAAGCGCGAACGGGTGTCGGAAAGGGGGTTGGACTCGATGCGGGGACGCGAGATTTCCATGTTGCTCTGCTCACCTCCGGCGCCCCGGCCCGCCATATGACTCGGGGACGCCCTTGTTCCGGACGCTTACTTGGAGTAGTGCTCGACGATCAGCTGCTCCTGGAGCGGCACCTCGACCTGGTCCCTGGTGGGGAGGCTGATCACGGTCAGCCTGGCCTCGCCGGCGTTCAGCTCGAGCCAGCCTGGCTGGGGCCGGCCGAGCTGCAGCTGGATCGACTCGTGGACGTTCAGGTTGTCGCGCATGCGCTCCTTGACCTGGACCACGTCACCGGGCTTGACCTGGTACGAGGGGATGTTGACCTTCCTGCCGTTGACGGTGACGTGGGAGTGGCGGACCAGCTGGCGTGCCTGGTCGCGCGATCGGGCCAGCCCACCCCGGTAGACGACGTTGTCCAGCCGCGTCTCCAGCAGCTGGAGCAGCGCCTCGCCGGTGATGCCCTTGCGACGGGCCGCCTCGACGTAGTAGTTGCGGAACTGCTTCTCGAGCACCCCGTAGATGCGCCGCGCCTTCTGCTTCTCGCGCAGCTGCGTCAGGTACTCGCTCTCCTTCGTCCGCCCGCGGCCGTGCTCGCCGGGCGGGTAGGGGCGCTTCTCCACCGAACACTTGGGGCTCTCGCACCTGGAGCCCTTGAGGAAGAGCTTGGTCTTCTCACGCCGGCACAGCTTGCAGTCGGGTCCTGTGTATCTCGCCAATGTGCGCTCGCTCCTCAGACTCGGCGCCGCTTGGGCGGACGGCAGCCGTTGTGGGGGACCGGGGTGACGTCCTGGATGCCCTGGATCTCCAGGCCGGTCGCCTGCAGCGAGCGGATGGCCGTCTCGCGGCCGGAGCCGGGGCCCTTGACGAACACGTCGACCTTGCGGACGCCGTTCTCCTGGGCCCTCCTGGCGGCCTGCTCGGCCGCGAGCTGCGCGGCGAACGGGGTCGACTTGCGCGAGCCCTTGAAGCCGACGTTGCCCGACGACGCCCACGCGATCGTGTTGCCCTGGGGGTCGGTGATGGTCACGATCGTGTTGTTGAAGCTCGACTTGATGTGGGCATGGGCGTGGGCGATGTTCTTCTTCTCGCGCCGCCGCGGCTTCTTGGCTCCGCCCTTCTTCGGTGGCAAGTCTCCCGTCTCCTTCGGTCGCTACTTCTTCGTGGCCTTCTTCTTGCCGGCCACGGTCTTCTTGGGTCCCTTGCGGGTACGCGCGTTGGTGTGGGTGCGCTGGCCGCGGACGGGCAGGCCCCTGCGGTGCCGGATGCCCTGGTAGCAGCCGATCTCGATCTTGCGCTTGATGTCCTGGGCCACCTCGCGGCGCAGGTCGCCCTCGACCTTGTAGTGCGAGTCGATCCACTCACGCAGGCGGACGACCTCTTCCTCGGAGAGGTCGCGCACCCGCGTGTTGGGGTTCACCCGGGTGCCCTTGACCGTGTCGATGGCGCGGGTGCGGCCGAGGCCGAAGATGTAGGTGAGCCCGATCTCCACCCGCTTGTCGCGGGGGAGGTCGACGCCGGCGATGCGTGCCATGGGTGCCTAGGTACCTCCCGGGCCTGCGGTCAGCCCTGCCGCTGCTTGTGGCGAGGGTTGGAGCAGATGACCATCACCACGCCGTGGCGGCGGATGGTCTTGCACTTCTCGCAGATTCTCTTGACCGACGGCTTGACCTTCATGTCGCTTCCTACTTGTAGCGGTACGTGATCCGACCTCGGTTGAGGTCGTAGGGGGACAGTTCGACGACCACCCGGTCCCCCGGCAGGATCCGGATGTAGTGCATGCGCATCTTCCCAGAGATGTGCGCGAGGACGCGGTGGCCGTTGGCCAGCTCCACCCGGAACATCGCGTTCGGGAGGGGCTCGACGACGGTCCCCTCGACCTCGATGGCGCCATCCTTCTTCGGCAAGCTCTTCCCTTCACCTCATCGGCACGTCGGGCACGGCAAGCACCGTGCTGGTGGCTCGTTGGAACATGAGAAGCACCGGGAGCACAGGGGCCGTGCCCACGGCGCAAAGACCTGGCAATAGCCGGGCCGGATGCACAAGATACCAAATTCGCCACTCAACCAGCAACGACACGGCCGCGCCCGGCCGCCCGGCGGCGGGCCGACTGCCGCCTGGCCTTGGCCTGCCCGCCGCACTCCTCCATGCTGCACCAGCGGCGGCTGCCGTTCTTCGTGCTGTCCAGGAACAACCAGGCGCAGCCGTCGGGCAGCGGGCACTGCTTGACCCGCTGGAGCGGGCCGGCGACGGCCAGGTCCACCGCCGAGCGCGCGACCGGCCACCACACCCGGCCGAGGTCGTCGCCGCCGCCGGCCCACGCCCAGGCCAGCCCGCTCCCCTGCGGCTGGATGCGCGCGTGCGCCATCGCCTCGGCGTAGGCGCGCTGCATGCCGCCAAGGTCGGCCGGGTCGGGGGCGGCGCCCTGCGCGATCGCCGAGAACGACCGGTAGATCGCCTCCCGCAGCCCGATCGCGGCCTCGAACGTGCTCTGGGCGGCCGCCGGCGCGCGGGCCGCGGCCGCCAGCAGTCGCGAGGCGTCCTCGGCGCCGAGGCTGCCGGCGTGCCCGGCCCACTGCACCAGGTGCGCGTAGCCACCCAGGAAGTCGTGGGCCTGCTCGCCCTCGACGTCCACCCGGGGTCCGACGGTGTTGGCGAAGTCGAGGCAGAGCCGCCCCCCGGAGAGCCTCGGCAGCTCGGTCTCCATGCTCCCTCCTTGGGCTTCTTCCAGAAAGCTTCCATCAAACCTTGTTTCGGTGGTGGCACCATGCTACAGTACCACCATCATAAGGCTGATAGCCGGAAGCCATCTGGGAGGAGGCGCTCGTGTTGGACTACATCGCCTATCTGGCCGCACAGCAGACCGGTGTCTCGCTGAGCCGCTCCGCGCTGCCGGACGCCCCCGTTGCCACCGGGCCGCGGCCGCGCCGGCTGCGCCGGCGGACCGCCAGCGCCCTGTACCGCCTGGCCGAGCGGATCCAGCCGGCGTGATCGCCGTCCTCGACGCACCCTCGGTGCTCGGCCTGCGGCCACCCGCCCCGGGCAGGCTTCCAGGCAGCCGCCGGCTGCCAGAGGCGCTGCGGGGGCAGGGGCTGGTCGAGCGCCTCGGCGCCGCCGACGCCGGCCGGGTGGAGCCGCCCCCCTACCACCCGGAGATCGAACCGGCCACCGGTGTCCGCAACGGCGCGGCCATCGCCAGCTATTCCGCAGCGCTGGCCGACCGCATCGGGGAGCTGCTGGGGCAAGGCCGCTTCCCGCTGCTGCTCGGCGGCGACTGCAGCATCCTGCTTGGCAGCATGCTGGCGCTACGGCGCCGCGGCCGCTACGGGCTGGTCTCGATCGACGGCGGCCTCGACTTCCGGCACGCGGGCAACGCCGACCCCGCCGGCCCGGTCGGGCCGCTCGGCAGCGTGGCGGGCGAGGACCTGGCGGTGGTCACCGGCAGGGGCGCCGAGCTGCTCACCGACCTGGAGGGCCGCCGCCCGCTGGTCCGCGAGGGCGACGTGGTGGCCCTCGGCCACCGCAACCTCGCGGGGCTCAGGGACGAGGTCCTCGCCACCCCGATGGCGCTGTACGACGTGGCGGCGCTGCGCCGCCAGGGCCCGGCCGCGGCGGCCGCGGCCGCCCTCGCGGGCCTGGCGGGGCGCGGCGTGGAGGGCTTCTGGATCCACCTGGACACCGACGTGCTCGACCCGGCGATCATGCCGGCGGTCGACAGCCCGGAGCCGGGCGGCCTCGCCTACGACGAGCTGGTCGCCCTGCTGCGGGTGTTCGCCGCCTCCGAGCTGGCGACGGGCATGCAGGTCACCATCTTCGATCCCGAGCTGGACCCCGACGGCCACCTGGCCGCGGAGCTGGCCGACGCGGTGGTCGCCGGCCTCAGCGCTCCTCCAGCTCCCTGATGAGCACGCCGACCCGGCGGAGCGCCGAGCGGATCGGCACGACCTGCCGGTCGAAGCCGAGCAGCAGCAGCGCCTCCGAGCCGATGAAGGCGTTGCCGACGAGAGTGGCGACCTCCTCGGCGGTGAACGGCCCGAGCCGGCCGTAGCGGCGCTCCGCCTCGCGGGCCACGTCGATCAGCAGGACGTACCAGCCGCCCAGCAGCTCGCGGACCGCGGCACGGATCTCGGGGTTCGACCACCCGACCGCGATCATCTCCTGCAGCACCCGCACGTAGCCGGAGTCGAGGTCGTCCTCGAGGAAGTCGCAGGCGCGCTCGTAGCGCTTCCACAGCGGCGCGTCCTCGCCGTACATCTGGGTCTGGCGCTCCAGGCGCCGCCGGTTCTCCTCTTCGAAGAGGGCCAGGATCAGGCCGCCCTTGGAGCCGAAGTGGTAGTGGAGCTGGCTCAGCGGCACCCCTGCCTCCTCGGCCACCTTGCGGGTCGAGAGCCCCGCGTAGCCGTCGGCAAGCAGCCGGCGCCGGGCGGCACCGATGATCAGCGTGCGCGTGTCCACCACGGCGTCCGTCACGGCAACGGGCCCCCTTTGGCTCTGGGAGGTCGGTCGGCCGACCGACCTTGACATACCTTAGCATCAGCGGGACAATCCCGCAGTCGGTCGACCGACCGAGAACCCGGCGCCATCCATCGCAGGAGGACGGCCATGCCAGAGACGACCGATCCCACCTTCTACCGCACCCCGGCCGAGGCGATCGCCGCGCCGCCGGAACAGCTCGCCTACGTCGCGGCGTTCGACCCGGCGGGCCGGACCAAGGACGCGATGACGGTGATCGACACCGACCCGTCCTCGCCCGACTACGGCAAGGTCGTCGGCTGGTCGGAGCTGCCGACCGCCGGCAACGAGCTCCACCACTTCGGCTGGAACGCCTGTTCCAGCGCCCTCTGCCACCAGGGGCACAACGGTCACGGGTCGCTGGAGCGCCGCTACCTGATCGTCCCCGGCCTGCGCTCCTCGCGCACCTACATCCTCGACACCAAGCCCGACCCCCGCAACCCCACGGTCGTGCGCGCCATCGAGGCCGACGAGCTGGCCAGCAAGGCCGGCTACTCCCGGCCGCACACCCTGCACTGTGGGCCGGACGGCGTCTACATGTCCGCGCTCGGCGGCGCCAACGGCAACGACGGCCCGGGTGGGGTCGCCCTGCTGGACCACGACACCTTCGACGTGGTCGGCCCGTGGGAGCTGGACCGCGGCGATCAGTTCTTCGCCTATGACGTCTGGTGGCACCTCAACCACGACACCGTGATCACCTCCGAGTGGGCCACCCCCTCGATGGTCGAGAACGGCCTCAACCCGGAGGACCTGCTCGGCCGCAAGTTCGGCCACCACCTGAACTTCTGGAGCATGTCCGAGCGCAAGCTCACCCAGCGGGTCGACCTGGGCGACCAGCACCAGATGGTGCTGGAGCTGCGACCCGCGCACGACCCGTCCAAGACCTGGGGCTTCGTGGGCGTGGTCATCAGCGTGGAGGACCTCTCCGGGTCGATCTGGATGTGGCACCGGGACGGCGACCACTGGGCGGCCCGCAAGGTGATCACCATCCCCGCCGAACCGGCCGACCCCGACCTGCTGCCGCCGGCGCTCAAGCCCTTTGGGGCGGTGCCACCGCTGATCTCCGACATCGACCTGTCGGTCGACGACCGCTGGCTGTACGTGGCCTGCTGGGGCACCGGGGAACTCAAGCAGTACGACGTCAGCGACCCGTCCAACCCGCGCGAGGCCGGCTCGGTGCGCCTGGGCGGCATCGTGGGGCGCCGGCCCCACCCCGCCGCGCCCGAGGTGCCGCTCGCCGGCGGGCCCCAGATGGTGGAGATCAGCCGCGACGGCAAGCGCGTCTACCTCACCAACTCGCTGTACGCGGCCTGGGACGACATCTTCTACCCCGACGGCGTCGGCGCCTGGGTCGCCAAGCTGGACGCCAACCTGGACGGCGGCGGGATCGCCCCCGACCCGCGGTTCTTCCCCAACGGGGAGGACTTCCGCGGGCTACGGGTGCACCAGACCCGGCTACAGGCCGGGGATGCCTCCAGCGACTCCTACTGCTACACGGGCTGACCATGACACCGCTGGCCCACCACCTGGGAGAGCAGTCGCTCGCAACGCTGCTGCTGCTCGGCGGCGGCAGCACGCTCTCCCTGGTGGTGGCCATCGGTCGCGCCCGCCTCGAGGCCACCGGCGCCAGAGTGGCGCGGCAGCTGCGCACCTGGCGCCTAGGCTGACCATGGCGATGCAATCCCCGGTAGTGCAGTCCCAGGAAGCCGGGCGGAACGGGTTACCCCCGCGACGCCGGCGCCGCCTCCAACCACCGCTCCTGGCTGGCCCCATCCAGCAGCGTAAGGACCTCCGGCCCAGCCGGCGTGACAGCCACCGTGTGCTCGAAGTGGGCCGACCGCGACCCGTCCCGAGTGACCACCGTCCACCCGTCGTCCAGCACCTCGGTCTCGGCCCCACCCTCGTTGACCATCGGCTCGATCGCCAGCACCAGCCCGACGTCCAACCGCAGCCCACGGCCCGGACGGCCGTAGTTCGGCACCTGGGGCTCCTCGTGCATGCGGGTGCCGATCCCGTGGCCGACGTACTCGCGCACCACCCCGTAGCCGGGCGCGGCCGCCACCTGTTCGACGGCGTGGCCGATGTCCGACAGCCGGTTGCCGGCCCTGACCTGGGCGATGCCGGCCCACATGGCCCGTTCGGTGGTTTCCAAGAGGCGCCTTGCCGCCTGGTCGACGTGGCCGATCGGGATGGTCACGGCGGCGTCGCCGTGGTAGCCCTCGACGATCGCCCCGCAGTCGATCGACAGGATGTCGCCCTCCTGGAGGACGTAGCCGTTGGGGATGCCGTGCACCACCCAGTCGTTGGGGGACAGGCAGAGGGTGGCCGGGAAGCCGTGGTAGCCGAGGAACGACGGGACGCCGTCGGCGTCCCGGATGGTCCGCTCGGCCAGGCGGTCCAGGTCGAGCAGGGAGACGCCGGGGCGTGCGGCGGCCGTCACCGTCGACAGGGTGTGCCCGACCAGCCGGCCCGCCCTGCGCATGCGGTCGACCTCCTGCGCCGACTTGCGCACGATCATGCTCCGCGGGCCTCCAGGTCGGCGAGGATCCGCTTGGTGACGTCCTCGATCGGCCCGATGGCGTCGACGTTGACCAGCAGGCCACGGCGCATGTAGTAGTCGATCAGCGGCCGCGTCTTGATCGCGAACACCTCCAGCCGGTGCCGGATCGTCTGCTCCGCATCATCGGAACGATGCAGCTGCGCCGCCCGCCCCACCAGCCGCCGCAACAGCTCCTCCTCGGTGATCTCGAAGTTGAGCGCCGCGTGCAGCGGGGTGTGCAGCTGGGCCAGACGGCGGTCCAGCGCCTCGGCCTGCGCCACCGTGCGGGGGAAGCCGTCCAGCACGAACCCCGCCTGGCAGTCCGGCTCCGCCAGCCGGTCCATCACCATCGCGATCACCACCTCGTCGGGCACCAGGTCACCGCCGAGCATCACCAGCCTCAACGGAGGAAGCCCTCGTAGTTCCGCATCAGCAGCTGCGACTCGATCTGCTTCATGGTCTCCAGCCCCACCCCGACGGTGATCAGGATGGCCGTGCCCCCGAAGGGGAACTGCTGCACGTTGCCGGCGGCCAGCGCGATGAAGGGCAGGATCGCCACCGCGCCGAGGAACAGCGCCCCCGGCAGGGTGATCCTGGTCAGGATGTGGTTGAGGTACTCGGCGGTCTGCCGGCCCGGCCGAATGCCCGGGATGAAGCCGCCGTACTTCTTCATGTTGTCGGCGGTGTCGACCGGGTTGAAGGCGATCGAATTGTAGAAGTAGGCGAAGAAGATGATCAGCACGAAGTAGAAGATGATGTAGAGCGGGTGGGTGCCGGTGCGGGCGAACTGCTCGACCATGTCGGTCAGCCACTGCTTGTTGACGATCGAGGCGAGCAGGGTGGGCAGGTAGAGCAGGCTGGAGGCGAAGATGATCGGGATCACGCCGGCCTGGTTGACCTTGAGGGGGATGTAGGTCGACTGCCCCCCGTACATGCGCCTGCCGACCATGCGCTTGGCGTACTGCACCGGGATGCGGCGCTGGGCCTGCTCGACGAAGATCACCGCCACGATGATCAGCAGCCCGAGGAAGCAGACCAGCCCGAAGATGAACCCCTTGTTGACCCGCAGGATGTTGGCGCCCTCGCTGGGCAGGGTGGCCACGATCGCGCTGAAGATGATGATCGACATGCCGTTGCCGACCCCACGCTGGGTGATCAGCTCGCCCAGCCACATGATCAGCGCCGTCCCGGCGGTCAGGGTCAGCACGGCGAGGGCGAAGCGCCCCGGGGTCAGGCCGGGGAAGATGTCCAGCGGCAGGATGCCGCTGTTGTGGGCCAGCTGCACGATGCCGGCCGACTGCAGGACCGCCAGGAACACGGTCAGGTAGCGGGTGTACTGCTGGATCTTCTTGCGCCCGGTCTCGCCCTCCTTCTGGAGCTGCTCGAGGCGGGGGATCACCACCCCGAGCAGCTGCATGATGATCGAGGAGGTGATGTAGGGCATGATCCCGAGCGCGAAGATGGCGAACTGGGTCAGCGCCCCACCCGAGAACAGGTTGATCAGCGTGAAGGCGCCGTTGGGATCGCGGTTGCCCGGGTTCTCGAGGAACTGCTGGACCGCGTCGAAGTCCACCCCGGGCACCGGCAGGTGGGAGCCGAGCCGGTAGACGGCGATGATCGCGACCGTGAACAGGATCTTCCCTCGAAGATCAGGGATCTTGAACGCGTTGCGAAAGGCCGACAGCATCCGGGGTTCCTCTCCTCCGAGGCCTACACGACCTCTACGGTACCGCCCGCGGCCGCGATCTTCCCGGCCGCCGTGGCCGAGAAGGCATGCGCCCGCACCTGCAGCGCCACCGAGACGTCACCCTGACCGAGGACCTTGACCGGGGTGCCCTTGCGGGCCAGGCCGGCCGCGACCAGCCCGTCCGGGTCGACCCCGCCACCCTTGGGGAAGGCCGCCAGCAGCCGGTCCAGGTTCACCACCGACCAATGGATCTTGTTCGGGTTGATGAAGCCCCGCTGCTTCGGCACCCGCCGCTGCAGCGGCATCTGGCCGCCTTCGAAGCCGATGCGCATCGGCTGCCTGGCCTTGGAGCCCTTGGTGCCCCGGCCGGCCGTCTTGCCCTTGCCCGAGGCATCGCCGCGGCCCTTGCGGACCCGGTCGCTGGTCGACCCGGGCGCCGGGCGTAGGTGATGCAGCTTCACTCGTCTACCTCCTCCACCTCGACCAGGTGGGAGACCTTGAACAGCATGCCGCGGATCTCCGGCCGGTCCTCCTTGAGGACCACGTGGCCGATCCGCTTGAGGCCGAGGCTCCTGACCGTGTCCCGCTGCGGACGGGGCCGGCCGATCAGGGAGCGCTTCTGGGTGACCTTCAACCGGGTGCTCATGCCGGCGGCGCCTCCTTGGCCTTGGCGCCGACGGCGGCGGCGGCCTTGATCCTTGCCACCGTGGTCGGCGACATCTCGGCCAGCTCGAGGCCGCGGCGCGCGGCCAGCTCGTTCGGCCGCTTGAGCTGCTTCAGCCCCGCGACGGTGGCGTGGACGATGTTGATCGGGTTGGAGGACCCGAGCGACTTGGTGAGGACGTCGGAGATCCCCGCCGCCTCCAGCACGTGCCGCACCGGGCCGCCGGCGATCACGCCGGTGCCGGGGGAGGCCGGCTTGAGCAGGACGCGGGCGGCGCCCTCCTCACCAAGCACCTCGTGGGGGATGGTGGAGCCGATCATCGGCACCGGGAAGAAGTCCTTCTTGGCCGACTCGACGCCCTTCTGGATGGCCGAGGGGACCTCCTTGGCCTTGCCGTAGCCGACGCCCACCTTGCCGTTGCCGTCGCCGACCACCACCAGCGCGGTGAAGGAGAACCGGCGGCCGCCACGCACGACCTTGGCGACGCGGTTGATCGCCACCACGCGCTCCTCGAACTGGGACTTGGGGGAATCATCCCGGCCGGGGCCACCGCGGTCGTCACGGGGCGGCCGGTTGCCCTGTCCACCGGGACCCCGCCGAGCGGGGGCTGCTGCCATTCGATATGCCTCCTTGCGTTCCTCGTCTAGAAGTCCAGGCCGCCCTCGCGGGCCGCCTCGGCCAGCGCCCGAACGCGGCCGTGGTACTGGTAGCCGCCGCGGTCGAACACCACCGAGCTGATCCCCGCCGCGGTGGCCTTGGAGGCCAGCTCGGCGCCGACCCGCCTGGCGACGGCCTTCTTGTCGCCGTCGCCCTGACCCGGGAGCGAGCCGGCGGCGGTCAGGGTGCGCCCGGACCGGTCGTCGATCAGCTGCGCGTAGATCTGCCGGTTGGACCGGAAGACCGCCAGGCGTGGCCGCTCGGCGGTCCCGGCCACCCGGCGCCGCACACGACGGTGGCGCCGCAGGCGCGCCGCGCGCTTGGCCCGTGCAATGTCCATGGTGGAATTACCTCATTTCGCCGTCTTGCCGGCCTTGCGGCGGACGACCTCGCCGGCGTAGCGGACGCCCTTGCCCTTGTAGGGGTCTGGGCGGCGCAGCTGCCGGATCTCGGCCGCGACCTGGCCGACCTGCTGCTTGTCGATGCCCTTCACCGAGAACCGGGTCGGGCTGGCCACCTCGAAGGTGATGCCCTCCGGCGCCTTGACCGGGATCGGGTGGGAGTAGCCGAGGCTGAACACCAGGTCGGCGCCCTGCGCCTGGACCCGGTAGCCGACCCCCTGGATCTCCAGCTGCTTCTCGAAGCCCTTGGTCACGCCCTCGACCATGTTGGCCACCAGGGAGCGGGTCAGGCCGTGCAGGGAGCGGTTCTCGCGCTCGTCGTCGGGCCGCTCGACCAGGATCCGGGCGCCGTCCTGGCGCACCGTGATCGACGGCGGGATCGGCTGCGACAACTGGCCCTTGGGACCGGTCACGGTCGCGGTGATCCCCTCCAGCTTGACCTCGACGCCGCTTGGCACCTCGATGGGGAGCTTGCCGATGCGGGACATTCGTGTGCTCCCCTCCTACCAGACGTAGGCCAGGACCTCGCCACCGATGCCGGCCTTGTGCGCCGCGCGGTCGGTGAGCAGGCCGGTGGAGGTCGAGATGATGGCGATGCCGAGCCCGCCGAGGACGCGCGGCAGGCTCTCCTTCTTGGCGTACACCCGCAGCCCCGGCTTGGAGATGCGGCGCACGCCGCTGATGGTCCGCTCGCGGTTGGGCCCGTACTTCAGCTCCACCGTCAGCCTGGAGCCGACGTCGGCCTTCTGGACCGCGAAGTCCGCGATGTAGCCCTCCTGCTTGAGGACCCTGGCGATCTCCACCTTGATCCGCGAGCTCGGCATGATGACCTGGTCGTGGTAGGCCACGTTGGCGTTGCGCAGCCTGGTCAGCATGTCGGCGATGGGGTCGGTCATCGTCATGGCGACCCCCTCACCAGCTCGACTTGGTGACGCCGGGCAGCTCGCCGGCGTGGGCGAGCTGGCGCACGCAGATCCGGCAGAGGCCGAACTTGCGCAGGAAGGCTCTCGGCCGCCCGCAGCGCTGGCAGCGGTTGTAGGCCCGCACCTTGAACTTGGGGGTGCGCTTGGCCTTGGCGATCAGCGACTTCTTTGCCATCAGCTGGTGGTACCTCCTGGTCCCGCCGGTTCCGGCCACCCGTGGGGCCGGCCTTGCGGGAACCGTCAGCGTGCCTCGTTGGTGGTCTGGAACGGGAAGCCGAGGGCGATCAGCAGCGCCCTTCCCTGCCCGTCGGTCTGGGCGGTGGTCACCACGGTGACGTCCATGCCCCTGACCTTCTCGATCTGGTCGTAGTCGATCTCCGGGAAGACGAGCTGCTCGGTCAGCCCGAGGGTGAAGTTGCCGTGCCCGTCGAAGCCGGTCGGCGCCAGGCCGCGGAAGTCGCGGATGCGGGGCAGCGCGACCGAGATGAGCCGGTCGAGGAACTCCCACATGCGGTCGCCCCGCAGGGTGACCTTGGCCCCGATCGACTGGCCTTCGCGGATCTTGAAGCCGGCGATCGACCGCTTGGCCTTGGTCACCATCGGCCGCTGGCCGGTGATCTGGGCCAGGTCGCGCACGGCGCCGTCGAGCAGGCGGCCCTCGCGGATCGCCTCGCCGACGCCCATGTTGACCACGACCTTGGCCGGCTTCGGCACCTGCATGATGTTGGCGAGCTCCAGGTCGCCCTTCAGCTGTTCGCGGAGCTCCTGCCGGTAGCGCGCCTTGAGGCGCGGCACCGGTCGCTCAGTCGCCGTCTGCGTCATGTCCTTCCCTCTAGAGCTTGGCGCCCGTGCGCGCGCACACCCGGATCTTGTTGCCGTCCTCGATGCGGTAGGCGACCCGGGTCGGCTTGCCGTCGTCGGGGCTGACCAGCTGCACGTTGGAGGCGTCGATCCAGGCCTCCTTCTCGGTGATGCCGCCGGTCTGGCCACCACGCTGGGTGGGCCGGATCTTCTCGTGGCGCTTGACCCGGTTGACGCCCTCGACCAGCACCCGGTTGCGGGGCGGGTCGACCTTGATCACCTTGCCGACCACGCCGAGGTCCTTGCCGGCCATGACCATCACCCGGTCGTCCTTGTGGATCTTCACTGCTAGAGCACCTCCGGGGCGAGGCTGATGATCTTCATGAAGCGCTTCTCGCGCAGCTCCCGGCCGACCGGCCCGAAGATGCGCGTCCCCCTCGGGTTCTGCTGCTCGTTGATGATCACGGCCGCGTTCTCGTCGAAGCGGATGTAGGAGCCGTCGGGGCGGCGCTTCTGCTTCTTGACCCGGACGACGACCGCCCTGACGACGTCGCCCTCCTTGACGGCGCCGCCGGGGATGGCGTCCTTCACGGTGGCGACGATGATGTCGCCGATGGACGCGTAGCGCCGCCCGGAGCCGCCGAGAACGCGGATGCAGAGGATCTCCTTGGCACCCGTGTTGTCCGCGACCTTCAGCCGCGACTCCTGCTGGATCATTTCTGTCGGTGTCCTCTTCTACGTGTCCTACTTGGCCTTCTGGATGATCTCGGCGACCCGCCAGCGCTTGGTGGCCGACAGGGGCCTTGTCTCGGACAGCCGCACCAGGTCGCCCTGGCCGGCCTCGTTCTTCTCGTCGTGGGCCTTCAGCCGGGTGGTGCGGCGGAGGGTCTTCTTGTAGAGACGGTGCTGGCGGATGTCCTCCACCTCGACCACCACCGTCTTGTCCATCTTGTCGGAGACGACCACCCCGACCCGGACCTTGCGGTTGCCCCTCGGCCGGCTCTCGGTCGCCTCGTGCTGCTCGGTCATTGTGCTTCCTCCGTCAGCTCGCGCTGGCGCATGACGGTGAGGACGCGGGCGATGTCCTTGCGGACCTCGCGCAGCCGGTGCGGGTTGTCGAGCTGGCCGGTGACGTTCTGGAACCGGAGGTTGAACAGCTCCTCCTTGGCCTCGGCCAGCTTGGCGGCCAGCTCGTCCGCGTCCAGGTCGGCCAGCTCTCGTGCCTTCATGGTCATCACTCCGCGTCCACGCGCTTCACGAACTTGCACTTCATCGGCAGCTTGTGGGCGGCCAGGCGCATGGCCTCCTGGGCGGTCGCCTCTGGGACACCGGACAGCTCGAACATCACCCGGCCCGGCTTGACCGGCGCGACCCACCACTCGGGCGAGCCCTTGCCGGAGCCCATGCGGGTCTCGGCCGGCTTCTTGGTCACCGGCTTGTCGGGGAAGATGTTGGTCCACACCTTGCCGCCGCGGCGGATGTAGCGGGTCATGGCGATGCGGGCGGCCTCGATCTGCCGGTTGCTCACCCTTGCGGGCTCGAGGGCCTGCAGGCCGTAGTCGCCGAACGCCACCGTGGTGCCGCCGGTCGCCACGCCGCGCAGGTTGCCGCGGTGCTGCTTGCGGTGCTTGACACGCTTGGGGGTCAGCATCGGCCGGTCACTCCTTGTCCTGCGCTGGGGCCTGTGCTGGCGCCGGCTCGGGGGCGGCCTCGGCGGCCTTGGCGTCGGCCGCCTTCGCGTCGGCCGCCTTCGCGTCGGCCGCCTTCGCGTCGGCCGCCTTCGCGTCGGCCGCCTTCGCGTCGGCCGCCTTGGTGGCGTCGGCCTGCTCCGCCGGCGCGGCCTCGGCCTGCTCGGCGGGAGCCTCCTTGGCGGCCTTGGCTCCACGCCCGCCGCTGCGGCCGCCTTCGCCGCCGCGACCGCGGCCGGAACGGCGCTCTTCCGGGCCGCCCGCCGCCGCCCTTGCCCTGGCGCGTGCCCGGTCGGCCTCCTGCTCCTCGCGCGAGGGCAGCACGTCGCCGCGGTAGATCCAGACCTTGACGCCGATCATGCCGAAGGTGGTGCGGCCCTCCGCCAGGCCGTAGTCGATGTCGGCCCGCAGGGTGTGCAGGGGCACCCTGCCCTCCCGGTAGAACTCGGTGCGGGCCATCTCGGCGCCGCCGAGGCGGCCGGAGCACTGCACCCGGATCCCCTTGGCGCCGCCCTTCATGGCGGAGTTGATCGCCCGGCGCATCGCCCGCCGGAACGACACCCGGCTGGCCAGCTGCTCGGCGACCCCCTGAGCGACCAGCTGGGCGTCGGTCTCGGCGCCCTTGACCTCCAGGATGTTCAAGGTGACCTGCTTGCCGGTCATCTTGTCCAGGTCGGCGCGGATGCGGTCGGCCTCGGCGCCGCGCCGGCCGATCACCACACCGGGCCGGGCGGTGTGGATGTCGACCCGGACCCGGTCGCGGGTGCGCTCGATCTCCACCCGGGAGATGCCGGCGTGGCTCAGGTTGCGCTTCAGGTAGGCGCGGATCTGGATGTCCTCGTGCAGGTAGCGCTTGTAGTCCCGCTCGCTGAACCAGCGCGACTTCCAGTCGGTGGTGATCCCCAGCCGGAAGCCGTACGGGTTGACCTTCTGTCCCACTACGAGGCCTCCCTGGAATCGACGACGACCGTGATGTGGCTGGTCCGCTTGTTCACCCGGTAGGCCCGGCCGAGCGCACGGGGACGGAACCGCTTCAGCGTCGGCCCCTCGTCCACGAACGCCCTGGCGACGAAGAGGGTGTCGGCCGGCAGCTGGTGGTTGTGCTCGGCGTTGGCGACGGCCGAGTCGAGCACCTTGCGGACCGGGAGGGCGGCCGCCCGCGGGGTGAACCGCAGGACCCGTCGCGCCTCCTCGACGTGCAGGCCGCGGATGAGGTCCACGATCCGGCGCGCCTTGAACGGCGTCACCCGGACGAACCGGGCCTGCGCCTTCACTTCCATGTCGGGTTACCTCACTCCTGTTGCCCGCTCCGAGGAGCGGTGGACGCGGAAGGTCCTGGTCGGCGCGAACTCACCGAGCTTGTGGCCGACCATCGACTCCGAGATGTACACGGGCACGTGCTTGCGCCCGTCGTGGACCGCGATCGTGTGCCCCACCATGTCGGGGATGATCGTGGAGCGCCGCGACCAGGTGCGGATGACCCGCTTGTCCCGCTTGCGGTTCAGCTCGTCGATCTTCTTGAGCAGGTGGTCGTCCACGAACGGACCCTTTTTCAGGCTACGCGCCATCGCTTACCTCTCACTTCTTTCGTGACCGTGCCGTCTCCAGTCACCTCCGGCTCGACCGACCGCAGTCCCTGGATGATCGGGGGGGCGGAAAGCGCCCCCCCGAACCCCCCCAAGGGCGCCGGGGTACCAGCGTGTCGTGCCAGCGGCATTACCGGCCTCTCCCCTTGCGGCGGCGGCGGATGATCATCTGGTCGGAGGACTTGCGCCGGCGGGTACGGCCCTCCGGTTTGCCCCACGGGCTGGTCGGGTGGCGGCCACCCGAGCTCTTGCCCTCGCCGCCCCCGAGCGGGTGGTCGACCGGGTTCATCGCCACCCCGCGGGTGCTCGGCCGCTTGCCCTTCCAGCGCATGCGGCCCGCCTTGCCCCAGCTGATCAGCTCCTGCTCGGCGTTGCCGACCTCGCCGACGGTGGCGCGGCAGGTCGCCTGCACCTGGCGGATCTCGCCGGACGGCATCCGTAGAGCGGCCAGCGAGCCTTCCTTCGCCAGCAGCTGGATCCCGGACCCGGCGGAGCGGGCCAGCTTGGCGCCGCCGCCGGGGCGCAGCTCCACGTTGTGGACGATGGTGCCGACCGGGATGTTCTTGAGCGGCAGCGCGTTGCCCGGCTTGATGTCGGCCCCCTCGCCCGACTCCACCGTGTCGCCGACCTTCAGGCGGGTGGGCGCGAGGATGTAGCGCTTGTCGCCGTCGGCGTAGTGGAGCAGGGCGATGCGGGCGGTGCGGTTGGGGTCGTACTCGATGGCGGCGACCCTGGCGGGCACGCCGTCCTTGGTCCGGCGGAAGTCGATCAGGCGGTAGCGCTGCTTGTGGCCTCCGCCCTGATGGCGGGTGGTGATGCGCCCGTAGACGTTGCGGCCGCCCTTGTGCGGGCTGGGGGCGAGCAGCGCCTTCTCCGGGGAGGACTTGGTGACCTCGACGAAGTCGGCCACCGAGCTGCCTCGCCGCCCCGGCGTGGTTGGCTTGTGCTTGCGGATGCCCATGGCTACTTGGCCTCGAAGATCTCGATCTTGTCGTCCGGATGCAGGGTGACCAGGGCGCGCTTGGTGGCCTTGCGGACACCCAGGATCCGCCTGGTCCGCTTGCGCTTGCCCTTGCGGTGCAGCGTGTTCACGTTGGCGACGCGCACGGAGAAGATGGCCTGCACGGCCTCCTTGATCTCCGTCTTGTTGGCGTCGGGATGGACGATGAAGGTGTAGGTGTTGGCGTCGAGCAGCGCGTAGGACTTCTCGCTCACCACCGGCTTCAGGATCACGTCGCGCGGGTTCTTCACGATCCCTCACCGTCCTCCAGCACCAGCTCCTCCTCGGCCGGGGCGACGCTGGTCGAGCGGCCGAGGAAGGCGTCGAGCGAGTCGCGGGTGAACGCGACCGCGTCGCTGGCCAGCACGTCGTAGGTGTTGAGCTGGTCGAAGGTGATCAGGTGGACGCTCGGCAGGTTGCGGAAGCTCTTGATCGCCGCCTCCTCGAGGCCGTCGACCACGAACAGCAGCTTCCGCCCACCGAGGCCGAGGGTCTCCAGCAGCTCGACCGCCCTGGCCGTCTTGGGGAGGTCGAAGTCGAGGCCGTCGAGGACGAACAGGTTGCCGCCCGCCTGCCGGTCGGTGAGGGCCGAGCGCAGCGCCAGGACCTTCTCCTTCTTGTTCACCCGCAGGGCGTGGTCGCGCGGTTTGGGCCCGAAGACCACGCCGCCGCCGGTCCACTGGGGCGCCCGCCTGGAGCCCTGGCGGGCCCGGCCGGTGCCCTTCTGGCGCCAGGGCTTGGCACCGCCGCCGCGCACCTCGGAGCGGGTCTTGGTCGAGTGGGTCCCGGCCCTGGCGGCGGCGAGCTGGGCCCGCACCACCCGGTGCATGACCGGGACGTTGACCTGCACGCCGAAGACCTCGTCGGGCAGGTCGACGGAGCCGGCCTTCTTGCCCTTGGCGTTGAGCACGTCGACCTTGGCCATCAGCCGCGCACCTCCTTGACCGACGAGCGCAGCATCACCAGGCCGCGCTTGGGGCCGGGCACCGCGCCCTTGATCAGGAGCAGGTTGCGGTCGGGGTCGACCTTGACCACCTCGAGGTTGAGCACGGTGACGCGCTGGTGGCCCATGTGCCCGGCCATCCGCATGCCCTTGAAGATGCGTGCGGGGGTGGCGCAGGCGCCCACCGAGCCGGGCGAGCGGTGCTTGCGCTCGGTGCCGTGGGAGGCTCCGAGGCCGGCGAAGCCGTGGCGCTTCATCACCCCGGCCATGCCCTTGCCCTTGGAGACGCCGACCACGTCGAGCCGCTCCCCGGTGGCGAACACGTCGGCCTTGAGCTCCTGGCCGAGGGTGTACTCGCCGGCGTCGGCGGTGCGCAGCTCCACCAGGTGCCGGCGCGGCTCGACGCCGGCCTTGGCGAAGTGCCCGGCCCGCGGCTTGCCGACCCGCTTGGCCTTGACGTCGCCGAAGGCGAGCTGGACGGCGGCGTAGCCGTCCCGCTCGGGCGACTTCACCTGGGCGACCATGCACGGCCCGGCCTGGATGACCGTCACCGGCACCACCCGGGCGTTCTCGTCGAAGATCTGGGTCATCCCCAGCTTGGTGCCGAGGAGGCCCTTGAAGCTCGCGGTCCTGCTCATAGCTTGATCTCGATGTCCACGCCGGCCGGCAGGTCCAGGCGCATCAGGCTGTCAACGGTCTTGGGGGTCGGGTCGAGGATGTCGATGAGCCGCTTGTGCGTGCGCATCTCGAAGTGCTCGCGCGAGTCCTTGTCCTTGTGCGGACTGCGGATCACGCAGTAGACCGACTTCTCGGTCGGCAGGGGCACCGGTCCGGCGGTGCGTGCGCCGGTACGGGTCACCGTGTCGACGATCTTGCGCGCCGACTGGTCGATGATCTCGTGGTCGTACGCCTTCAGGCGGATGCGGATCTTCTGGTTCATCGCTTCGTCGCCATGCCTTATTTGAGGATTTTGATGACGCGGCCGGCGCCGACGGTGCGGCCACCCTCGCGGATGGCGAACCGTAGCCCCTCGGTCATGGCGATCGGCTGGATCAGCTTGACCGTCATCTCGGTGTTGTCGCCCGGCATGGCCATCTCGGTCCCCTCCGGCAACACCACCTCCCCGGTCACATCGGTGGTCCGGAAGTAGAACTGCGGCCGGTAGTTGTTGAAGAACGGCGTATGCCGCCCCCCCTCCTCCTTACTCAGCACATACACCTGGGCGGTGAACTCGGTATGCGGGGTGATCGAGCCGGGCTTGGCCAGCACCTGCCCCCGCTCGATCTCATCCCGCCTGGTCCCCCGCAGCAGCACACCGATGTTGTCGCCCGCCTGCCCCTGATCCAGCAGCTTGCGGAACATCTCCACCCCGGTCACCACCGTCTTGGCGATACCCGGGCGGATCCCGACGATCTCCACCTCCTCCCCCACCCGGATCGTCCCCTGCTCGACCCTCCCGGTGGCCACGGTGCCGCGGCCGGTGATGGTGAACACGTCCTCCACCGGCATCAAGAACGGCCGATCCACCAGCCGCTCCGGCTCCGGAATGTAGGAATCCACCGCCGCCATCAACTCCAACACCTGCGCGGCGGCCGCCTGGTCCCCCTCCAACGCCTTCAACGCGCTGACCCGCACGATCGGAGCGTCATCGCCGGGGAACTCATAGGCGGTCAGCAACTCCCGCACCTCCAGCTCCACCAGCTCCAACAGCTCCTCGTCATCGACCATGTCGACCTTGTTCAGCGCCACCACGATGTAGGGCACCCCCACCTGCCGCGCCAGCAGCACATGCTCACGGGTCTGCGGCATCGGCCCATCCGGCGCGGCGATCGAGATCGTGATCCCGCGCTGCTTCTCCTCCGGCGCCTTATCGATCTGCTCAAACGGCGTATACGGCACCTCCGGGTTGCGCTCGTGCAACACCTTGGTGATCGCCGCCGTCAGGGTCGTCTTCCCATGATCAATATGCCCCATCGTCCCAATATTCAAATGCGGCTTCGTCCGCTCAAACTTCTTCTTCCCCATACCAGCCCCAGTCTCTCTCGACTTCGCCACCCGGACAGTGAGGAAACCGCGAGGCGAGAGCTGCTGCCGCTGCGGCACCACGCCCTCACCTGGTAGCGGCGGGTGGACTCGAACCACCGACACAGCGATTATGAGCCGCTTGCTCTACCTCTGAGCTACGCCGCCCCAAACCCGACCAACCGGCTCCGGCCGGGACCTGGGAAGTGTAGCAGCGTAGGCTTCCGCGGACGCCGCCGGCGAGGGGAGGAGCCATGGATCCAACCGAGCGACGCGAGCAGCCTGCCGCCGAGGCCAGGGAAGCGGACGACTACGCACCGACCGCCGAGTTCAGGGCCTTCCTGGCCGGCGACCCGGTGGCCAGGGGCGACGAGGATGCCCGGCCGCGGAGCAGTGGTGGCTGGCTCGCCCGCCTCCGGTCGATGCTGCAACGCCGCCGCTGACACACCGCCCGCCGACCGTCACGCGGGTGCCTGCGGGTGGTGGACGTAGTTCGGCCGCAGATCGGCCTCGTCGTAGTAGCGGTGGAACACCGGGGTGGCGGCACCGGAGACGGGTGGCACGATCCAGGACCAGTCGGCCGGCGTGATCCGCCCGGCGCGCTCCTCCCTGGCGAGGTGGGTGAGGAACCGCCGAGCCTCGGTGTGGTGGTCGGCGATGGTGACCCCGGCGGCGTCGAACGAGTGGAGCACGGCGAGATTGAGCTCCACCAGCGCCCGGTCGCGCCACAGCGAGCGCTCCCCGGCGGTGTCCAGCCCCAGCCGCTCGGCGACCACCGGCAGCAGGTCGTAGCGGTCCACGTCGGCCAGGTTGCGGGCGCCGATCTCGGTGCCCATGTACCAGCCGTTGAACGGCGCGGCCGGGTAGCAGATGCCGCCGATCTCCAGGCACATGCTGGAGATGACCGGCACGGCGTGCCAGCGCAGCTCCAGCTCGGCGAACCACTCGCAGCGGGGATGGGTGAGCGGCACCTCGAGCACCGCGTCGCCCGGCAGGTCGAACAGCCGCGGGCGCTCCCCTTGGGCCTGCACGACCAGCGGGAGCACGTCGAAGGGCGTGCCCGCGCCGCCCGCCCAGCCGAACCCGAGCACGGCGTCGGTGAAGGCGGCGTAGCGCGGATCGCCGACCACCGTCCCGTCCGGGAGCCGGTAGCCGGCATAGCGGATCAGCTGCTCGTTCCAGATCCGCGGACCGGCCCGTTCGGGCGTGCTGGCCGCGAAGACGGTGACGGTCGGCCGCACCCGCCCGCCGTTGGTGGCCTCCCGCAGGTGCTCGAACGCCTCGGCGGCCACCTGCTCGGCGTCGCTGACGTGCCGCCGGTCGCGGACGCGCAGGCTGCGCCAGTAGAGCCGGCCGATGCAGCGGCTCGAGTTGCGCCACGCGACCCGCGCGCCGAAGGTCAGCTCGCCGGCCGTGTGGGCGTAGGTCCCGGAGCGTTCGATCTGGGCGCGGACCTCGTCGAGCCGCGGTTGCAGGTGTCCGGACTCTGGGACCTCGGCGTGGTACAGGCGCAGGAACGCCTCCGCCGCGGCAACGTCCACCGGCCGTTCCTCGGGCAACCGCGCCGCCCTGCGGCCGTCGTGGTCGGCATGGGTCCTCACCAACGTCCACCCCCCGGCCAAACGAGACGTAGGAGCCAGTCCACTTACACTGCCATAGCGTCCCAATCCGGACCAGACTTGACTTTAGCGGATCAAGTGCTCCCGCTTGCCTCCGCTGCGCCGGCCAGCCGACGCATCCCGAGCCGCTCGGCGACCGCGCTCGCCCAGTCCAGGTGCTCCTGCGCCCGCTGGCGGTCGTCGGGCCGGCCGCGCGCCAGCAGCGCCAGTGCGTAGTGGTGGCGGCTGCGCGCCAGCAGCGGCGGCGCCCGCATGCGTTCGTGGGCCTGGATGGCGGCATCGAAGTGGGACAGCGCCAGCTCCCATCGGGACATGGTCGCGGCCAGCAGCCCAAGGTGCTGCGAGGCCGAGCCGAGCGTGCCAAGCGGGAGCCTGGCGGGCAGCACGTTGCGGTCGGCGAAGGGCAGCAGCAGCTCGTACAACCCGGCGGCGCTGCGCCGGTCGCCAAGGCTGTGACAGACGATCGCCAGCACCGCCAGGTGGTAGAGGTAGAGGTGGTTGCGGGGCAGCCCGACGAAGTCGTCGGCGGCCAGCCGTTCGAACTCCCTCCAGCTCGGGGAGCCGCCCCTGCTGCCATCGCAGCCCGGTCATGATGATCGGGAGGTAGATGCGCGCGACCGGGTCGCGGGCGCGCCGGCCGAGGGCGCGGGCCTCCTCGGCCAGCCGCTCGGCCTGGTCGAAGCGTCCCTCCAGCAGCTCCTGGCCGACCCTGAAGAGGGGCACGTGCCACAGGAAGTGGAGCTGGCGCAGCTCCTCGGCCACGCGACCGTAGGTCTCCAGCTCGCGCCGCAGGCCCGCCACCTCGCCCAGCTCCAGCAGGTTGGCCATGAGGAACCCCCTGCCCCTGAGCGCCATCACGCTGTCACCGGAGGCCTCGGCGAGCCGCACGACCTCGCCGGAGATCTCCAGGCGCTGCTGCACGTTCCCGGGTCCCCAGGTCGCAAGGTGGTGGTCGTAGAGCACGGCCGCGAGCGTGGACCGGTCGTCCATCCGCCTGGCCATCGCGACGGCCGCCTCGGCGAGCCGGGCCCGTCGGTCCGGGTCCGGTGCGGACTGCAGCGCCCTGGCCAGCCGCCCCATCACCCTGGCGCGGGTCAGGCTGTCGGCCCCGCCCAGCACCGTGAGGGCCTCCTCCAGGAGGCGCACCTCCAGCTCGTCGACGGTTCCGGCGGTGAACTCCACCCCGAGGCCGAAGGCGGCGCGGGCCAGCTGCTCCCCGGCGCCCATCCGCTTGGCCAGCGCCGCCGCGCGCTCGTACTCGGCGCGCCCCGCGGCGGTCTCGCCGGCGGCCATCCGGGCCGCGCCGAGGGCGAGCAGCAGCTCGCACCGCTCGGCGTGGTCGGTCTGGCCCTGGAGGCCGAGCGCCTGCAACGCCCGCTCGTAGTGGCCGGCGGCCTCCTCGTAGGCGAGCAGCTCCATGGCCCGGTCGCCCGCCTGCCTGGCGTAGGCGACGGCCTGGCCGGCGTGGCCCGGGCGCGCGGACTGTGCGAAGTGGTGGGCGAGCTCCGCCAGGTAGGCGTCGAAGTTGTCGGCGCGCAGCTCGACCAGCGCAGCGCCCACCCGGTCGTGGAGGTGCCGCCGCTCCCTGCCGGGCAGCTCGTCGTAGAGCGTCTCCCGAACCAGGGCGTGCGCGAACCTGAACCGGCCCGGCTTCCCGCCCGCCGCGACCACCAGGCGGGCGTCCATCGCCTCCTCCAGCGAGTCGAGCACCGCCTCGCTGGGAAGGCCGGCGGCGCGGGCGACGACGTCGAGGTCGAACTCCCGCCCCTGGACGGAGGCCACCGCCAGGCTGGTGTTGACGTCCTCCGAGAGCCGGTTGAGCCTCCGGCCGATGACGTGCCGGATCCCCTCGGGGATGCCGCCGGCCAGCAGCCCGGAGGCCTCGAGGCGGTGCTCGGCGACCAGCAGCCGCACCAGCTCGCTCACGAAGTAGGGGTTGCCCTCGGTCTGGTTGTGGACGGCGGTCACCAGGTCGTCCGCCGGCCGGATCCCGGCCACGTTGGAGATGAAGCTGCCCACCTCGCCCTGGCCGAGACCGCCGAGGGTCACGCGGCAGGTCACCGGCTGCCGGAACAGCTCGGCCAGGGTGCTGCTCAACCGATGGCGTCGGTCCACCTCGATGTCCCGATAGGTGCCGACCAGCAGCAGGCGCGAGTCGACGAGCTCCCTGGCCACGAACTCCAGCAGCAGCAGGCTGGCCTGGTCGGCCCAGTGGAGGTCGTCGAGGACGACCACCAGCCCGGCCTCGGCCGATGCCGAGCGCAGGAAGCCGCTGACGGCGTCGAACAGGCGGAACCGGGCCATCTCGGGATCCAGTGACGCCGGCGTGCGGCGCGCCTCGGCGCCGGCCAGCTCGGGGACGAGCTGGGTCAGCTCGGCCCGCTCCGGGCCGACCTCGGCGGCCAGCGCCGTCGCGGGCCTGGCGGAGGCGTAGGCGCGCAGCGCCTGCCGCCAGGGCCAGTAGGCGGGGGTGCCCTCGCCTTCGTGGCAGCGGCCCCAGACCACCCGGGCCTCCCGGGCTCGCGCGTCGGCGGCGAGCTCCTCGGCGATGCGAGTCTTGCCGATGCCGGCCTCGCCGCCGACCAGCACGAGCTGACCTTGCCCGCCGAGCGCACGGTCCAGCGCGGCGTCCAGCGACGCCCGCTCGGCGCCACGGCCGACGAAGGCCAGCCGGTCGGGGTGCTCGGCGCGCTGGGCGACCAGCGGCGGCGGCGCGGGGAGGTCGGGGTGCGCCAGCGCGAAGACGTTCTCGGGCCGCGACAGTCCCTTCAGCAGGTGCGCGCCGACGTCGACCAGCCGGGCGCCTTCCGGGAGCTGGTCGGCCACCAGCTCGGCCGTCGCCCTCGACAGCAGGATCTGGCCGCCCTGACCGAGCGCCCGCAGCCGAGCGGCCCGGTTGAGCGTCGGTCCGTAGTAGTCGCCGCCGCGCAGCTCGGCCTCGCCGGTGTGCAGCGCGGCCCGCGTGGGGAGGGTGATGGCGCCGGGCCAGCGTTCCGTGACCAGCAGCTGCTGGAGGGCCAGGGCTGCGGCCGCGGCGTCGCTTGCCCGCGCGAAGACCGAGAGGGTCGAGTCGCCCTCTCCCTTGGTCTTGATCAACCGCCCCGCGTGGGCGGCGACGGCCCGGGTGATGAGCGCCTCGTGCTGGGCGAGGGCGGCGCCCATGACCCCACGGTGCCGCTCCCAGAGGGGCGTGGATCCTTCGATGTCGGTCAGCAGGAAGGTGAGGACGCCTTCCGGAAGCCCGTCGGGCCTGCCACCCATCAGCCGACTCCTGGTCGCGGTTCCTCGGCAGGCATCTTCCCGCAGTTGCATTCCCCCGGTCGACCGCCGGCCGTCCGGCGCGGGTTGGCGTGATAGGGTCCGCCCGCTCGAGGTTCCCTCCTTGGAGGTGGGACGTGCGACGCCAGCTCACCGCGCTGGCCGCTCTGGTGATCGCGTTCGCGGCCGCAAGCTGCAACGGCGAGTCCCCGCCGGCCACGACGGCCAGCTCCGCGGCGGCCGCGCCGACCACGACCGTCGCGCCGACCACGGCCGTCGCGCCGTCGACGGCCCCGTCAACCGGCGGGTCGGCGTCGGCCGCCTGCACCTCGCAGGTCCTGCTGCCGCTGATGAAGCAGAAGTTCGACAACCCTTCCGGTGAGCTCGTCATCGAGCGGGTCGACATCCGCCGCTGCCGTAACGGCTACGCCCACGTCTTCGCGGTCCCCAGGACCAATCCCGCGGGGCAGCCCCAGTACGACTCGGAGCAGCTCTTCCTTCGCGAGGTCGACGGCTCGTGGCAGAGCGTGGCCGAGGGAGGCGGCATCAGCTGCTCCGATGCCGACGTCAGCGGCCAGCTCCTGCTCGCCTGCCAGGCCCTCGGCTACCGCTAGCCCGCCCCAACCCCGAGATCAGGTCTCGTTGGTGGCGTACAGGCGGGCGGTGATGCTGACGTTCAGCGCGGTCGCGGAACTGGGCCCTGAACGCAACGGCGTCTTCCTCGACTGAGCATGCAAGCCTCGCTGGCTCAGGCGGGCCGTGGGCTGACTTCGCGGAGCCGTCCGTCGAGGATGTACCGCTCGCCGGCCCACAGGTGCAGGCCGAGCCCGGCCCGCATGGCGCACCGCTTGATCGCATCGGAGGCGGCCTGCTTGAGCCGCATCCCGTCGTGACGCCAGTTGTGCGGGTCTTCGACATCGCCGGCCTCTTCCAGCCGAACCGTGCGGCCGTCGACCTGCAGCGTGAGCCGCCACACCCCCCCGACGATCACCTGGTGCAGCTCTGGGGTGCCCTCCTTGGCCCGGCGACTGCGACCCTTCGGGTCGGGCGGCACCCCAGGCACGTCACCGCGGATGATCTCGACCAGCTCGAAGCTGAATGGCCCGACGATGCCAAGCAGCCATTGCGTCACGTTCTCGTGGGCGACGTAGCTGTTGCCGCCGGGGTCGCGCTGGACCAGCTCACGCGGGAACGGCCGGGCGAGCCTGGCCAGGTCGGAGGTCTCGGTCGTCATGGCGCTGCACCCTCTCTTCTGCATCTTGCGCTGATCAGAGCATAAGCCCAGGTAGTGACAGTGACGCCGGCGGGCCGCCGACGCCCGTCTGGCTGGCATTACCGGGTCGTTACTTCTCGCCGGGACATTCGAGAGGTTCGTTGGCCCACCTGTCGCCACGCCGTTGGTCGCCAGGCAGGGCTGCCGGCGTCCCCAAGGAGGCAGTGCATGGCGCGGACCCCGCTCCTGAGCCGGCTGGCCGCGGCGGTCGCGGCCGCGACCGCCGCCCGCGACGTGAACGCTCAGGCGGTCCTGCCTGAGCGTCGCGTCGGCCGCCGGGATGCGCTCAAGCTCGGCGCGGCGGCCGGACTGGCGGCCGGCGCGGCCGCGCTCGGCACCCGCCCGTCGGCGGCCAGGGCGGGATCCGGGGGCGAGAACGCCGCCCGGATCGTCGTCGTCGGTGCGGGGCTGGCCGGCCTCACCTGCGCCTACCGGCTCAGGCAGGCCGGACGGATCGCGACCGTCTATGAGGCCTCCGACCGGGTCGGTGGGCGGTGCTGGACCATCCGGGGCACGTTCGCCGACGGCCAGCTTGGTGAGCACGGCGGTGAGCTGATCGATCAGGGCCACACCCACATCCGCCAGCTCGCCCAGCAGCTCGGGCTCACCCTCGACAACCTGCTCGCAGCCGAGGCCAACGGCACCGACCCCTGCTACTTCTTCGACGGGGCCGCCTACTCCTACGCCCAGGCCACCGACGATCTGGCAGGCATCTGGCAGAGCATCCACGGCGACGTGGTCGCGGCCAGCTACCCGACGCTCTACAACAGCTTCACCGCTCGAGGGGCGGAGCTGGACCGGCTGTCGGTGCGCGACTGGATCAACCAGAACGTACCCGGCGGGATCGTCTCCAAGCTCGGGCAGCTCCTGGAGGTCGCCTACACCATCGAGTACGGCGCGGACACGACCGACCAGAGTTCGCTGAACATGCTGTACCTGCTCGGCTACGCCGGGCCGGGGAACCTCCGGATCTTCGGCAAGTCGAACGAGAAGTACCGGGTGCGGGGCGGCAACGACCAGATCCCGGGCCGGCTGGCGGCCGAGCTCTCCGCCCAGCTCATCGTCGATCACGCCCTGGTGGCGATCAGGGAGAACACCGACAGCACCTACACGCTCACCTTGCAGGCGGGATCGGCGACCAGGACGGTCACCGCCGACCGGGTGGTGCTGGCGCTGCCCTTCTCGGTCCTGAAGTCGGTGGACCACAAGCGGGCAGGCTTCAAGCCGCTCAAGCTGACCGCCATCAAGGAGCTGGGCATGGGCACCAACGCCAAGCTCCACGCCCAGTTCACCACCCGCCATTGGCAGGGGCTTGGCTGCAACGGCGAAACCTTCGCCGACACCGGCTACCAGAACACCTGGGACGTGAGCCGGGCCCAGCCCGGCGCCTCGGGAATCCTCGTCGACTACACCGGCGGCACGATCGGCGCCTCGTTCGGCAGCGGGACGCCCACCCAACGCGCCCAGCAGTTCCTCACCCAACTGGAACCGGTGCTGCCCGGCATCACCACCCGGTGGAACGGCCGGGCCACCGTCGACTTCTGGGTCGCCAACCCCTGGGCAAAGGGGTCATATTCCTACTGGAAGCCGGGTCAGTACACCAGGTTCGCCGGGGTCGAACGGGAACGGGAAGGCCGAGCCCAGAACTGCCACTTCGCCGGCGAGCACACGTCCATCGACTTCCAGGGCTACCTGAACGGCGCGGTCGAGACCGGCATCCGCGCAGCCGACGAGGTACTGCGTCAACTGGCTTGACCCTCCACGGTCATGAACCTTCTCAGGCTTGCCTTCCCGCCGGCCGAGAAGAACTCCATGGGCCAGATTCCTGCACCCCGGTCATCGCTTGCCCGCCGCTTGAGGTTGGCGCTCGTGACCATGCTGCTGCCGGTAGCGGCGGTCGCTGGGGCAGGACTGGTCACCTTCCGCTTCTCGATCTCGGCGCTCGAGGAGTTCCGCGAGGAGACCGTCGAGGAGTCCAAGCGCATCGAGGAGGTCAGGGACCTGCTCGTGGAGGCCGACGACCTGGGCGAAGCCTCCGTCGAGGGGGACGACCCGGCCACGGGCGAACGGTTCGTCGCGCTCAGCGCGCTGATCGACCGGCGCTTCGACGATCTCCAGACCTTGGCCACGCAGCAGGAGCGTCGACTCGCAGCGGAGGCCGACGCGGTGTGGGAGACGTCCGCGGGCGATATCGAGGCGGCAGAGGCGCTCCCGAAGGGGGGCGCGACCGACGACCGGCTCGATCCGTTCCACGTCCACATCGACGAAGCGGCGTCGATCCTGGCCGACCTCCACTCGCTCAACGGCAACCAGGTCGCCGACGAGATCTCGTCACTGCGACGGCGGGAGCAGGAGCAGCTGCTGGCCGGCCTTGCTGCGCTCGTCATCGGCTCGACCGCTGCGTTGTTCCTGGCCCGGCGGTTGGGCCGCTCGATCACCCGACCTCTGCTGTCGTTGAAGGACGCGGCGGCGCGGTTCGGCTCCGACGACCTGTCGCATCGGATCACGGTGAGCGGCGACGACGAGCTGGCCCAGCTGGGCAACGCCTTCAACGCCATGGCGGGCAGCCTCCACGAGAGCAGGACCGACCTGCGCGAGAGCGAGCAGCGCTTCCGGGCCCTGGTGCATCACGCCTCGGACGTGTTCACGGTGATCGGTGCCGACGCCGTCATCCGCTACCAGAGCCCGGCGATCGAGCAGGTGCTCGGCTACCCGACCGAGGACATCATCGGCCGGTCGTTGCAGGACCTCATCGACCTGGACGACCAGGACATCGCCAGGCAGTTGTTCGAGCGGTCCCACGTGCGGCCAGGGGTGCCCACCATGGGGGAGGTCCGCATGCGGCCCCTCGGGGACGGGCAGGCGCCCCGGCGCTTCGAGATGACCGTCACAGACCTTCTTGACGACCCGACCGTCCGCGGTCTGGTACTCAACTACCGTGACATCACCGAGCGGGCGCTGTACGAGGAGCGGTTGTCCCAGCAGGCGTTCCACGACGCGCTGACCAGCCTGCCGAACCGGGCCCTGTTCCAGGACCGGCTGGAGCACGCGCTCCGGCAGCGAGGGCAGACCGTCGGCCTGCTCTTCGTCGATCTGGACCACTTCAAGGTGGTCAACGACAGCCTCGGCCACGACGCCGGCGACCAACTCCTCTGCGACGTCGCCCAACGGCTGGCCGGCTGCCTGCGGGACGGGGACACCCTGGCTCGCCTGGGTGGTGACGAGTTCACCGTGCTGCTGCCCGACATCGCCGACGGTGATGATGCGGTGGCGGTGGCCAGGCGGATCGAGAGCCGGTTCGAGCCGCCCTTCGAGCTGCCAGGGCAGTCCGTCTTCGTCAGCACCAGCATCGGCATCGCGACCGGCGTTGCCCTGCAGGACCGGTCGGAGGCACTGCTGCGGGATGCCGATGCCGCCATGTACGAGGCCAAGGCCCGCGGCAGGGCCCGCCACGCGGTGTTCGACACCACGATGCATACCCGCGCCGTCACCAGGCTGGCGATCGAAACCGACCTGCGCCGAGCCATCGACAACCACCAGCTCGAGCTGCACTACCAGCCCATCAAGTGGTTGGACGGCGATCAGATCGTGGGTGTCGAGGCGCTGGTGCGCTGGCGGCGGCCGGACGGCACCCTTGTCCCGCCGGGCGAGTTCATCCCGGTCGCCGAGGAGACCGGGCTCATCCGCCCGATCGGCCGCTGGGTGCTGCATGAGGCGTGCCGGCAGCTCGCCCGCTGGCGGTCCGAACTGCCGCAGGCGGCCGGGCTGTCGATGAGTGTCAACGTCTCCGCCCGCCAGCTTCAGGACGCCAGCCTCGTCGAGGACGTCGAATCCGCCTTGCGCGAGAGCGGGTTGGACCCGGGATCCCTGATCCTGGAGCTGACCGAGAGTGCGGTGGTCGAGAATTTCGAGGGGGCCTCGGCGACGCTGCGGAAGCTCAGGTGGATGTCGGTCCAACTGGCATTGGACGACTTCGGCACGGGCTACTCGTCGCTGAGTAGCCTCAGCCAGCTGCCGCTGGACATCCTGAAGATCGACCAGAGTTTCGTGGCAAGACTCGACCAGGAGGCAGAGGGCCGCGCGGTCGTGTACGCGATCGTTTCGTTGGCGACGGCGCTCGGCGTGCGAGTGACCGGTGAGGGAATCGAAACGGCTTCACAGCTGTCGACGCTGATCGAGCTCGACTGCAAACACGGTCAAGGCTTCTTCCTGGGCCGGCCGGTGCCCCCGACGAGCTGGCGGCCATGCTCCGGACGGTCAACCCCACCGAGGTCACGGTCGCCGCGAGGTTGGCCCGGCTGCAATGAGGGCGTCGCGTCTGAGGCCCCGCTTGCAGGCGGTCGGCTACAGCGGTCTGACCGGCGCCGCATGGACATCCTGGATCGTCGGCGTCGTCGTGGTCGTGGTCAGCCTGACCGTGGGGCGCGTGGGCGACCGGGGCTCGCGGCACGCGATCCAGCACTGACTCCGAGTTCCGACAGGGCCGCGCAGCGGGTCTGAGGGCAGTCACCCTCATACCCGCTGCGTTCGTGTTCCTGAGCAGCCAGGGCCGGCACCTGCGTTGCAGCAACTTCAGGCGATCCCTGAGCGGCGGGCTTCCGCTCGGGTGGCGCGGCCGCGGGCGAGCCCGTGACCGATACCGCGGAGCTGGCTGGGGAGGCGGCGGCTGGCTGGGTCGCGGCTGGCGGCGGCGAACGCCGCCAGGGCGACGCCGAGCAGCAGGGTCCAGCGCCGGTGGGCGCCGTCCCAGGCGGCGCTGCCCGGCAGGGCGTACAGCGCCACCCGGGCGGGCAGCAGGAAGGCGGCGCTCGCCAGCGCGAGCAGGGCGGGCGCGGCCACCACCCCGCCGCGCCGCTCGGGCGCCAGGCGCGATCCGGCGGCGGCGAGCGCTACGGTGACGGCCAGCAGCGCCGCCGCCTCCAGGGTGAGCGCCGCGGTCGGCAGCGGCAGCCCAGGGTGGACTGCCCGGACCCGCCACATCACTCCGATCCACCAGGCGGCCGTGGCGGGCAGCAGCAGCGCCACCCGCAAGCTCCGGCGCAGCAGCAGCGACCCGGCCACGCCCTCGGTGGTGGGCTCGCTGGGATCGTCGAGCAGGAAGGCGCA
>WNGB01002039.1_pt1 | contig 33124 bp, 32 predicted proteins | sample 5400681 | NCBI WGS metagenome assembly WNGB01 (sample SAMN13153367, study PRJNA577476) | soil metagenome | isolation source: 115 cm soil or saprolite under grassland replicate 2 | place: USA:California | collected 2016-06-15
TAGTACGAGTCCGCCTCAGCGGCGCGGCGTGCGCCGATCATCACCCCAAACTCCGTGGGCAAGACAAAGAACCGCGGCGTCTTGTCGCGCGCCATATACGTGGTCTCAATGGAGCCGCCGCGTCCTTCGGCCGCCGCCGATGGGTCAGACCGACTGTGCAGGAACGAGACGTGGCTCGAGTCGACCTCGCCTTCGACGTTCTGCAGGTAATTGCAGAACTGGATGCGTTTGCTGACGAAGCGGTTCGCGGCGGGGACGCGGGTCCATTCGAGGTGCGGCAACTCGGGCGGCTCACGATCGCCGAAGTAAGCCCACAGGACGCCGCCGCGATCCTGGGCTGGATGGTGGTCGACGTGGACGGTGCCGTCTGCGCGGCGCCTTGCGACGAGTTCTTCGCCCAGGACGCGGACGCGCAGCGGCTGGGAAGAGGAAAGCTCGGAGGACAACGCGAACGGCTGCCAGAAGCACCGCAGCAGATTGCCCGCGCCAGTGCCAGGCCCGATGCGTGTCAGCAAGTCGTTGTCCGCCTGTGACAGCATCTGAACGATGGATCGTAGCACCGCCCTGTTGGGGATCGCGTGCGCGGTGCAGATCGCAACTTACGCCTGCTTCTTCAACCTGACGCCGCTGTTGCCACTGGTCGGCAGTGACCTGGGACTGGGCGCGGGCGCGCTCGGTGCGTTGATCGGCGTGGGCGGAATCGTTGCGCTGCTGGTGCAACTACCGGCTGGAACGGGCGGCGATGCGATTGGCCGCAAGCCGTTCTTTGCTCTGGGCATGCTGCTCGTGCTGGTGGCGCTTGGCCTGCGCTGGCAGGCGCAGAACCCTGTCCTGTTGTTGCTTGCGCAGGTGATGGCCGGCGCGGCGCTGGGCATCGTCAGCACCAATGCCTTCGCGCTGATGGCCGGCGCGGCGCGCCAGGGCGCTGCATTCGGCATCGTGAACGCCAGCATCAGCGTCGGTCAGGTGGTCGGCTTTCTGGTGGCGGGCACCTTTGGCGCGTGGGTCGGCTGGCACGATATGTCGTTTGCTATGGCCGTCGTGCCGCTGGCCGTGCTGGCGCTGGTGCTCCGCGCGCGCAGCCTGGCGACGTTGTACGAGTACCCACTTCGCGTGCCTCACGGCCCGCTTCGGGAGCACCAGCGTGGCGGCAGTCGCCCGACCCCGCTGGCCAGCGTGCAGGCGCTGGCGCATCCGCGGCGGCTGATGCTCGCCGCGCTGGCGGCCCTCACGCTCGGTGCTGGCCAGGGCGCCTGTTACTTGCTGCCGTTCGCAGTGCAGACGCGAGAACTCGGACCGCTCGCCGCGGCACTTGTGCTGGTGCCGTACGTGCTTGGCTCGGTCATCGCCGCGCCCTTTTCGGGTTGGCTCAGCGAGCGGTTCGGCGCAGCGCGCTTGATCGTGGTGGCGCTGGTGCTCGGCATTGGCGCGTGCAGCATCGCGCTGGTCTGGGGCAGCTCGATCCTGATCCTGGGGCTGTGCAACGTCCTGATCGGCGTTTCGGTGAACACGACGCTGCCAGTGGTTTCGGTCCTGGCGGTGACGTTGAAAGTCGGCCGCCCGGTCGGCGCCGGGGCGGCGATTGCTGGATTGCGCATCGGCCAATCATTGGGCCCATTCATTGGACCCACACTCGCCGGTGCGCTGCTGGCGCGTTCTGGAGTCGAGGCGGCCTGGCTGGCGCTAGCCGGCTGCCTGGCGTGCGCGTTGCTGCTTCACCTGGCTGCGCACGCCTGAGCACATTGTCATCCCGAGGCGAGCCTGCGAGCCGAGGGATCTCGGGCTAAGAACTGAGATCCCTCGCAAGCTCGGGATGACAATCAGAACCTAGATCCCTCGCAGGCTCGGGATGACACCAAACGTGAGCTCCAGCTTGCCGCCGAGGAACTCGGCCAGCCGTTCGGCCTCGTGTTCGGCGCCGCGACGCACCCAGGTCGGCAGCTCCTCGAACGGCTCGATATCGACTCTGAGTCGACTGCCGCTGCGCACGTGGCGCCACGCGCCGACCAGGCGACCGTCGACCAGCAGCACCGGCGTGAACCAGCCCTGATTGCGGTACACGCGCGACTTCAGCTCGGGGCTGAGCACGGCATCGCCGTCGCGCGGCGCGCCCACGACGTACTGGTCGAACGCGGGCAGCAACCGCACGCTGCGCCGCGGCTCGGCAGCCCGCATCCCTTTCAAGTCCTTCGCGAGCAGCCACATTTGCTGGCCCGACAGCTCGACGGTGGTGACCTCGTCGCCCAGTTGGTTGATGACGCGCTTGGCGAACGGGACGGAGGCGCCGCCCCACCAGCGGCCGAACTCGATGGCGGTGGCCGGGCCATACGCGTGGAGGAAGCGCCGGCCGACCTCGAGTGTCGCGGCAGCCGGGTCTTGCGGGTGCCACCCGTTCAGCCATGAGCTGGGGCGGGTGAAGCGGACGTTTTGGCCCACGCTGGGCGCAAAGCACAGATAACCGAGCCGAGTGGGTGGCTTGAGCATGCTGCCCCAGCTACTACGGCTGATCTTCTCGCCGAGCGCGGGTGAGCCCGTGCGTTTGGCGACCTGGTCGGCCAGCTCGGTACGGGTCAACAGCTGGCCGTCGAGGACTTCGCCCATCGTGCGCATGAGCAAGTTGAGCTCGGCCTGAGTGATGTCGTACCACTTGAGCCAGGCCGGGGTGACCTCGCGACGGAGCTGGCTGAGGGCTGCCTGCCACATCGGGTAGTCGCGCGAGGCGAACAGGTGCAGCGTCCCGCGCATGGCCCACACCTTGACCAGGTCACGCGACTGCCACAGCGCTTCTTGGACCGCCCTGCGCGGCAGGTTGTCGACGCGGGCCCACAGGGTCAGCTCGCTCGACGAGAGGACCTGCGCGTGCAGGCCGCACAGCCGCTCGGTGACTTCCAGGATCTTGTCGGCGGGTTGCAGCTCATCCAGGTGGTGCTGGTGGACCCGCCAGGCCAATACGTTCGACCACGTCAACGGCATTGGGCATAACCCTACACTGGACAGGCAGCGTTAAAAGGCTGCGCACGCATCGCGTCTCGCTGAGTGCCCCGCTGCGCTTACGCAGGTGGTGACACGATTGAGTTGTTGCCGCGGCGACCACACGTACGAGCGCATGGCAGAATAGTTTCATCCAAGCGCGGCGCACCCCCGGTTATCCGCACGGAGGGAGCTTCAACAAGATGCTCGAGAGTCGATTGCTCAGGCGCAACAGGTCGCGCGCCATGGTGGCGGCATTGCTGGTGGGAGGAGTGGTCTGGCTGCAGGCCGCCAGCAGCGCTGAAGCGCTGCCACAAGTCATCGCCCAGGTTGCCACGCCGACACCATTCCGGTTCTTGACGCCCACCCCGATCGTGCCCAGTAAGACCACCACGACGACAGTGACCACGACACCCGCGCCACGCGCAGGTGGTTTCCCGATGGAGCTGGCCTTCCCGACCCTGGCGGGTGGAATAGCGGCGATCAGTGGCGGAGCCTACCTCCTCCGACGCAAGCTCGCTCGCTAAGCTCCTCTCCCGATTCGCGGGGCTCGCGCTGCTGATCGTCGGCGCGGGCTGCGTCGTGGTCGGCGGTCAGGCGTACCTCGACGCATGGTCGACGGCGCGCGACTGGAGCACCTCCCAGGATGCGCAGCGATTGGCGCGGCAGGCCGTCGATCCGACCCCGATCTTCGTCGTCGCCACGCCCGCGCCGCCGCCAACCGATTTGCAGCCGCTGCCCACCGCGGTCCCCTTCGCGCAGCAGGTGCCCGCTGCAATCGGCACGCCCGGGCCGAACATGGCGACGAGTGCTCAGATTGCGCTCGACGCCAGCGAGTTTCGCTTCCTTGACCCACCCGAGCCAGGCGCGCACGCACGTGTTTCGGTGAGCCTGCGGAACACGGCGGATGGGCCAAGTGCGCCCATCCTGCTCGGGATTCCAGCTACCTGGTTCGAGGCGTATCGGATCATCGGGAGCGTTCCCGCCGTAGCTGAGGACCGCACGGATGAGGAGGGGCTGCGAACGTTCCGCTTCCCTGGGTTGCCGGCGGGGCAATTGGCGACGTTCGAGCTGCACGTGGCGCCAATCGGTGAGGACATTCCACCGCCCACGCTCGAGGTGCTGCTCATGGGCGGCGATGCGATTGGCCGGGCCTCGATCAAACCAGCGACGCTGGCGCCTCAGCCACGGCCCGGGCCAGTCATGGCCCTGGACATCCCGCGGCTGAAGCTCAAGAGCGGCGTGGTGCAGACCAAGTGGGAGCCGCCACCATTCACGATCGGCCAGATTCGCGGCACCGCCAACATCAGCACGGGTAACACTGTGCTGATCGGGCACCTGAGTGGCGCCGCCGGGAACGTCTTTGGCCACCTCGACCAGCTCGAGCCGGGGGATAAGGTCACCGCAACGTCGCGCGGACTGCCGTACGAGTTCGTGGTGAGCAGGATCGTGCGCTCGTCGAACACGGACACCGAGCCGATGCAGCCCGATGAGGATGACCCGCGGCTGACCTTGATGACCTGCGCTGGGATATGGAACCCCATCACGCGGGACTACTCCGAGCGGTTGTGGGTGATCGCGGAGGCGCCCGAGGCGGCCGAGGCGACGATCACGCGGGTCTCGGCGACTTCGACGGCGGAGGCGATCGCGACGGGCACCGCGGTTGCGCTGCTGCCCACAGCCACGCCGCTGCCCACGCCCTACGCGGGCGAGCCCTCGCTACCGGGCGGGATTGGTAACACGCGCACGGACGTTGGCAAGAGCCTTGGCCCGCCGCTCGGCGAGACTGCTGGGAAACTGGTGGTGTTCCGCCAGCCACAACGCGAGTACCACGTGCACTTCACGCCCGATCCGCAGCGCGCGGCGATGGTCGTTATCTTGCCCGCTTCAAGAATGCCGTTTGACGCGGCCGTACGGGAGGCCAGGCGCTTCTTCCCCCGAGACACCGAGCCGCGCGTCGACGCGCCTGAAGGCAACCCCCAGTTCATCGTCGAACGCTTCGCCAGCACCACGCTGGGCAGGGCGCTGGCGACTGACTCCGGCGACTTCAGCGTGATCTATACCCGCGACGCCACGGGCCAGATCACGAAGATCGTGCTCGGCCTGGGCGATGACGTCGACGAGCTGCTAGAAGCCTCCCGCCACTAGCAGGCTGATGAAAAGCGGTCCCCGCTCTGGATTCGACAAGCTCACCATGATGGTTCGACAAGCTCACCATGAGCGGATTGCGAGCGACTCCGCTCACCCTGAGCTTGTCGAAGGGTCGTCCTGAGCCTGTCGAAGGATTTTTCATCAGCTTGCTAGGCGCCGAAGTCGAAGGCGGTCAGCAGGTCGCCGGCGGTGGCGTCTCGGGTGCTGAGCGGTGCGAGGGACCAGCGCGTTTCGATCAGCTTGAGAATGGCTGACGTTTCGTACTGGGTATGGTCTACGAAGCCGCGGCGGGCGAACGGCGAGATCACAATGGTGGGAACGCGGATGCCTGGCCCCCAGCGATCGATCGTCGGGGGTGGGACATGGTCCCAGCGGCCGCCGTGCTCGTCGTACGTGATGATGATCGCGGTCTCAGCCCAGGCCGGGCTGCTCATCACGGCATTGACCAGATCGGTCACGTGCAGCTGGCCGTTCTGCAACGTCGCGTAGCCGGGGTGCTCGTTGTCAGGTCCCAGCGGCTTGATGAACGAGACCGCGGGTAACCGATTCTGCGCAACGTCGGTGTAGAAGTCGGTCTCATCGCGCAGGTGATCGGCCCGCCCGGCGGTGCCGTCGGTGTAATTGGCGTAGTACGCGAATGGCTGGTGATGACTCTGGAACAGCGGATCAGGGTGGCCGAGCATCGCTGTCGTCCAGCCGCCTGAGTACCACGCCCAGGGGACGCCCTTTTCGCTGAGGCGGTCGCCGATGGTGGGCGCGGTCTGGTTCGGCATCAGCGCTGTGGCCGAGGCGGGATGCGGCGTATTCACCGAGTACGACGTGTTGACCGCGAAACCATCGGGCGTGACCTGGCCATCGCGGGTGATGACGCCGTTGTCGTCGAGCTGGGCGACGATGTTCGAAGGCGCGTCCGGCCAGGTCGGAGCGCAGGCGCAGATCAAGAACTGGTGGTTCAAGAACGAGCCGCCGAACGCCCCATGGAAGAAGTTGTCCATGAGTGTGAACTGCTGCGCCAGCTTGCCCTCGGGCATCTCGGTGGCGTCGTAGTAGCTCATGACCAGCCCGGCGGCGTCACTCCAGGTGATGAACTTGTCCATCTTGCCGCCATCGATCTGGTACTGCTCGTGGTAGAAGCGGTGCACCAGGTCACCTGTCTGCTGGTTCGCACCTACGAACTTGATGGTGTCGAATGGCTGGACCGGTAGGTCGGCCGGGAAGCGGGGGTCGGGCACCGCCGGACTGAACAATGTGTTCAGTGGTTGCGGCAGCGTGACATAGGGCTCGCCGTTCTTGTCCACCTGGGGAGTGGTGTCCGCGGCGTTGTCGAGCCCGTTGGCGCCTGGAAACTTGCCGTACAGACTGTCGAAGCTCCAGTTCTCCTGGTAGATCACGACAATGTGATTGAGCTTCTGCAGCCCGCCCGCCTGCGCCTGCGTCCCAGTGATCAGTGCGAGCGAGAACGCGATCGAGAAGGCCAGGGTCGCGGCTGAAGTACGAGTCATGAGTACCACCTCAGTGTGGATACCGCCTCCCCGCCGCGGGTACAGCCGAGTGTAAACGGGACGTAAATAATTGGCTCGCCCTGTCGCGCCACCTATAGTCGGCCACTCCCGTGCATCGAACGCTCGCTCGGCTGCTGGTGGCCGCTTCCGCACTCGCTTCGCTCTTGGCCGCGCCGACGGCGCATGCCGCCTTCCTCTTCGATGTTGGTACCGACGCCGAGCTGGGCGAGACCATCGAGATGCACCACCTGCCCACCTGGGTTCAGGTCGTCGCATCCTCGGCCCTCCTGTATGCCAGGGACTCCGGCCGCGAGCAAGCGGGCCCGAAGCTCGCGCACTTCGCCTTTCTGCACGTCCTGGGCGGCGCCTCCCAGCGGTTACTAGTCGAGGCTACCAACGAGAGTGGCCAGGTAACGCAGCGCGGCTGGGTCGATCCAGACGATGTGCTGCCGTCTGCCTCGAGCCGCGATTGGCTCGTGACCACCAGCCAGGCAACCCTGTACAGAGGACCTGACGCGGGTGCACAAGAGGCGCGCGCGCTGGACCAGTTCACGCCGCTGCAGCAGCTCGACGGTCCCGTCCAGGGCCGCATTGAGGTGCGCGTGTACCGCGAGGATCTGCGCGCACTCGATCAGGGCTGGATCGACCAGTCGCTCACCGGGCCGGCGCTGGCGCCGCAATCGCGCGTCCCCGATCCCATCCGCGGCGTGAGTAGCAAGTCGAAGACCGACCAATGGGCGTTTGTCGACTCCGCGGCAGGCGCGGCCATTGTCGCCAGCCAGGGCACCGGCGTGCCCGCGAGCGTGACGGTGGCGCAGGCGATCCTGGAGTCCGATTGGGGACGCTCCCAGTTGTCACTGTCGGCGAACAACTACTTCGGTATCAAAGCGCTCGGTGGTCTCGGCAACGACGGCGTCGTGTGGATGTCGACGGGCGAGTTCGATGCCGAAGGCCAGGCATACCAGACGATGAGCCCATTCCGCGCCTATCGCAGCCTGACCGATTCGCTGATTGACCACGATGTGATGCTGAGTACCTCGACGCGCTACGCGCTAGCGATGCAGTCCGCGAGCGATGCTCGGCAGTTCGCACAGGGCCTGGCTGACGCCGGCTACGCGACCGATCCAGAGTATGCGGACAAACTGATCTCGCTGATGGATCGCTACGACCTGTACCGTCTCGACCACCTCGCGTAAGAGAGGTGTCAGCGGCTGTTGAGTCGCGCGAGGACGGTGCGGCGCAGTCGCGCCAGCAGCGGGTGACGACGTGGTCGCTCGAGCCGATAAACCTGGAAGCGGCGGATCTCGTGCAGCTTCGTCGTTGGCTCGTGCGTGTGGATCAGGCTCATAGCTGCACCGTAGGCCCGCGGGTGGTCGCGAATCAGTGAGCGTGCTCACGCGATGGGTGTGATCCGCGTCACACCGCGCTAGTATGCGGGCTGGACGATGAGCCTGGACGGGGAGGCAGCGCGCAGTCGGGTCTTTCGCGCGCTACACGAGATCGCCGTTGCAATGGGCGGCGTGCTGGAGCCGCTCGAATTGGCCCGCCTGGTGGTAGCGCATGCGCGCGATCTGCTCGACGCGGGCGCGGTTGGGCTGTACGTGTTCGACGAGGCGAGCCAGATGCTGCGTCCGGTCCACAGCTCGGATGCCCGCGAGGGCGTGCCCGAGCCGACCATCGCGCCCGGCAGCGGCGCGGCGGGGATGGCGTTCCTGCACGGCCGACCGGTGCTGGTCGATGACTATCTCAACTGGCCGCACGCTGGCAGCTGGGCCGCGGCCAATGGCGTGACCTCGGCGATGGCGGTACCGTTGCAGGTCGCCGATCAGCGCACGGGCGCCGTTTCGGTGCGCACCTATGCGCCTCGCCACTGGACCGACGACGATGCGCAGACGCTCACGCTCCTGGCAGCACAGGTGGCGCCAGCACTGGAGGCCGCGCGACTCTACGATCGCACGCGCGCCGCGCAGCTGCAGGCGGAAGCCGCGATCAGGCTGCGCGATGACGTGCTGGCTGGCGTCTCGCACGATCTGGCGGGCCCGCTTGCACGCATTCGGCTGTATGCCGAGCTGATCCAGAGCGAGGCGACTGAGATGTCGCCAACCGAGCTGTCGCGTGAGCTCAGTGGCTGGAGCGACCGCATCGTGGCTGCCACCTCGAGCATGAAGGCCATCATCCAGGATCTCCTGGACGTGGCGCGGCTACAAATGGGCCAGCAGCTGCAGCTCGACTGCCGTCGAATGGATCTGGTCGCGCTCGGACAGCGGTGTGTCGGCGAGCACCAGTCTTCCGGCCGCGTGGTGCGCCTGGAAACCAGCCGCGGCCATCTACACGGCGTGTGGGACGAGGCGCGGTTGGGCCGCGTGGTCGGCAATCTCGTCGACAATGCGCTCAAGTACAGCGAGCGCGACCAGGAAGTGGTTATCAGCCTCGAGGACGATACGGACGGCAGCGTCGTCTTGCGGGTGCGCGACCAGGGCGTCGGCATCCCCGACGAGGATCTGCCGCACGTGTTCGAGCGGTTCTACCGCGGCCGCAACGCGATCGAACAGGCGGGTGGCACAGGACTGGGCCTGGCCGTAGCGCGGCAGATCGTCGAGCAGCACGGCGGCAGCGTCTCGATCGAGAGTCGGCCCGGCAGCGGCACGCTGGTCAGTCTGCGACTCCCACGCGAGGCGCCGGTGTGATCCGTCGTGAGCAGCGCGATGGTGTCGCGGTCCTCGTTCTCGACCGACCTGAGCGAGCCAACGCGCTGGCGCCGGAGCTGCTCGCGGCATTGAACGAGCAACTGGCGCAGGTCCAGCGCGAGCGACTGCCGTTGGTCCTCACCGGCAGCGGCCGCGCATTCTGTCCCGGCGCCGATCTGAAGTGGCTCGGCACGTGCGGCGATCCGGCGCTGGCTGTGGCCGAGCTGGTCGCGGTGCATCACGCGGCGATCAGCTCGTTGCTCGACATGCCGACACCGGTCATCGCCGCGGTCAACGGCAGCGTCGCTGGCGGTGGGCTCGGCCTGGCGCTCGCGGCCGACTACCGCGTGGCGGCACATTCGGCCACGTTTACCGCCGCGTACTTTCGTCTGGGCCTGCCGCCTGACGGCGGCGCCTCGGCGTTCCTCGAGCGCACCATCGGGGTTACGCGAGCGATGGAGCTTCTCCTTACCAACCGCACCCTCGCCTCCAGCGAGGCGCTCGCGTGGGGACTCGTAAACGAGGTCGTGCCCGACGATGCATTGCTCGAGCATGCGGTGTCGTTCGCGCGCGGGTTGCATCGAGTGCCGTCGTACACGCTGTTGCAGACGCGCAGATTGCTCGACATGGCCTACATTCGCAATCAGCTGCAACTCGAGTCGGTGGCGATCCGCACCGCCGCCCGCGGCGAGGATTTTCGCAGGGCGCTGCGAGAGTTCCTGGCGCAGCACCCAGGCTGAGCCGACCCACTTGCTTGTGTCGAAATCTTGATATCCGCGGTTGGGAGAATGCTTTGGACTTACACCGCGGCTGGCTATACCCACGTTCGTGCCGCTGCGTCAGACCATTCTCGCTCTCGCCCTGATCCTCTTTGGATCGACCACGCCCGCCTTTGCGCAGCAATCGCGCCTGCCCGCCACGTTGCCTGGGCTGGGTCGCGACGAAGGCACGTTCCTGGTCACCGCCAGCGACGACGGCGGTCGTCTGGTCTATTTCATCGCGCAGAACGCGCGGCACGCGGTCCTGGATGCTGACCTGCAGGTCGAGCGACAACTGAATCCGCTGTGGCCGGTGCGCAACGTCGATCGTCAGGAAGTGCTGGCCTACCCCGAGGGCGAGCCAGTCGGCACCGCCCGCGCTGGTCTGCTCGGTGTGGCCGTGGCTGAAGCGCCCGCGGCTGCCGATGAGCCAGAGGTTGTTGCCGAAACGATCTCCGAGCCGGAAACGGAGGCCGCGGACGCGCCGCCTACCGCAACGAGCACGTACGTACTGCGCCCCGGCGACAACCTGACCTACATCGCGCGCGACCATGGCACCACCTTGCAGGCCATCCTGCAAGCCAATGGCATCAGCAATCCCAATCGCATCTACGCGGGCCAGCCGCTGGTTATCCCCGGCAGCGCGGGCGTCGCTGAGGCGGTGGCGGAGGAGCCGAACACCGAAACCGTGGTTGCGGAGCAGCCTAGCACCGACGAGGTGAGCCTCGACGAGCAGTCGCAGACCTACGTGGTCAAGCCTGGTGACTCCGCCATCGGCATCGCCCGAAGCCTCAATGTGGACGTCGATCAGTTGCTGGCCGCCAACGCGATCGCCAACCGCAATCGCATCTACGCTGGCCAGGTTCTCACAGTCCCAGCGCAGTCTTCGTAAACAGCGCCTGGAGCGGGACCCCCGCCGCGGCGAACGCCGCCGCGCCGCCTTCCTCCCGATCGACGACACACAAGACGGCGACTATTTCGGCGCCCGCGGCTCGCAGCACCTCGAGTGCTGCGAGAGCGGCGCCGCCTGTCGTCACCACGTCCTCCACGAGCACCACCCGCTCGCCTGGTTCGAGGGTGCCCTCGATCTGTTTGTTCGTGCCGTAGTCCTTGGGCTTGTCCGTGCGCACGATGAGGCTGGGCAGGTTGGACTGCAAGGCGACCGCCGTCACCAGCGGCACCGCACCCAGCACCGGGCCAGCCAGTCGTTGCGTGTTTGGCGGAAGCAGGTTGGCGAACTCGGCGGCGATACGCCGCAGCAGGTCGGGCCGCGTGGTGAACAGGTATTTATCGATGTAGTAGCTGCTGGTCGCTCCCGAGCGCAGGCGAAAGCTCCCGCGCAGCACCGCTACGTCGACCAGGTCGCGCCCCAATTGCTCGTTCATACGCCTCCACGCGCGAGATCAATCGCCGGATCACCAGCCCGCGCAGCGGACCGAGCGCGTAGCCCCAGTACGGCGCCAGCCAGACCTCACTGCCCAGGCTGACCGCGTCGGCGCCAGCCCAGAAGAACTCGCGGCAGTCGTCGAAGTCGCGGATGCCCGCGCTCGCGATGATGGGCAGGCTGATGCCCGCCTCGCGCAGCTCCGAAATCACGCGCAGTCCAATGGGCTTGATCGCCCGCCCGGAAAGACCGCCGTAGCGGTTTTTCAGCAGCGGCTCACCCGATTGCGGGTTCAGCCGGAGCCCCTTCACGGTGTTGATGGCGACCAGGCCTGCCACACCGTATTGCTCAGCTAGCCGGGCATGGGCCAGGTAGTCGTAGTCCGGACTCAGCTTCAAGAGGACCGGGTGGCGACTGCGCTTGATCGCCTGTTGCAGTACGCCGTCGACGATGGCGTTGAAGTCGAAGTTCACGTTGTGGCAGGAGACGTTGAACTCGACCGCCGCGATTTCGGGGTGCTCGTTGGTCTTGTCGACCAGCGCGCAGAACTCCTCGGCCGAGAAGCCGCCCACGGACACGATGCGGTTCAGGTGGTGCGTGCGCGGAAAATAGTCGCGGAAGTAGGCTTCGATGCCGATGTTGCTCCAGCCGAAGGCGTTGAGCCAGCCGCTATCGACCCTCTGCAGCGCGCGTGCGTAGTGCCTCAGTAACCGCGGCAGCTCGTGCGGGCGCCAGTCTTCTCGGAGCGTGAAGTGGCCCTCGCGCGGCTGCAGCGTCAGCGTGCGCGTGGTGACGGCGCCGAAGCGCTCCAGCGGCACCCACTGGGCGAACGGACTCAGGCCGTAGGGCACCCAACGCGAGCGGCGCGCACCGTAGCCGAGCAGGCTCGACGACGTGACCACCCGATTGCGCAGGCGGACGCCGTTCAGGTCGAGCAAGTTGGTGCCTCGGGCGATACAGTAGCACCCACTAACGGAGGACCGGTAGGGGGTATCTCATGGCTGTCACCGATCACGTAGCCAGGCGGGCGTCGGCGACGTCACTACCGGATGAGTTTAACGTCGCGACGTACTTCGTCGACCGCAACGTCGCCGAAGGTCGCGGCGCGAACGTCGCGATTGAATTCCTTCGACAGGATCAGGATCCACGCTGGCGCGGGACTCGTGAGCGGATCGAGCGTGTCACGTACCAGCAGGTGCTGGACAACGTCAACCGCTGCGGCAACGCGCTCCGCGATGTGCTCGGCGTACGCCTCGAAGAACGTGTCTTGTTGCTGCTCCTCGATTGCCCCGAATTCGTGTACGGCTTCTTCGGCGCGATCAAGATCGGCGCTGTCGCTGTACCCACGAACACGCTGTTCAAGCCGGCCGACTACGAGTACATCCTGAACGATTCGCGGGCGCGCGTGGTCATCATCAGTGAGGCGTTGCTGCCGCAGCTACAGGCGATTCCGCGCGAGCGGCTGCGCTATCTGCAGGAAGTTGTGGTGGTGGGTAGTGCGCCGTCGGGCATGCGGTCGTTCAGCGATGTGCTGGCAGCGGGCTCGTCTGAACTGCAGGCGGAGCCCACCAGCAAGGACGACGCGGCGTTCTGGCTGTATTCCTCGGGCAGCACCGGCTTTCCCAAGGGCTGCGTGCACTTGCACCACGACATGGTCGTGTGTACCGATTTGTACGCCCGCGGTGTGCTCGACATCCGCGAAACGGACAGGTCCTATAGCGTCGCCAAGCTGTTTTTTGCCTACGGTCTGGGCAACGGGCTGTACTTTCCGTTTGGCGTCGGCGCCTCGACGGTGCTCTTCCCTGGCCCGCCAACGCCCGCCAACGTGTTCGAGATCGTCGCCAGGCATCGCCCGACGCTGTTCTATTCGGTGCCCACGAATTACGCGCAGATCCTGGCGCAGGAGACGGCGTGCGACTTTTCGTCCGTGCGTTGGGGTGTCTCGGCTGGCGAAGCGCTGCCGCCCGCGTTGTTCGAGCGCTTTCGGGAGCGGTTCGGGGTCACCATCCTGGACGGCATCGGCTCGACCGAGATCCTGCACATCTTCATCTCCAACCAGCCTAACGCGGTGCGACCGGGCTCCTCGGGCAAGCTCGTGCCGGGCTACGAAGCGCGCATCGTCGACGAGGACGGGGCCCAGGTGCCCGTCGGTGAAGTCGGCAATCTGCTGGTCAGGGGCGACTCGACCTGCGCGATGTACTGGAACAAGCACGAGAAGTCCAAGGACACCATCGAGGGCCATTGGATCCGCACCGGCGACAAGTACCACCAGGACGCCGACGGCTTCTACTGGTACGCCGGCCGCAGCGACGACATGCTCAAAGTCGGCGGCATCTGGGTGAGCCCGATCGAAGTGGAGAATGCGCTGGTCGAGCACGAGTCGGTGCTGGAGGCGGGCGTGGTCGGCCGCGAGGACCAGGATCGTCTGGTCAAGCCACTCGCGTACGTGGTGCTGCGGCCAGGTGTCAGCGGCTCGGCGGAGCTGGGGCGCGAATTGCAGGATTTTGTCCGCGGTCGATTGGCGGACTACAAGCGACCGCGGTGGGTGGAGTTCGTTCCCGAGCTGCCGAAGACGGCGACGGGCAAGACGCAGCGGTTCAAGCTGCGCGAACAGGCCTGACTTTGCTATTGTTGACTTCATCTCATGACTATGTCTGCTACCCCCGCCGTGTCTGACGTCCAGCTCGTGGCGCTGTACGCGCGCGTGCTGGGCGGCGATCTCGGTGTGGCGCAGCTGTGGTTTATGCCCGAGGTCGTACAGCGCTACCGGGAGCTGAGCGGCTGGCGGGTTATGCGCACCAATAGCGTCGGCCGTGTGCAGTCGCCCGAGGGCTGGTCGTTGGATTTCGGCATCACGGCCGAGGAGGATGCGGTGCACGCCTCGGTGGCCGATCTTGCCCAGCGGCTGCCGGCCGGCGAACGCCAGCACTGGCTACAGCACCTGATCGCACCGAGCACGAGTCGCAACTTCTTGACGATGCGCCTGGTGCCGGGCTCGTGCATCGACGATGGCGACCTGCGCGCATGGTGAGGCGTAGCGCCCCGTACGAGGCAAACAGTGAGGGAGTAGGAGAGCATCATGAGTGAACAGGCCTATGCAAACCCCGCGGCGCTGGTTTCGACCCAGTGGGCCGCCGATCACCTGAACGATGCGAACGTGCGGCTGCTCGAGGTGGATGTGGACACCTCGGCGTACGGCCAGGGGCACATCCAGGGCGCGATTGGCATCAACTGGACGACGCAGCTGGGCGATCCGATCCGGCGCGACATTCCGTCCAAGGAAGCGTGGGAGAAGCTGCTCAGCGAGTCGGGTGTCTCAAACGACACACGGCTGATCTTCTACGGCGACAACAACAACTGGTTCGCGGCCTTCGCGTACTGGGTGAGCAAGATCTACGGCCACCAGAACGCGGCGCTGATGAACGGCGGGCGCAAGAAGTGGGAGCTCGAAAATCGACCGCTGACCACTGATGCTGCTGCTGCGTCGCGCGCGAGCTACTCCGCCCGCCAGCCCGACTCGAGCCTGCGCGCTTTCCTCAGGGACGTCCTCGATCGGCCTGCCAACGTGGCGCTGGTCGACGTGCGCAGCCCGGCCGAGTTCAACGGCGAAGTGATCGCTCCGCCAGGCATGACCGAGACCGCGCAGCGGGCCGGCCACGTTCCTGGTGCGCAGAACATCCCGTGGGCGCAGGCCGCCAATGAAGACGGCACCTTCAAGTCGCCCGATGAGCTGCGGACGCTCTACGGCAACAAAGGCATTGCCGGCGACAAGGACGTGATCGCCTACTGCCGCATCGGCGAGCGCTCCTCCCACACGTGGTTCGTGCTGAAGGAGCTGCTCGGCTTCCGCAACGTCAAGAACTACGACGGCTCGTGGACCGAATACGGCTCTGTGGTCGGCGTCCCAATCGAAAACCCAGCGAGGGAACGCGAAGCCGCGCCAGCGTAAGCCATTCCTCTCCCTATGGGAGAGGGCTAGGGTGAGGGCTAGCTTCGCGGCCTGACGTAGCCCTCACCCGACGCTGCGCGTCGATCTCTCCCAGAGGGAGAGGTGAGCGGGCCTAGCCGGGCCAGACGAGCTGGGCGACCAGCACTACCACGATGCCGATCAGGATCGTCAGCGGCGTGCCCACGCGGACAAAATCGGCGAACTGGTAGCGGCCGGGGCCGTAGATGAGCAGGTTGCCGTGGTGGCCGATGGGGGTCAGGAAAGCTGCCACGGCCGCCATCGCAACCGTCACGACAAAGGCTTCGGGGTTGCGGCCCAGGCCTGCCGCCAGGGCCGTGGCGACCGGGCCGAAGAGCGCGACCGTCGCGGAGTCGGACATGAACTGGGTCAGCACGGCGACGATCCCGAAGATGATCAGCAGCACGACCGTCTCGTTCAGGGCGCCGACGGTGCCCTGGATCCAGCCTGCCAGCAGCTTCGATGAGCCGCTCTTTTCCATGGCATCGCCGAGCGGGATTGCCCCCGCTATGAACACATAGATCCGCGGATCGATCGCGCGATACGCCTGCCGCGGCCGAATGCAACCGGTCGCCACCATCGCCACCGCGCCGGTCATCATCGCCACCGGCAGCGCCAGCACGTTGAACGCGGCCAGCAGCACCGTCCCCAGCATCACGAGGCCCGCCAGCGGCGCGCGCCGCCGCGGCCGCGCCTCACCGGTGAACGGCACCATCAGCAGAAAGGCGCGGTCGTTCGCCACGCGCGCAACGCCCTCGTCGGTGCCCTGCAGCACCAGCGCATCACCAGCGCGCAGCCGCACCCGCGACAACTCCTCGTTCAGCCAGCCGCGGGACCGCCACAGCCCGACCACATTTACGTCGCCAAAGCGATCGACAAAGTCAACCTCGCCCAGCCTGCGGCCGACCAGATCAGAGCCTGGCGCCACCAGCGCCTGGACCAGCTTGCCGTTGAGGGCATCATCGGCCTGGACATCGCCCGCGGCCTCGTGCATCGCGACGATCTGGTCGGGTGAGGTGCGCACCAACAAGACGTCGCCGGCCTGCACGGGGTCGTCGCCGAACGGGGCGCGGATGGGTCGTCCGTGGCGCAGCCAGCCCGTCACGAACAACTGCTGATGTCCACCTTCGCGCTCCTCGATCTCGCGCACTGGCTTGCCCTCGTACGGCGAGTCTGGCTCGATCTGCAGCTCGCTAAAGAAGTCGCTCAGGCGAAACGGGTCAGCGGCGGCGTCGCCCTCGCCGCGATCGGGTAGCAGCCAGCGCCCAACGGTCAGCATGAACAGCGTGCCGACGGCGGTGATCGCCAGGCCAACGGGGGCGATGGAGAAGACGCCGAGGCCCGGGTGCCCCGCCTTCTGCAGCACGGTGCTGGCAATCAGGAACGCGGGGGCGCCGATGATCGTGATCGTCGTGCCCAGCGATGCCGCGAACGACAGCGGCATCAGCAGCTTCGACGGTGCGATGCCTTTTTCCCGCGAAATCGTGAGCGTGATCGGGAGCATGACCGCGGTCGTGGTCACGTGGTGGGTGAAGGCCGAGAACACCGCGACGGCGCTCATGATCACGGCGATGATGCGCGTGCTGCCGCTGCCCGACAGTCGTCCGATCTGCACGCCCACGGCCTCGGACAGGCCGGTGTGGTGCAGTGCGCCGCTCAGCACAAAGATGGCCGCGACGGCGATCGCCGGCTCGCTGCCGAAGCCCGCCAGCGCCTCGGTCGAGGTCAAGAGCCCGCTGCCTGTCAACGCGATGATGATCAGCAGCGCGACCATGTCGTTGCGCAGCTTCTCGGTGAGCAGCAGCGCAAACGCAACGATGAGGATCAGGAAGAACAGCGTCTGGTGGGGGTCGAGAGCCCCGAACATCTCGCCAGCTTGAAGCACGGGGCATGCCAGAATCGCCACCGTAGTGCGAGTTGCGCTGATCGTGGCGATCGAGGTGGTGGGCCTGGTGGCGCTCCTGTTATTCGCGGCGACGGTCGCGATCCCGTGGGCGGCGCCGCCGCCGAACCTGCCGACGCCGACTATCCCGCAGGGCGCCCTACGGGATTGTCCGCCGGGCCTGCGGGGTTGCTAAAGGGTCAAAATCATGGCAGCCGCGAGCCTAGGCACGGCCTTTGCTCAGGTACTCCGGATCACAAACTTGAGGTGTGTGCGGACATGACCTTGCCAGACCCGAGCCAGGATCGATCCGGCGGAGACGATCAGGGCCAGATCGACCGCCTTCCGCCGAGTCAACGCAACCAGGATCAGCTGCGCACCGAGACCTCGCACGGCCTCGCCGTGGATGGGTCTCGGCCGCTGACGGCCGAAGAGCGCGCCGCCGCTGAGCACGACAGCGGCGTGGCTGAACGTGTCTATGCGCCGGCTTCGGAGCGAGTACCGGTCGAGCCCGTGCCTGGGCACCGTGATTTTGTTGTGCATACCGACCCGAGCACGCCAGAGCGCCAGGCGGCACAGTCGAGCGCTTCGAGCGAGCCCTCGTTCACGCGCGTCGAGCGACCGAGCACGAACGGACTGCGCGATTGGAACCCGACGATGTCGACTCCCTACTCTTCGTCTGCTACCGACCCCAGCTTCTATGCAGAGCCGATGTCCGGCGGCCGCGGCTGGATGGGCCTGCCCATCGGCATCGGCTCGGTCGCCGCGATCACGTGCGGCGCAATCGGCGTGTGGATGTATATGCGCTGGCAGCGCCAGCGGAACAGGCCGATCAATCGCATTCGCCGCCAGGCGTGGCAGACCGCGAGTGACATCCGCAATCGCGTTCCGAGCTCGGCGGATGAGCTGCGCCAGCCTGGCTACGGCGCCGCAGCTTCACTGTTGCCCATCGGACTGGTGCTGTGGCGGATGATGCAGTCGCGCGAACGCCGCCCGATCGAACGGGTCACTGACACCGACTGGCAGCACCGGCTGATGTCGCTAAAGGACCGCTGGTCAGCGCGCCGTCTGGAGCTGGAGAAGATTTCGATCAGCCGGCACTAGCAATCACTAATCACTCGCTTACCAGCCGCGGGCGATCCACTCCTCGAGGTGGGGTCGCTCGCGGCCGATCGTCGTGTCCAGGCCGTGGCCCGGGTAGACGACGGTTTCGTCGGGCAGCGAAAACAGCCGCTCACGGATGCTGGCGATGATGCGTTCGAAGCGGACGGCATCGCGCTGCGTATTGCCCGGCCCGCCGGGAAACAGGGTGTCGCCGGTGAACAGGTGCTTGCCAATCAAGAAGCACGTCGAGCCCGGGGTATGGCCCGGCGTGTGGATGGCCTGCAGCGACAGAGCCCCGAAATTGAGCACCTGCTGATCCACGATCAGCGAGTCTGGCGACACCGAGAGCTGCGCAGCGTCGTCGATGCCGATGAGAACGGGCGCACCCAACAGTGGCTTCAGGTCACCCACGAATTCGTGGTGATCGCGATGCCCGTGCGTGATCAGGATTGACCGAACCGAGAGCCCTTTCGCGGCCGCCGCGATCCGCTCGGGCTCGTAACCGCCGTCGATCACGTACGCCTCGGCCGAGGCAGCGTCCGAGACCAGGAAAATGTTGTTCTCGTGTGGGCCCAGGTTGCGCAAACAGCGAATCACCAGGCCATCGGGTTCCTGCGCGAGGTGTTCCAGGGGCATGTTTCTGTAGCGCGACAAGCATACGCCGCTTACCTGGGAGCGCCGCACACCTCGGTCACCCGCGCGCCGACCGCGCTGAGCTTGCCAACCATGTTTTCGTAGCCGCGGGCGACATGCTCGATGCCGCTGATATGGCTTTCGCCTTCAGCCGCCAGTGCCGCCAGGACCAGCGTTGCGCCCGCGCGGAGGTCGGGAATCTCGACTTGTGCGCCCGCCAGGCGAGAGGGGCCGTGGAACACCGCCGTGCGTTCGTCGAAGACGTGAATCTTGGCGCCCATGCGCTGCAACGCCTGGGTGTAGTCGAAGCGATCCTCGTACAGCGCTTCGTTGATGGTGCTGACACCATCGGCCTCGACCAGCACCAGCGAAAACGGCGCCTGCAGGTCGGTCGGGAAGCCGGGGTAGATCGCGGTGGTGATCTCGTGTCGCCGAAACGGCGGCTGTCCGCGTACGCGAAAGCCGCCTGCATCGACCTCGATCTCGATGCCGGTAGCGCGCAGGGCATCGATGAACGCCCCGAGGTGGTCGGCGCGCGAGCCTGACAGGTACACGTCACCGCCGCTGATCGCGGCGGCAATGGCAAACGAGCCGGCCTCGATGCGGTCGGGGATGACCTCAACCGCGGCGCCGTGCAGCGAGCCGAGGGGCACGCCATCGACCACGATCGTGTGGACATCGTCGGGTTCGCGTTGCACGCGGCCGCCCATCGCGTTCAGAAACTCGATCAGGTTGTCGACCTCGGGCTCGGCGGCGGCGTTGGTGATGGTTGTTCGGCCGTCCGCGAGGGCTGCCGCCATCAACACGTTTTCGGTGCCGGTGACGCTGGCCTCGGCCAGGCGGAGGTCGGCGCCGCGGAGACCGCCGGGCACCTGGGCGAAGTAGTAGCCCCACTTGTAGACGATGTCAGCGCCGAGCGCGCGCAGGGCATCGACGTGCACATTGACCGGGCGGCGGCCGATACGATCGCCGCCGGGGTTGGGGATCACCACCTTGCCGCGTCGCCCGAGCATCGGTCCCAGCAGCACGAATGAAGCGCGCAGTCGCTTGGCGGCTTCGAGGGGAATGAACTCCCAGTCCAGCTGGCGGGCGTGGATGCGCAGCTCGTGCTCGCCGATCCAGCCGGCGTCGGCGCCCAGGTCGCACAGCACCTCGAGGATGTACTCGACGTCGGCGATTCGCGGCGCATTCGTGATGGTGCACGGCTCGTCGCACAGCACCGCCGCTGACATCAACTTCAGGACCGCGTTTTTGGCCCCGGAGATCGGGACCGTGCCGTGCAACGGGACGCCGCCCTCGATCACATATGCGGTCGACGACGAGATATCCACTCCGCGCTGCTCGCTACGGGATTTATCGCTCTCGTCGGCGGACGGTGCCTCCATACTGTTGTCCGATTGTAGGCTCAGCGCACGAGGGAGGAGTCTTCGCCAATGCAGAACGGAACAACCCTGGAACAGGCCACGCTTGGTGGCGGCTGCTTCTGGTGCCTCGAGGCCGTGTACACGGAGTTACGCGGCGTTGAACGCGTGATCTCGGGTTACGCCGGCGGGTCCGTCGCGCACCCGAGCTATGAACAGGTGTGTTCCGGCCGCACGGGCCACGCCGAGGTCGTGCAGGTCTCCTTCGATCCGAACGAGATCAGCTATCGCGATGTGCTGGACGTCTTCTTCACCATCCATGATCCGACCACGCTCGATCGCCAGGGTGCCGATGTGGGGTCGCAGTACCGCTCGGTCATCTTCTTCCACTCCCCTGAGCAGCAGGAGACCGCGCTTTCGGCGATCGAGCACGTCAAGGAGCTCTTCAGCGATCCGATCGTGACGCAGGTTGTGCCGCTGGACAAGTTCTATCCGGCCGAGGGCTATCACCAGGACTACTTCGCGCGGAATTCGAATCAGCCGTACTGCCAGTTTGTGGTCGCGCCCAAAGTGGCCAAGGCACGTCAGAAGTTCATGGAGCGGCTCAAGCGACCGGGCGGAGTACGCTAGGGCGCGTGTCATCCTTGAGGCGAGACGGAGCCTGCCCTCGAGCGCAGCGAAGGGTGCCGAAGGATCTCGCAATCACACCGAGATCCTTCGCCTTCGGCAAGCTCAGGGTCAGGATGACAAAGTGAGCGCAGACTTGCGTATCGGGGTCATGGTCGATGCTTCCGCACCCGGCGGGGGCAGCGCGAGCGTCGAACAGCTCGTCGGGCAGGTCGCGGCGCGCGCGAACGATGGGCTCAGCTCGGCGTGGTTCGCCAACGTCTTCGGCGTCGATGCGCTCACGGTCGTGGCGGTCGCCGGCCGCGCCGTGCCTGGCATCGAGCTGGGCCCGGCAGTCATGCCGATCTATACCCGCCACCCGCAGGCGATGGCCCAGCAGGCGCTGACCACGCAGGCCGCGATTCAGGGTCGGCTCGCGTTAGGGATCGGGCTGTCGCACCAGGTGGTGGTGGAGCAGCGCTGGGGGATGTCCTTCGAGCGGCCGGTCGAGTACATGCGCGAGTACCTCGCGATTCTGTTGCCGCTGCTCCGCGGAGAGTCGGTCAGCTATAGCGGCGAGCGCCTGCGCTGCGAGGGCCAGCTCACGGTGCCGGGCGCAGCACCGCCGCCGGTGCTGCTGGCCGCACTCGGTCCGCGCATGCTGCGGCTGGCTGGTGCGCAGACCGACGGCACCCTGAGCTGGATGGCCGGCCCGCGGACGATCGGCTCGCACATCGCGCCACTCTTAAATGCCGCCGCGGACGAGGCTGGTCGTGGCCGACCGCGGGTGGTGGTCGGACTGCCGCTGTGTGTCACCGATGACATCGATAGTGGGCGAGCGCGGGCCGCGCGCATCTACGAGCGGTACGGGCAGTTGCCGTCGTACCGCGCGATGCTCGATCGAGAAGGCGCCGCCGGCCCAGCGGATGTCGCCATCGTGGGATCGGAGACTGAGGTGGAGCGACAGTTTGCCGCGCTCGAGAGCGCTGGCGCCACGGACATATACGCGTCGGTGTTTGGCTCGGCGGAGCAGAAGGAACGCGGCTACGCGCTGTTGCGTTCGATGGTGGCGCATGGACGAGTCAGCCCGGTCTAACCGACCCACGCCGCGCACGCCGGCGGCGATGGAAGCCGAGCTTCGGCGCCGCCTGCGGTTGGAGCTGGCCCAGGCGCGCAGCACGGCCGAGGAAGGCCAGCTGGATGACGCGACCCTGGCCGAGATCATCGCCCGCGCGATCGCGGCGGCGCTCGGCTGGCACGCCGAATCGCCGATGCATTCGCGCAGCGCGACCTCGAGCAGCCGCAACTGGCGGCCGGCTGGCGGTCCACGAGGCGGTGCCGGGCCGCGCGACTTCGAGGACGATCGGCCGCGCTACGATCGGCCGCGCGATGACCGGCCGCGCGATGACCGGCCTCGCCCGCCGCGCGAGTACGACGAGGCGCCACGGCGACCGCCGCTCCGTCGCGGTCCGCCTGACTACGAGGAGCCGTTACAGGATGACGAGTTCCGCCCCCGTCCTCGCGGTGGACCTCCCAAATTTCAGTCGCGCGGTCCACGCCCGGGTGGCTTCAAGCCAGGTGGCTTCAAGCCGGGTGGCCGCCGCCCATCCTCGGGCCGCGGCGGCGGTGGCGGCTTCGGCCCGCGCAAGCCCCGCCGCAACGGCTAGGGCGCGTCGGGCTTCGCTTCGCGCTCGAGCGTCTGCTCCAGCTCCACCAGCGCTCGCAGCTCACTCTCGCCCGGCTCGGTTTCCGCATAGCGCACTTGCACGTACGCGTGCGTGAGCTGCTCGACGGGCGTTGGCGCGTGAAGCGCCGCTTCGAGCGACGGCTGGTGTTCGTACGGTGTGCTCGCAAAGGGTCGCGCAGCACCGGCCGAGGCGCCGAGCGCCAGCAGGCGGCGGTACAGCTCGCGCACGCTCGACACGGACGGCGAGGCAGCGGCCACACCGTCGTCGGCCAGGGCAGGTGGCAAGTCTTCGGCGGTGTCCGAGCCACGGCCGAATAGCCGCCGCAGCCACGCCAGCAGCATCTGCCGCAAGCTGCCGGCCTGATACACCGAGTCGCGCTCTTCCTGGGTTGCGTCGGCTTCGGCCAGTCGCGGCCGCCAGCGGGCGACCGCCCGCGCGACTAGCAGCAGCACGACGCCCAGTACCAGCAGCGCGCCGAGCGCCTTCAACGCGGCCAGCACATCGGGCGGCAGCGCCTGCGCCAGCAGACGTTGCAGGAAGCCTTCGAAGTCGGAGGGCTGCGGCGCCTCGGGCGGCTGGGTGTTCGAGTTCGGCGACAGGAGCTGCAGCAGCCAGTACACGATCCACTGGATCACCCACGCTAGCGGGATCACCACGAGGTACAGCAGGAGCAACAGGACGCGACCCAGCAGGTCGAATAACGGCCGCGTTGCCAGCAGCAGCAGGTCAAACGAGAGCACCTGCGCCACGGCGAGGGACCCGAGCACCAGCAGACCTGCCACACCAATCAGCACACCCAGCCACTGCGTGTTCAGTGCGAGCGCCTGGCTTCGCGTACGCAGACTCTCCAGGCGCGCGAGAGCGAGCGTGAGCAGAGCGACAAAGAACGACCCAACCACGAATGGTGTGGCGCGCAGCTCGATCGCCGGCTGTTGGCTTGGCCGCACCCCGACCGCGAGGACAACGGCGAAGCCAATCAACGCGCCAATGCTCCAGCGGAACGACGCTTCGACATCGGGAAAGGCGGGCATGTCGCTGGCCAGTTGCGCGCCGCGGCGCCACAGCAGCAGTGCCAGCAGCAGCGCAACGACTGGCGTCGCCGGCGCCCCGAGCAGGAGTGCCAGCGACGTTGCCAGCCGCGCCATCCAGTCGAGCGCACCCGCATTGGAGTACTGGTCGATCCGCACCGCGACGAGCGACGCGAGCAGGGCGCCCCCGATCAGCGCGGCTTGAGCGTGGTGTTTGCCCAGTCGCCGCAAGGCGAACGTGGTGTAGGCCGCGCCGAGGAGCACGAGCGCGAGCATCGTGAGCGGTGACAGCAGCCCGCTGCCGGCTGTATCTCCGAGCCACAGCGCCGCCAGGAGCGACCACGGATACAGCCAACACACACCCATGGCCGCCAGGCCGAGCGTGAGGAGCGCTCGATTCATTGCGTGTCCTCCACGCGCACGCGCCGCACTGCGATGCCATCGACGCTCCTGCCCGTTTCGACCGCCGCATCACCCACCAGGAACAAGACCGGTCGGTGACCAGCGCGGCGGAGTCGAGCGAGCTGTTGCAGCAAATCCTCCTCGGCGATGCAGCTGACCATCGCGACCGTAGTGCCGTAGGGCAGGTCCTGCGCTTCGAGCGCGACGAGGTCGGCGGGGCTAAGTGTGGGCATCGGCACCAGTGTCGCCAGGGCTTCGAGCACGTGCATCAGCTGCCGCGGATCGCGGCTGGACGGCAAGCGCAACACCGCCCGTGAGCGATACGCTCGGGCGTTGGCGCCCAGCCCTACCTGGAAGCCGTGTTCGACTGCCCAGTTTGCAATCGAGGCAGCGGTGGTGATGGCCGCCTCCAACAGCTCGGGGTCGTAGCCCTGCCAGGCAAGGTTGTGGCGTGAGGTACCGACGTTGAGCAGCACCTGCAGGCGATGGGTCGTGGTTGGCTCGAGCAGCTTGACCTGCAATTGCTGATCGGGTGCGCGGGCAGTCGCCTTCCAGTGCAGGCGCCGCGGGCTGTCGCCCGCGCGGTACTCGCGCACCCCGACCGTGCGCAATGGGTCTTCGAACAGCCACTGGCGAGGCTGCGGGACGTCGCCGAAGGGGTCGCGCGCGGGCAGCACGAGGCGGTCCATCGACACGATCCTGGGATAGACCAGCAGGTAGTCCTCCTGGAAGATCTCCAGCTCGCGGGTCGCGAAGCCGAATACGTCGCCGGTGCGCAGCGTGGCCGGTCCGAACGGGTGATAGCCGCGCGCGCCACAGTGCACCGTGTAGTGCCGCCGTACCCGTTCGTACCAACGGACCGACAGCAGCATTGACAGCAGCCGCCGGCCAGGCATGTGTGACGGGCCGAGGCGGCCAGGACTCACGGGTAGGGCGGCGCTGGGCATCGTGTCGTCGATCTCCAGCCAGGCCAGCGGCAGCGGCTTGGCGTTGACGATCTCGACCGTGAGCGGCACGTCCTCGCCGAAGAACGCTCTGCTCTGGCCTAGCTTTCGCGTGTACGCCAGTCCAACGAGGCAGTAGCGCTCCCACAACTGCGAGACGATGCCGGTCAGCAGCAAGATCAAGGACACGACGAAGAGCAGCGCCTCGTGAAACAGCAAGCTGGCCAGCAGTACGCCGAAGACGAGGTACAGCCAGCCCTCGCCGCGCATTAGCCCGCCCGCTCACCCTGAGCTTGTCGTAGGGTCACCCCGCCCCGCTCACCCTGAGCTTGTCGAAGGGTCACCCCGAGCCAGTCGAAGCGCGAGCGGGCTCGATCGGTTCTTCCACGGGCGCGGGAACGGAGGCCAGCACTTCGTCCAGCACGTCGTGCGCCGCGCGGCCGCGCAGCCGCGACTGCGCACTCGTGATCAGGCGATGCGTCAGCACTGCCGGCGCCAGCCGCTTGACGTCGTCGGGCAGCACGTACCCGCGACCGTGCACTGCTGCAAAGGCCTGTGCGGAATGGTACAGGGCAAGTGTGCCGCGCGGGCTCGCGCCGAGCTCGATCGAGGCATGCAGTCGCGATGCACGCACCAGCCGCACGAGGTAATCCTCGACCGCCTCGGCAACGTGCACCTCGCGACACAGACGCTGCATCGCCGTCAGCTCGGTCGATTCGACGACGGCGGGCAGCTCATCCAGCGGGTTGGCCGCGCGAAAGCGGTGGACGATGTCTTTTTCATCCGCCTCGCTCGGGTAACCAATGGCGATGCGCAGCAGAAACCGGTCTAGCTGCGCTTCGGGCAGTGGGAACGTGCCTTCGAGCTCGATCGGGTTCTGGGTGGCCAGCACGATGAACGGTCGCGGCAGTGGCCGCGTCTCGCCTTCGAGGCTGACCTGCCGCTCATCCATGCACTCGAGGAGCGCCGACTGCGTGCGCGGGGTGGCGCGGTTGATCTCATCGGCCAGGACAACCTGTGAGAAGATCGGTCCCGCGCGGAACTCGAAGTCTTGATTGCGCTGGTTGAAAAACGAGACGCCGGTCACATCGCTGGGCAGCAGATCGGGCGTGAACTGGATACGTCGGAAGGTGCATTCGAGCGTGCGCGCGACCGACTTGGCCAGCATGGTCTTGCCGATCCCGGGCACGTCTTCGATCAGCACGTGCCCTTCGCACAGCAGTGCCACAAGGATCAGGTCGATGACGTCGCTCTTGCCGACGATCACGCGCTCGACGTTGCGTCGGGCGCGCTCGGCCATGGCGCGGATCGGCTCAACGTTCTGCGTGCTTGGAGTGTAGACGCCGATGTACATTCCCATGCGTGATACAGACCCAGGTGGATCCCGGAGCGCGCAGCGCGGAGCGGATGCGCTCCAGTGCGATCGATGGCGATCCGGCAGGCGCGTTGGATGGCGCCGCGCTGGCCGCGCTCGCCGCCTCGTTTGAACGACAGCCCGGCATGCGGCTCGCGCAGAACGCGGTCGCCCGCACGACGGTGGATGACTTGCTGCTCGATCAGCGGCTCGTCGCGTCTATCGACCACACGTTCTCGACGCAGCTGGACGACTGGAGTGTCACGAACCAGAAGCAGACCGGCCGCTGCTGGATGTTTGCCGGCTTGAACCTGCTGCGGGTTGGCGCCCGCAAGGCCATGGGGGTCAAGGAATTCGAATTCAGCCAGAACTACGTCATGTTCTGGGACAAGGTCGAGCGCTCCAACTACTTCTTCGAGGCCATCATCGAGGCAGCCGATCGCGACGTCGACGATCGCTCGGTGGCGTTTTTGCTCGACCAGCCGCTATCCGACGGTGGGCAGTGGAACATGTTCATCAACCTGGTCAAGAAGCATGGGCTGGTGCCCAAGGCGTTCATGCCCGAGACCGAGAGCTCATCCAGCTCGCGCAAGATGAACGGCGTGCTGCGGACGAAGCTACGCGAGGGTGCTCGGCGGCTGCGCTCACTGGCCTCCGACGGTGCGTCGCCCGAACAGCTGCGGTCATGCAAGCGCGAGTACCTGGAGGCGGTGCATCGGATCCTGTCGATCCACCTGGGGACGCCGCCGGAGCGCTTCACCTGGCAATGGCGCGACAAGGACAACGAGTTCCATCGCACCGAGGAGATCACGCCGCCGGAGTTTGCGTCACGCTTCGTGGAGCTGCCGCTGGATGAGTACGTGTGCCTGGTGCACGATCCGCGGCCTACATCGCCGTTCGGTCGCACATTTACCGTGCAGTACCTTGGCAACGTGGTTGGCGGCGAGCGGGTGACCTACTTGAATGTCGACATCGCGCTCATGAAGTCAATTGCGCAGCGGACCCTCGAGAGTGGGGAACCGGTGTGGTTCGGGTGTGACACGGGCAAGCAAATGCGGCGCGATCTGGGCCTGTGGGATGCGACGTTGTTCGACTACTCATCGCTGTACGAGACGTCGTTCGATCTGGACAAAGCGGCGCGGCTGCAATACGGCGAGTCGGCGATGACGCACGCGATGCTGTTCACGGGCGTCGACGTGGTCGAGGATTCGCCGCGGCGGTGGCGCGTGGAAAACTCGTGGGGCAACGAGCCCGGTCAGAAGGGCTTCTTCACGATGAACGACTCGTGGTTCGACGAGTACATGTTCGAGATCGCCGCTCGGCGCTCCTACTTGCCACCCGACCTTCTGGCTGCCCTGGACCTGGAGCCGATCGTCTTGCCGGCGTGGGACCCGATGGGGGCGCTGGCCTGCTGACGCTCGCGCCACAGCGAGCGGAAGATCATCAATCGCGCGATCTGTCGCGTCGAGAGGTAGGCGGTCGGCCCGAGACCCCACGTATAGGCGAGGTCGTACGACGTCTCGCTTGTGGTGTGGTGCTGCTGCATGTCGGTAGTCCTCGCTTTCGGTGGGATCTACGACCAGCATGCGCGGCTGGTTCACTCCCGGCATCAGGCATATGACCTAATCGCAGACTGGTCACCTGACCAGCACTTGTGCGCGCTCGGCTCTGGGAGTGGGAATGCTCGCGCCTAGCGTTCGGCGAAGTCGGCGAAGCGGTAGCCCACGCCACGCTCCGTCAGGATGTAGCGCGGGTTGGCTGGGTCGTCCTCGAGCTTCTGGCGCAGGTAATTGATGTACAGCCGCACATAGTGCGAAGCGTCGCGGTACTCGGGGCCCCAGACGCGGCTGAGCAGCGTCTCGTGGGTCATGACCACGCCAGGATTCGAAGCCAGGTGGTAGAGCAGTCGGAATTCGGTCGGCCGCAGCTGCACCTTCTCGCCGTTTTTCCACACCTCGTGGCGGTCAAAATCGATGGTCAGGTGATCGTCCACCTCGAGTGAGCTGGAGACCGGCGCCTGGGGCGGCGTCTCGGCGCGGCGCAGCACGGCCTTGATCCGCGACAGCAAGACGCCCGGGCTGAACGGCTTGGCAACGTAGTCGTCGGCGCCCAGGTCGAGGCCATGCATCACATCGCGCTCGTCGGCCTTTACGGTGAGCAGCACCACGGGCACCTGCGAGAACTTCCTGAGCTCGCGCAGGGCTTCGAAGCCGTCCATCTCGGGCATCATCACGTCCATCACGACCAGGTCGGGCAACCGTTTGCGGACCTCGTCGAGCGCCTCCTGGCCGTTGGTCGCCTCGAACACCTGGTAGCCCTCGAGCTCGAGGTTCATGCGCACCGAATCCAGGATGCGCGGCTCATCGTCAACAATCAGCAAGGTGTGCTTCCTGTGCGATCTGGACTGCACCCGCTGACTGTTATACGACCCACTGACCGTCGCGCATCAGCTGGCGGCCTGCCAGCTCGTTGGCTTCGCGCCAGGCTTGCAGGCGGCGCGGCTCGATTGCGAAGTACAGGTAGCCATCGAGCTGGCGCGGGTCGAAGCCCGTTCTGGTGGCGAAGGCGTCACCGAGCTCGGGTGACACTTCGATGGCCTGCGCGGTGCCTTCGATGATCAGGACGTCGCGGGTCGGGCCGATACCGACTCGGACCTTGCCGCTCGCTTGCAAATTCCGCGCGGTCACGCTCGTGGCGGGTGTGGCGACGAGGAGCACGCTGCCGTCCCACAGGTACGACAGCGGCACGAGGTACGGGGTTCCGCTCGACGGGTCGGCAGTGGCGATCCACGCGTCGACGTCCTGTTCGAGGCGCCGCAACGCGTCCTGCTTGCGTTGCTGAGGCGTTCGCGGTGGCGGGGGCATCAGCAGCTCAGACGGTACGCGATCGACGCGCCCTGATCAGTCCAATTTGAGGCGGTAGCCGACGCCGGGCTCGGTCACGATCAGGCACGGGGCGCTGGGGTCGGCTTCCAGTTTCTTCCTGAGGCTGGCGATGAACACCCGCAGGCTGCCGATCGCATCCTCGTAGCCTTCGCCCAGGACCGCCCGTAAGAGCTGTCCATGCGTGATCACGCGCTCGGCATTCTGCGCCATGAACCGCAGCAGGCCATACTCGGTCGGAGTGAGGTGGACCTCGTTGCCGGCGCGTCGCACGACCCGCCGCGCAAGGTCGATCTCCACGTCGCCGCTGACCACCACGCCGGTGGCATCCTCGGCGGCGAGTCCGCCGTGGCGGAGCGCCACGCGCATGCGCGCGAGCTCGGGAACGCTGAACGGTTTGGTCAGGTAATCGTCGGCGCCAGCATCGAGCGCGCGCACCTTCGTCTCGTCATCACCCCGCACAGACAGGACCACGATCGGGAGCCGCGTCCACCGGGCCGCTGCTGGCGTATATCGATGCGCTCAAAGACACTCACCCCGCGGACACCATGACCGTCGTCTTACCCGAGTTCGTGCCCGACCACTGGTGGGAGCACCTGCTCCATAACCAGACAGCGCTGCGCTTGAAGGCTGCGCTGCTGTTCCACCCGGGCGTGGTCGTGGCCAACGTGCCCTACCACATGGCGAACCACCTCGGCTGACGTCAGAGGCGCTTCCAGAAGATGATCGTGCCGCACAGCCCGCCGCGCGGCTTGTAGGCGTAGTCCGGGATCACCCCCGCGCGGACATAACCGAGTTTCTCGTAGAAGCCGCCGGCGCCGTCCTCCTCGGCGGTGTCGAGATTGAGCAGGGTGCGGCCGCGCTCGCGGGCGATGCGTTCCGCTTCGATCATGAGCGCGCGGGCGACGCCTCGGCCGCGGCGACTGACGCGGGTCATCATCTTGGCGATCTCACCTCGGTGGGGTTGGTTGGGCGGGTTGTCGAGGAGCAGCGTCACGGTCCCGACCAGCTGGCCATCCTCCATCGCCCCCAATACCACGCGCCCGCCTTCGTCGGCGGCTGCGAGCGACTTTGTCCAGAAGGCCTCGGCAACCTCAGGCGCCAGCGGGTGCATGAAGCTGACCGAGCCTCCCGCGGCGACGGTCTCGACCAGGAGGTCGGCCAGCGCGGCGACGACCTCGGGGCTGCTGCGCAATGCGACGATCTCAAGTGTGGCGTGCATCTCTCAGCTCCGAGTGACGACGACGAGGTACATACAGACCGCGTCAGATTCGTTGGCGATGGTGGTGTCCGCGGGCGGGCCAAAACCCAGACAGTCGCCGGCGGCGAGCTCGTGCCGCGCGTCGGCTTCCTCGATGACCAATGACCCTTCGAGCACCCACACCGCCTGCCGAATGCGCGCGTAAGACGAGGCGGGCATGCCGACGCGGGCGCCAGCCGGCAGCTCGACCCGGACCAGCTCGAGCGGATGATCGGCGCGCTCGAAGATCTGGCGGCGCAGGTAGCCGCTCGCGGGGTCGCGCCACAGCGACTGATCGGCTGCACGCATGAGTCGGTCGGGGTCGCTTTCTGCCCGCGCGATGAGCCCCCCGAGGGTCAGGTCGAACGCGCTCGCCAGGCGCACCAGCACGTTAGCGGTGGGGCTGGCCGCGCAGCGCTCGATCTTGCTGATCATGGCGCGCGAGACGCCGGAGCGGTCGGCGACCTCGGACAGCGTCCAGCCGCGGCCTTCGCGTTCGAGGCGCAAGCGCTCGGCGATGTGTCCCGCCGCGCTGTCTACTGTGATGCTCACGTCGTCCACTATTGTAGACGCCGTTCACCCGGGGCGGCCCGACGGTCGAGTTGTCGGACCAGTGGGACTGATATTCTTGACAGTGGGCATAGGCTCGATAAGATTTTTGCCGGTCTGTACCGGGAGGGGGCACGATGGGGTCGATTGATCTTCCCGCGAGGGCGGTGGATCGGCGCATCAGCCGACGTGCGTTCCTGCGCACCGCCATCATTGGCTCAGCCACCCTAGGCTTGTCGTTGGCCTGCGGGCCCGGCACACCAGGCACACCAACCGCGGCACCCGCCGCGAAACCCACCGAGGCGCCGGCGGCCAAGCCGACCGCCGCGGCCGCGGCCGCGCCCACCACTGCGCCCGCCGCGGCAGCGACGACCGCGCCGGCGGCCGCTGCCAAGCCGACGGAAGGTGCCTTGACAAAACCCGCCGCTGCCGCCGAGACACCGCGCCGCGGCGGTGAGCTGACCTACGTGGTCAGCGCCGAGCCGCCGTCGTTCGACGGTCACAAGGAGACGACGTTCGCCGTCATCCATCCGGTTTCGCCGCACTACAGCTTGCTGCTGAAGTTCGATCCGGACAACTACCCGAAGGTCGTGGGCGACCTGGCCGAGAGCTGGACCGTCTCGCCCGACAACCTGACTTACACGTTCAAGCTGCGCGACGGCGTCAAGTTCCACGACGGCTCGCCGCTTACCTCGCGCGACGTGAAGGCCAGCTACGACCGCATCCTGAATCCGCCCGAGGGCATCACCAGCGCCCGCAAGCAGCAGTACGGCGCGGTCGCTTCGGTCGACGCGCCCGATGCGCGGACGATCGTGTTCAAGCTCAAGTACGCCTCGGCGGCGATGCTGTCGCTGCTGGCGTCGCCGTGGAACTACATCTACAGCGCCGCCGCGCTCGAGAAGGACCCGAAGTTCCCCGAGAAGAACATCCTCGGCAGCGGTCCGTTCACGTTCGTCGAGTACGTGCCCGGCTCACACTGGGTCGGCAAGCGCTTCGAGGACTACTTCGACAAGGGTAAGCCGTACCTGGACAGCTTCCGCGCCCTGTTCATTCGCGAAACGGCGACGCAAGAGGCGGCGATCCGTGGCGAACGCGCGCACATCGAGTTCCGCGGCTTCACGCCGCAGGCGCGCGACGATATCGTCAGGGCGCTGGGCGACAAGATCGTGGTCCAGGAGAGCCCGTGGTTGGGCGATCTGTTCGCCACGTTCAATGTCAACAACAAGCCATTCGACGACGTGCGCGTGCGACGGGCGCTGAGCCTGGCGATCGATCGCTGGCAAGGCGCGCAAACGCTCGGCGCGATCGCGTTCCCGAAGACACCCGGCGCCCTGGTACGGCCAGGTGGGCCATTCGCGATGCCCGAATCGGAGCTGGTCAAGCTGGCCGGCTTCAGCAAGGACGGTAATGCCGCCAAAGAGCAGGCGAAGGCGCTGCTCAAGGAAGCCGGTGTTCCCGACGGGTTCGCGTTCACCTACAAGAACCGCGACATTCCGTCGCCGTACGAGCCGGTCGGCGTGTTCGTGATCGATCAGTGGCGCAAGATCGGCCTCAACGTCACCCAGCAGGTGCTGGAAACCACGGCGTACTTCAATGACATCCGCTCTGGCAATTTCGACGTCATCGTCGATTTCCAGGCGGACTACATGGATGAGCCCGACCTGCACCTGGCCAAGTTCCTGTCGGTCGACCGCAACAGCGGCAATTACGCCAAGATTACGGATCGCACGCTCGACGATCTGTACGACAAGCAGACCCGCGAGTCGGATCCAGAGAAGCGCAAACAGCTGGTGTGGCAGTACGAGAAGCGGGTGCTGGATGAGCAGGTCTATCCTTCGGCTTCGCCTCAGGATGAGGTATTCGACCATGTACCGCTACATCATCAACCGCATCCTGCTGATGATCCCCACCCTGCTCGGGGTGGCGATCATCACGTTCGTCCTGCTGCGCATCGTGCCCGGCGACATCGTGGTCTTGAAGCTCGCGGGTGACGGCGGGCGGGTCGACGAGAACGTGCTGCAGCAGGAGCGGG
>WNGB01002015.1_pt1 | contig 33100 bp, 24 predicted proteins | sample 5400681 | NCBI WGS metagenome assembly WNGB01 (sample SAMN13153367, study PRJNA577476) | soil metagenome | isolation source: 115 cm soil or saprolite under grassland replicate 2 | place: USA:California | collected 2016-06-15
CACGTCCGCCCTCATCCCGCTGGTCGTGGCCGAGCGCGGCACCGCGCTGGCGGAGCGTCTGCTCCGTGACGATCCCGCCGTCGTGGTCTGGACCCTGACCCGCGTCGAGCTGCTGTCAGCACTGGCGCGCCGCCGGCGCCAGGAGCCGGCCGCCGCGCGGCGACTCCTGGGGGCCAAGCGGGAGATCCTGGCGGCCTGGCCGCGCTGGTCAGAGGTGACCGCGGTGGAGGTCGTTCGGCGGCACGCGGAGCGCGTAGTGGACACCCATGCGATCAGGGCTGCCGACGCGCTGCAGGTCGGCGCGGCCCTCGTCGTCGCCGGCGACGATCCCCCCGCGCTGGAGTTCGTCACCTTCGACGAGCCCCAGGCCGCGGCCGCGGAGCGCGAGGGATTCCGCGTGCGCGGCGCGAGCTGAAGTCGGCCCCGTCATCGGTGCTGGCACCCCCCGCGGCGACGGCACGCCCTCAGAACTGGATTCGCCGGGCCGGCTCGGACATCGACCAGTGCGGATCGCCCCTGTCACCGAGACTGTCACCTACCCCGCGTGACAAGGCGCAACTGGCCGCGACTTGCCGCTCCCACGTCTCGTTGCCGAGGAGAAAGTAATCTATTGAAAATACGGGCGGCGGAGGCATTCAACGATCATGTGCCCCATCAATCGCGGCCTCGAGTCGCAGCCCCGACACTGATGCACACGCCGAGCTGCCCGCCACGTCGATTGACGTCCCGCCGCGGCGTGTTATAAAGAGCATTCACCGGCGAAGCAGTAGCTGACGCGAGCCCCGGCCTGGACCTTGGTGGCGGCCCCCCGTCTTGAGATCAGGTAGCCATATGAACGACGTCGTCTCTTCGCAGAGCCTGGAGGGCCCGCCTCGTCAGTCGGCGCGCGGGCTCAAACTGGCCGTCGTCGTTGCGCTCTGCGTAGGCGGCCTCACCTCCGTCGCGTACCACGAGCTCCGCACGTCGGCCATCCAGTCCTGGCTCCTCTCGCGCTACGCGGCGAGCCTCTCGTACGAGATCGAGCCCGGGCCGAGCCCGAGCATCGCCTTCCCGCGCGGCGGTCCCTTCGACGCCCAGCGGGGCTATCGCCGACTCGGCGATTTCAGCCGGCGACTCGCCACCGCCGGATACACGGTGGCTGAGCAGGCGCGCCAGAGCGCACGAACGATCCGCTTCGTGCGATGGGGTGTGACGCCGCCTTACCGCGAGCCGGCCGTGGCAGGACTGGTCGTCCGTGACTTCAGAGGCGAGTCGCTCTACGACGCTCGGCCTCGAGACGTGCTCTTCCGGGACTTCGAGGACATCCCACCCCTGATCGTGAACACGCTCCTGTTCCTGGAGAACCGCGAGCTCACGAGCCCGACGGACCCTGGTAGCAATCCCGCCATCGATTGGCGGCGCCTCGGGAAGGCGGGCGGCCTCTACGTGGTGCGCGGCATGGGGCTGCCCGTCCGCTCGGAGGGCGGCAGCACCCTGGCCGTGCAGCTCGAAAAGTACCGTCATTCGGAGAGCGGCCGTACGGCATCGCCGCTCGACAAGCTGCGCCAGCTCACGGCGGCAAGCCTGCGAGCGTACCGCGACGGCCCCGACAGCACCGCGAGCCGCCGCGAAATCGTGCTCGATTACCTGAACACCATGCCCCTGGCCGCCGCCCCGGGCTACGGCGAGGTGCACGGGCTCGGCAACGGGCTTCGCGCGTGGTTCGACCTCGATCTCGACATCCTGGAAGAAGCGCTTGCCGCTCCCAGTGCGAGCAGCGCGAGGGCCGATGCCTACAAGCACGTGCTGGCGCTCCTCTACGCCGTCCGTGCCCCTACCCGCTACCTCGTGGAGGATCAGACGCTCCTCGAGAAGAAGATCGGCGCCTACGGCGATCTGCTCCTGAAGGCAGGGGTGATCGATCGCGAGCTCCACCGCACTCTCCGCGACGTCCCCCTGCGCTTCGGCGGCCGCGTCGATCAGCCCCCAATTGACTTCGCCGAGCGCCGCGCCTCCACCGCCATCCGCGAGGACGTGCGACGTCTCCTCGGGGTGCGGAGTCTCTACGAGATGGATCACCTTCATCTCGAGATCGAGAGCACCATCGACGGCTCGCTGCAGGAGACCGTCACCCGGCTCTTCCGTCAGCTCGGGGACAAGGCCTTCGTGGACGCCCGCGGCCTCCGCGCCGAGCACCTGCTCCTGACCGGCGACCCGCAGCGCGTGGTCTACAGTCTCCTGCTCTTCGAGCGGACGCCGTCGGCCAACCTGCTGCGCGTCCAAGCCGACAACCTCGACCGTCCCTTCGACATCAACTCGGGGATGAAGCTCGACCTGGGTAGCACGGCCAAACTCCGTACCCTCGCGCACTACCTCGAGGTGGTGGCGGGTCTGCATCAGGAGCTCGCGGGTCTCGACCGTGACGCTGTCGGCCGGAGGGCCGCGGAGGCGCGGGACCCCCTGTCCCGCTGGGCCGCCGAGACGCTCGGTAAGACGCCCGCTCTGGATCTCGATGCCTTCCTGGCCGAGGCGCTCGCCCGCAAGTATTCCGCCCATCCCTACGAGGCCTTCTTCACGGGGGGCGGGGTGCACAGCTTCGAGAACTTCGATCCCGACGACAACGGCCGCGTGCTCCAGGTGCACGAGGCGCTCGCGCACTCGACCAACCTCGTCTTCATCCGGCTAATGCGTGACCTGGTGCGTTTCCACGAGGCGCGTCTGCCCTACGACAAGCAGGCCGTGCTCGAGGATCCCCACCATCCGGAGCGCCGCCGCATGCTCGAGGAGATGGCCGACAAGGAGTCGCGGCAGTACCTCGCGCGCGCCCACGCGAAGTACCAGGGGCTCGAGCCCCGCCTCGTGCTCAAGCGCCTCCTCGGCGAGCGCGTGAACTCGCCCCGTCACCTGGCCATGGTGTTCTTTGCCTGGCACCCGGGCGGCGCTACCGAGGGTCTTCAGCACTGGTCGGATGCGCTGGGCCACCCGGTGACGGCCGAGGACGCCGCGAAGCTCGTGCGAGCCTATGGCAGTCCGAAGCTCACTCTCCTCGACTACGGCTACCTCCTCGGGCGCCATTCGCTCGAGGTGTGGTGCGCCGGCGAGATGAGCCGGACGCCGTCGGTCACGTGGGCCGAACTCATGGCGCGAAGCAGCGAGCCGCGACGGCTCGCCTCGACGTGGCTGCTCCAGGAGCGCCAGCGCCACCCGCAGGATCTCAGGGTGCGGATCCAGATGGAGCAGGACGCGTTCGCCCGCATGACAGCCTACTGGCGGCGGCTGGGTTTCCCCTTCGAGCAGCTCGTGCCCTCGTACGCCACGGCCATCGGCAGCTCGGCCGATCGCCCCGCCGCGCTGGCCGAGCTCATGGGCATCATCGCCAACGACGGCGTCCGCCGGCCCACTTCGTCCATCCAGGGGCTCCGCTTCGCGTCTGACACGCCGTACCACACCGTCTTCCAGCCCGCGCCGGGCTCGGGGGAGCGTGTGCTGCCCGTGCCAGTGGCGCAGGCATTACGCCGGGTGCTGGCCGAGGTGGTCGAGAGCGGCACGGCCCGCCGCGTGGCCGGCGCCTTCCAGGAGCCCGGAGGCAAGCCCATCGTGGTGGGCGGCAAGACAGGCTCGGGCGACAATCGCTTCGATACGTTCGCGGGCCGCGGGCGGCTCATCTCCTCGCGCCCCGTGAGCCGCACGGCCGCCTTCGCCTTCTACATTGGCGACCGGTACTTCGGTATCATCACCGCGTCCGTCGCGGGCAAGGAAGCCGCGCAGTACCAGTTCACGAGCGCGCTACCGGTGACCGTACTGAGGCTCCTCGCACCCCAGATCAGCGCCCGCGCGCCGCACGACGTCGTGGCCAGACCCGCCGCGCACCCGCTCGCCGCGCAGGCCCAGGATCGACTCCGCCGCTAGAGCCGCCTGCCCCTAGTCTCCGAGATCGTAGGCGCGGATCAGTATTGAGCCGCGCCGGGTTTCCCGGAGGCTCCATACCTTGAGAGGATGGGGTCACGGCGAGACCAAGCAGGTTTTCACCGGAGGTGCGGGAGCGAGCAGTGCGGATGGTGTTCGAGCACGCCCAGGAACACGCGTCGCAGTGGGCGGCGATCACCTCGATCGCCGAGAAGATCGGGTGTGCGGCCGAGACGCTGCGGAGCTGGGTGCGGCAGGCCGAGCGTGATGGCGGCCGGCGGCCCGGGCTGACCACGGACGAACGCGCGGTTCAAGCAGTTTGAACGCGAGAACGTCGAGCTGCGGCGCGCGAACGAGATCCTGCGGCTGGCGTCGGCGTATCTCGCGAAGGCGGAGCTCGACCGCCGAGCCAAGTGATGGTCGGGTTCATCGACGACTACCGGGAGACGTTCGGGGTCGAGCCGATCTCCGCGGTGCTGCCGATCGCCCCATCACCCAGGCGGAGCCGCTGGTGCACCACAGCGATCGGGCCGTGCAGTACCTGTCGATCCGGTACACGGAACGGTTGGCCCAAGCTGGTATCGAGCCGTCGGTCGGCGGCACGGGTGACTCGTACGACAACGCGCTGGCGGAGACTGTGATCGGGTCGTTCAAGACGGAGGAGATCCATCGTCGCGGACCGTGGCCGCGGCAAACACCATGGGCACCTCCCTTGCTGCTCCGGCTGTACCCCTGCCTACCCGAAAAGCGGACATTTCATTTGCTCTCGGGAGCGGACAGATCATGTGCTCCCTACATGGCGCGGTACGGGCGCGATACGGGCCCTTGACGGCGGCGCTGTGCCCGGCTACGCTGCCGCCCGATCGGAGGCCCGGGTCTCCTGGCTCTTGCGGAGGGCTTTGGGTGCGCTGTGGCGACGGCTCCTGGCGCGGACGACGTTCGCGCCTGGCGACGGAGGTCCCGTTGACGGAGGTGGAGGCGGGCCCGGAGGATAGGGGACTCCCGTCGCAGGTCCTCGGTGTTGACTATCCTCCAGCACGGTAAACAATGACCGCGAGTTTTCGCCAGCTGAGCGGACATGAGCACCGGAGATGACAATGAGAAATCCCGAAGGTCCCGAGTTCGAGGCGGTGGTCGATGCTGTGGTAAAGCGTCTGCAAAGCGGCTTCGGTGGCGGCATTCCGATGCCGATCCCAAAAGGGGAACCTGATCTCGAGCGGTCGCAACTACCGTGGGATCCCCTCGATGAGGGGCCCGTCCCATCTCTGCGCCGGCGCAGCCTGCAGATTGCCGGAATGGAGCTGACGCAGTCGATCCAGCATCACGGTGCAGTCGGCGAGGGTTTCGGGCCGGACAACTCGGTGCCGCTCGTGGCCCTGAAGACATTGGTCGTGCGCGTATATCCTCACGTGCGTTCGGGCCTGGCCTGGCCGGATACGCTTACCGGCCAGCGGGTGACCGGCGAACTCGTTTTGTCTATCGGACACCACGTCGTCTATCGCACAGGCCCGACGCGCGCCGACGGCGTGCGTGTCGGGCCCGTGAGCGAGCTTTCGCGCACGCTGTGGGACCAGGAGTTGGTCGCTGCTTTGCCAGGTCCTGGAGGGATCGCGGTCGGTCTTAGTCGCCTCAACTGCTCGCTGAATTTCTAGGTGCCGGCCTACTACTGTCGGCGAGGCCGAATGCACGTGGCGGTTCGCATCTGGCGCGTGGGAGCCGGCGCGTTGCAGGGTTCCCAGGATTCCGCCGCCGCGGCCCAATACGTCGAGTTTCTTGATGTGCGGCCGCCGCGCATCGCGCTGGTCCGAGTGAACTGGGACAACAGCAGGGGAACGGTCACGAGTCCCAGTGACGTCGAGATGCTGCGGACGATTCGCCTCGCCGAGCGAATGTTGCCGTTTCCATATTTTGACGCGCGCATTCTCGACTTCGCAGTGCCGAGTTCCGCGCCCTTTGCGAAGTGGGTCTCCGGCGGCAAATGCAACCCTGCTTGGGACGGTCTGCTCGCCGGGCTGGCGTTCTGGCGCATCTTCAGCGCGCTCTTCCAGCTCGGTGACATCGTCTTCGGCATGGTGCCGATGGCAGCAATCCCGGGGAGCCGATCTCTCCTGGCTCAGTCCGGCAGCAAGGGCGTCAACAGTGGCTGTGGCCATCGCGAAGATGGTGTTGGCGGCTGTTTCGTTGACGACGGCACGACGGCTGGCTCTATCATGAGCTCGTCGTTCGCGCACGAGCTCGGCCACATCTACGGCTGCCAGCATGTCTGGGTACCCGACGACGCCAACAACGATCCAAACTATCCCAACTACGGGGGCAAGAAGACCTCCATCGGCGAGGTGGGTATCGACACGGGCGGCTTTGTGCCAGCAATTTTCGATCCCCGGACGTCCAACGACATCATGTCGTACGAGCCCAACCAGTGGATCTCGCCCTATATCTATCGCAAAATCCTCGATGCGCGCGACAGGCATCAAAGTGCGCCGGCCGATCCGAGCCGCGTGCGGCCGGTGCTATTTGTCGAAGTGCGCGTGCGCCGCACGGAGCGGGGGCTGACCGGCGTCGAGCTGAAGCGGGCCTTTCGCATCGAAGCGCCGGGGTTCGTGCCGCGCGACCTCGAGGGCGCGACGTCGCCCCTCTCCATCGATCTGCTCGATTCCGAGCGCCGGATCGTCGTGACGCATCATTGCTTCTACGTTCGATCGCAGCCCTCTGGGGGCTGCGGCTGCGGTGGTCAAAGTCTGGTGCCGCTGGAGCGCGAGCCGTATATAGACATGTTCGAAGTGATTGAATGGCCAGGGGAGCACGTCACTGCGCTGTCGTTTCACCGGGGCGAAGCGCCGCTCGCGACAGTTGAAGTCGGCGAACCCCCGCGCATCGAAATCGAAGGCCCGGAGCGCCGGCAGGAAAAACTCGTGGTTCGGGTGCGGGTGGCGCATCCGAGGGAAACGCCTGCGGTCGCGGTACTATTCAGCGGAGACGACGGCGTTACATGGCAGCCGGTCGGGTTCGACCCACCGGGTGGCGAGTTGTCAGTCCAGGCGGCGCGCCTGCCGGGCGGCGAACGGTGCCGTTTTCGCGCGATCGCCGGGGCCGAGCTGCAGTCGGCGGTGGCGGACACCGAGCCTTTTGGGCTCGCGCCTTCCACCCGTCGCCTTCACGTCATCACGCCAAGCGACGAATGTGGAATCCCCCCCGGACCGGTGGCGCTCAGCGCGCTTATCGATACGCGCGGGCGCGGCGCGGTGGCTCCGCACGAGATCCGTTGGACTTCGAGTGTCCAGGGGGAGATCGGGGCCGGCTATGATCTGACCGTTGAGCTCGTTGAAGGGGAACACGCGCTGACGGTCACCGTCCCGGATGGAATCGGCGGCATCCTCAGCGAGCGAGCGATCATCATCGTTGGTGGTCGGCCCTCGCGGCCCCGCTGACGGAGTGACGCGCTTCGATCCCCGCATTCAGCCCGGAGCAGCTGAGTTTGACACGCGCGACACAAGTGATCCGGACGTGGAAAGGGTCAGAACTGTTTCTTATGCCATCTTTTACATAGTTAGAGCTGTCACGAGCATAACGATTCCGGTGTGCAAGTTTCTTTTGTACGGGCCATTCCTGCGCTTGCGGAGGGCCCATCCTGCGCCGGGCGGATGCAGCTCATCGCCACGATTGAGAACCCGGCGGTGACACGGGCAAGGCCCTCGGGTGAGGCGGGTCAGGTCTGAGAATGAATAGGGCTTTTTCGTGTCGTCGCGCGACAGCGCGATGCGCGAAAAAGGCGCGTTGAACGAAGCCGCCCGCCGACGGCTGCCGCGGCTGTCCTCCATGGGGAATGATCGACCGATATGGGGAATGATCGACCGATATGGGGAATGATCGACCGAGATAAGCGGAGGGAGCCCCAAACAGCATACTGCTCCCACATTGCGCATGACCTCACCAGGATCGGCTCCCAGTCCGCAGTACCCACACCCCGTTCTGGGCCAAGCACTGATGGGCGTCCCGCCATTTTGCCCACCTTGCCAATGGTTGTGCTGATCGAAACCCCTTGATATCGCATAGATTGCGTCTGGCAATCGAAATGCATTCCCGGTGCACCAGCACAGGCGGCCAGCAACTTCCAGAGGCCCATACGGGGTGCCTCTCGACGTTGCCTCCGGCGAGCGGCGAGGTTGCGGGTTCGGGCTCGAGCCTGGAGGGTTCCGCGTGAAGCGGGCAAGTAGTAGCGCGATGGCGGCATTCCTGATGCTCGTGATCTTCGGCAACGTCGCCGCTGCTGCCCCTCGTCAACCTGTGGCAGTTGTCTCGACACTGTCGGGAGACGTTACCGTGGGCAGGGCCGGCGGCTCGATTCCCCTCAAATTCAGGGATGAAGTCTTCCCCGATGACACCATCAAGACCGCCGACCAGTCCGCCGCGCGGCTGCTGCTCCGCGAGAAGGCTCTGATCACGATTCAGCAACGGTCCGTCCTGACCCTGCGTGACGAACAGGGAACCCCGACGGTAGCGCTCGAGGCGGGCCAGATAGGCGTGAGCGTGGCCGATCGGCAGCAACGGGTGGGCGGCACTCTGCAGGTGCAGACACTCAACGTAAAAGCGGCCCTGGGCCCCGGCAACGTCATCGTAAATACAAGCAAGATCTCCGGCCGCCTCCAGACGACAGTCTACGTGGTGGATGGCTCCGTCGAGGTCTCCGTGCCTGGCACGGTGACACGGCGGTCCGTCAAGATGGAGGCGCCCCGCAAGTTGACGGTGACGGACAAGTCCCTGGGAAACTCCCGGACCCTTTCCGCCGCCGAGTCCACTCAGCTTCTGGCACAATTGCGAGCCACTTCCCCGCAGCATGCGGCCGCGCCTCCGGAGATAGAGCGTGCCATCGTGCGGCACGGGAGAACCGAAGCGGCCAAGCAGGCAAAGTTGGTGGCCAAGCAAGTAAAGCAAGCGAGTGGGTCAGGCCAGCGGCCCGAGACAGGGAGCAATCTCACTGGGGACAAGGGGGCCGGCCCGGAGAGCGGACCAAAGGTGGGACTGAACTCCGTTGGCACGGACGTTGGAGCTAGAGGCATCTCTACGGTGGACAACAAGGTTGCCGTAACCTCTGGTAGCGGTGGCCAATCCATCATGGGCGCGGCGCCTCCCGGCTTACCGGGAACCGTCTCCACGGTTGACAGCAAGGTTGGCAAGACCGCGACCCCTGACAGCTCTATCAAGTACCCGTTCGCGAAATCGAAGTAGTGGGCTTGGTGTGACCCGCCCGGGCTCGGAATGAGTCTTCGGCGACCGATTCAGCTGGTGCCCGAGCAATGACTACATGGTTCGTGGCGCTTGCCGCCGGGCTCTCACTCGCGATGGTATCCGCGACCCACGCGATCGGTGACACTGCTGAGGCGGGGCAGGATCCGCTGAAGCGGGCTGGTGAACTCAACACGGAGGTCGTGCAGCACATCGGTGCCGGTGAGGCTCGAGACGGCATCCCCAAGGCACGAGAAGCGCTCAGAGTCCGCGAGCAGGCGCTCGGTCCCGTGCATCGCGACGTGGCCGAGAGCCTGAACAATCTCGCCGTGCTTCTCCAGGTCACCGGTGACTACGCGGGTGCGCGACCCCTGTTCGAACGGGCGATTGCCATCTGGGAGACCGCGCAGGGTCCGAGCCATTTGGACGTGGCCACGGGGCTCAACAACCTGGCCGGTCTCTACCGGCGGACCGGCGACTACGCGTCCGCACGGCCGCTGTACGAGCGTGCCCTCCAGATCCGCGAATCTGCGCTGGGCCCCGTACACCCCAGCGTCGCCGAAAGCCTGAACAATCTGGCGGTGCTCCATGAAGCCGTGGGCGAGTATCAGGCGGCACGGCCTCTCTACGAGCGCGCGCTCGCGATCTGGGAGCGGGCGCTTGGGCCTGTCCACGCCGATGTGGCCACCGGGCTCAACAATCTGGGGTTGTTACGGGAAACCTTGGGTGATTTCAGCGCCGCTCGGCCGATGCTCGAACGCTCCCTCCAGATCCGCAACCAGGTCCTTGGACCAATTCATCCGGCTGTGGCAGCCAGTCTGAACAACCTTGGCCTGCTCCTAGGGGCAACGGGCGACTATGCGGGTGCGCGACCTCTCCTCGAAGAGTCTCTCGTGATGTCGGAGCAGGTGTATGGCCCCAGTCATCCCGACGTGGCCACGGCCTACGCCCTGCTTGCCCAGCTGCTGCACTCGGCCGGAGACTACGCGGCCGCGCGCACCCTTCATGAACGAGCGCTCCAGATCCGAACAGACGTACTCGGGCCTGCGCATCCAGACGTGGCCAATAGCCTCCACGCCCTTGGCCAACTCGTGCGGGACATGGGGGATCATCCCACTGCCCGCCCGCTCTTCGAGCGGGCCCTCGTGATACGCGAGCAAGCTCTGGGACCCGAGCATCCGGATATGGCCGCCACCCTCAACTCGCTCGCCTATCTGCTCTATCTGGATGGCGACCGCGCCACCGCCGGACAGCTTGCGGAGCGAGGGCTCCGGATCAGGGAGCGGGCCTTCGGCCTCCAGCATCCTGCCGTGGCCGCGAGCGCCATCACCTACGCCGAGATTCTCTTTTCGACCGGCGACGCCGCGGCCGCCCGCCTGCTCTATGAGCGGGGCCTGCATATCGTCAGGGCCGTCCCGGCGCCAGAGTGGCATCGACGCGCGGCGCTGGGTCTCGGGCGGATGGACGAGAGCGAGGGGCACATCACGGACGCGCTTGCCCTGTATGAAGAGGCTGTGACCACATCGGAGGGGGTCGCGGCACAATTTGCCGGCGAGGTCCCACGTCAGCAGTACCTGGAGGCTGACCGTCGGCTCGAGGCCTACGATGCGCTGGCCGCATTGCTGCTGAAGCTGCACCAGGAGGATCCCACTCAGGGATACGATCGACGGTCGTGGGCCGTGCTGGAAGCCAAGAAAGGTAGGGTAGCCGCGGAGGCGCTGTCTAAAGCGCGGCCGAAGCTCCAGAACCCTCAAGCCCGCGCCCGGGCGGATGGCGCGAGGGCCAAACAGGATGAAGCGCTGGCGCTGGAGCGCTCCCTGCTCGAGGAGCTGGCCAGGAGCCCGAGCGATCAGCGCCCCGAGAGGATCCAGAGCCTCACCACGCTCCTGGCCCGCACCAAGGGCGAATACCTCGGCCAGGTCCATGCCATGCTGGAGCGGTATCCGCAGTACAAGACACTCTTCGTCGACCAGCAGATCGTGGATCCTCGCTCTCTCGCGAAGTTCGCCGATCGGCTTCCCGCGGGAACGCTTGCGGTCCAGTACTTCGCGGCACCGGACGCCCTGTACATCTTCGTGGTGGCGGCGGGCGGCCGCTTCGAGGTGAAACGTCAGGCGGTGGCGCAGGCGGACCTCTACGCGATGATCACGCGCTATCGCCAGCATCTCGACCGGGGAGCCCGCGTCCACCTCGCGTGGGAGGACAATGGATCGGAGATCTACCTGAGTGAGGTGGCTCCGCTCAAAGCGCTCACGCGAACGCTCTCAGAGCATCTGCTGGGCCCGATCGAGGTCGAGCTGTCGGCGTATCGGCAGCTGATCCTGATTCCCAACGACCTGCTCCTTCATCTGCCCATCCACGCGCTCATGCGACCCGCGAAGGACGGGACACCGCATTTCTTGGCCGAGACGCACCTAGTCAGCTACGTGACGCAACTCGAGCTGATGGATCTCCTGAGTCCCGGTCGTCGCCCTGCCTATGCCCCGTTGCTGGCGGTGGGCAACCCCGACGGCAGCCTGCCCTGGGCGAGCCGTGAGATCCAGCGGGTGAAGGCTCTTCGCCCCGCCGTGACGATGCTCGAAGGACAGCAGGCCACGAAGGGCCGCTTCTTGGGCCTTGCCTCGCAATTCCAGGACCTGCATTTTGCCACCCACGGGGTGCTGGACCCGTCGAGGCCGGAGCGCTCATATCTCCTGATGGCCGGGAACGACGACGGAGAGAAGCGACTCGGCATCGAACAGATCGCCGCGCTCACGTTCCGGGGCGGGCTGGCGATCCTGTCGGCGTGCGAGACGGCCGTGGGAGAGCGGGTCCCCGGCGCGGCGCTCATCACGCTGGCGGCCGCGTTCAGCCAGGCGGGCTCGAAGTCGATCGTCGCGTCGCTGTGGAAGGTGAACGATTCGGCGACGGCCGATCTCATGGTGGACTTCCATCGCTCCTTGCGAACCTTGGACCGCGCGGCCGCGCTTCAGCGGGCCCAGCTCGCCATGATGCGTACGCCGGACGATCGGCACCCGTACTACTGGGCCTCTTTCATCCTCATCGGAGGGCGGTAGGGCGCGCCTTCAATCCCGACGCGACGATCGCGGATATTTCGGCCTCGTCCTCGACGAAGCCATGATCCAGCGCTACCGCGTCGCCTAGGCTAGCTCCTGCCCTGCTGTCGCAGCCGAGGATCGAGGCCGCGACCCAAACCGTCTCCCAGCAGATTGAAGGCGAGGACGGTGACAAAGATGGCAGTTCCCGGCGCGAAGGAGAGCCACGGCGCCTGCTGCATGTATTGATAGCCCGCCTTGAGCATCGACCCCCAGCTCGAAGTGGGTGGCTCTGTGCCGAGGCCGAGGAAGCTGAGGGCGGCCTCGACGACGATGGCGGACGCTACCAGCAGCGATGTCTGCACGATGATCGGCGCGGTCACATTCGGCCAGATGTGGCGGAGCATGATGCGCCCCGGCCCGGCGCCGAGCGCCCGCGCCGCCATGACGAAGTCGCGCTCGCGCACGGAGAGGGTCTGCCCGCGCACCAGCCGTGCAAAGACGGGGGTGAACACGACACCGATGGCCAGCATGGCGTTGGTCAGGCCCGGCCCCAGGCTGGCCGCGATGGCCAGCGCCAGCACCAAGGTGGGAAACGACCACATAGCGTCGACGAGGAGAACGAGCACGTCGTCGATCCGACCACCGTGGTATCCGGCGAGCAGGCCGATGGACACGCCCGCGATGAGCGCGAACCCCACTGAGACAACACCGGCCTGCACGGACGTGCGCGTCCCATGGATGATGCGGCTCAGCACATCCCGGCCCAGCTGGTCGGTGCCGAGCCAATGAGCGAGAGCGGGTGCGGTAAGGACCCCGGCTTGTTGGGCCTGATCGGGATTGTAGGGAGCGATCACGTCCGCGCTCAGGGCGACGAAGAGCACGAGAGCGACGACCACCAGCCCAAAGCCCGCCCCACGGGTCTGGAGAGCCCTGCCCAAGACCGCGCTGAGCCAGCCCACCATTCGTCTCCCGCTACCGATAGCGGATGCGCGGATCTAGGAAGGCGTAGAGGAGATCGGTGAGCAGGTTGGCCAGTAACACGGCCAGAGCCAGGATGAGCACCACCCCCTGCAGCATGGGAAAGTCCCGGAAGAAGATGGAATCAGCGGCCAGGCGGCCCAGCCCTGGGAGCGCGAAGATGGTCTCCACGACAACCGCGCCGCCGAACAGTCGACCCGTCTGAAGGCCGATGACGGTGACCACAGGAATCAGCGCGTTCTTCAAGGCGTGCCGTCCGACGACGAGCGTTTCCCGCAGCCCTTTGGCCCTGGCCACCATGATGTAGTCTTGCTGTAGAACCTCGATCAGCGCGGACCGAAGCTGGCGCATCACCACGGCCGAAAGGGCCATTCCCAGAGAGAGCGCGGGCAGCAGCATCGCCTGCAGGCTGGGCCACAGACCCTGCGAAATCGGCACGTAGCCGGATGGGGGCAACACCTTGAACCAGACGGAGAAGATGTAGATGAGCATGATGCCCAGCCAGAAATCTGGAATCGCCACTCCACTCATGGCCAGCACGGTGCCCGCCTTGTCGGCATTGGAGTTGGGACGAGCGGCGGAGAGAATGCCTACGGGCACCGCGATCAGCAGGGCAATGACCATGGCCATCGCGGTGAGCTGAAGCGTCACGGGAAAGCGGGCCAGCAGTCCCTCCAGCGCGGGCTCGCGCGTCCGAATGGATCGCCCGAAATCCCCTCGCAACACACGGCCCAGCCACTTGGCATACTGCACGGGGATCGGCTGATCCAGTCCAAGCTCCTTGCGCATGGTCTCGTACATCACCCTGTCACGCATGTTGGCTTCGCCGATGTAGGCCAGCGCGGGATCGCCAGGCAAGAGCAAGGCCACCGAAAAGGTCACCACCGTGACCAGGAAGAGCACCGGCACGAAGTAGACGATCCGACGCAAGAGATACTCGCTCACGTTACCCCCCAGCAGCCGCGGTGAGCCGCTCGCCCGGCCTCGATCCGAAGGTGAGTCAGGCGACCCCGATTGTGTGCTGAACCGTTGGCGAATGCACGTGCCGAGGATGACCACAGGAGGGGACCCAATGTTCCACGTTCGAGTGGTCGGGCGGCCGAAGGCTTTTGGTTGCACAGGCCCGATGCAAGCGCTAGGATGGCGCGCTGACAATGTCACCGATGCGCGGGGCCCACCAGCGCATCGAGAACGGGAACAATATGATCAGCGACGCCCAGCGAGACGCTTACCATCGTGACGGGTTCATTGTGGTTCCCGACCTTCTCGGGCCCGCAGAGCTGTCCACACTGCGTCAGATCATCGCCGAGCTGGTGGCAGGCGCCGCCATGGTCGACACCCACACCGCGGTCTACGATCTCGAGCCCGGGCACACTCGGGCCGAGCCGAAGGTCCGCCGCATCAAGACGCCCCACAAAGTGCATCCCGCTTTCCATGCCGTCGTCCGTCGCCCGGAGGTGATGGAGGTGCTCGCGCGCCTGCTCGGCCCCGACCTGCGCCTGCATAGCTCCAAGCTCAACATGAAGGCGGCCAGGTACGGATCCCCGGTCGAGTGGCATCAGGACTGGGCGTTCTATCCCCACACGAACGACGACGTCCTCGCGATCGGCGTGATGCTCGACGACATGGACCTCGAGAACGGTCCGCTGCTCGTGACGCCGGGCACGCACAAGGGCCCGGTCTGGAACCATCACGGGGACGACGGCCGCTTCTGCGGTCTGATCGATCCCGCCGAGATCAGGACCCAGATCGCGAACGCGGTGCCGCTAACCGGGCGCGCGGGCAGCATGTCGTTCCACCACGTACGTGCGTTGCACGGGTCCGCGCTCAACACGTCCGACCGCAACCGCAACCTGTTGCTCTACGGGATAGCTGCCGCCGATGCCTGGCCTCTCCTCGGCGTCCGAGATCTCGACGAGTTCAACCGCGAGCTTCTGAGCGGCAAGCCGACCCTGGAGCCGCGGTTGACGTCCGTTCCCGTGCGGCTGCCCCTGCCCCCGGCCGCGCGGGAGGGATCGATCTACGAGAACCAGGCCGGCGCAACCCGCTCCTACTTCAAGAAGGCGGCCGCCCAATGAACGAGAGATCGAGCCTTCCACCATTGAGCCGACGCTCGCTCCTCACCGCCATGGGTGGCGCGGCCGTGGCGCTGCTGGCGCCCCGCGCGCCCGCCGCGCTGGCGCAGCCCGCACCGACCATCAAGCGCGGTGGGACCTTCGTCGAGTCTATCAACTGGACCTACCCGAGCTTGGATTCCCACCTTTCCAGCCAACCGTTCATGGCCGGCTTCGAGGCCATGTACAACACGCTGGTGCGCTTCGAGCTGGCCGACCCCAGGACGGGGGAGCAAAAGGTCGTGGGTGACCTGGCCGAGTCGTGGGAGCAACCCGACGCCAAGACGATGATCTTCAAGCTCCGGCAGGGGGTGGCCTTCCACGACGGCAGCAGCTTCGACGCCGAGGTGGCCGCGTGGAACATGTTGCGCGTCCGCGATCACCCCAAGTCGCAGTGGAAGACGCAGCTCGGGGTTCTGGAGGCCGCGGAGGCGCTGAACAAGAGCACCCTCCGGCTGAAGCTCAAGACGCCCAGCCCGGGGTTTCTACGCAGCCTGGCCTACGCGTCCGGCGCCCGGGTCTACATGAACTCGAAGACAGCGATGGACAAGCTCGGCGAGGATGGCTTTGCCCGCAGCCCGGTGGGAACAGGCCCATTCAGGTTCAAGCAGTGGGTCACCGACGACCGCCTGGTCCTAGAGCGCAACCCGAGCTATTTCGAGACCGGCGCCGACGGCAAGCCGCTGCCCTACCTGGACGGCTTCGTGGGCCGGTTCGTTCCCGATCCCACCGTGGCGCTGGTGGATATGCGGGCCGGCGCCGTTCAGCTGGTGGAGTGGGTACCCACGAAGGACGCTGCCGCCATCAGAGCCGACCCCAACCTGGTGCTGTACGAGCTGCCGTGGGCCGGCCAGAACTACTTCAAGGTCGGCTTCAATGCCAAGGCCTCCCCCTTCAGTGACGTGCGGGTCCGCCAGGCGGCACTGATGGGCATCGATCGGGCGGGCATGGCCAAGGCCCTCGGCTTCGGGGTAGGCGTTCCCCACTACTATCCCTTCTGGCTGCCTCGAACCCTGGGCTATGACGAGAGCATCACCAAGAACGAGTACAATCCGGCGAAGGTGAAGGAGCTACTGACCGCCGCCGGCTATCCCAATGGCGTTTCCATCGAGCTCAAGGTGATCAGCCGCGAGCCCGAGAACACGATCGGCGAGTTCGCGCAACAGATGTGGTCGGCGGTGGGCATCAAGACCAAGCTGGTCAGCCTGGAGCGGCTGGCGTGGATCGATGCCGTGCGGGCCAACAACTTCCAGGCCGCGTTCTGGCGAGGCGTCTTCCAGACGGTGGTGGACCCCGACGTGCTCAAGACGCGTATCAAGTGCGGCGCCCCGGCGAACTGGGCGCAGGTCTGTGACCCAGACATCGACCGGCTGATGGACGAGGGGGGGGCGAACATGGATCCCAGGAAGCGTCACGAGATCTACCGCGGTGTGCTGCGACTCATCCAGGAGCGCGCCTACCTGGGCACCGGGATCGTCATGCCCCTGCTCATGGCCTATCGCAAGGAGGTGCACGGGCTGAGGTTCAACTTCCAAGTGCCCAACGTCACGACCGCCTGGCTGGCGAAGTAACGCCTTCCTGGATGGAGTTGGAGGCCAGCTTCGCGTAGGACGCATCCTAGGGCGCGAGGTCCCAGGTGAGCATCCTGCGATGTGCCCGCTCGAACTCTTCCCGCGTGTAGGGGGCGGGATCCACATAGCGGAGCCGGGGAAGATAGAAGCTGGTGTCGGAGGTTCAATCCCGTCCCTGCCCACCATTTCACTCACAATTCTTTCAGTCAGTTCCACGACGCTCACACGCAGGCGCAACGTCTCGCCGCCCCCTGACTTTGCCGTTACTTTGCCGGTTCTCAGCGGGACCACCAGGCGCAGCGTCCCGAGCTGCGCCTCGAGGAGTGCCTCCAGCTGATTCCGTTGGGTAGGGTTTCCCGGGAACAAGAAGAGGCCCCGGAGAGAGCTTCTCCGGGGCCTCGGTGTTTCGGTGTCTATGTTGCTGCTACTTGAGGATCGCCATCGCGGCCTTCGCCTTGTCGGAGGCCATCGTCATGTTGCCGGCCTTGCACGCGGCCTCGGCCTCTTTCACCAGCGACGTAGCCTTCGTCATGTCCGCGCGAGGAGCCTGGGCCGTAGTGGTAGATCCGGCACCAGCCCGAGGCGACTGCACGTCCTGGTTGCCGCGTGGGGACTGGACGTTCTGGTTGCCACGCGGGGACTGAACATCCTGATTGCCGCGAGGAGACTGGACATCCTGGTTGCCGCGCGGGGACTGGACGTTCTGGTTGCCACGGGGCGACTGCACGTCCTGGTTGCCACGGGGCGACTGCACGTCCTGGTTACCACGCGGAGACTGGACGTCCTGGTTACCGCGGGGGGACTGGACGTCCTGGTTACCACGCGGCGACTGGACATCCTGGTTACCGCGGGGGGACTGGACGTCCTGGTTACCACGCGGCGACTGGACATCCTGGTTACCGCGGGGCGACTGGACGTCCTGATTACCGCGCGGGGACTGGACATCCTGGTTACCGCGGGGCGACTGGACATCCTGGTTGCCGCGAGGCGACTGGACATCCTGGTTGCCGCGAGGCGATTGCACGTCCTGATTACCGCGGGGCGACTGCACGTTCTCGTTCGAACGCGCGCCGGCGAGGGACCGCGGAGCCTGGATGTCGTCGGGCTTGACCGACGCCGTCTTCTTGCTCAGCATGTTCTTCGCCTGGGCCACTTCGGCCGGGCACTTGGTCTGCGCTGTGCCCATGGCGGGCGACAGCGACAGCACTACCGCGACGCTGAGAACCGTTGCGAAGAGCTTCTTCATGTGTTCTTCCTCTCTCTCTTGTTTTGGGCCCTTGGTCTGCCCGCCCGGCTCCCCCCTGAGCCTGGAGGTCCACCTGAACTCAGTCCTTAAGAGTGCAGGAGCAGTGCCAGATGGTCAATCCTCTTCAGCGAGATAAATCGCGCATTTCTATGACACTCACGGAAGTCTAAGAGAGGTCCGCGACGTTCTGCCCGAGGCGATTCCGGCCTGGCTGACGCGGAATTCCCTACCTGCCTGGCGTTCCTCCTGCTGAGCAGTGGCTACCGGCTTGTGCTCGAGCAGTATGCTCCACTCGACATGGCCCTGGAGGCCCGGCGCTGGGACCTCGTCGAGCTCGGCCTCTCGGAGGAGGCCGACCCAGAGGAAGTAGTTGCCCGTCATTTCCCTTCATTTGAGCCAGGGATTTCTAGTTCTGCGCCGGCGCCGTTCTAAAACCAGGCGTCGTAGTTACGCTCTCATCCTCAAGAACGGTCAGAAACGGGAATGTTCCGCTGGGTTTGCCCGGGATTGCAGGTTGAGCGACGGGCCTCGGAAAAGGGGATTTCCCTTGGCCCCCGGAAGTCCGCCCCGGCAGGCACTGGCTTCAGCCGGCGGGCTCTCGGAGGACTGCGAGTCCCTTCCACTTGGGGAGGTGACCGGCGGAACAGAGCACCGGCCGCGCGATCGCGACGCGCACAGCGCCGTTGACATCGGCGAGCGGTGGCGAGCAACCGGGAGGGCTCACTCGACAGGCGCCGCATCCTGGCGGGCAACGCGGCGGTGGGGGTGTCGTCAGCGTAAGGAAGATCGATGTTCATGGCTTCCTCCTGTGCGCCAGTCATGAGCGGCGCGACGGCATAATACCTGGCTGGGTCGCCCACCTGGGATCGCGCGTGCGCGCGTTGCGCTCCATTTGACTTCGACTCTCTTTCGGCAGATTCTCCACCGCATTGGGCGGCTGGCGTGGCACCCGACCTGAGTTGGGCTCCCCGTCAGCCGGGAGGTTGGCTGATCGTCCGGCCTTATAGGAGGAGCACGATGAGACGCATAGTGGCGCTCGGGCTGATGGGGCTTCTCGTGGTGTGGGGCCTGGCCGCGGTCCGGTCCGCGGGGGCGCAGGCGCCGGTGGCGGGCGGGACGCTTATATTCGCGGCGGGCGCGGACCCGGACAGCCTGGATCCGCAGAACACCCAGTCGAATCCGGGCGAGCAGGTGAATCGGATGATGTATGACAACCTCGTCCGGTTCAATACCAAGATGCAGATCGAGCCGGCGCTGGCCGAGTCGTGGACGCAATCGGCCGACGGCCTCACCTGGACCTTCAAGCTCCGCAAGGGCGTCCGCTTCCACGACGGGACGCCCTTCGACGCCAAGGCCGTCAAGTACCTCTTCGATCGCGTGCTCGGAGACGAAAAACCGTTCAAGGCGAGCCTCTACACGCCTTTCGTGCAAGGCGCGCAGGTGGTGGACGACAATACCGTACGGGTCACGCTCAAGCAGCCTTTCGCCGCCTTCCTCTTCCGGCTCGCCCACTCGGCCGGGGGCATCGTCTCCCCCGCCGCGCACCAGAAATGGGGCAAGGACCTCGCCCTGCACCCCGCCGGCACCGGCCCGTTCAAGTTCGTCGAGTGGGTAAAGGGCGACCGCGTTGTCGTCGAGCGCAACGATGCCTATTGGGGCGGACGTCCCTTGCTTGACCGTGTCGCCGTGAAGACCGTCAAGGAGGACTCGGCGCGGGTGCTCATGCTGCAGTCGGGTGACGCGGACCTCATCCTCAATATTCCTCCGGAGGACATTCCACGGCTCCGCAAAGATGCGAGATTCGCGGTCGAGTCCATCGCGACCGCCCGGGCGCTGTACATCATGATCAACGTGAAAAAGAAGCCCTTCGACGACGTGCGCGTGCGGCAAGCCTTGAACCACGCCGTGAACCGGGACGCCATCGTCGGAAGCCTCTTCCAGGGCAATGCGGAAGTGATCCCCGGCATCGTTGCTCCGCTCCAGAACGGCTTCGCCAAGCTGCCGGGCTACACCTATGATCCCAAGAAGGCCAAGGAGCTCTTGGCCCAGGCCGGGGTCCCCGCGCTCAAGGTGAAACTCTGGTCGCCCAAGGGTCGCTACGTCAAGGACTTCGAGCTGGCGCAGGCGGTGCAGCAGGATCTGGCCGCCGTCGGTGTCGAGGCGGCGCTGTCCACCATGGAGTGGGGCGCCTACCTCACGGCCACCAAGACCGGCGCCGAGCAGACAGACCGCGAGCTCTTCCTCCTCGGCTGGTCGCCGTCCACCGGCGAGGCGCAATGGGGGACCTTCCCGCTCCTACACTCCTCTCAGCTCGCGCCCAAGGGCGACAACCGCGGGTTCTTTGCGTCGAAAGCGCTGGACGACGCCATCGACAAGGCCACCACGGCCACCAGCGAGCAGACTCGCCTGGGTGCGCTACGTGAGGCACAGCAGATCGTCATCAAGGACGCGCCCGCGATCTTCCTCATCTCTCCGAACATGATCGTCGGCGCGTCGAAGAAAGTGCACGGCGTGGTGAACCTCCCGCTCGAGCTGACCTATCTGACCGAGAAGAGCTGGAAAGAAAAGTAGGCACCGCGGGCCGCCGCGGGCGTCCCGGCTCGAGCCCGCGGCGGCTGGCTCACCATGGCCGCCTACATCATCCGACGATTGCTTCTCCTCGTACCCGTTCTGATCGGGGTGAGCCTCGTCTCGTTCGCGCTCCTGCAGCTCGTCCCCGGGGATCCGGCGCTGATCCTGGCCGGCGAGGAAGCCACCGAGGAGGTGCTGACCCGGATCCGGCAGGAATACGGCCTGAACCGGCCGCTCCCGATCCAATTCCTCGCCTATCTGCGACATGCCGTCGGGGGCGACCTCGGGATCTCGATCCAGTCGCGCCAGCCCGTGGCCACGCTGCTCGAGCAGCGTTTCCCATTCACCCTGAAGCTCGCCTTCCTGGCCATCCTGGTGTCGGCGACGCTGGGGGTCGTCGCAGGAATCGTGGCCGCCACCCGCCGCAACTCGACCCTCGACATCGCGGCGCTGCTGGGGTCCCTGGTCGGGATTTCCCTGCCGATTTTCTGGCTCGGGCTGCTCGCCATCCTCATCTTCTCGGTTAAGCTGCGCTGGCTGCCCGCGGGTGGCTCAGGCACGTTCGCTCATCTGATCTTGCCCGCCCTGGTGCTGGGCGCCGCCTCGTCGGCGGTGATCGCGCGCACGACCCGAGCCTCGATGCTGGAGGTGCTGCGCCAAGACTATGTCCGGACGGCCCGCGCCAAGGGCGTCTCGGATCGGCTCGTCGTATACCGGCACGCGCTGGGCAACGCCATGATCCCCATCCTGACGGTCTTCGGCCTCGAGTTCGGCTACAACCTCGGTGGCGCCGTACTCACCGAGACGGTCTTCTCGCTCCCGGGGGTGGGCCGTCTCATCGTGGAGGGCATCTTCGCTCGAGACTATCCGGTGGTGCAGGGCGCCCTGCTGGTGGTCGCCACGACCTTCGTGCTCGTCAACCTCCTCACCGACATCGCCTATGCCTTCTTCGATCCCCGCATCCGTTACGACTGAGCTGGCGCGGATCGGGCGAAGGCGCTCGCCCGGTTTCTGGAGCGACGCGCTCCGCCGGATTCTCAAGAGCCGCGCCGCCATGAGCGGCGGCGTCATCGTCTTGCTCTTCATCGGGTTCGCAGCCCTGGCGCCTGCCCTGGCGCCCTACCCGCCACTGCGCGGACAGCTTGGCGAACGCTTGCAACCGCCAAGCGCGGCCCATTGGTTCGGGACCGACGAGCTCGGCCGCGACGTGCTGTCACGCGTCCTCTACGGCGCGCGGATCTCACTGCAGATTCAGGTCGCCGCCGTGGGTCTCGCCCTCGTGCTCGGTACCGCCCTCGGCGTGGTCGCCGGCTACATCGGTCGCTGGCCCGATATGCTGATCATGCGCGTCGTCGACATCATGATGGCCTTCCCCGGGATCTTCCTGGCGCTGGCCATCATCGCCGCCCTCGGCACCGGCCTCGGCAACGTGATCCTCGCCAGCGCCATTTTCTTGGTCCCCCAGTTTGCTCGCGTGGTTCGCGGATCGGTGCTCACCCTGAAGGAGAAGGAGTTTGTGGAGGCCGCCCGCGCCCTCGGGGAAGGCGACGTCACGATCGTCATGCGCTACCTGCTACCGAACTCGCTGGCGCCGATCATCGTCCAGACGAGCCTGCGGATGGCCACAGTTCTCTTGACCGCCTCCGGTCTGTCGTTTCTCGGCCTCGGCGTCCAGCCTCCGAGCCCGGAGTGGGGTGCCATGCTCTCCAACGCCCGTGCCTACATGATCACGGCGCCCCACGTCGCTACCATGCCGGGGCTGGCCATCATGCTTGTGGTTCTTGGCTTCAATCTCCTCGGCGACGGTCTGCGCGACGCTCTCGACCCGCGCCTCCGAGAGTGAGGCGCGGCATCGCTAGGAGCTCGATGGACTTGGCAATGGCGATTTCGCGCAGGCCTTCCGCGTAGCACCAGCACCTCCGCCTTGATCGGCAAGCTCGATCCCAACCCGGGCGCAGTCACCGAGTACAAGACGCCTGAGGCGGACGCAACGGATCCACACACGCTGATCTTCGACCAGAGCGGAATCCTGTGGTTCACGGTGCAGAATGCCAATCGTGTGGGGCGGCTGGACCCGAAGACCAGCGAGATCAAGCTGCTCACGCCGCCGACGCCGAAGGCCCGCCCCTACAGTGGCGAGGGCCCAGTGCCGCGGCTTCGCCAGCGCGCAACCAACATGAAGTCTGTTCTGGGTCATGGCCCCGCGGGTCCGAGGCTCGATCGACAAGATTCCGTCGACTGTCTTGACTCCGTGACGGGCTCGGCTATAGTGCCTTCACTCACGAGTGGCAGCCCGTAACGAGGGTCTGGCGACACGGCCATGGCAAGGAGGGTGTCATGAAAGACGGACTGCGCTTCGTCGACTCCGACATGCACATCATGGAACCGCCCGATCTCTTCGACCGCTACCTGGACTCGAGCTTCAGGCACCGCGTCAGCGTGCCGGTGGGAACGGACGGCCGCCCATATCGCGGCCCGTCCGGCTTGACCCTCATCGACGGACTGCCCACCTCGGATTCCGACCTGCAGCAATACCGGAAGCGTATCCGTCGCGGCCCGACGCAGAGCACCCAGCCCCTCTCAGGGTCACGGTTGGCCGATACGGGCCGCCTGGACTTCGCCGTCGAGCGCGACTACAACGCCGAAGCCCAGGTCATGGGCATGGAGCAGGAGGGGGTCGATATCGCGGTTCTCTATCCTACAGGCGGCCTGAGCCTCATCGCCCGCGACAACCTGGATCCCCAGCTCTCCCTGGCTCTCTGCCAGGCCTACAACAACTGGATCCACGAGTTCTGCCAGTACAGCCCCGATCGCTTGAAGTTCGTGGCCATGTTGCCGGTGCATGACGTGCACCTGGCCTGCCAGGAGCTCGTACGGTGCGTGAAGCTTGGAGCCGTCGGGTCGTTCATCCGGCCGAATCTGGTGAATGATCACTACTGGCACTCGAACTACTGGGATCCCCTCTACAGCCTGCACGAAGGGCTGAACGTGACCTGGGGCTTTCACGAAGGGGTCAGCGCCGTGTACTCGCGGATGATTCCGCTGTACGGCGAGAATCGGTTCTACCGGCACGTGGCCAGCCACTGGATCGAGATGCAGCAGGCCATGATCGCGATGATCATCGGCGGCGTGTTCGAGTTCCACCCCACGCTGAGGGTGGGATTTCTGGAAGCCCAGAACTCCTGGGTGCCCGGGCTCCTGTCGCGCATCGAGTGGGACTACCCCCAGTACCGTGACTCGCACGCTCCCTACCTGGCCCTGACCCCGCGGGAGTACTTCCGGCGCAATTGCTGGGCGGCCGTCGAGGGCAGCGAGCCGGAGATCGAGGCCACGGCTGGGCTCATCGGCGCCGACCGGATGTGCATCTCCACGGACTATCCGCACTTCGACTCCAACTTCCCCCACGTGGCGGACAATCTCCTCAAGAACGTTCCCCGCACGATCGCTGCACAGATCTTCGCGGGAGGGGGACATCTCTACGGGTTCACCGAGGCCGACTTCCTGAGGGCCGCCGCCGCGCCGACGGGGCGCTGACCGTTGTGCCGGGCTGGCGACTGAGCGACGGCACGACGGCGGGATACGGGTCCGATCTCGTCGTCGATCTCCTTCACGCCGTCGGCGTCGAGAAAATCGCCATCAACACGGGGGCGACCTTCCGCGGTCTTCACGACTCCCTCGTGAACTATGGGGCAACACGCGGGGGGCCACGCACGGGCCCGAGCTCGTGCTCACCACCCACGAAGAGATCGCCGTCGCCTCGCGCATGGCTATGCCAAGGCGAAGGGGACGCCCATGGCGGCCGTCGTCCACGACATCCTCGGTCTCCAGCACGCGAGCATGGCCATCTTCACGACACCGCGGAGGCCGTCGGACCGGCCCTGCAACGTGCCCTCCGCGTCGTCAAGGACGCGGGTCGACCCGCCCTGGTCGACGTGATCACCCGGCTCTGAGTCAGGGCAAGCGAGTTATAAGGAGAGGCGCTGATGGCACGCGGCGGCTACCGCATCTTCGACGCGGACACGCACATCATCGAACCCGTCGAGCCGATCGAGCAGCACCTGGCGGCCGCCGATCGCGCGAGGCTTGCGGCGCTCGGGCCCCTGGTCGGGCGCGCCCCCGCGAAGGCCGGCATGTCGCGATACCGGATCGGCAAGCGGCCCGCCCTGGATCGGCGCCTCGGCTCGCAGGAGCGGGTCCATCCGCCGGACGCGGCGACCCGTGGCGCCAGAGACGGCGGCACGCCGTGGGAAGTCAGGTGGCAGGGACCGCCCTTTCCGACCGACCGCGTCAGCTTCGATCCGCATGCGCGCGTGAAGGACATGGACATCGAAGGCATCGACGTGAACATGATCCTGCCTTCGGGCGGCGTGCCCGCGTTCTGCGGCCTCGACGACGTCGCCCTCGAGCAGGCGATGTATCAGGCGTATCACCGCTTCCTCGCGGACTACTGTGCGCCCTATCCGGAGCGCTTGACGAGCCTCATCCTCGTCTCGGCCCGCGACGTGGCCGCCTCGGTGGCCGAGATTCGGCGCTGCAGCACGGAGGCCTGGCCCGTCGGTATCTTCCCGATCTGCCCGCCCGAGATGTCGCTCGACGATCCGGCGTGGGAGCCGATCTGGGCGACGGCCGAGGCCTCCGACCTCACGGTGGTCATCCACTCGTTCACGATGACGGTCCCGTACCCGCCCGGCATGTGGGATACCTGGGACAATGTCTTTCTCCAGCGGGCCGCCGGACACGTGTGGAACGCGCAGCGCAACATGGCGGCGCTCATCGGCGCAGGCGTGCTGGATCGGTATCCGGCCCTGCGGCTGACCGCGCTCGAGTGCGGGCATGGCTGGCTGGCCTTCTGGGCGGCCCGGCTGGACGAGTTGGCCGAGATGTCCCGCCACGCGCTGCCACTCCTCCGGCGGAAGCCGAGCGAGTACATACGCGGGCCGCAGTATTTCCAGAGCATCCAGCTCCACGAGGGCGAGCAGTCGCTACGCCACGCGCTGGAGGCCCTCGGCGAGGACACGCTGATGTTCGCGACCGACTATCCGCATTCGGAGAGCTGGTTCCCCAAGTCGGTGGAGGTCGTCCTGGGCTGGACCTCGATCTCCGAGACGGCGCGCCGGAAGCTCCTCTGGGACAATGCCGTGCACTGCTACCGACGGTACGCGTCATCGTCTCTTGAGCGCCGCGCGGTGACGGGCGTGAGGCCGCTGTGAAGATCGACGTCTTCCCGCACATCCTGCCGCGGAAATACTTCGACCGCCTGCTCGCGGTCGCGCCGCCCGGGCTCGCACTACAGAAGCGCATGTCGGGGATCCCCGTGCTCGTGGACCTCGATCTGCGCTTCACGATGATGGACCGCTGGGACGGCTACGTCCAGGTGCTCACGCTCGCCAATCCTCCGATCGAGGTGGTCGCCCCGCCGGCGGCGAGTCCCGACCTGGCACGGATCGCCAACGACGAGATGGCGGCCATCGTGGAACGTCATCCCCACCGCTTCCCGGGCTTCGTCGCCTCGCTGCCCATGAACAATCCTGACGCTGCGCTCGCCGAGCTGGATCGCGCCATCGACGATCTTGGCGCGACCGGGGTGCAGATCTTCACCAACGTCAACGGCCGGCCGCTCGACCGGCCGGAGTATCAGCCGGTCTTCGCCCGCATGGCGGAGCGCCGGCTGCCGATCTGGTTGCATCCCGCCCGTCCGGCCACGGCGGCGGACTATGCCGGGGAGCCGCGGTCGAAATACGATCTCTGGTGGGCGTTCGGTTGGCCGTACGAGACGAGCGTGGCCATGGGACGCCTAGTCTTCTCGGGCCTGTTCGATCGCCACCCCAGACTCGTCATCCTTACGCATCACCTGGGCGCGATGATCCCGTTCTGCGAGGGGAGGATCGGCGGTGGGCTCGATCAGCTAGGCGCGCGGAGCGATGACCCCGAGGATGGTGGGGCGCTCCGACGGCTCGAGCGGCGGCCCATCGACTACTTCCGCATGTTCTACGGCGACACCGCCCTCTTCGGGGCCTGGCACGCCATGGAGAGCGGACTTGCCTTCTTCGGGGCCGACCACGTGCTGTTCGGTACCGATTTCCCCTTCGACCCCGAAAAGGGGCCCGGGTTCATCCGTGACACCATCTCCGCCATGGAGCGGATGCGGGCCAGCGACCTGGACAAGGCGAAGATCTACGAGGGCAACGCGCGCCGTCTCCTCCGGCTGAAGCTCTGATGAGGGAGACGGTGGTCAACGCATAAGGGGGAAAAACGGAATAGGCTCCGGCCTATCGGCTCTCTCGGCGGTGGGCGCCTCTCCTACGGTAAGATGCGCTCTCTGGCGCCATGCTGTGGTGCAGTAAACGTCCGATCCCTTGAGGAGGACTCAATGGCTGTCAAGATAACTATCCGCCCCAACGGTCCGTATCTGGTGGAAGGCGACCTCGAATTGGTGGACGTCAACGGCAACAAGGTCGACACGAGCGGGCGAGGGCCGCGGTTCGCGCTGTGCCGGTGTGGCGCTTCGGTCACCAAGCCGTTCTGTGACGGCACCCACAGCAGGATCGGCTTTCAGGCCGCCGAGGCTGCCGTCGCCCAGGAGAAGAAGTAGACTGACTCGCTCGCTCTCACGTTTGCTGCACCGCAGTCGCAGTTGTGGGCGGTCGCACTAAACTATCTCAAATGTGCAGATGGCCTGAGGAAGGAGGGCAGGACCTACGGCCCGCTCGAGATCCCGGACCGCTGAGCGCCGGAGATCGTGAAGGGGAGCCCGGGCCGTCCGGCCTCCTTACAGGCCGCCCACGTCTCGCGAGGGGGCATCTCCGAGAAGGCGGACGGACAACGTCGCCGGCTCCGCCGGTGCCCCAAGAGAGATCGTAGCGGCGCTGCCCTCGGTCCTCGCGGACGTGCGCGAGTCCTAGCGCTCGGCTCTGCGCCTCCTTGCCCGCGAAGGGGCTACTGAGCGAGGTGCACGAACCGCAGCTCGCTCTGGACCAGGTCTGGCACGACCACTAGGAACCCGTTGGCCTCGGGAACCACGCAGAAGTCCGCCGGGCCCTTGAACCCCTTGGCCAGCGTCTCCGAGCCCTTGGCACTCCAGCGGAGAAGCGACCCCGAGTTCCAGTCCGTGATCAGCAGGGTCCCGTCGTCCATCTGGTAGAGGCCGTCCAGACGGCCGAGGTCCTTGGCCACGGTCTTGATCTCGCCGCCGGCGCTAAGCGCGTAGATGCCGCGCGGCTGCTCGGGTGACATGAAGCCGACCATCAGGAGCGAGCCGTCCTTGGCCGGATAGAGGCCGTTCGGGTTGACCGATTTGCCCTCGAAGACGAGCGTGACTTTGGGCTCCCCGCTCAGCTCGAGGAAGTCGGCTGGCTCCACCCGGTAGAGCCGATCCGCCCTGTTGTCGCTGACGTAGAGCGCGTTCCCCATGATCGCCAGATCGTTGGCGAACTGGATGCCCGGTAGGGCGACCTTCCTGCCGCGCCGGGTCTTCAGGTCGAAGACCCACGCCACATCGATGTCGGTGACCCAGAACCTGCTGCCTGCGACCCAGCTCCCCTTGGGCTTGTTGAGAGGCTCGCCTCCCGGAGCCGGGAGGAATTGCTTGTCGAGGATCTCGCCGGTCAGCGACGCCTTGCTGATCCTGCCCTTGCCGTCCTTCTCCGCCGGCTTCAGCTCGGAGCCGAACTCGCTGACGTAGAGGACCTTGGCCTGGGGGTCGTAGGTGACCGTCTCGGGAAACACGAAGCCCTTGACGGTCTTCTCCGAGACGACCCGGAGCGGCTTCACGTCTTGAGCGTACGTGCGATGGGCGACCCCCGATGACCCGATGACGCACGCAATCAGCAGAGCCAGCGCGGCTGCGGATCCCTTCTTCATGGCCCCCCCTTTCCGCTCGGCCGACTTTCACGGCCGGGCTCGTGCGGCGAACGAGTTCAGACTCATCAGCGGACCTAGTTTGTCACAGACTCGCAGACGCGGCTACCGGCGGACGAGCCGAGCGCGAACGGCTCACACTCGCAGCGCGAGCCTTGCCGCCCGCCGCGGCCAGCAGGCCCCCTGACCTTTGGTCTGGTCGCATCGCGCACGCCAAAGATGACTTCACGGCCGCGCTTCGCCCATCTTGTTCCGAGTGTCCGGTCGACGTTGCCCGACCTAATGATTGCTACCTTCATGATCTTCACCCAACACCCTTCTCATCATTGCAGAGGCGCAGTTCGTCGCACAATCAGCCACGCGCGCCGTAGTTGATCTTCTCGAACGTCCCCTCCGGATAGCGCGCCACGATCTCACGGATCTTCGCCGGGATCGTCCATGTGGCCGTTCAGCACGAGGTGATGACCGGGCTTGTCTTGCCGAACGAGCCCACGATATGTGGCATGCTCGGCTCGAAGCGAACGGTCTGCCCTTTCGCGGGATCGCGCCCGACGAAGCGCGCGATGTGTGCCGAAGCCAGCGTCGTGTCGCCGGGTGGGTTCAGGCTCTTCGCGCGCACGAAGGCGCAGAGGAACTCGATGATCTTGTCGCGGTCGTCGTCGATCCACCTGGCGAGCTGCTGCTTGACGCCGGCCGCGGCTGTCGATGCGGCCCGTTGACAAGCCCAGCTGAGAGGAATAGGGTTTCCTCGCCCTGCGCTATGGCCCTCAGGGGAGGCGGCGATGCCCCTGCTCCAGGTCCCAGGACAGCTTTTTGGCGCCCTCGTTGACCATCTCGATGGCCGGCGGGGGCGCGCCTGCGTCCGCGACCCGCCCCCCACGTCTCGTCCCTTCAGATCTGCTGTGACGAGATCACCAACATAAGCAGGAAGACCGGAAGGGGAGCATATTGCACGTTCGCCTACACCTGTCGTCGCCCCGCCAGACTCGGCGAGATCATGGAGGTCAGGCGCCCTTCTCCCTACTACGATGCAGCCGTGTTGGGCGACCGGGGCGAGATCGCTTGCGTCCCCCACGAAGGCTGCTTGCTCGAGATCGTGGCCGCCGGTGAGCCTGCGCATCCGAGGTGAACCAGCTTCTGCCTGGGGAAGTCATCCGCTATACGCGCTTCGGCGACCGGTTCGAGCTCCCGAGCGGCACGAGGTTGAGCCTGGCCCAGCTCGTTGGCTTCAAGCTGGAGCTCGCGCCCGCCAGGACCGCTCCGCTGCCCGAGGAGGGCGCCATCGTCCGGCGTGTGACGCGCCGGAGGCCGGACGTGGCCGAGGCGGGCGCGGACACTGGCGCGGCCGCGCGGAGTGACCGGGCGCGTCGAGCCGCTGAACGAGAGAAGGAGGTCAGCCATGGCCGTGGAAACGCGATCGATTGGACGGGGCCCTGCCTTTGAGGTCGCCGATTTCCCTCAGCCGCCGCAAGTCAAGGGCGCGAGACCCCTCTTCGCGATCCTGGGGCCCGCCGTCATCGCCCTGGGTGGCACCATCGGAGGCGGGGAGTGGCTGGTGGGCCCCTCGCTCTTCGTCAAGTGGGGGCTGGGCCTCCTCTGGATCACGACGGTTTCCTCCGTGCTCCAGACCTTTCTGAACCTCGAGATGTGCCGGTACACGCTGTACACCGGCGAGCCGATCACGGTGGGCTTCATGCGCCTGGCTCCAGGGAAGGCGTTCTGGGGTTGGCTCTTCACGATCCTCGGCTTCCTGGAGCGGGCCCTGCCCGGCTGGGCCCTCGGCGCGGCCACGGCGCTCGCGGCCGTCCAACTGGGGAGAATCCCTGGCGCCCCGGACCGCCCCATGGTGGTCACCTGGGGCCTGGTCGTCTTTGCCTCCTGCGTGGTTCTGATGTTCTTCGGGCGGACGATCGAGCGGACCCTCGAGTGGGCGAACTGGATCATGATGTTCGTCGTCCTGGGCGGACTCTTACTGCTGGATGTGTACCTCGTCCCCGCCTCGGTCTGGTGGGAAGGCATCAAGGGATTCGTAAGCTTCGGGTGGATCCCAACCGGCGTAGACGTACTGCTGCTGGGGGCTCTAGTCGGCTACTCGGCCTACGGCGGGTTCGGCAACAACGCCATCACCAACTGGTACCGCGATAAGGGCTACGGTATGGGCTCCCTCGTAGGCTATATCCCGGCCGCTGTCGGAGGAAAGGTGGTAAAGGTCTCGCCGGTGGGCAAGGTCCCACGGCCGATCCCCGAAAACCTCGATAGCTGGAAAGGCTGGTGGAAGCTCCTCAACATCGACCAGTGGTGGATCTTCTTCGGCGGCGCCATGGTCGGCATGTTCCTGCCGGGTATTCTCTACGTGGCCACGCTCCCACGCGGGGAGGATCTCCCCGCCTGGGGCATCGCCGCCTCGCCCGCCAGCGGCCTCGTGCAGTCTCTCGGGACCTTCGGCTGGTTCCTGGCGCTCTTCTTCGGCTTCTGGATCCTCTACTCCACCGCCCTGAGCAACGTGGACCTGGTGGTGCGGCAAGCCACCGACATGCTCTGGTGGAGCCTGGAGCGCCTGCGAGCCTGGGTCAAGGACGACATCCGGCGAGTGTACTACCCGCTGCTGATCATCTTCTTCTTCTGGGGCGCGCTGTTCGTGAACATCACGCTCCCGCTCGTGATCTTCGCCATCAGCGCCAACGTGGCCAACTGCACCATGGCCCTGTCCGCGCTGCTGACGATCATCATCAACCGCAAGTTCCTGCCGAAGGAGTACCGTGGAAGCGTCTTCCGCGAGATCGCGCTCGTGCTCGCCATACTCTTCTTTGGCTTCTTCTTCGCGGTGTTCCTCTTGCACCCCGGCGGGCTCGCGAGGGCGCTTCAGAGGAAGTAGCTCGGCGATCGCGCCGCGGCTCCCGGCACGGCCGGGCCCAATGAGCCGACTCTTGGGGAGCCACGGTGCACGCGGATCAACGCACGCGGCGCAGGAATTCCTTGAGGCCCGGGTCCTTCGGCCGGTCGAGGATGTCGGCCGGCGAGCCCAGCTCGACGATCGCGCCGTCCGCAAGATAGGCGATGCGGTGCGCGACCTCGCGGGCGAAGGCGAGGGCGTGGGTCACCAGCACCATCATGATGCGGTCGGACAGAAGCGAGCGGATGACGTCTTCGACCTCGCCCACCAGCTCGGGGTCGAGGGCGGAAGTGATCTCGTCCAGGAGCAGCACCTTGGGGCGCATGGCCAGCGCGCGGGCGATGGCCACGCGCTGCTGCTGGCCGCCGGAGAGCTGGGCGGGATAGGCCGACATCTTTGCCTCGAGCCCGACCCGCGCGAGCAGGCGCCGCCCGAGGGCCTCCACCTCGGCGACGGCCACGCGCTGCGCGAAGCGCGGGCCGAGCAGGACGTTGTCGAGCACGGTCATGTGCGGGAACAGGTTGTACTGCTGGAACACGATGCCCATCTGCTGGCGCATGCGGCGCGCCTCGGCCTCGCTCACGCGGCGCCGGACGCCGTCGAGCGTCGTGCGGTACCAGAGCGCCGCGCCGTCGAGCCGGATCTCGCCGGTGTCGTACTCCTCGAGGAAGTTGATGCAGCGCAGGAGCGTGGTCTTGCCGCAGCCGCTGCGGCCGATGAGCGCCACCACCTCGCCGTCGGCGATGTCGAGATCGATCCCGCGCAGCACGCGGGCCGTGCCGAACGACTTCTGAAGCCCGCGGACGGCGATCACGCGCGCTCTCCCGCGAAGCCCTGCAGGGCCAGGTGCCGCTCGAGGAGCCGGCCCAGGCGGTCGATGCCGAAGCACATCACGAAGTAAAACGCCGCGGCCAGGCCGAGGACGGTGAAGACGGCGAACGTACGCTCGATGATCTCGCGCGCGGCCAGGGTCAGCTCCCACACGCTGATGATCGACAGCACCGACGACGCCTTGACGGTCATGACGCACACGTTGACGTACGGCGGCAGCGTGTAGCGTGTCACCAGCGGCGCCACGATCTTCCGGAACATGGCGAGGGGCGGCAGCCCCAGGCTCCGTGCCGACTCCCACTGCGGGCGGGGAATGGCGAGCACGCCGCCCCGGAAGACCTCCGCGAAGAGCACCCCCGTGTAGACGATCAGCACGAGCGTGCCCGCGATGTAGGGGCCGGTGCGCAGGTCGAGCGCAGGCATGGCGTAGAACAGCAGCAGCGCCAGCACGAGGAGGGGCGTGCCGCGGACGACGTAGACGTAGACCCGGTAGACGGCGCGCACGGCCGCGAAGCGCGAGAAAGCGAGGGTGGCGAGGAGGACGGCGAGCAGGGTGCCGCCGACGATGGCCACTGCCGCGAGCAGCAGCGAGACGGCGGCCCCTTGTGCCAGGAGCGCGAGACTACCGGGCGGCATCACCGGCCCTTCGTCCTACCGCCACCGCACGGCGCGATGGGTGACGCGAAAGAGGACCTCGGTGCCAGACACGAGGAGCAGATAGAGCAGGGCGACGACGATGAATGCCTCGTACGCCGCGCCCGTTTGCTCCGTCAGCAGCTTGGCCTGCATCGTGAGCTCCGTGATGCTGATCGCGGACAAGAGCGAGGTGTCCTTGAGCAGGAGCACCGTCTGGTTGCCGAGGGCCGGGATCGAGTAGACCAGCACCTGCGGCA
>WNGB01002016.1_pt1 | contig 33099 bp, 30 predicted proteins | sample 5400681 | NCBI WGS metagenome assembly WNGB01 (sample SAMN13153367, study PRJNA577476) | soil metagenome | isolation source: 115 cm soil or saprolite under grassland replicate 2 | place: USA:California | collected 2016-06-15
CGCTGGAACCACGCCAGGAAGCGCCGGAAGCGATCGATGTTATGCCCACGCTCACGAAAGCCGTGCGGCTCGCGCGGGTAGACCACCAGCTCGGTTGGCACGCCGTGATCCTTCAGCCCGCGGAAGAACTCATAGCTCTGGCCGACCGGCACGATCACATCTTCGACGCCATGCACGATCAGCGTAGGCGTGGTGACGCGATCGATGTAGTGAATCGCCGAGAAACGATCGTAGCGACCGCCCTGCTCGTAAGGGCTAGCGCGGTAGGAGATCTGATCCCAGGTGCCGATCTCGGCCACGCCGTGAAACGAGCGCCAGTTGCAGATCCCGGCGCCCATCATGGCCGCTTTGAAGCGATTGGTCTGCGTGACGGCCCAGGCGGTCATGAAACCGCCGTAGCTCCAGCCGCCGATCCCCAGCCGATCTGGGTCGGCGATGCCCAGCGCGATCACATGATCCACGCCGGCGATGATGTCTTGGTAGTCGCGCCCGCCGAAATCGCCGATGTTGGCCTCGGTGAACGCGACGCCCCAGCCGGCGCTGCCGCGCGGGTTGGCCAGCAGCACTGCATAGCCCGCGCCGGCGAACAGTTGCTCGGGGTAGCGGCCCGCGCCGTAGAAGCTGTGCGTGTACAGCCAGGCCGGCCCGCCATGCACCCACGTGATCAGCGGCACGCGCTCGCCTTCCTGATAGCCGACCGGCAGGATCAGCAGCCCCTGGATCGGCAGACCATCGGATCCGCGCCAGCGCAGCACACGCGTCGCGCCCAGCGCGAGGTTGCATACTTGCGGATGGAGCTGGGTGAGCTGGCGCCACTCTAGGCCGGGGGATGGGGGATGGGGGATGGGGGTTGGGGGCGCGGCTCCTATCCCCCATCCCCCATCCCCCATCCCCTGTGCTTCGGCCAGCCACACATCATGCGGCCGCGCGGCGTCTTCGCGCAGCACCGCAATCGCGCCGGTGTCGCGGGCGATATAGTGCGAGCTGGCGTTTTCCCTGAAGGCCACAGCGCCCCTCCAGCGCGTGATGCGCGCGCCGGTCGCCACGTCGATCCGCCCGATCGCCGCCTGACCTTCTTCGTAGGCGATGTAATCCAGCGCCGCGCCATCGGCCGACCACTGGATCCACCAGATGCTGCCGGCATACCCTTCGGTCAGATTGGCGACTGGAGACTGGAGGCTGGAGGCTTGTTGAGCATCGGCGTCGGTGTCTTCCAGTCCCCAGCCTCTAGCCTCTAGCCTCATGATGAACACATCGCCGCCATTGATACCGCGATCGCTCCAGATGCAGGAGAGAAACGCGAGCTGCGCGCCATCGGGCGAAACGCGCGGACTGGCGAACTGCTTCTCCGGCACACTGTAGATTGTCTTCGGCACGCCGCCATCGGCGCCCACCCGCGCCAGCCGCGCCACGAACCACGACCACTCGTATGGCTCTGGGCCAACCAGCAGCGCAAACCCGCCATCGGGCGCCCAGCCGAACTCCCAGACTTGCGCGTCGCCGCTGGTGATCTGGCGGGTCGCGCCGCTGACTACGTCCACAGTCCAAACACGCCGCCACTTGTGGTTGCGCTCGACCTCAATGGCGTCGTCTTTGTCATGCTTACGGCGCCGTTCTTCCTCGGTGTCGGGATCGGTCAGTAGAAAGGCCAGCTGTGTGCCATCGGGCGACCACTCCAGCTCATGGATCTCGCCCTGGAGGTCGGTCAGTCGGTGCGCCTCGCCGGTAACTCCCGAGCCCGACGAGGGGCCGGCGCGGTCGAGCAGATAGATCTGCTGCCGGCCATGCTCCTGCCGGTCGGAAAGGAACGCCAGCGTGCGACCATCCGGCGACCAGCGCGGCGTATTATCGGTGCGCGGGCCGCCAGTAAACGGTCTCGCTTCGCCGCCGGTGGTCGGCACAACCCAGATCTGGCTCTTCGCCCACGCGCTATCGGTTTTGAACTGCTCGCCGGCCACAAAGGCCACCAGCGCGCCATCGGGGCTGATCTGCACATCGGCCAGGCGGGCGAAATCGGCCATTGTCTCGGGCGTGATCGGGCGTGTGTCAGTGGTCATGGTGTGGCTTTCTCGGTGTTATTTATGGTTACAGCAGCGCGATAGATGGTACCACATTCTGTACACTCAGTTTCGCGTCACGGTCAGCAGAGTATGCGGCGCGGGCGCATCGATCGCCGAGACCGCGCCATCGGGCCAGCGCAGCTCCAGCCATTCCAGCCTGGCGCTGGCTGGAAACCCGACATGGATGCGTGACGGCGCGCCAGACAAATAGCCGGCAGCGGCGCGCACCTCGCGCGTGTAATCGCCGGCGCTGGTGTGCAGCACCAGTGTAGCGCCCAGCGCGCGGGTATTTTTGCTCGTCGGCCAGCGCAGGTCGGCCTCCAGATTGTCGCCGCCGCACAGCTGGTTCTCGAACAGCTGGGCCGGCGCGCGCAGGTTGTTGACCACGATATCCAGGTCGCCATCGCCATCCAGGTCGGCGATGCTCATGCCGCGCCCGCTGCGGGTCGAGCCCAGCCCCCATTCCGGCGCCGGCGCAAAGTTGCCCGCGCCATCGTTGCGCAGCGCCTGGTTCTGCTCGACCAGCTCGCCGCCCGGCAGGTAGCGAAATAGCTCGGCCTCGATCATGCCATTGGCCACGTACAGATCCAGCGCGCCGTCGTTATCCAGGTCGCCAAACTCGCCCGACCAGCTCCAGCCGGTGGCGCTGATCCCGCGCGTGTAGGCCTGGTTGCGGAAGCTGCGGCCATCGCTCACCTGCAGCACATTCTCGGTGATCTGCCGATCGCCGGGCTGCGGCGGGCTCCGCATCTCGTTCATCATGGGCAGCCAGGTCGCAAGCGTGGCCGAGCTGGTGTCATACGGCTTCATATCGGTCGCAAACAGATCCGGCCGGCCATCGTTGTCGATATCGCCTGCGTCGAAGCTCATGGTGCTATGGCTGGTGGCCGCGAATGGCTCCGACGCGATCCAGCCGCCATCTTGATTGAGCCAGGCCTGATCGGGCAGCGCAAAATCATTGCCGACCAGAATATCGCGCCGGCGATCGCCGTTCAGGTCGAACAGCGCCAGCGCCAGCGCCTGCGATTTGTGGGCCAGCTGGTGGGCTGTGTAGCTCTGGCCGTGCCGCTCATACAGGTAGACGCCCGCGCCTGATCCCAACAGGAAGCTGTTGCCCTGGCCGGTCAGCAGCTCGGCGTCGTACGATCCGGCCACCATGTCAAGCGCACCATCGCCATTCAGGTCGCCCCAGGCCATAGCGTAGGCCGGCCGCGCGACATTCGGCAGCAGCTCCTGCTCGAAGTGGCCCGCGCCGCGATTGCGCCAGTAGCTCGGCGCGGACTGGCGGCGGGTAAACACCATGTCCAGCAGCCCATCGCCATCGACATCCACCAGGTTGACGGCGCGCGAATCGCCCTGCGGCATGCGTTCAGTGCGCAACGCCAGCCCGCCCTGGTTCCATAGAATCGTGTTCGGCCCATAGCTATTCGCCAGCACAATCTCCGGCCGCCCATCGCCGTCCAGGTCGTCGATCGCCACGCCCGAGCCGTTGCCCTCGAACATGCGCGCCGTGGCACCCGGCGTGGTGGTGGTATGATCGAGATCGTGGGCCACGAACGCGCCGCTACAGGCTGCCGGCGCGGCCAGCGGCGCGGATTGCACCGCGACAGCCAGCGCCTGCGCGGGCCGCAGCGCGCCGCTCGAGCGCGCCGGTGCGCTGGCCTGGCAGGCGCTCAGGGCCAGCAGCGCGACGACTGGGAGCAGCTTGTGTGTCATTGTTCCCTCGCCGATCGGCCTTGCGACTCATCCTCTATGCTGCATCACCGCCCGCCCAGCCCCGAGAGCGTGATGCCCCTGATGAACCAGCGCTGGCCGATGATATAGACCAGCAGCACCGGCACCATGGCGATCACCGAGCCGGCCATCAGCAGGTTCCAGTCGGTTTTGTACTGGCCCTGGAAGGTGCTGAGACCAACCGGCAGCGTGCGCATCGCCGGCGAGTTGGTGATAATCAGCGGCCATAGGAAGTCGTTCCAGCTATTGAGCGAGACAAACGTCGCCAGCGCGGCGATCGCCGGCCCGGCCAGCGGCATGATCACCTGCCACCAGATCCGCAGCGATGTCGCGCCGTCGATCCGCGCGGCCTCATCCAGATCACGCGGGATGCCCAGGAAGTACTGGCGCAGCAGAAAGGTGCTGAACGCCGAGAACGCCGGCGGCAGGATCAAGGCCTGGTAGGTGTCGTACCAGCCTAGCGCGCGCACCACGATGAAGTTTGGGATCATCGTGACTTGAAATGGGATCATCAGCGTGGCCAGGTACAGCAGGAACAGCGCGTTGCGGCCCGGAAAGCGCATACGTGCAAACGCGAACGCGGCCAGCGATGATGTCAGCAGCTGGAGCAGCGTGACACCGGTGGTTACGATCAGGCTGTTCAGATAGAAGCGCCCGAACGGCATGACCGTGACGGTCTTGACATAGTTCTGCCAGGCGATCGGGTTGGGAATCCACACCGGCGGGTAGGTGAAGATATCCGGCGGCAGCTTGAGCGAGGTGCTGAGCATCCAGGCGAATGGCAGCAGCATCACCACGCTGCCGGCGATCAGCAGCGCGTGCAGCGCCAGCGCGCCCGGCGTCAGGCCGCGGCGGCGTCGCGCGGGCCGGATGCTATCAATAGCCATGCAACGCTCTTCTCTGATTTAGCAGCATAATTCCTAATGTGTATCATTTTTTGCCCCGCCGTGGCAAAAAATGATACATATAGAATGTTAAGTGCTATGCCGCCGCGGTCTAAACGGCATCGGGCATGTCAGCTCACCGATCTCGAACAGGCCTGCGGCAGCATTAGACAGCTACTCGGCCTCATAATGCACCCAACGCCGCTGAAGCCAGTTCTGGATCAGCGTACACGCGAAGATAAACGCGAACAGCACCCAGGCCATGGCCGAGGCCTTGCCCAGCTGGCTGAACTGAAACGCCGCCTGGTAGATATAGAACACCACCGAGGTAGTGGCGTGCGCTGGCCCGCCCTGGCCGCGCGTCATCACAAACGGCTCGCTGAACAGCTGAAACGCGCCGATCATCTGGATTACCAGCAGGAAGAACGTGGTCGGGCTGATCAGCGGCAGCGTGATGTTGCGCAAGCGCGCCCAGGCCCCGGCGCCATCGACCATCGCCGCGTCGTACAGCTCCTGCGGCACCGCCTGCAATCCGGCCAGGTAGATCACCATGGTGAAGCCCATGTTCTTCCAGACCGTCAGAATAACCACCGCTGGCTTGGCCCAAAAGCTGCTATTCAGCCAGTCGGGCGGGGCGATCGGCAGGCCGGTCACGTCGCCCAGCCACCAGAACAGCGCGCTGATCACGCCGTAGTCGCGGTTGAACATCCACTGGAACACCAGCGCCGCCGCGACCACGCTGGTGACCACCGGCATGAAGTAGATCAGCCGGTAGATCTTCAGCCCGCGCAGGCCCTGGTTCAGCGCCAGCGCCACCGCCAGACCGGCCGCGAGCTGGAGCGGCACGATCGTCACGGTGTAGAAGGCCGTGTTCCAGAACGCCTGGCCAAACACTGGGTCGCGCGCGAAGATCTCGACGTAGTTGTTGATGCCCACAAACTCCGGCGCGGTCAGCAAATTCCAGCGCACAAAGCTTAGCCCCAGCGATCCAATCACCGGCCCGACGATAAACAGCAGGAAGCCAAGCAGGCTGGGCAGCAGAAATAGGTACGCCTCGATCTGCCGGTTCGGGTTCCAGCCGCGCCGCGTTCTGGTTAATCGAGATGGTTGTCGTTCAGCGTGTGTTGCCATTGCTTACCTTGACAAGCTGACAAGCGATAGCTATTCAAGCTGGACTTCCACCAATGGACTGGATTGCACAAAGGCTTCCAGCTCAGCTTGCTTTCCCCACTTCGCCACCACTTTGGACAGCACCCGCCGTCTCGCAGCTTCATCAGTGATGGGAATGGCCGTGGCTGGAATGTCGGCCTGAGTGCTCTGCTTCAGGTGAAAGGTGAACTGAGGATTCGCCACCAGATTGGCATACCAATCGCGTTTGCCTGGCGAACCGCTAATATAGAGCACGCCGTCGAAGTTGTGGAAGGCGATCTCAACCTTGTGGGGTTTGCCCGTTTTGCTACCGACCGTTGTGATATCGATCAGGCCATCCGTTTTGAGAGCGCGTTCAATCGCAGAGTCCATAAATGACCAAGCTCCTTTGGATTGTTCCCTTCATTCGAGAACAAGCCCTTTCTTATGTAGCGGCCAAGAGAGAGATACCGCCTCGGCTGGGGCAGATCGAGTAGGGATATGCCTGGGGCTCACTACCATTGTATCCGCGCTGTCAAGCACGGCCTGCTCTCGATATAACTGTTCACATTTCCCGAAACGGGACGCGGGCGAATGCAGACAAACGCGGACAATCGTCCACTCTCCGCGTTCGTCCGCGTCCTGTGTACCCCAAGTCTGAACAGGTACTCCAGAGCCGCTGCATGATCAACGCAAAGGGCGTGGGGAAGGTTGCACCTTCCCCACGCCCTTTGCGTTGATCCGCATAATCTTACACGGCTACCGGTTGCATCAGCTCCGCCCCCTCATTCGCCGGATTGTTCACCGCCCGTGATACCGGGTACGCCTCCATCTTCTCCGCAGGGTAACCAACCAGCAGCGACAGCAGCCGCGCAGGATTGGCTTCTTTGTCCAGCCATGCCGGTTCGTCTTCTTGCCGTAGGATCACCGGCATGCGGTTGTGAATCGGCGCCACCAGGTCATTTGGCGCGGTGGTAATGACGGTATAGCTGTACAGCTCGTTGCCCTCCGCATCGTGCCAGACATCATACAGGCCGGCGAAGGCGAACAGTTCCCCGCCCTTGAGCCGGATGCAGAAGGGCTGCTTGCCCTGATCTGTCCGCTGCCACTCGTAGAAGCCACTCGCCGGCACCAGGCAGCGCCGGCTCTTGAATGGCCCACGAAACACTGGACTCTTCGTAACCGTTTCGGCGCGCGCGTTGATTGTCGAGAACTGCGCGCGCGGCTCCTTCGACCACGATGGGATCAGCCCCCACTGCATCTCGACCAAACGATTGGGGCTGTTGCGTACCACGACCGGCATAGATTGGCTTGGGGCGACGTTGTATCGAGGGAGTAGCGTGAGCTGCTCTTGCTGAATGTCAAAGCGCGCCGCGATGCTCTCGGTCGGCACCAGGCTGTAGCGTCCACACATAGCTCTTTCCTCCTGTACAAACTCATATGTGCTATTATAACATATAGTTGTGACAAGGAGTGTCACGGTTTCCCATATTACACCCTCGTTGCGTTTGAAGCGCACTACGATTAGAACGATTGGGGCTTCGATAAGTATCTCTGGTATCACGGCGCATTTTTTATGAGCGCGCAACAGGCGTTTCAGCGCGCTGGTGTGCAGGCGTTGCAGCAACTCTGGCAGACCTTCGTGATCGCCAATGTAGAGAACGTTTCAGATACTGCGTTGCTTGACCTGCTTTCCCAGGCGCAGCCGGAACTTGCCCATATGTTTAGCGCTTGGGCACGGTATGCGACGCGCCTATTCTTTGCCACTTGGAGTCGGAAGCCAACGTGCTATACTGTTCATGCCATCCAAGCGTACGAGCCGCTATCGGCTCACAGGGAGATGCGCCATGAACAAGCAAGATGAACCGGAACGCCGCTTCGTCGTAGAGAAGAAGCCGATCATGCGCGAGCTGGATAACGAACCAGAGCATCCTAATCTGGTCGCTGGTGCAAATATGTCATTCGTCGGTTTTTTCGGCGACATCCTTCGCTGGATCGATCGCCGTCGAGCAGCGAACGCCCGCAAGCGCCAACGCTGATCCGCGCTGTTCCGGCGCTTCGGATTGCTTCCAGCAGCGGCAGACTTCCAGCCGCGCCAGCAGTCGCTGGTAAGGCGACACGGCAATCAAGTGGCCTACTCAGTATTTGAGTGGGTCGCTTTTTTGTGCCCGCTGGCGATGGATGGCCAAGCGATGCCACCAGCACAACCCAAGGCAGACGCCACGGCGTGGCATACACCGCGCAAATTCCTCGTATAATAGACCACAGCCAGATCGTCGAAACCGTGTTTTGTAGGGCAGGAGGCCTCGTATGGGAGAAGGCGGCGTATCCTTGCTCACGCGCTGGGAAAGTTTCTATGTCATCACCGGTTCCGCTGCTGCGGCATTGACCGGGCTGCAATTCGTCGTGATTGTGTTGGGGGCCGAGATGAATCGTGGGAATGCTGAGACGAACCGCGCCTTTGGTACGCCGACCATCGTTCACTTTGGCACGGTCTTGTTGATTTCAGCGATCATGAGCGCGCCGTGGACGTCACTTCTTGGTGTCGCGTGCGTCCTCGGTCTGTGTGGAGTGGCCGGACTTGTGTATGCAGCAGTGATTATACGAACGGTGCGCCGACAGACACTGTATACGCCAGTGCTTGAAGATTGGGTATGGCATTTTACGCTTCCGCCGCTGGCCTATGCCACACTCCTGGGAGCTGCACTCATGGTACAAAGTAACTCTACGGTGTCGCTATTCGTGGTTGGCGGAACCATACTGCTCCTTTTATTCGTTGGCATCCATAACGCGTGGGACGCAGTCACCTTCATCGCGCTCCATCTGCGTCAGCAACCGGAGCGGCGTGAGGATGGAATCACAAGACAGGACAGAGAAGATATCAGGGAGAGTGCCGCTGCTGTTGCCGCAGGAGGGGTTACACCCTTACCCGACGTAGACAAGGAATGAGACGAGATACCGACAATACCTTCTGGGCCGAATATCACTGAGTAGTATAGTAAATACGGTGGCTCATGTGTAGCTTGAGTGCCTGGCTTCCGAGTAACGCATCACAAAGCCTTCGCCATAATGGGTTGCACGCTACCTACACATGAGCCAACAAGGAAGAGCCGCTCACCGGGGTAAGTGGCTGAAGGAGACGAGCAGTCATGTCATGGAACCGCGATTGGAATGCGTTCAATAAGGGCGTTGTGGAGCAGTTTCGTGCGAACGGTGGACAGATTCCCGGCCGGAAACATCCGCTGATTCTCTTGACGACGAGGGGGGCCAAAAGTGGATTGCCACGCACAACGCCGCTCAACTACAGCACCGATGGCGACCGCATTATTGTGATTGCGTCCAAGGCGGCTTCACCAACCCATCCCGATTGGTATCATAACCTCGTGGCCCATCCTGAGGCGACTATCGAAATAGGCACTGAGAAGTTTCCGGTGAGAGCGCACAGCGCTGAAGGGCAAGAGCGTGAGCGCCTCTTCAACGCGCAGGCGGCGCTGATGCCTTTTTTCGCTGAGTACCAGCAGCAGACGACGCGCCAGATTCCGGTCATCATCTTTGAGCGAATCGGCTGAGTGCGGCGACTTCCATCTCAGGTTCTTGAGCCATTGCAGACGTAGCTGAATGGCCAAACTGATAACGCACCAATGCTTTGGCAGCGTAGTTTACGGGGTTGGCGTCAGAGTTAGCCGGATCGACTTGTTCTCAACCGGCGGTAAGCAGAAGCCGGTGCTGCTACAGGCCATGTACGTCACGCTAACCGTCATCTGAGCGTCGTATGACGCTACCGCGATCGGCAGGCGTAACGTGACCGGGCCATCGGGGTAAATCGGGAACGCGGTATTGAGGGTCGGAAATTGGTCGAGGATCACTGGCTGATCGGCGGTGAGCTGCCCAATGCGATGAACGCCGGATTGCGCCGGTAGTTCTAATAACGTTGGTCGCCCGGCACCATTCAGTCCATCGCGTGGCAAGTCGGCGCTGTAGAGATGCACATGTGCATCGATCGGGGTATATGTGCCAGCCAGCAGGAGCGTGCCGTTAGCATCCTGTTCGAGCGCAATGTCCACATGCACACCTTTTTCCGTAAATGCGGACGCGACCCGATGCTGCACGAAGGGCGGCACTGGTACATACGAGGGATAGAACTGCACATAGACGTACCAAACCGCCCCGGCCAGCGTTACCAAGCAGCAGCAGATCACAATCAAGGTTCGTCGTGTTCGCCCTGCATTGGCTGCCATCAGTTCGATCCGGCCCACTGCTGAATGAAGGTTAAGATGTCGTTCGCGGTTGCAGTGCGCGCATTCGCCAGTTCACCACCAGCGGTGGAGGTAATCGTGTGTGCCTTCTCGTCGAGAATAACAACGGCTGGAATGCCCTTCTCAATGGGATTGCCATAGCGGTTCGCCACATCGAGATTGTGATCCCAACGTCCGACATCGATCCGCACAACATGATAATGCGCGTCGAGGAACGGCTTGACGTGTGGGTCGTCGAAGAGTTGCGCCAAGGCCTGGCAGTCAGGACACCAATCCGCGCCAAAATCTAACAATACCCGTTTGTGATCGGCCTTGGCCGCCGTAAGCGCCTGATTAATCGCAGCGTTCGGATTGGCGCGGGGATCGTAGATCATCTGTGCCGCGCCGCCACGCGCAATACTGGTTGTTGGTGGTACCTTGGAACCCAAGAGGGTTAACACGCCGATCACCATAATACCGCAGAAAGCGACGGTGACGAGGCTCCCAAGGATCAAAACGGCGATCAGCCAACGCGGAAAGCGCCGGCGGGGTGCAGGCGGTGAAACGGGCGAGAGTGTCATGCTGGTGGCCTCCACATGAATGCGGACGAGATACCATCGAGTAACATGGCCCGTCGTCAAAGCGCACGGCCATCCTGAGAATGATACCGCAGGAGACTGATGGAAGGATATGCGGATGGGCAGCGTGAGATCCGCGATTCGAACGCAAAACGACCTCACATTGATGTTGAAATGTCGTTCGATCTCAAGGGCTTGGATAAAGCGATCATTCCACTCAAGGAAGCGTGTTCTAAGTAATCAATCAGCTCGTGGTGGCGTTGCAATCCCTTATAAAGCCCGCTAGATAGTGTGCTAGAGGGCTTTATGCCACCCATATTGAGTGACAAAGCAACACGTCAAGGCGCGGTGCGGGCTTCTGAGGATGGCACCTACACCTACGTATTCCTGATGGACCCGCTGGTTGATGCGTTCGATTACGGGATCGCGCAGCTCCTTCGGCGCGCCTATGGAGCTGCGCAAGCGGCGGAATACGATAAGCTGTGGGATGAGGCGATGGATCAGCCCCAATCCGGCTACGAACTCATGCAATCGCGGAGGTACGCTCCATTCGCCAAGCGAGTTGTGGAACCAATGCGGCATTAGCCTGGTTTCGCTCCAGGTTCCTTCTGCGGCACGATCGTATATTCATCGGGAGTGAGATGAATACAGTGTGGTCGACTGTTCGGCACCAGAACAAGGGCAGCGCGCGAGCGGTCGCGCATGGTGCTATCCAGTCGAATGTTCGGCACCAGAACAATGGCGCTAGCCATTGGCTCGATAATCTCTATAACGATCGGCGCATTCTCGCGATCTTCCGCCTCGATCGATGCCTTGTGCATACATCCTCCGGTGATCAAGCGTGCAGTATGTGTGTTTAGCTAGAATACCCCGCGACTCTTACCACAACGTAACGGGCTGATCAGACCTGCTGACTATTCGATGGCTCGGTCTTTGTCGTGCCAGGAACCTTTCATCGGCTCGATGGAGTGTCTGAAATTCTGTAGCCATTATCGATGTCGGTGACTATGGCGAAGCACGGCACATGTAGTGACTCCCGCATGCCGAAATCGGTTTTCAGTCCAAGGTATCGCCGCTTTCGTGATCTGCTTATTCAGGCGCGCACAGGGTATCACACCCTAGCCTCTTTCTACGGGAGAGCCGGTCACGGCGCTCACAGCGGCGCACAGCGCGCCCTGGGGGCATTGTGAGCGGGTATAAAAAGAAACGCCCCGCTGTTGTCAGCGAGGCGCTAGAGGGAACGACATACCGGGCGCTGTTACCGAGTAGGCATCACAGCACTCAGAACAATCGGCTGAACCAGTGAGGTTTTTTTGGTTGGATAGCCCTTGTCCTTCAGGAAGCTATCGACCTGCTGGCAGATCGCCGGCACGGCATCCTCGGCCTTCTGCTCGCCGGCCCAGACCTTCTGGAGGCCTGCGTCGATGATCGAGCCGCCCAGCTCGTCCCAATCGGGGAAGTAGCCGAAGCGGCCGACGCGCGAGTTTTCACCCTCGGTCAGAAAGGCCTGGCGATTGGCCGGCGGCGCGCCCGATTTCAGAAACGCGTCGGACTTAGCGGTCGACTGAAGCGCCGGGAAGATTTCACCTGCGGCCGTGTACAGCTTCTCGCCGCCATCGGTGCTCTGTAGCCACTGAATGAACGTCCAGGCCGCATCCTTGTTGTCGCTCTTAGCCGACATCACCCAGGCCGCGCCGCCGGCGCTGGCGGCGTGCTGGCCATCCTTGGGGATTGGCACGGTGGTGACATCGTAGTTCAGGTTGGCGGCGTTGAAGGCCGAGACGCGGCTGGAGTTCTGGATGATCATTGCCACCTGGCCGGATTGGAACACCGCCGCATCACCACCGGCCTGGCTGAGCGCCGCGTCGCGCATGGCGTAGTTGTTCGCCATCATATTGGCGAAGAAATTGATCGCGTCGATCGCCTTGGGGTCGGTCAGCGTACACTTGGATGGATTGCGCATGTCGTCGAGCATGCTGGCCTTGTTCTGGTTGAGCCACAGCGACCACTTCCCGCCCTCCATGCCTAGTCCGTAGCGCTTGACCCGGCCATTGCTCTCGACGATCGTCAGCTTCTTGGCGGCGTCGAGCAGATCATCCCATGTCCATTTGTCAGTCGGGTAGGCTACCTTGGCCTCGTCGAAGATCGCCTTGTTGTAGTACAGCACCTCCAGGCCGCTGTCGCGCGGCAGGCCATACACTTTGCCGTCGAGCTTGGCGGATTCGAGCAGGCTGGGCCAGTAGTCGTTCAGGTCGTAGTTATTCTTCTGGATATACGGGTCGAGATCTTCCAGCACGCCGGTGGCGGCATAGCTCGGCGTCGGCCAGAGGAACAGCACATCGGGGATCTGCTTCGAGTCGCCGCTGGCCCACAGGGTCTTGAGCTTGGTGAAGTAGTCATCCCAGGGCTGGTGCCAGATCTCGATCTTGATGTTCGGGTGGGTCTTCATGAACTCGGCCGCCACCTTCTCGTGACTGGCCTTCTCCTCTGGGCTGCCCCAGAAGCCCCACGTGACCGTCACCTGGTCGCCGCTCGCCGCCGGGGCCGTGGTCGCCTCAGCCGCTGGGGCCGCCGGGGCTGTAGTGGCCTCAGCCGCTGGGGCCGCCGGGGCTGTAGTGGCCTCGGCCGCAGGCGCCGCCGGGGCCGCAGTCGCGCCGCCGGTCGTGGGGGTTGCCGTGCCGCCGCCGCACGCGGCCAGCAGCATGAGTGTCGCGAGCATTATCGCGACAATCCGAAATACACCATGTCGAGGCATCTGAGGATCTCCTTTCCTAAACAACAAGCCATTATGAAGGCCGATGAACGCGAACTGTTGCGATCAAGGCAGGCTTGGACGCTGGCAATATAGTAACGTATCGCGCCGGGCCGGTACGCGAGCGGCGTGATCTGAGGGAGGTCGAAGTAGGAGCAGCCGTTGTGAGCAACGTTATAGCAGCGCTGAGATCGGTTGTCAAGTTTGTTCATGTCCTCAGCCTTGTCAATATGGAAAGCTTGCGCCCGGCCACGCCGCTTGCTATACTCTGCGTGCTCTTCACTATCATGAGGCTTGTATGTCCACCTACCTCGATCACCTCCGCCCACACCTCGATGCCACTGGCCGCCTGAACGATTTCATCGAGCTGCGCGACGACCGGATCATCTTCGCCGGCGCGCTCGATCTGCTGGAGCTGGTCGAGCGCTATGGCTCGCCGCTCGAAGTCTCGTTCTGCCCGCTGATCAGCCGCCGCATCCGCGAGATGCACGCGCATTTCGCCGCTGCGCGCGCGCGCGCAGGCTACCGCGGCGATTTTGTGTATGCCTACGCCACCAAGGCCAACTTCGCCGAGGAAGTCGTGCGGACAGCAGTGACAGCGGGAGCAAACTACGAGACTTCGTCGGCATTCGATGTGCGGATCGCGCATCGGCTCTGGCAGAACGGTGTGCTGCCGCCCGATCGCTTTGTGTTCTGTAACGGCTCCAAGGAGCAGCCGTATATCGATGCGATCCTCGATTTTCGGCAGGCCGGCTTCGCGAACATCGTGCCGATTCTCGACGACCCGGATGAGTTCGAGTCGCTATCAGCTTGCGTCGAGCCGCTGCTCCTGGGGGTGCGCGAGCGCAAAGATGCCGGCGACCTAGCCGAGGGCGCGACCTATGGCTACGATCGTTTCGGCATGACGCCCACCGAGCTAGCCGAGCTGGCGGCGCACGTGGCTGCCACCCCGCACCAGATCATCTTGTACCACGCCATGGTCGGCAGCCAGCTGGAAGATCGGGCCTTCTGGTCGAAAGAAGTGATCGAGTCGCTCGACGGCTACGCCCGGCTGCGCGGAAGTGCTCCGTCGCTTGCGTACTTCGATTTCGGCGGTGGGATGCCCACCGGCGCCTACAGCCTCGATTTTCACTTCGACTACGGCGTGTTCGCCGAGCAACTCCAGCGCGATATCGGCGCATGGTGCGATGCGCACGCCATTCCGCACCCGCACCTGGTCGGGGAATTTGGGCGCTACAGCGTGGCCGATCATGGGCTACACATCTTCCGCGTCGGCAAGGTCAAGCCGGGCCAGCCGGGCATGCCGCCCTGGTACCTGCTCGACGGCAGCATCATGGTCGCGCTGCCCGATATTCTGATCGTCAAGGGCCAGCACTTTGTGACCCTGCCGCTCAATCACCTTGATGCCGAGGCTGGGCCGGTGGTGCTGGGCGGCCGGCGCACCTGCGACTCGGACGACTTCTACCCGCGTGGAGATCTGGAGCTGATCATGCCACTTGATGCGAGGGATGGGGGATGGGAGTTGCGGGATGGAGTAAAGAACCCCCATCCCCCATCCCCCATCCCCCATCCCCTACTGATCGCCTTCTTCGGCACCGGCGCCTACCAGGCCATGCTGGCCGGCGAGGGCGGCGCGCATCACTGCCTGGCGCCCGAGGCGGCCAAGCTGATTGTCGAAGAGCAGGCCGGCCCTTGGCCCAAAGGGCACCCCAGCTCAGGACAGCGCGCGTTTGTGACGCGCGTGATTGGCGAACAGAGCTGGGCCGATGTACTAGGCGAGCTAGGGTACCAGTAGCGAATGCGACCTTCTATCTATTGCTTATGGGTAACACATATGTGAGAATCTATTACCACATTTTAATACATGACGCTCCGCTCTCACGGCGCAGCACCGGTGAACAATGAACGAGTTCCGCGACAACGCCGGCCGCGACGATAGCCTCGCCCAAGCGCTATTGCCGCTAATCTTAATCGGAACCGTAATTCCGGCCCTCATCCTGCTCATGTTGGTGTTGATGGTTGGGAAGATCGCCGGATCGGCCTGGATCTACCCTACCGCGCTCCTGGTGGCGGCGCAAAGCGCGAACAAAGCCCGCCAGCGTGGCTGGAGCCAGCTGGCGGGATGGCTATTGGGCGGCGCCTTTGGTTTTCTGCCGGTGCTGACGGTGCCGCTGTTCGGATTGAACGGCAACCCGCTGGTGTATCTCGCGGCGGTGGGCGTGATGATCGCCGCGCTGACGGTATCCGCCAAAGCTGCGGTATCCCTGGCCTGCGGAATCTTCGCGCTGCTGGTGGCCGAAGTGCTGGTCGTCGGCGCGGGCATCGGCGTCGCAGCCGGCGTGCTTGGCGTTATGCTGGTGCTGCTCATCGGCATTACTGCGCTCAGCGCGGCGGCCAAGATATCCATCCACGATACGATCGGCTGGGCGCTGGACGCCGGCGCGAAGTCGAACCGACGCGAGGAGCTACTGCGGGCCACCCAGGTCGATCTTCAGGCAGCGATCCACGAGCGCGAGCGACTCAACACCCAGCTGCAAACGCTGAACAAAGATCTCGACGCCGCTCGTTGCGCAGCCGAGGCCGCCTATCGATCCAAAGCCAGCTTCATGGCGACAATGTCGCATGAGCTGCGCACCCCGCTCAATCTGATCATCGGTTTCAGCACCGCGATGGTCGAGCATCCCGAGATGTATGATAACCAGCCGCTGCCGCAGCTCTACCACGATGATGTAGCCGAGATTCGCCGCAACAGCAAGCATCTGCTGGGGCTGATCAACGATATTCTCGACCTGGCCAAAGTCGAGGCCGGGCGGCTGGAGCTACACACCCGGCTAATCACGCTGGATGGGCTGCTGTACGAGGCGCTCAAGACCGGCGAAGGCCTGCTGATTGGGCGGCCGATCAAACTGCGGCGCGAGTTCGAGCCTGGCCTGGCGCCAGTGATGGCAGATGAGGGGCGGGTACGCCAGGTGCTGTTGAACCTGCTCTCGAACGCCAGCAAGTTTACCGATGCCGGCGAGATTGGGCTGGGCGCACGATCCAACGATCGCGAACTCGTCGTGTGGGTGCGCGATAGCGGCATCGGCATCGCATCAGCGGATCAGCCGCGCATTTTCGGCGAGTTCGAGCAGGTGGAGCATGAAGAGAGCAAGCAGCGCGGCGGCACTGGGCTGGGGCTCTCGATCTGTCGCTGGCTGATCCAGATGCACGGCGGCCGGATGTGGGTCGAGAGCACAGCCGGCAAGGGCAGCGTATTCTACTTCGCGCTTCCGCTCGCGACCATGGCCAGCCTGCCGCAGCCGGAAGAATTGATCGCCCAGGCGGCGTAGTTGGGAGAAGCTAGGAGCCAGGAGCCAGGTGGCAATCTGCAATCTGCAATCTGCAAAATGAAGCGCAACGACTGCGCGAGAGGAGGCCCACATGCCCAAAATCCTGCTGGTTGACGATGTGTATATGGCCCGCTCGATGGCTGAGCGCGTGTTGACGCATGTCGGCCGCTACACGGTTCGTTCAGTCGCCAGCGGCGCAGAGGCGATCGATGCCGCGCTAGCAGATACGCCGGATCTGATCATTCTCGATATCAGCATGGCCGGCATGGATGGCATCACAACATTGCACGAGCTACGCGAGCGCGGCGTGGTCTGCCCGGCGATCGCCTTCACGGCGCGCACCGAGAAGGCGCCCGGCGAGTTTAAGAATCATGGCTTCAATGCCTATGTCTCGAAGACTGGCGATTTGAGCAGCCTGCTCGAAACTGTTCGCACCGTGCTGAACAGCCGCACGCGTGCCCCGAGCAGTTATGCGCCGGTGGCATAGACGTGGCTCAGGTTAGGATTCGAGGGCGGCGCACGGCGGGAAAACCCACCGTGCGCCGCCCTCGAACTTTTTTCTGGCGCAAAACACATACTTGACATCTCCATAAATCATTCTATAATACGTATCACTTATACGTATCAGTTATACGTATATTCATCACACTGAAGCCGCCATTTGCCCTAGTGAGGTGGCTGGTGTAGCTATCGTTATGGCTGCTCCGCGCTCGCGCAAAAAACAACCAACCCAGGCCGATGTCGCGCGGCGCGCTGGCGTCTCGCAGGCGACCGTGTCATACGTGCTGAACAACAACACCGCGATTGCGGTGCCGGCCGACACCCGCCAGCGCATCCAGGATGCCATTCGTGATCTGGGTTACATCCCCGATCGGGCCGCGCGCAGCCTGCGCACGCGCAAGACCTATACACTCGCCGGCATCATTCCCGACATTACCAACCCGTTCTATCCAGCCTTCGAGCGCGGCATTCAGGATCTGGCCGACCAGCACGGCTACGACCTGATTATGTACAACACCGATGGCAGCGCCGAGAAGGAGCGCAAGAGCCTGCGCTCGGTGCAGCAGGGCCACGTCGACGGGCTGATCGCGGTGCTGTTCCGCCTGAACGCCCAGGATCTGCTGCCGCTGCTGGATATGAATATCGCGGTGGTGCGCCTGGAGGCCACGCCCAAGCACGTCGGCGCGGCCCCGCTCGACAACTTGTACGTGGACAATATCGCCGCAGCACAGCGGGCGGTCGAGTATCTGATCGGCAAGCGCCACCGCCGAATCGGTATGATCACCGGCCAGCGCGGCCCAGGCGAGAACCGCGTGCTAGGCTATCGGCGCGCGCTGGCCGAGCAGCAGCTGCCGATCCATAACGAGCTGATCCGCAGCAGCGACTTTACCGTGGCCGGCGGCAGCCAGAGCATGCGCGAGCTGCTGGCACTGCCGGAGCGACCGACCGCAGTGTTCGCAGCCAACGACCTGATGGCGATGGGGGCGATGAACGCAATTCGCGCTGCCGGGCTACGCATTCCCCATGACATCGCGGTGATCGGCTTTGACAATATCCCGGCTGCCGAACTGGTGAGCCCAGCGCTGACCACAGTGACCCAATTTCAGGAGCAGCTCGGCCGACGCGCGGCCCAAATGCTGTTGGAGCGCTTCGACGGCTCGGCGCCCGAGGGCGGCCGCTGCGAGGAGATGCCTGCCGATTTGATCATTCGCGAGTCGGCGTAGGAACAGAGCACACATATTATGACAAGTCTGATCGTCGTCCACCCCGCGTTCGAGGCGACATGGCCGTTTGTGGCCGATGACCTGCACGCGCTGTGGCAGGCGCAAGGTCCGGTCGAGCTCATGCGCCTGGCCGACGGCGACCGCCGCGCGCTTGGCCAGCTCGTGGTGGATCCGGCCGGCGTGACACGCTTGATAACACTGGGTGTGCCGGTCACGGCGGAGTGCCTGGCGCGCTTCGTCGAACTGCGCGAGGCCGCGTTCCAGAACGCATACGACCGCGCCGCCGATCACACCGAGCTGCTCGCGGCGCGCGGTGTGCGGGTCTACACACAGCCAAGTGAGGGCTTTTGGGGGCAAAGTGTGGCCGAGTTCGCGCTGGCGCTGACGCTGTGTGGGTTGCGGCGCATTCCACAGCTGTATCACGCAATGCTGAGCAGCCAGACGCCGTGGGATTACTCGCCGCCGAATCAGCAGGGCCGGCCGGGGGCGCGTGGCGCGCAGTATGGCGACGACCCGCACTTCGCGAATGGCACGGTCGCCGGTAAACGCGTGCGAATCGTGGGCGCGGGTAACATCGCGAGCCGCTACGCCAGCTTCGCGCATATGCTCGGCGCCGATGTCGCAGCATGGGATCCGTTCGCGAGCGAGCCGTGCTTCCACCGCGCCGGCGCACGCAAGGAATGGCAACTCGACCGGCTGGTATGCGATGCCGAGATCTTCGCGCCCATGCTGCCGCTGACCGACGCCACCAGAGGCATTGTCACTGCCGCGCATATTCGTGCGCTGCCACCGGGCTGCCTGGTGGTGCTGGCGACACGCGCGGCGATCTGCGATATGCCGGCGCTGCGTACACGCGTGCTGGCCGACGAGCTGGCGCTAGCAGCTGATGTCTTCGACATTGAGCCGCTGCCGCTTGACGACCCGCTGCTTGGCCGCCACAACGTCGTGCATACGCCGCACAACGCCGGGCGAACCCGGCACGCCAACGAGCAGTGGGCCAGGGCGCTGTTCGAGCAGTTCGAGCCGGTGACGAGCGACGAGGACTGAGGACTGAGGGCTGAGTGACGAGGACTGAGGACTGAGTGACGAGTGACAAGTGACGGAGCCGAGGGAACAGGCGACAGGGAACAGGGAACAGACCTCTACACGCTGCCGTGCTCCGGTACCCTGTACCCTTTCGCTTGTCTCCTAGAAAGTGAGGTGAGCTGCGGAACAGTACAAGATCGCTGATGATGGAGCTTCCGATCGAACGACAGACTCCCAATGATCAAGCATACCAAGGAAGGAATGCTACGATGAAATCGATCAGCCGATTGACCGCCCTGCTGGTGTTGTTCGCGCTGTTCCTGAGCGCGTGTGGCGGCGCGGCCGCACCCCAGGCCGCTGCGCCAACCGCCGCGCCCGCCGCCGAAGCGGCCACTGCCGCGCCGGCCGCCGCGCCGGAGGCCACCGCTGCCCCCGCCGCCGAGGCTACCGCTGCCCCCGCCGCCGAGGCTACCGCTGCCCCCGCGCCCGCCGCCAGCGGCGACAAAACCAAGATCACCTGGTGGACTGAAAACGCCGAAGAGCCGCTTCAGCAGGCGCTAAAGCGCGACTTCGTCGATAGCTTCAATGCGGCGCATCCAACCATGGAGCTTGAGATCACCTTCAAAGACCAGCTCGACGAAGTGCTGCGCACCGCAATTCAGGGCGGCGCGGCACCCGACATCATCCAGACGCCCGGCCCGGCCTTCGTAGCCGAGTATGTCAATGCCGGCCACATCCTGGATCTCGACCAGTATGCCGCGAAGTACAACTGGAAGGACAAGATCTTCCCCTGGGCTGTCGACGTCGGCAAGCTCGACGGCAAGCTCTACAGCCTGCCGCTGACCTACGAGACGATGGTCATGTGGTACAACAAAAAGACCTTCGCCGACAATGGCTGGCAGCCGCCCAAGAACCGCGCCGAGCTCGAGAAGATCGCCGAGGAAGCCAAGGCCAAAGGGCTATACCCCTTTGTCAACGGCAATGCCGGCTGGAAGGGCGTCAACGAATGGCTCGCGACCGTGTTCTACAGCAACGTCGCCGGCGCCCCGACTGTCTACGAGGGGTTGACGCAGAAGCGGAAATGGGATGATCCGTTATTCGTACAATCGGTCGCGCTGCTGAACGACTACATGCAGCGCGGCTACTTCCGTGGCAGCAAAGAGAACTACTACGCCACCGATTTCCCCGACATCGGGGCCGACCTGGCCGGCGGCAAGGGCGCAATCGACTTCGCAGGCACCTGGGCCTTCGGTGGCCGGCCGACTGAGTTCAAGGATAACCCCGACGATTGGGACTGGGCGCAGATCCCCGCGCTGCGCGATGGCGTGACGCCCGCGTTCGACATGGGCATTGGCTCGACGATCTCAATCAACGCTAAATCAGCGAATGTCGACGCGGCGGCCGAGGTGCTTGACTGGGTGTTCAACGATTCGAAGCGCGCCGCCCAGATCATTCACGATTTCCCAGGCGAATGGGTGGTGCCGATCACGCTGTCGAAGGCCGACTTCCCGGCCGATACCGACCCGCGCTTCATCCGCGCGCTCGAAACGATCGCCAATGCCTCGCGGCAGGGCAACTACGGCTACACCACCTGGACATTCTGGCCCGCCAAGAGCGACCAGTTTATTATCGAGAAGTTGGAGGGCGTCTTCAACAAGGAGATGACGCCCGAGGAGTTCTCGAAGCAGCTCCAGGATACGTATGCGCAGGATGCCAAAGACGGCAAGGTTCCGCCGATCCCGGCGCGCTAGACGAGGGATGAGCGATGAGGACTGAGGACTGAGGGCCACTATAATAACTCAGTCCTCAGCACTCAGTCCTCAGCACTTACGGAGATCGTATGGCCGCAATCAAAGAATCCTGGCGCGGAGTCGAGCCGGACAAGCGTGCCGCCGCGTCCCGCCGCAGGTGGCGCGCGCTGAAGCCATGGCTATTCCTGTTCCCGCTGCTGTTCTTCAATATCGTGGTTATTCTCGGCCCATCGCTTGGCACGATCTACTTCGCGTTCACCGATTGGTCGGGCGTCGGCGCGGCCAAATGGACCGGCCTGGCAAACTTCCAGCGCATGCTGAACGACAAGGTGTTCTGGCGTGCATTCACGAACAACCTGGTCTGGACGGCGATCTTCCTGACTGTGCCGATCGCGATGGGGCTGATGGGCGCCGCGCTGATGGCCCCGATCCGGCGCGGGCAGGTGTTCTTCCGCACGGTCTACTTCATCCCGTATGTGATCGCGGCCACGGTCAACGCGCAGATCTGGCGCAATATTCTTAACCCCTCGGTTGGGCTGGGCGTCCAGCTGGCTAAGCTTGGCATGCCCTGGGCCGATTTCAAGTTCTTCGGCGATGCGCGCGTAGTGCTGTACGCGATCGCGTTCGTGGACAACTGGCACTGGTGGGGCTTCCTGGTGGTGATCTACCTGGCCGCAATGCAGGGGGTCGATTTCCAGCTCTACGAGGCCGCACGGCTGGAGGGCGCCTCGCGCTGGCAGGAGTTCTGGTATGTCACGCTGCCGGGCATTCGGCCGACGCTGGTTTTTACTCTGCTGATCACTGTGCTTGGCTCGTTCCTGGTGTTCGACTATGTGTATATTCTGACCCAGGGCGGCCCGGCGAACGCATCCGAGGTGCTCAGCACGATGTCGTTCAAGGCCGCGTTTGCGCGCTTCGAAGCCGGCTACTCGGCGGCGATCGCCCTCACCACCAGCGTGATCTGCATGCTGGCCGGGCTGGTGTTTGTGTTTTTGCGTCGGAGAGGATGGGAAATATGAAGCGCATCGCTGGGCGTCCCACACGCCGTAATCGGTCGCTCCTGTCGAACTACATCGTGCTTGGGCTGCTGGCGACCTTCAGCCTGCTGCCGCTGGTCACGCTGGTGTTCAACTCGGTCAAAACCACCCGCGAGATTGGATCGAACCCGTTCGGCCCGCCGATCAACATTCAGCTCGCGAATTTTCCACAGGCCTGGGTGCAGGGCCACTACGCGACCACCATGCGCAATAGCGCGATTGTGGTGGCCGGCACGGTGATCGGCGTGTGCATCATCGCCGGGCTGGCCGCCTACGCGCTGGCGCGGCTCCAGGTGCCGGGCGGCGATGCGTTCGCGCTGTATCTGCTGGTTAGCAGCAGCCTGCCGATTACGCTCTTTCTCGTGCCGCTGTTCTTTCTGTGGAACAAGCTTGGGCTGATCGATAACTTACTCGGCCTGATCATCATTCTGTGGGCCACCTCCTCGCCGTTTGCGACCTTTCTGCTGCGCTCGTATATGGTGTCGGTGCCGACCGACTTTGAGGATGCGGCGCGCGTGGATGGCGCGAATGAGTGGCAGGTGCTGCGCCACGTGATGCTGCCGATCGTCTGGCCGGGCTTCCTGACGGTTTCACTGGTGACCGGCCTGACCGCCTGGAATCAGTATATCCTGCCGCTGACCTTCCTCCATCGTGAGGATCTGCAGACCGTGATCACCAGCTACCAGTCCTTCGCCGGTCGCTTCACGCGCGACTGGGGGCTGACCAGCGCGGCGGCGATCATCACGATCCTGCCGGTGATGATCTTCTTCTTGCTGCTCCAGCGCCGCTTCATCGAAGGGCTGACACAGGGCGGGCTGAAGGCGTGACGAGCGCCGACGACTGAGGACCAAGGACTGAGGACCAAGGACTGAGAATCAACGAAGCACAGTGTCATGTTGAACGAAGTGAAACATCTCCCCGCCGATCATTGAGTTGGCGCAGTTCCTCGGTGAGATGCTTCCCTGCGGTCAGCATGACCTGGATCTCTCAAGAAGCTCTGCCAGGTTCTTTGAATGCTTATAGAGAGGCTGATATGCCACTTCCTCCCGATTATGTCGAGCGCGTCTACGCCGGGGTACTGGGCAAGCTGATCGGTGTCTACCTCGGCCGGCCGTTCGAGGGCTGGACGTACGACAAGATCATGGCCGAGCTGGGCGAAGTCAACTACTACGTCCACGAGCAGCGCAATGTCCCGCTGATCGTCACCGACGACGATATATCGGGCACCTTCACCTTTCTGCGCGCGCTGCCGGATTACGACAATTCGCGCGCGTTGACGCCGGCGCAGATCGGACAGACTTGGCTGAACTACATCATCGAGCGGCGGACGATTCTATGGTGGGGCGGCATGGGCAATTCGACCGAGCACACCGCCTACCTGCGCCTGAAAGCGGGCATCGAGGCGCCCCGCAGCGGCTCGATCGCGCTGAACGGCAAGGTGGTGGCCGAGCAGATCGGCTCGCAGATCTTCATCGACGGCTGGGCCATGGTCGCGCCGGGCGACCCGGCGCTGGCGGCCGAGCTGGCCCGTAAGGCCGCCAGCGTCAGCCACGATGGCGAGGCTATCTATGGCGCGCAGATGCTGGCGGCGATGGAGTCGCTGGCCTTCGTCGAGCCCGATCTCGAAAAGCTGCTCGAATGCGGCCTGTCGTTCATCCCGCCCGATTCGGTGATCGCCAAGCTGGTTCACGATATCCACGAATGGCGCGCAAAAGACGAGGACTGGCGTGCGACTCGCGAGCGGATCGCGGGAACGTATGGCTACGACGAGTACGGCGGCAACTGCCACATGGTGCCGAATCATGCGCTGATCATTCTGGCGCTGCTGTACGGCCAGAACGACTTTCAGAAGGCGCTGATGATCGCCAATACGTCGGGCTGGGACACCGACTGCAATTCCGGCAATGTCGGCTGCCTGCTGGGGATCAAGAATGGCCTGGCCGGATTAGAGACCGGGCCGGATTGGCGCGGCCCGATCGGAGATCGGCTGTACCTGCCCACCGCGGACGGCGGGCGCGCGATCACCGACGCGGTGGCCGAAACCTACAACGTGGTGAATATCGGCCGGGCGCTGGCCGGGCTGGCGGCGCTGGCGCCGAAAGGCGGGGCGCGCTTCCACTTCGATCTGCCCGGCGCCGTCCAGGGCTTCCAGCCCGAGCAGAGTGTCGAGACGCGCGGCACGCTCACACTCGAAAATGTACCTGGCCACAGTTCGCGCGGCGCGCGAAGCCTGGCGATGCGCTACCGCGGCCTCGCGCCCGGCCGGATCGCCCGCGCCGCCACGCCGACCTTTGTGCCGCCCGAGGCCACCAACATTGGCCACTACACGCTGCTGGCCTCGCCGACGCTCTACCCTGGCCAGATTGTGCGGGCGCGAATAGAGGCCGACGCCGCCAATGCCGCGCCGATCGCCTGCCGGCTGTACTTGCGCAGCTATGGCGCCGACGACAAGCTCGATCGCAGCTACGGGCCGGAAACCACGCTCAGCCCCGGCGGCGCACACGAGTTCAGCTGGCGCATCCCCGACATGGGCGGAGCGCCGATCGCCGAGATCGGGGTCGAGCTGCATGCCCCGCAGCGCGCCGACGGCAGCATCTACCTGGACGAGCTAACCTGGGATGGCGCGCCGGATGTGCGGCTGTGCCGGCCCACGAGCGGCGGAACGATGTGGCGGCGCGCCTGGGTGGATGGCGTCGACCAGTACGGCCACTGGTGGCCCGAGGCCTACCGTCTGGTGCAGAACCGTGGCACCGGCCTGCTGATCCAGGGCGCGCGCGAATGGGCCGACTATCGCGTCAGCGCCGCGATCACGCCGCACCTGGCCGCCGCCTGTGGGATCGGCGCGCGGGTGCAGGGCATGCGCCGCTACTACGGCCTGCTGCTGCGCCATGGCGGCACGATCCAGCTTGTCAAAGCGCTGGATGGCGAGCGCGTGCTGGCCGCGGCCGCCTACCCGTGGGAGTTCGGCGAGACGCACACGCTGGCGCTTGAGGTTGTGGGCACGCGCCTGCGCGGCTGGGCCAACCAGCGGATGCTGTTCGACCTGGAAGACACCGACCGGCCGCTGACCGGCGGCGCGGTCGCGCTGATCTGCGCCGAGGGCCGCATGGCCACCGATGCCGTCGAGGTGCATCCAGTGTAGCTGCCGGGAGATTTCAGGAGCGAATTGAGCGGGTTGGGGTGATCGATCTGATTACGCTAGCCCGCTCTTTTTTGTGAAGAATAGGAGAAGCAGCTTTCTCTCTGGATGGTCATGCGGAGCGCGCCGCCCTTTTGCGGCTGCCCGCGTCGAGCACCTGCATCGCGCATGAACGAATAGGACATTCTTCCCGACCTAGTCGGGACACGGCCTCACGACAGGGGGACGCCGCGCGTGTTAGGCTAGATCTGCGCTGCTTGGGCAGCACACTACAACATAAGGAGGCTCACATGACGCAAGCGTGCGCGAGCAATTGGGCCGAGGGCCCCCAGCTATATGTCACCGAAGTCGGCCGACCGGCGCGCGTCATCACGCTCTACAACACCATGATGATAGGGCGCGACAATGAGAATGATATCGTGCTCGAGTCGAGTACTGTCTCGCGCTGTCACGCTGTGCTGCTGCGCGATACCGTCGGTGTGCGCCTGATCGACTTGGAGAGCACGAACGGCACTTACGTAAACGGCATCATGGTGACATCAAACGAACCAGTGCGCCTGGACAACGGGAACATCATCCAGATCGGCCAAGTAATGGCGCGCTATATCGCGCCAGCGACGGAAAACTGAATCGAAGGTCCCAGAATCATTTGTAGGACTTACGCAACGGGGTTGTGAGTCATCCCACATTTTACAGTCGCATCTTTCGCCATTGTGATGCAGCATGGCTTGCCTGGTTGCGGGCGCAGTACTCGAATCTGCGGTCGTGCGTGCTCATTCGCGGCCGCGAACGAGCACGCACGACCTGTTTATTTGGTGGCTCGTGTGGCCTCCGAATGCGCAGCAGCGCGTTCGGAGGCCACACGAGCCACCACATTACATTCGGGATAACGCATAAGAAGCCAATGCAGACATCTTATCAGGACATTCTTCCCGACGCACTTGGGACATTGTCTCACGACAGTGGGACGCGAAGCGTGCTACCCTAGCTGTGTGAAATACGGCAACAAGTTAACGCAAATAAGGAGTACGTAGCAATGGCAACTCAAACCATACGCGTGGCACGCGCTGGAAACTATCTCTAGATCTGGTGGTTCCTCACCGGAGTACTAGGCTTCGTCGGCGGCATGACCATCAAGACGGTTATTGAAACCCTGACCGACATCGGCGGGTTCGCCGCCACACTCGAGGCGATTTCGCCGCCCATGTTCAGAGCGCTGTTCGGCGCTATGCTGGAGGAGGCGGCAGTTTGACAGCATCACAATATCAAAAGTGCCGATCATAAAATTGTGAATAACTCGTGGTGACAAATCTATGCTGCGTACGCAGCACTCAATTAGGAGATATTAGGATGAACACACAGAAAAAAAGCATCGAGTCGGGCTGGCTAGGCCGGTGGATTGCAGCCAACGCGCTGGGCCTGGGCATGGGTATGGCGCTGTTCGCGGCGGTGGCCGAGGGCATCGAGCAGAGCGGCGTGCTGGGGTCGCCGGAACTGGGGGATGGGGTGGGGCATCTGATTGGCCTGGCCCTGGCCGGCGCGCTGTTTGGGGTGATGCAGTGGCTGGTATTGCGGCGGCATGTCGCTCGGACCGGCTGGGGCGTACTGGGAACGGCTGTCGGCCTCACGGCGGGATACATTGGGGGCTATATCATGGGCGGCCCGCCCTTCGACTTTATCCTGGCGCCTGCCCTGGCCGGCTTACTGGGCGGGGTCGGGCAGTGGTTCGCGCTGCGGCGACACGTTGTGGGAGCCGCCTGGTGGATATTGGCAACCCCACTAGGGTTTCTGATCGGGGGCATCGTTGGTACTGCTATCGCCATTATAGGCCTGGGCGATGCACTCGGCGGCAGCTACCTGGCCTGGATTGTGCTCAATGGTGTGGTCTACGTCGTGGCTGGCGCTATCGGCGGCGGTCTTAGCGGGAGCGTATTGATGTGGTTGTTGCGCCGCCCAGCTCATGTGCCGGTCTCGGAGTCACTCGCCACCGACGCTCGTTAACTTTCGATCATCGTGCCGGCTCCAGGTTCAGCCGGCACGATGATCTTTTGCCCAATGTAGGAGAACGCGCTATCATAGTGGCGTTCCCTTGGATGGCGCGAGATCGCCTAAGCTTCCACACGGTCAATAGGGATATCTCCATGCCTCTCGACTCTCCAGCGACGCACATCGCACGCCTGAACCCGCAAGACGACGCGCTTCCCCGCCTGCGTGGCCGCTGGCTGCTGCTCGCCCGTGCGATCTGGGTGTTCGTGGCAGCGATCTCGCTGTGCCTCTTCGCCATGGATGTCCCGGCTTCCTTCGCGGCGCGCCAGGTGATATGTGCCGCCAATGCATGTGCCGGAGGGCGACTCAACCTGGAGGGTGCTCAGGCGCTCCAAGCGCTTGGTTTATCTGTCAGCGCCCACGCCGCATATGTGACCATGCTCGATATTATCTTTGCGTTGGGCTACATGGCGGTAGGGGCGTTCATTTTCTGGCGCAAGTCGGATGAATGGATAGCGCTATTCGTCGCGCTCACGCTCGTGCTGTTTGGGGCGACGTGGCCACTTGTCCCTGATCTGCTGGCGCCGGCGCATCCAGCGCTGTGGTTGCTGGCCAGTGCCTGGGAGCCTCTCGGTTTTGCGGCCTTTGTGATGCTCGTCTTTCTTTTTCCCGATGGGCGTTTTGTCCCCGGCTGGGTGCGCTGGCCGGCGCTCGCCGGTGTTCCGTTGCAGGTTCTCGCCATCTTTTTTCCCGACTCACCCTTCAACACAGATACGTGGCCGGCTCTACTACGGGTGCCGCTAGAACTGTGCGTATTCGGCGTTTTGGTGTTCACCCAGATCTACCGCTATGTTCGTGTCTCCGGCCCGGTGCAACGCCAGCAGACCAAGTGGGCCGTCTTTGGTCTGGTGCTGACGATCGTCGGCGGCGCGCTGCTTGCGCTGCTGGGCGCGCTCTTCCCCGTGCTCGATCAGCCCGGCCTTGCGCATCTGCTTTTCGACCTGCTCGGCAGAACCCTTTTCGGCACTTTTGCGCTGCTGCTTATACCGCTTGCGATCGGCATCGCGCTCATGCGCTACCGGCTGTGGGATGTTGACATCCTGATCAACCGCACACTGGTCTATGGCGCACTCACCGCCGCGATCATCGGAATCTATATGCTGGTGGTGGGCGTGCTCGGCGCCGCCGTGCAGGCGCGCGGCAACCTGCTGATTTCGCTGCTCGGCGCGGGCCTTGTCGCCGTCCTATTCCAGCCACTCCGCGAACGGCTCCAGCGCGGAATCAACCGCCTGATGTATGGCGAGCGCGACGATCCCTACGCGGTGCTTTCGCGGCTGGGGCGGCGACTCGAAGCCACCCTCGCGCCAAACGCGGTGCTGCCGACAATTGTGGAGACCGTCGCCCAGGCGCTGAAGCTGCCGTACCTGGCGATTGCCCTGACGACGGACGACCGACCCTTCGACACCGCTCAGGGCAGGCGACCGACGACCGACGACCAGCGCTTCGAGGTCATCGCCGTACACGGCGATCCTCCGGTCACCTTGTCATCTTGTCACTTTGTCATCTTATCATACCAGGGCGAAACCGTCGGCCAGCTCATCCTTGCGCCACGCGCTGGCGACGCGAGCTTTAGCCTGGCCGACCGACGGCTGATCGAAGACATCGCCCTCCAGGCCGGCGTGGCCGTCCATGCGGTGCGCCTCACCGCTGATCTGCAGCGCTCACGCGAGCGGCTAGTCACCGCCCGCGAGGAGGAGCGCCGCCGCTTGCGCCGCGATCTGCACGACGGCCTGGGCCCACAGCTTGCAACCCAGACGCTCAAGCTCGAGGCGGCGCGCGATATTGTCGTGAGCGATCCGGCCCGCGCCGCCGACCTGTTATCCGGCCTGATCACCGACTCGCAAAACGCGATCGCCGACATTCGCCGGCTGGTCTACGCGCTGCGGCCGCCGGCGCTCGACGAACTGGGACTGATCTCGGTTGTGCGCGAGCAGGCCGCGCAGTACGGCAGCGATCAGCTCACTATCACGATCGACGCGCCGGAGCGGTTGCCGCCGCTGCCAGCTGCAGCCGAGGTGGCGGCCTACCGAATTGTGCAAGAAGCGCTCACAAACGTTGTGAAACATGCGCGCGCCCATACCTGCGCGGTTCAGATTAACCTGCTCGGCGAAGGGTTGCACCGCACGCTCGGGCTCGAAGTGCGCGATGACGGGGTCGGGCTGCCCGAGCAGCCGCGCGCAGGGGTCGGGCTGCACTCGATGCGCGAGCGCGCGGAAGAGCTGGGCGGGGTATTTGTTTTGGCATCCGGGCGAGGCACACGCGTGAGCGCCTATCTGCCCGCGCCCCAAACGCAGGAGGAATGATGGAACAGATCACGGTGATGCTGGCCGACGACCACGCCCATTTTCGTGAGGGATTGCGGGCGCTGGTGCTCGCCGCGCCCGATATCGCCATCGTGGGCGAAGCGGCCAGCGGTGATGAGGCGATCGCGCTGGCTGCGGCGCTCCAGCCGGATGTGATCCTGATGGACATCAACATGCCTGGCGTCAATGGCATTGAGGCCACGCGGCGCATTCTGCACAGCAGCCCACACATCAGCATCCTGATGCTGACAATGTTCGACGACGACGACTCGGTCTTCGCGGCGCTGCGGGCCGGTGCGCGCGGCTACCTGCTCAAGGGCGCGCTCAAAGCCGAGATCATGCGCGCCATCCGCGGCGTCGGCAGCGGCGAAGCGATCTTCGGGCCGGCGATCGCCCGGCGGCTGATGCAGTTCTTCGCCAGCCTGAAGCCAGCCCTGCCGCCGCTAGCGTTCCCCGAGCTGACCGAACGCGAGCGCGAGATTCTGGCGCTGATCGCACAGCACCGCACCAACCCCGAGATAGCCGAGCGCCTGTCGCTGAGCCAAAAGACGGTGCGCAACCACGTATCGAATATCTTCAGCAAACTCCAGGTGGTCGACCGCGCCCAGGCGATCATCCGCGCACGTGAGGCGGGTATGGGGCATGACTCCAGGTCAAGATGAAAACCGGCTCACCTCAAACATGCTCAGATCCGCCTCGATCGGCTGCCCCAGCATAAGCTCCGCCACGAGCTTGCCGCTGTATGGCCCCAGATGCAAGCCACCCGCGCCATGACCTGTCGCCAGGTAGACATTACGCAGCCCTGGTACTGAGCCGAGCACGGGTAACCCATCAACCGTGCTGTAGGGCCGCAGCCCCACCCGGATCTCGCGCACCTCGGCGCCGCGCAGGCCCGGCGCCACACGCAGCGCTTCGCCCAGCACTTCATGGACGCCGGCTGCCGTCGTCCGCGCATCAAACCCTGTCCCCAGCTCGCGCGTGGCCCCAACTACCACACGGCTATCCGGCCAGGCCACAATATAGTGCCCATGGAAGGCGGTGATCAGCGGCCAATCTCGCGTGTCGGTACCTGGCAGACCGAGGTGGATGATCTGACCGCGTGACGGCTCCACAGGAATCTGAACGCCGAGCTGTTCGGCAAAGCGCGGCGACCACGCGCCACCGGCGATGGCGACTGACGCCGCAGCATACGTATCGCCCTCGGCGATCACCCCAACGACCGCGCCAGCTTCGACCACCAGCCGATCGACACTCGCCGGCCGCACCACCAGGCTGCGGGCAAGCGCGGCGCGGCGCAGCGCCTCGGTCAGCAGCCGGCCGTCGACGCGCGCGGCATTGCGGTAGTACAGCGCGCGCCGAATGGGCGCAAGCGGCGGAAATAGGGCGCGCGCATCCTCGGCGCCGATCTCGTGTAGATCTTCCTGCGCGGGCGAGCCACGCCGGCGTTGCTGGGCCAGCATCCAATCGCGCGCCTGATCGAATGGCGCGACCTCATCCTCGTCGATCGCTACTTCGATCTGACCACAGATAGCGTAGCCGGTCTCACCGGCTTGCTCGGCGTGCAGCTGTGCCACCAGGGCTGGGTAATAATCCACCGCAGCCACGGCAAAATCCATCCATGCGTCGGAGGCACGGCCGTTGGTCTCGGCCGTCAGAATGCCCGCGCCCGCAGCGGTCGCGCGCCCGGGGTCGGCGCGGTCGAGCAGAAGCGTGCGCGCGCCGGCGCTCACCAGATGATAGGCGATCGATGCGCCTACCACGCCACCGCCGATCACGATCGCGTCATACGTCATACCAGTCTCTATTTTACGATTGCGGATTGCAGATAAGATGCGTATGCAGGAGTAGGGCCGGGCGACAGCCACGCGAGCCCTGTCGTGGGGAATCCCCAGGGAAGACCATGATTAACGCCGGACGCGCTTTCCAACGAGGTATTATAATTCCCGAAATCCAGAACCCCTGTAAATCGTTAACGCCCATTTTCCTTGAAGCGGCAGCTGGGCGTATATGTGATTAGTATGCTTTTTTTGGTGGTTGACCTTTCCCTCAACCTGTGGTATAACACCTTACACAACAAGGCCGGTGAATCGCCTGACAAGCCCGACCGGCCAAGCTCCAATGGTCACGTGACACCCCAGTCTATGGGGCGCTCGCGCGCGTTTGTGTGCCCATCATAGTACGCGCTGGGCAGGCACTTGTCAAGTGACGAGTGACGAGTGACAAGCTGAGGGTACCGCAACTCGTCACTCGTCGCTTCCTGTGACCGTCGCTGACACAGGAGCATGCGATACTGACAGTTTGTAACGCAGGAGGCAAACCTATGCGAGTCGGAGTCATCCTCAGTCCCGTCGGCGATTGGCAGGCGATTCTGGAATCGGCCAAGATCGCCGATGCGGGCGGGCTGGACGCAGTCGGGTTCTGGGATCACTATCATTCCGAGAAGCCTGAGTGGGCCTATGTCTGCGGCTGGTCGGCCTATGGCATGTTAGCGGCTGCCACTCAGCGGATCAAGCTGACGCCGATGGTGATCTGCCGGCTCAACTACACACTGGGCGTGCTGGCGAAGGAGAGCGCGATCCTCGCGATTGCCAGCGGCGGGCGCTTCGAGCTAGGCATCGGCGCCGGCGATTACCCGATCGAGTACAGCGCCTGGCACCAGCCCTTCCCCGACGCCACCACGCGAGTTGAGGCCTTGGAGGAGACGATCGCCGTGCTGCGGAAGATCTGGCAGGGCGGCGCGGTGACCTACAGCGGCAAGCATGTGCAGCTGACCGATGCCGCCTGCACGCCGGTGCCACCGTCTCCTCCGCGGGTGGTCGCCGGCGTGGGCGGCTCACGGCGCATGATTCGCAGCGCGGTGGCGTATGCCGATGAGCTGAACCTGTACGGCGACGAGGAGTTGGTGAAGTTCGCACGCGCAGAGGTCGCGCAGTCCGGCCGACCGATCGATCTATCGATCGCGATCACCTGGGAGCAGTGGCCCGGCGATGTACGCGGCGCCCTGGCGAAGTGGGAGAACCTTGGGATCAGCCGGACCTTCGTAACAATGGGATTCTACCCCGACATGGTCCAGCGTGTGGCAGCGCTTGCGGAGGCGATCAGCTGACAACGCATATGGCCCTCTGGACTTTGTTCGGCGAACGGCGTACGCTATTCCTCAAAAAGGAGACAGCCAATGCACGAGTCGCAGGAGGCGATCAAAGCACGCTACCAGACCGCACTGGATATGTTCATCGGCAAGGTCAAGCAGGATAGCTACATCATCGCGGCGATCCTGGCCGGCAGCCTGTCGCACGACCAGGTCTGGGAGAAGTCGGACATCGACATGCTGCTGGTTGGGCGGAACGAGAAGATCCCGGAACGCGAGTACTCC
>WNGB01002020.1_pt1 | contig 33048 bp, 33 predicted proteins | sample 5400681 | NCBI WGS metagenome assembly WNGB01 (sample SAMN13153367, study PRJNA577476) | soil metagenome | isolation source: 115 cm soil or saprolite under grassland replicate 2 | place: USA:California | collected 2016-06-15
CGAGACGAGGAGCGGCCGCGACGCGTCGCCGAACTTGAGCCCCACCGCCGCCTCGAGGCGCGCGAGGGCTGCCTGAACCTGCTCCCAGAGGCCGGCCGGGTACTTCCGGTCGTTCGCGCTATAGGAGGCCCAGGCTTCAGTCGTGATCGTGAAGCCGGGCGGCACGGGCACGCCCAGGTTGGTCATCTCGGCCAGCTCGCAACCCTTGCCTCCCAGCAGATGGCGCAGGGCGCTCGACCCCTCCGCCCTTCCGTTCGCGAAGGCGTAGACGTACTGCGGGCGGCGGCCGGGGGAGCCCGGAGATTTCCTCCGTGCTCGAGTGCTTGGTGTCGCGCGTGCCATTCGACGACCCCCTCGGCAACGACTCCCGTGGTCGAGCCAGGCGATGTGCGGAGATAGAAAGGCAGGCCCCGGAGAGGCCTGCGCTATCCGCCAATCGTATGCGCGGGGCGCTTTGATGTCAACGAATTTTCTTCAGCTACGGGCACTTACAAGGCTTTAGTGATGACTGCTCTTCGGGAACCCGCCTTCGCGGATCCCCGTTTGGGCAGACGCTTGGCGGAACTACCCGTGACGAGCTTCTCGACGGCAGTCAGGTGGTCCAGCATGGCCTTGTGCGCCCCTGCCTCGTCGCGCCGGCGGATGGCGCGCAGGATCCTTCTGTGGTCCTGATGGGAGCGCTTCGGTCTGCCGCTGGTGTGCAGACTCTCCTCCCGGCTCTGGGCGAGGAGGTCCACGAGCGCGTTGACGATCCGGACGATAGCCCGATTGTGTGCGGCGGCGGCTATGGCGGCGTGGAGCGACGAGTCCTGGGCCATGCCGGTACGCCCGCGCGCGACCTCGCGCGCCTGCTCGGCGAGGATGCGCTCCATCTCGGCAAGCTCGTCGCGGGTCGCTCGCCGCGCCGCCATGGCCGCGATAGCAGGCTCGAGGAGGCGGCGCGCCTCGAAGAGCTCTCGCACCGCCTCCCGGTAGGGCAGGATGACGAGCGCCAAGGGCTCGATGAGGGCCTCGACCGAGACGTCGCGGACGAAGGTGCCCTCCCCCGCCCGGATCTCGATCAACCCACGGCTCTGGAGCGACCGCAGCGCCTCGCGCACCGAGGTGCGGCTGACGCGGAAGCGCTCGGCCAGATCCCTTTCCGGCGGCAGCCTGTCGCCGGACTTGAGATGGCCGTCGGCGATCAAGGCCTTGACCTGGCGGACGATGTCCTCGTAGATCCGGAAGGACTTGACGGGCTCGAGCTCCATCACGCGCGCTCTGCTTGGCGGCCGCGGCGGGCGGCCGACCTGCCGAGCCACCACCCGAGGCTCAGCACGAGCACCCCCAGGACGATCGACAGCCACTGGTCGGCAGCCTCGGCCGCGCGGCCCAGCCAGCGCTCGACGATGGGGTCGTTGGCCATCATCTCCCCGGCCACATATCCCAACACGCCGCCTCCGAGCCAGACAATCCACTCGTGGCGGGCCATGAGGTTGGCCAGGAGTCCGCTGCCCCAGACGACGAGCGGCAGCGAGAGCGCGATCCCAAAAACGACCAGGACTATGTCACCCTTGGCAGCGGCCGCGACGCCAAGCACGTTGTCGAGGCTCATGGTCACGTCCGCCACGATGATGATCCAGATCGCCTCCCTGAGCGAGGCGCCGTGCCGCGTGCCCTCGTGCGGGGCCTGGCCGGGCCGCACGAGTCTGACGGCGATCCAGATGAGGGCCAGGCCGCCCGCGAGCTGGAGCAGCGGGATACGGAGAAGCAGGCTCACGGCCGCGATGAAGGCGACGCGGAGGCCCACGGCCCCCACGGTGCCCCAGATCCGCCCGAGGATCTGCTGCCGCGGCGGAAGCACGCGCACGGCCAGCGCAATCACGAGAGCGTTGTCGCCGGCAAGCGAGATGTCGATCAGGATAATGCCGAGGAGGCGCGCCCAGAACTCGGGATCCACGAGCGCCGTCATGCTCCGTCCCCCAGGGGCTGGTGGCGCGCGAGCCACCAGCCCACGGTGGTGAGGATGGCGGCCAGGGCCAGCGGGAGCGGATCTGCGAGCGCGTGGGCCACCGCCCCCAGATGGTGTCCGACCATAGGGTCCTCGAGCATCATGTCGCCGGCCACATAGCCGAGGATGCCGTCGCCGGCCCAGATGATGGCGGGATAGCGCCTCATGAGTGTCGCCAGGACGGCGCTGCCGACGTCGATGGGCACGGACATGCCGCTGCCGATCGCGACCAGCACCGTGCTCCGCGCGCGGCGGCTGCGATCGCGAGCACGTTATCCAGGCTCATCGTCACGTCCACCACGAGGATGGGCATACGGCATGCCAGAGTGACCGGCCGTGGCGCCCGTCTCCCCTTCGCCCCCTTCGGGCTGGCCGAGCTTGTAGGCCATCCGGAGCAGCACGCCGCCGCGCCCGCCATCTTGAGAAAGGGTATGACGCGGGTCGACCGAGGTCCGCGGAGGCGGGCGCAATGCTGTGGCGAGCCTAGGAATGCAGCGGCTCCGCCGCTGGACGCTTCGAACTCGCCAGCCACTTCCCCACCTCCACCAAGACGAAGCCGCCTGCGCCAATGGCCAGAGCCACACCCCAGTCGCCAAGGCTGATGGGCACGGTATGAAAGGCTTTCGCCCACGCCGGAATGTAGATGACGGCGAGGAGCAAAAGGGACGAGAGGGCGGTGGCCAGGATGAGCCATGGATTCGTCAAGAAACCAAGGTGGAGGATCGTGAACCGCATTGATCGGCAACTGAACGCCCTGAACAGCTCGAACAATATCATGCTCACCAGCACCATGGTCTGAGCTTTGACCAGCCCCTCGTCCTGCCAATACACATAAAAGACCGGCATCAGACCGACGAACATGATGAGTCCCATGCCGAGCATCGCCACGTACATCGCCGTGCTGAAGACGGACTCTCTGGGATCTCGAGGCGGTCGACGCATCAGGTCCGGCTCTGGCGGCTCGACCCCGAGCGCCAGCGCGGGCGGCCCGTCCGTGGTCAGGTTTACCCAGAGAATGTGCAAGGCCAGCAGGGGCAGCGGGAGGCCCACCAGTCCCGCGAAGCCGAGCACGAAAATCTCCCCAAGGTTGGCGGAGAGGAGGTACACGAGGTACTTCTTGATGTTGTCGTAGATGATCCTCCCCTCCTCCACCGCCGCCACGATGGTGGCAAAGTTGTCATCCATGAGCACCATGTCGGAGGCCTCTTTGGTTACGTCCGTGCCTGTGATTCCCATGGCCACCCCGATGTCTGCCCGCTTCAGGGCCGGGGCGTCGTTCACGCCGTCTCCGGTCATCGCCACGACGTGGCCCCGGCTCTTCCACGCTCCGATGATCTTCATCTTATGCTCCGGCGAGACACGCGCGTAGACGCTGACCTCCTCGACGATCTGAGTCAGTTCCTGGTCCGTCATCCGGTCCAGATCCCGCCCCTCCAGAACCCGTCGCTGATCCTTGTCGCCGGGGCGCAGGAGACCCAGTTCGCGCGCGACGGCCGCCGCGGTGAGCTTGTGATCGCCTGTGATCATGACCGAACGGATCCCCGCCTCGCGGCACGAGCGGATCGCCAGCTTCGCTTCCTGCCTGGGCGGGTCGATCATCCCGACCAGGCCCAGGAGTGTCAGATCTGACTCAAGCGCATCGGCCGTGCTCGGTGGGAGCGGACCCTCGATGGTCCGATACGCGACCCCCAGGATCCGCAGGGCCGCCCGCGCCATGGCGTCATTCCGTTCCTGGATTTGCCCGCGGATCTCGGGCGTCAGAGTCTCCCGGCCATCGGCCCCCTCCCAGTGGGTGCAGCGGTCGAGGAGGAGCTCCGGCGCCCCTTTGACGTATACGAGGAACGATCCGTCGTCGCCCCGGTGGACGGTACTCATTCGCTTTCGCTCGGACTCGAAGGGGACCTCTGCCACTCGAGGCCAGAACCGTCGCAGGTCTCCGCCGTCCAGCGTCGCTTTCGCGGCGATGACCACCAAGGCTCCCTCGGTCGCATCCCCTTTCACATGCCAGCTGCTATTAGTTTGCTGGAGCAGGGCATCATTGCAGAGCGCCCCGGCCGTGAGCAAACGCTCGAGAACGGCATCGGCGCGCGGATCCAGGGGCTGCGAATCGGAGAGGAAGCTCCCAGACGGTTCGAATCCGACGCCCGTCACCTCGAGGATCCGCCCTCTCACGAAGAGCTGGCGCACCGTCATCTCGTTCTTCGTGAGGGTACCAGTCTTGTCCGAGCATATGACCGTGGTGCACCCGAGCGTTTCGATCGCGGGCAGCCGGCGCACGATGGCCTTCCGGCGGGCTGCGCGCTCGACGCCAATGGCCAGGGATCCGGTGACCACCGCCGCCAGGGCTTCAGGCACCGCGGCGATGGCCAGGCTCACACCCCAGATGAACATCGCGAGAACCGGATGCCCCCGGAGAACACCCAGGCCCATGATCACGGCGGAGATGATCAGGCACGCGATCCCCAGGCGCTTTCCGATGAAGTCCATCTTCTGGGCGAGAGGAGACGGCTCCTCCACCACATCCTGCAGCATTCCGGCGATGCGCCCGAACTGCGTCTCCATCGCGGTGGAGGTGACGATCGCACGGGCGCGGCCGTAGGTCTGCACGGTTCCGGCGAACACCATGTTCCGCTGATCGCCAACCGCCGCATCGGACGGCAAGACCGCGCCCGCATCCTTCTCCACGGCGGTCGATTCCCCCGTCAGCGAGGCCTCGTCCACCCGGACGTTCGCGGCCAAGAGGAGGCGGGCGTCGGCAGGAATTCGGTCGCCCGCGGAGAGAAGGAAGATGTCGCCCGGGACGACGTCGGCAGAAGGGATCAGCAACTCTTCGCCGCTCCGAAGCACCGACGCCGTGGGTGAGGTCATCGCCCGGAGGGCTTGCAAGGCTCGCTCCGCGCGATGCTCCTGGTAGAATCCGAGCAGCGCGCTGGCGATGACGATGGCAAAAATCACGATCGCGTCGAGGGTTTCTCCAAGAAGGAGCGAGATCACGGTCGCCGCGAGCAGGAGCAGGATGAGGAAATTCTTGAACTGGCCCAACAAGATCTCCCACGGACTCACGCCCTTTTCTTCCCGCAGGACGTTCGGGCCGAACCGCGCCAGCCGCCGCGCTGCTTCGTCCTGGCTCAGTCCCTCCGGATTGGACTCCAGTCGTTGCACCACGTCTGTGGTCGAGAGCGTGTGCCAAAGGACTCGATCCATGCGTATTCTCTCTCTTCCGCTTAGTCCCGCGTTCGATGCGCCGCTCCCGGCGACGAGCAGCCCGGGGGTTCTCGTAACGCCCAGACTCGCTCACTTCGCACACCCGATGCAAGACACGGGTCGATCGGGAGCGGATCCAATGACTCCTCCTCGCACGCATGGGTCCCTCGGGCGACCTCGGGGTCCAAGGTGAATCGCTACGCTTCTCGGCGGGCCGCCGCCTGCGAGAGCGAACCGCGGAGCTTCCGCCAGAAGGGAGTGATCAGGGGGAGGGCGAAAAAGAAGAGGGCCACGGCGGTGATGGCACCTGAGATCGGCCGCACGAAGAAGATCAGGAGCGAGCCCTGCGACATGATCAGGCTCTGCCGGAGCGCGTTCTCCGCCAGGTCGCCCAGCACCAGGGCCAGCACGAGCGGCGCCAGCGGATAGTCGAGCTTCTTGAATACATAGCCGATGACGCCGAAGATGAGCATATACCAGATGTCGAGCATGCGGCCATTGACCGAGTAGGCTCCGACAGCGCAGATGGAGATGATCAGCGGCGTGAGGATGGCGAAGGGCACGCGCAGGATGGCGGCGAAGGCCGGCACGAAGGCCAGCACCATGATGACGCCGATGACGTTGCCCGTGTACATGCTGGCGATGAGGCCCCACACGAACTCGGGCTTCTCCTTGAAGAGCATGGGCCCCGGCTGCAGTCCCCAGATGATGAGGCCGCCCAGCATGACCGCTGCCGTCGGCGATCCCGGTATGCCGAGGGTGATCATGGGGAGCAGCGAGGCGCCGCCCGCGGCATGTGCGGCCGTCTCCGGCGCCACCACGCCCTCGATCTCCCCTTTGCCGAAGCGCTCGGAATTCTTCGAAAAGCGCCTGGCGAAAGCGTAGCTCATGAAGGAGGCGGGCGTGGCCCCGCCCGGCTTGAAGCCCATCCAGAAGCCGATGAAGCAGCTCCGCGCGAAGGTGCGCCAGTAGCGCGGCAGCTCCTTCCACGTCTCCCACACCACGCGGGGATTGATGCGGGCGGAGGCACCCCTGAAGGCCAGTCCCTCTTCCATGCTCAGGAGAATCTCTCCGATGCCGAAGAGGCCGATGACGGCCACGATGAAGTCGAAGCCCTTCATGAGGTCGACGATCCCGAAGGTCATGCGGAGCTGCCCGGTCACGATGTCAAGCCCGACGGCGGCCATGATGAAGCCCAAGAGGATAGAGACGAGCGATTTGAGCGGACTGCCGCCGCCCAGCCCGATGAACGACGAGAAGGTCAAGAGCTGGATGGCGAAGAACTCGGGCGGCCCGAACCTGAGCGCGACCTCGGCGAGGAGGGGCGCGAAAAGCGTGATCAGCATCACCGCGAAGAGCGCGCCCACGAACGAGGAGCTGAAGGCCGCGGTGAGCGCTTGTCCTCCCTGCCCCTGTCGGGCGAGGGGATAGCCGTCGAAGGTCGTGGCCACCGACCACGGCTCGCCGGGTATGTTGAAGAGAATGGACGTGATGGCCCCTCCGAAGAGCGCACCCCAGTACAGGCTGGTGAGCAGGATGATGGCCGAGGTCGGCGACATGGAGAAGGTCAGGGGGAGGAGAATGGCCACGCCGTTCGCTCCGCCGAGGCCCGGCAGCACCCCGATGATGGTTCCCAGGGTGACGCCGATCACGGCCAGGCCGAGGTTGTAGGGCTGGAGCGCGACCTGGAAGCCCAAGAGGAGATTCTCGAATCCCATCGCTCAGTATCCCAGCCACGCTTCCACCGGGCCCTTGGGCATGGGCACGAGGAACCAGATCTCGAAGATGAGAAAGACGCTGACCGCGAACATCACGCTGACGCTCACCGCGGCCAGCCACGGATAGTGCCCGAAGCGCCGCATGTAGAAGCCCATGTAGAGCGCCGAGGCGAGATAGAGGCCCAGCCAGTGCATCAGGAGCACGCAGGCCACGGCGGGCCACAGCACATCCAGCACCGGGCCTAGCCGCTCGCGGGTGACGAAGGGCTTGCCGGACTTGTCGTTGAGGGCCCGCCCGACGATACCGAGGCAGGCGCCGATCAGGAGGACGGCCAGCCAGAAGGGGAAGAATCCGCTCTTGGGACCGTCGGTGCTCCAGCCGATGCCGATGCGGAGCGAGTCCCAGATCACGAGCGCCCCCCCCGCGATCAACACCAAGGCCGTGGTGAGATCGGCCGCGCGCATGCCCGATCTACTTCTTGAGCAAGCCGCCCTTTTCCATCAACTCGTGGTGCGCCTTGTCTTCCTTCTCCATCCACGCCGTCAGCTCCGGGCCGGTGAGCCAGGCCGGCTTGAGCGCGCCGTCTTTGAGGTAGGCCTGGAATTCCGGCGTGTCCATGACCCGCTTGAGAAACTCCTGGTACCACGCCACCGCATCCTTGGGCAGGCCGGGCGGGCCAAAGATGCCGCGGAGCATGAGGTAGGTGATGTCGGCATTGAGGGCCTGTTTGACGGTGGGGACGTCCTTCCACTCGGGTACGGCAATGCGGGCGGAGTCGAAGACGGCGAGGGGTCGGACGCGGCCGGCCTTCCAGTGGCTCACGCACTCGATGGGATTGTTGACGGTGGAGTCCACGTGCTTGCCCACGAGGTTGACGCACACCTCCCCGCCGCCCTTGAACGGCACGTAGGTGAACTTCACCCCGAGCGCCTGCTCCATCTGGATGGTGATGATCTGGTCCTCCTGGGCCGAGCCGGTGCCGCCCATCTTCATTCCCCCGCCCTTCGCCTTGACCGCGGCCAGGTACTCGGCCGCCGTCTTGTACGGGGTCTCGGCATTGACCCAGAGGACGAACTCATCGAGGGCCATGCGCGCCACGGGCGTCATATCCTTCCAGGAGAACGGGATGCCCGTGTGGAGCGGGGTAGTGAAGATATTCGAGAGCGTGATGACGATGGTGTGCGCGTCGCCCTGCTTGCCCTTGACGTGGAGAAAGCCCTCCGCCCCTGCCCCGCCGGACTTATTCACCACGATGACGGGGCGTGGGGAGAGCTTGTGCTTCTCGGCGAGGCCCGCGATCAGGCGCGCCATCTGGTCCGCGCCGCCGCCCGTGCCGGCGGGGACGACGAACTCGATCGGCTTGGTCGGCTCCCACGCCGCGTGCGCCCGGCCGGACGCGATCAGGATAAGGACAGACACCAGACCCAGGCCCAGGAAGCGTCGCCATTGACGAGTCATCTCCTACCCTCCCCGCGTGCGATCGATCTGAAGGGCGGAACATTCCGTGCTCGAAGCTGCGGCGCGTCAGGACGGCGATGGAGCGGTACAGCCTGTGGGGGCCGGGCGCGGCTCGAACCCGCGGCCCGACCCCCGAGGATGTGGCGGTCGGCTACTTCCTCTTGCCTTCCTTCCAGAACGGGATAACCCCGGGGATCTCCCATTTGTTCCACATGTCGTCCACCTTGGACTGGAAGTACTCCAGGTCTTCCTCGGTGAAATGGGCGAAGCGGCCCTGCTTGAGCAGGTACTCGCGCACCGGCTTGCGCGGCCGACCCTCGACGATGGCCTTGGTCTTGCCGTAGTGGCGGACCACGCCGTCCTCGACCTCGTAGAGCGGGAAGACCCCGGTCTCCACGGCCAACTCGCCCAGCTCATGACTGAGCATCGGATCGTAATCCCAGCCCTTCGGGCACGGATCCAGCGAATGGATGAACGTCGGGCCGCCTATGGTGAGCGCCTTGCGCACTTTGTTCATCATCTCGACCGCGTAGGAGGCGTCCACCGTGGCGACATAGCGGCACTCCGGATGCCCGGCCGCCAACATGCCCGCGGTGTTCTTCTTCCAGCGCGTGTGGATGAGCCGGCGAACGGATCCGGGCGGGCTGAACGTCGTGTTGGCCCCGTACGGCGTGGAGCCGGAGAGCTGGATGTCCGTGTTGGCGTACGACTCGTTGTCATACATCAGGATGAGGCAGTTGTAGTCCTTGTGGGTGAGGGTGGCCGAGATGCCGTTGAGCCCCATGTCGGCGCCCCCGCCGTCACCGCAGAAGGCGATGACGTTGATCGGCTCGCTCTTCATCTTGCCCTTGCGCATGAGCGCCTTGAGCCCTGCCGACGTGCCCAGCGCCGCCGAGCCCGATGAACCGAGCTGGGTATGCATCCACGGCACCACCCACGGTGTCGTGTAGTACGTCGTGTTCGCGACGTACATGCAACCCGTCGAGCCCAGGACGATGGTCCGAGGCCCTGCCGCCTTGACCATCAGCTTCATGACCAGAGCGGACTCGCACCCCTGGCACGTGCGGTGACCAGACGTGAAGTATTCTTCTAGGGTAACCTTCTTAACCCCGCGGAAAGGCTCGAGAGTTTGCGTTATGTTCGCGAAGACTTCGGCCATGTCTTCTTCTCCCTATTCTCTGACGCCCAACCACTGCGTCTTGAGGGGGGACTTCCCCGAGGAGGCGGCCTCGAAACAGAGGTCCGCCGCCTTGTAGACATCCTCCAGCGTCACCTCGCGACCGCCCAGGCCGCAAATGAAGGAGAGCAGCGGCGGCCGCTTCTCCGCATTGTACATGGACGCGCGGATCTCGTTCGCGACCACGCCCGAGCCAAACGGTGAGCCGAAGGAATAGTCGCGGTCGATGACGCCGATGGCCTTGGCGCCCTGGAGCGCGGCCACCATCTTCTCTGTGGGGAAAGGCCGGAACCAGCGCGGCCGGATCAGCCCGACCTTCTTGCCCTGCGCGCGCATGTTGCGGATGCCGACCTTGAAGGGGAGCGAAATCGTCCCCATGCCCATCAGGATGATGTCCGCATCCTCGGTCATGTACTCCTCGAACCATGGGTTCTCGGGGCCGCGACCGAAGGTCTTGCGAAAGTCGGCGTAGGCCTCTTCGATCACCGTGTAGGCGCGGTTCATCGCCTCGTTGTTCTGCCGTCGGATCTCGATGACCCAGTCCTCGTTGGCCTGCGGCGCCACCGTGATGGGATTGTCCGGATGCAGGAGGAGGTCGCCACGGTCGTAGCGCGGGAGAAACTTGTCCACCTTGGCCCGGCTCGGCACCTGGACGATGGTCTGCGAGTGGGTCAGGAACGCCCCGTCCGCGGAGATCGCGCATGGCAGGAAGACCCGCCGGTCCTCGGCGATGCGATAGGCGAGAAGCGTCGTGTCCAGCATCTCCTGGGCGGTGTCGACCCAGATCAGCATCCAACCCAGGTCGCGCACGCTGAGCGCGTCGTTGTGCTCGACCCCGAAAGCGCCGGGATCGTCGAGCGCCCGGTTGCCGACCATGCAGACCATGGGCACGCGCAGGGGTGGGGTCACCACCAGGCACTCCATCGCGTACATCCAGCCCACCCCGGAGGAGCCGCAGAAGACGCGGGCCCCCACCGTCGACGCGTGCTTCACCACCTCGAACTGGCTGTGCTCGCCTTCGGCCACGATGTACTCGGCCACCAGGTTGCCGTTGGCGATCTTCTTGGCTATCGCCTGCATGACCGTGTCGTAGGGCCGGATGGGATAGGCCGTGACGACGTCGAGGTCGGCGAGGGTCAGGGCCTCGGCGCAGGCCTCGCTGCCCGAGATGAGCATTTCCTTGTCGTCGGAGGCCGGGGGGGCCGCCGGCGGGGTCGTGGTCACTACCGCCATGTCGATCTCCTCCTAGCGCTGCTTGCCCGCGGCGTTCTCGCCGGGGATGCCCGCGGTGATCTCGGTGCCGCCCTGCTCCAACTCCCGCTTGATCTCCTCCTCGTACTGACCCCGGAAGCGGAAGCCGTGGGAGCGCACGACGTGCTCCTTGGCCGTGATCTTGTTGCCGAGCCAGGCCGTGTACTGCGTCTTGTCCTTGCGCCACATCTCCCACTGGCTCGCGTTGTCGTCGAAGGCGTCCTCGCGCACCATGGTGACGCATTCCTTGGCCGGGCACACCGCTTCGCACACGCCGCAGCCGCAGCACGACTCCATGTTGGCGTCGTAGAGACCATCGGGGGTGACGTCGAAGCATGAGTCCGGGCACTGGATCCAGCACAGGGTGCATTTGACGCACTTGTCGAAATCGATCACGGGGCGCATGGTGCGCGTCGTGTACTTCTTGAAATACGGGTTGCGCTCCGGCACGTAGCCCTTGCCGCCCTCCATGGGCTTGCCCACGGGAATGGCCGGGATGGTCACGCCCTCCCGCATCTCCCACCACTTCGGCTTCTCGAAGGCGAACGGTGTCTCCGAATTGCCTTCCGTCATCGTGACCGGCCGGGTCGTGAGTCGCTCGTGAGACTTGCGGGCCGAGGCCGCCTTGAGATCAGAGCCCCACTCGGCCTCCTTGATCGCCTGGCACACGGCGTCCAGCGAGAGGAAGCCGGGCTGGAGCTTGGACAGCGCTCCGAGCACGCGCGCCTCCGTGTGATCCTCCTTGTAGACCCAGAGACCCGAGAAGGAGGCCTTGGCGGGGATCAGGGCAAGACTATACGGCGCGTCCTTCTTGTGGATGTCCTTGAGCAGCTGCTCCGGGGTCTGCAGGGAGGTCATGAGCACCGTGCCGTTGGGAACGGTCAGGCGATTGATGGGCTGAAGCCCATACCACGCCCATGACTCCACACCCTTGGCGAGCGTGTCGTCCACACAGATCGTGACATCGACTTCCTTCGGCTCGTAGCGGGCCATGTTCTGCTCGAGCTCTTCCTGGGTGTCGGCCACGATCGCGAAGTCCTTGGCCGGGATGCCGTTGCGCTGGGGGCTGTCACCGTACCGGCCGAAGGCGATGCCCCAGCGGCCGGCCTTGCGCGCCGAGAGGACAATGCCGCGACTGATCCGTGCCGCGAGATTCTTCTGGAAGATGCCGCGGTATACCACCTCACACGTGAAATGCGCCATCGCTCCTCCTCGAGATGAGCCCGGCCGGCATCGCCGCCCGGCCGGCCTTCCTGTTGGTCCGGTGGTCCGACCAGCCTATGCCTGGGGGCCTGGGCTGTCAATCGGGAAATACGGCGGAGAACGGGCGGATTGGCTCTAGCCGCCGGCCTGCTGCACCATGGCGGCGAAGTAGCCGTGCACCGTGGAATCGTCGGTCAGCTCCGGGTGGAACGCGGCCACCAGCACCGTGCCCTCGCGGGCCATCACGCATTCCCCCCCGTGCATGACGAGCGGAGCGACGGCCGGCCCCATCCGGCGTATGCGGGGGGCTCGGATGAAGACCATCTTGATCGGGCGCGGGCCCTTCCCGAGATCGGCTTCCCCTTCGGTCTCGAAGCTCTCCTTCTGCCGGCCGTAGGCATTGCGCTCGGCCGTGATGTCGATGAGCCCGAGCGAGGCCTGCTGTGGGCTCTCGACCTCACGCGCGAGCAGAATCAGGCCGGCGCAGGTGCCCATGATGGGCTTGCCGGCGGCGTGGAACTTTTCGAGCGCGGGCACGAAATCCCATTCGTCGAGGAGCTTGAGCAGCGTCGTGCTCTCGCCGCCGGGCATGATGAGGCCGGCCACCTGGTCGAGCTGCTGCGGCAGCCTGACCTCGACCGACTCGAGACCGAGTCGGTCGAGCGCCTTGCGGTGCAGGTCGAAGTCGCCCTGGAGGGCGAGCACGCCGATGGTCATACCGTCGCTCACTCGCCGCGGACTACCAGCCGCGCGTCTGCAGCAGGTCGGACTCCTTGAGCTTGGATGTCTCGATACCGGGCATGGCGTCACCCAGGTCTTCGGAGACCTTGGCCAGGATATCGGCGTCCTTGAAGTGCGTGGTCGCCTGCACGACGGCCTTGGCCCGCGCCGCGGGATCGGCCGACTTGAAGATGCCGGAGCCGACGAAGACGGCCTCGGCGCCGAGCTGCATCATGAGCGCGGCGTCGGCGGGGGTGGCGATGCCGCCGGCCGAGAAATTGGGCACGGGCAGCTTGCCGTGTTCGGCGACCCAGCGCAGGAGCTCATAGGGCGCGCCCAGATTCTTGGCCTCGGTCATCAGCTCCTCGGACCCGAGCGCCTTGAGCCGCTTGATCCCGGACATGACCGAGCGCATGTGCCGAACCGCCTCCACGATATTTCCGGACCCCGCCTCGCCCTTGGTCCGGATCATGGCCGCCCCTTCCCCGATGCGGCGGAGGGCCTCGCCGAGGTCACGGCAGCCACAGACGAACGGCACCTTGAAGGCGAACTTGTCCACGTGGAAGTGCTCGTCGGCGGGCGTCAGCACCTCGGACTCGTCGATGAAGTCCACGCCCAGCGACTCGAGGATCTGCGCCTCGACGAAGTGCCCGATCCGGCACTTGGCCATGACGGGGATGGACACCGTCTGCTGGATCTCCTTGATCTTCTTCACCGGCGACATGCGCGCCACCCCGCCGTCCTTGCGGATGTCCGACGGCACGCGCTCCAGGGCCATCACCGCCACCGCACCCGCGTCCTCGGCGATCTTGGCCTGATCGGCGTTCGTCACGTCCATGATGACGCCACCCTTGAGCATCTCCGCCAGCCCCACCTTCAACCTGAGCGTCCCGATCTCCATTTCCGTGTCTCCTTTATGGTTCGAGTCGTGAGTGCAGCTGTCGCTTCACCGCGGGCCATTCGCTCTCGAGAATCGAGAACGCGGCGGTGTCCCGTATCAATCCATCCGAGCTCGGCCGATGGGCCCGGATGACTCCGTCGAATCGCGCGCCCACGCGCAGGATGGCGTTGCGGGAGCGCTCGTTGCGCGCGTCGGTCATGAGGCTCACCCGGTGTACCCGCCACTCCTCGAAGGCGTGCGTGAGCATGAGGAGCTTGGCCTCGGTGTTGATGGCCGTCCGCTGCGCCTCGGCGGCCAGCCAGGTCGCGCCGATCTCCGCCACGTCGGGGACGTTCTCCCCGCGCTGAAGCGCATGGCCGGGAGGCCACGTCCAGAACTCGATGTTGAGGAAACGCGTGGAGCCGACCACGCGCCCCGTGGACCTGGCCACGGTGGCGAAGGCCAGCGAGCGCCCCGCCTCCTCGTCGCGGAGTGCCATCTCGATATAGCCCTGGGCACCCGCCTCGCCCTCGGGAACCGTGGTGAGGGCATAGGTGTCACGGGGTCCGCCCGCCGCCGCCGAGAGCGCGCGCGCATGGCCGAGGGTGAGCGGCTCGAGCCGGACGTACCGGCCCTCGAGAACCACGCGGCGTACCCGTGTCGGCGTCTCAGAGGCCACGGTCACCGGAGGGCCTCGTCGAGATCTGCGATCAGGTCGTCGGCTTTTTCCAGACCCACCGAGAGCCGTATGAGCCCGGGACCGATGCCCATCTCCGCCTTGACCTCGTCCGGAAGGCGGCGGTGCGAGGTACGCGCCGGATACGTCCACGTGGTCGCCACGTCTCCGAAGCTCGGTGCGAACTCCATGAGCCGCGCCCGTGTCATGAATCGCTCGACGGCCAGCGCGCCTCCTGCCAGATCGAACGAGAGCATGGGGCCCGTCGGCCCCGGCATGAGGCGCTTGGCCAGCTCGCGCTGAGGGTGCGAGGCGAGGCCGGGATAGTACACGCGGGAGACGGCGCGATGCGTCTCGAGGAAGCCGGCGAGGGCGAGGGCATTGGCGGACTGCCGCTCGACACGGACCGACAGGGTGCGGGCGCCACGCGTGGCCAGCCAGGCGTCGAAGGGGCCGAGATTCGCTCCGGCACGAATCATGGCCGCGCGCACGCGTCCCATCGGCTCCGCCTTGCCCAGGACCATGCCGCCGGTCACATCGCCGTGCCCCGAGATGAACTTGGTGAGGCTGTGCATGACCATGGTCGCGCCGTGCTCGATGGGTCGCAGCACGGCGGGGGAGGCCAGGGACGAATCCACGATCAGATCGATGCCGCGTCGGGCGAGCTCGGGCGCGAGGGCATCCAGGTCGGCCAGACGCAGGAGCGGATTGGACAGCGACTCGACGAAGACGGCGCGGGTCTTGGGCCTCACCGCCCCCAGGACCGCCGGGGGATCGGTGACGTCGACGAACACCGTGTCGATGCCGAGACGGCGCCCCTCGTCTGAGAGAAAGGCCGCCGTCGAGCCGTAGAGATCGCGGGCCGCCACCAGGTGGTCGCCCGACTGGAAGAGGCCGAGGAGCAGGGCGGTAGTCGCCCCCATGCCCGAGGCGCAGGCCACCGCCGCTTCCGCGCCTTCGAGGGCTGCCACGAGGTCCTCGAGCATCGTATGGTTGGCCGTACCGTAGCGACCATAGACGAAGCCCGGCTTCTTCGACTCCCAGACCGACTCGACCGTGTCCATGTCCTCGAAGACGTAGACATTGGTCTGGTAGATGGGCGGAGTCAGCGGCCGGCTCGCCGAAGCAACGTCGCGCCCGCCGCGGGCCACCCGGGTCTCGAAGTCCATGCGAGATTTCCTCCTAGACCAGCGGCACGGCGGACCCGCGCTCGCGGGTGCTCACGTCCGGATGGCGCCGGCTCTCGCGGATGGTGTCGGCGAGGCGGCGCACACCCTCCTCGATCTGCCCGAACGGCACCGCCGAGAAGGACAGACGCAGCGAGCGCTCGCCTCCACTGTCGCTGTAGAAGGCCGCGCCCGGGGTGAACGCCACCCCGCGCTCGATGGCCCGCGGCAGGAGAGTGGCCGCGTCCAGCCCCTCGGGCAATTCGACGAGGAGCGAGAAGCCGCCCTGGGTCTCCGTCCACGTCACGCCCCCGGGCATGCGGCGGCCGAGCGTGGCCAGCAGTGAGTTGCGCCGGCGCGCATACTCGCGAAGGGCGCGCGCTTGATGCCGGTCGAGCAGCCGCTGACGACAGAAGTGATAGACGGCGGCCTGGATCAAGGGGCTCGTGTGGATATCCGCGAGCTGCTTGGCCATCTCGAGCCGCTCGATCAGCTCGGGCGAGGCCACGATCCAGCCCAGTCTCAGTCCGGGGAACAGGACCTTGGAGAACGTGCCGAGGTAGATCACCTGCCCCGAAGAGTCGGCGGCCTTGAGCGGCACGGGCGGCCGCTCGCCGTAGAAGAGCGTGCCGTCGAAGCCGTCCTCGACGATGGGCAGGTGATGCCGCGACGCCACGTCGAGCAGCCGGCGGCGCGCCGCCGCAGGCATGTGCAGCCCCGTCGGATTGTGCGCGCTCGGCTGGCAGTAGAGGAGCTTGGGCGCCTGCCGCTCGAGCAGCCGCTCGAGGTGATCCACGGACAGGCCGCCTCCCGACAGGGGGACGGGCAGGAGCTGGGCGCCGAAGGCGCGGAAGACCTGCATGGCCCGCGGATAGGACGGCTGCTCGATGGCCACGAAGTCGCCCGGATCGAGCAGGGTGCGCGCCACGAGGTCGAAGCCCTGCTGCGTGCCGTTCACGATGAGGATGTCCTCCGGCCGCGCCTCGAGGCCGAAGCGGAGGAGATAGCCCGACAGATACTGGCGGAGCGGCGGATAGCCGCTCGACGGGTAGTACTGCAGCAGCTCGCGCCCTTCCTCACGGATCACGCGATTGAGCACGCGACGGAACGCGTCGGTGGGAAAGAGCGCGCTGTCGGGCATGCCACCGGCGAAGGAGATGACGCCCGAGGCCGTCCGCGCCATCTGGCTGTACGCGCCGCGGCGCCGGGCATCGGCCGCCACGATCTGCGCGGCCTTGGAGAGGTGGCCGGCCCACTCGAAGCGCGGCGTCGGGGCGGGACCCTGCGGCGCAGCCGGTGCCTGCTCGGCCACGAAGGTACCCTGGCCCACGTGCGCACGGGCCCAGCCGCCCGCGATGAGGTCCTCGTACGCCTGGGCCACCGTGGTACGGTTCACGCCCAGGTCGCGCGCGAGGTCGCGCGTGGCGGGCAGCTTCACTCCCGGCGCGAGCAGCCGCTGGCTGATCAGGCGCTCCAGATGCAGCTGGATCTGGCGCGCGAGCGGAAGACGTCGCTTGCTGTCCCGGGTGCGGTCTAGCGGTATCCTCATCTCTGGCTCGTGCCAGCCATTATCCAGACACTTCGAATGAAGTAAAGTGCCAATTGGATGGCTCAGGAATCATCCAATTTCGGCCGGAGGGCCGCGTGGTATCATTCGCGCCCTGGCCATGGCGCGTCTCGTCGTCCTCGAGTCCATGTGGAACCCGAAGGGCAAGCTCCTCAACGAGGAGCCGTCCGTGTTGCCCTATCTGAAGGCCATCCGCCAATCCCTTTCGTGGGAAGGGATCCGCATCAACCTCGTCTATCGCCGCTTCTATTCCAACTACGACCTGGGGCTGCTCCTCCAGGAGATGCGACGGCACCGACAGCCGCAGGTCTGTTACATCTCGTCGCACGGCGAGCACCGCAAGCTGATGGGTCTCGGGGACAAGGTCATCCGACTCGAGAACCTCATCGAGTACTGCCGCCCGAGCCCCACCACCGGCTACATCTTCGGAGCCTGCGACTTCGTCACGCCCGACACGGCGAGGAAATTCCTCGAGGCGACCCGCGCGCGCTTCGTGGCCGGCTACCAGAAGGAGATTCCGTGGACGGAATCGATGCTGGTGGACAGCCTCTTCCTCTCCTACCTCCTGGGGGGGACGATGAAGTGGGTGCGCACCAAGCACGGCGAGCGGGTCCCCCCGCTCCGGCAGACAGTCACCTTCGAGATCACCCACTCGGAAAAACCCCAGAGGGTCGCGGGCATGCTCTACCGCGATTTTCCCCTCGCCCACGACATCACCTTCTCCGTCTTCATCCTCGATCGTCAGCGCGGGCGGAAGCCGCGGCTGGTCAGCTCGTTCGACACGTACCGCAAGAGCGTGGAGCGGGCACGCCGACTGGTGCGCCACCTGTGAGCGCGAGCTAGCGACCATGGCCCAAGGAGAAGCGCCGATCAGGCAGGCCATCGCGTGGATGGAGGAGAAGCTCCGCGAGCAGCCGAGCATCGATCGCGTGAAGCTGGTGGACGAGGCGAGCCGGCGCTTCGACCTCACCCCCCTCGACGCCGACTTCCTCTTCCGCCACCTCTCCGAGCGCCCCCGGGGGACAGAGGCGTGAGCGAGAGCCACCAGGCACGGGTGCGGGCCCAGTTCGGCGCGAGCGCCCCCGACTACGTCGCGAGCGCGGGCCATGCGGGCGGGGCCGACCTCGAGCGGCTGGTGGGCTGGGGGAGGAAGCGCGGCGCTTCACGCGTGCTCGACGTGGCCACGGGCGGCGGCCACACCGCGCTTGCCTTCTCGGCCTTCACCCCGACCGTGGTATCCACGGACCTCACGCCGTCCATGCTGGAGGCCGCGCGCGATTTCGTCCAAGGCAAAGCAGCGAGCAACGTGCGCTTCGTCGCGTCAGACGTGGAGGCCCTGCCGTTTCGCGACACCTCCTACGGCGTGGTCACCTGCCGCCTCGCCGCCCACCACTTCCCCGCCCTCCTGCCCGCCCTCAAGGAGATCACCAGGGTGCTGCGGCCCGGCGGCTCGCTGCTCGTGGAGGACATTCTGGGGCACGACGACAGAGAGCTGGCCGCCTTCATCCTCGAGGTCGAGAAGCGGCGCGATCCCTCTCACGTGCGCGCCCTCACCCACCGCGAATGGGAGGCCTTTCTCAAGGCGGCCGGGATGACCGTGATCGACGAGGGCACCCTCAGCAAGGCGCGCCCCTGGGAGGAATGGACGGCGCGCATGCGGATGACTCCGGAGGCCAAGGCCGATCTCGAGCGCTTCGTGCTGGAGGCTCCCGGGAGCTGCCGCGAAGCCTTCCGCTTCACCATCGAGGACGGCCGCATCCAGACCTTCTCCGATCGGCTGATCCTGATCCGGGCGGACAGGGACTAGTGCGCCTCCAACGAGTATTCCCCACACCTCGCGTGACCCCGCAGAGTGCCGGGCCAAATTGCGAGCCAGACGAGGCCCGAGGGAGGCCGCAGCCCGAGGCGTACGTGCGTGTACGGTGAGGGCTGCGGCCGACCGAGAACGAAGTATGGCGAAGTCAAGTTGGTCCGGCACTAGACCTTCAGCACCACCACCGTGGCGCCCCAGCCACCCCGCTCGGGCGGCGCGTCGAAGAAGCGCATGACCAGCGGATGACCGGCGAGGAGCGACCGAACGCTCGCGCGCTGGGCGCCGATGCCGCGGCCGTGAATCAGGCGCACCTCACGGAAGCCCCGGCCGGCTGCTTCCTTCAAGTACTCGTCGACCACCGGGCGCACGTCTTTCGGCGCGAAGGCGTGAAGGTCCAGCGAGTCCTCGATGGGGAAAGGTACCGGCTCGGTCGGGTCCATCCGCCCTCCCTCAGCGCGGGAGAGGATTGACGACAGGTTCGGGAACGATCAGGTCGGGCTTGCTCCTCCGCTGCTCGCGGGCCTCGGCGGCCATGCAGGCGAGAAACTGGGATTGCTCGGACTCGCGTCCCGCCACGATCACCCGACCGTCGGTGTTGATGCGCTGGAGGACGATGGTCGAGAAGGTATCGCAGCGCTGCCAGCGCTGATAGGCCAGGTCCTGCGCCATCGTCTGCGCTCCCGTCAGGCAGCCCGCGGCGAAAAGGGCGACGCCGATGCCGAGGCGTCGAGCCGTGGTCAGGCGGCCATCGGGGGCCGGCGTGTATGCCAATCGGTGATGCGCTGATAGGCATCGGCCACGCGGAGCACCGTTGCCTCGTCGAAGGGGCGACCGACGATCTGGAGTCCCATGGGCAGTCCCTCCGCGGTGAAGCCGCACGGCACCGATGCGGCCGGATGGCCCGTGAGATTGAAGGGGCGGGTGAAACGGATCAGGCTCGCGCGCACCGGGAAGATCTCGCTCCCGATTCGCACCTCGTTCTGCCCGACGGGCGTGGCCTCGATGGCCGTGCTCGGAGCGAGGAGGACATCGAGCGTGGCCAGGGCCTCGTCCACCTCGTCTCTCAAGAGTGCGCGGAGGCGCTGTCCCTTGAGATACTCCGCTCCCGTGACGAAGGCGCCCACCCGGAGCCGCTCGCGGACATCGGCGCCGTACTCGGCGGCCCGTGTCTTCAGCCACTCCTCGTGATAGGCGTAGGCCTCGGGCGCGAGGACGGCATGCGATGCCGCGGGGCCGAGCGTGACCTTCGCGAGATCCACGAATTCCACGGTGGCGCCCTGCCCTTCCAGCGCCTTGGCCGCGGCCTCGACCGCCGCGCGCTGGGCGTGCCCCGCGCCGTCGAGAAAGAACGAGCGCAAGAGGCCGATGCGCAGCCCCTTGATCTGACCGGTGAGCGCGGCCGCATAGTCGGGCACGGGCAGCACGCTCGTCGTGGGGTCACGCGGATCGTAGCCCGACATGGACCCGAGCATGAGCGCGCAGTCGGCCGCGCTCCGGCACATGGGCCCCACGTGATCCATGGACCAGGCCAGAGGCAGCACGCCCGCGCGGCTCACGCGCCCGTAGGTCGGCTTGATGCCGGAGATGCCGCAGAGGGCCGAGGGAAGGCGGATGGACCCGCCCGTGTCCGAGCCGAGCGCGCCCGGACAGATGCCCGCCGCCACCGACGCGCCCGATCCGGAAGACGACCCGCCGCAAATGCGATGGACCTTCGCGTCCCAGGGATTCCAGGGCGTCCCATAGTGCGGATTGAGGCCCTCGGGCCCGTAGGCGAACTCGTGCATGTTGAGCTTGCCGAGGGCGATGGCGCCCGCGCCCGCGAGACGCGCCACGACGGTGGCGTCCTCCTCGGGCACCCAGTTCCCCAGAATCTTCGAGCCGCCCGTCGTCTTGACGCCCTTGGTGCAGTAGAGGTCCTTGAGCCCCATCGGCACGCCGTGCAGGGGTCCGAGGTCGGCGCCCGCGTGCACGGCGGCCTCCGCGGCCTTGGCCGCGGCCAGCGCGGACTCTCCCATCACCGTGATGTAGGATTTGAGCTTGCCGTCGAGGGCTGCGATGCGGTCGAGATGGGCCTGGACGACTTCCACCGGCGAGACTTTCTTCGCGGCGATCATGCGCGCCAATTCCGTCATCGACGTCCAGCAGAGATCACTCACGGATCATCCTCACTCAGAGAATGCGGAACTGCGAGGCGGGCTCGATGGTCGGCGATATGTCGCGCACGGCGGCGAGCCCGCGGCGTCCCGCTTCGACAAGGGGAAGCAAGGCGGCCAGCTCCGTGTCGGTGAGCTCGAGCCCCTGCGCCTCGGCCAGGGTTCGTAGTGTGTCGATGGTGAGCTTTTCCATGGGGGGAGAATACTGCATAATCCCGGGCATGCACCAGCCTCACCATCCCCCACCGTCATGGCGCCTCGCCGCCAGCGCCACAGGGGAAACATTCGTAGCCTGGTAGATCGGCCTCCGCTGGTGGCGACCCTCCCCTACGCGGGAACGATCTTCTTGTCGTCGTTCCTGCTCTTCCTCGTGCAGCCGATCATCGCCAAGCAGATCCTGCCCTGGTTCGGCGGCTCGGCCGGAGTGTGGACGACCTGCCTCGTCTTCTTCCAGAGCGTGCTCCTCGCGGGCTACGCGTATGCCGACCTGACCAACCGGATGGGCGGGCGTCGGCAGGCTCTCCTCCACGTGGCCCTGCTCGCGGCCTCGCTCGCCTTCCTGCCCATCCTGGCCTCCGGCGGCTGGAAGCCCCGCGGCGACGAAGAGCCGATCTCCCGCATCCTCCTCCTCCTCCTCGTCACCATCGGCCTGCCGTACTTCCTGCTCTCCACCACCACCCCCCTCCTGCAGTCGTGGTACTGGCATCGCTTCCGGAGCGCGGTGCCCTACCGGCTGTTCGCGCTGTCGAACTTCGCCTCCCTCCTCGCCCTGCTCGGCTTTCCCCTGTTCTTCGAGCCGGCCTTCGACCTGGCGCAGCTCGGCCGGGGGTGGTCCGTCGTCTTCGTCGGCTTCGCTCTCCTCTGCGCGACCACGGCGTGGCTGTCCACGAATGGCTCCGCCGAATCCATGCCCGAGAACGCACGACTCGAAGCGCCCTCGGCCGGTGCCGTGCTGCAGTGGCTGGCCCTCTCGACGATGGGCTCGGTGATGCTGCTCGCCGTGACCAACCACATCACGCAGAACATCTCCGGCGTGCCCTTCTTGTGGGTGCTGCCCCTCGCCCTCTACCTCATCAGCTTCACCCTCGCCTTCGATCATCCGCGCTGGTACCTGCGCCGGGCCTTCGTGGCCGCCCTCATCGTGCTCCTGCCCACCATGGCGTTCTACGTACCGTCCCTCAACCTGAAGGTGGCGGCGCCCCTCTATCTCGTGGGGCTGTTCGTGACGTGCATGTTCTGCCACGGGGAGCTCGCGCACCTCAAGCCCGATCCGCGACATCTCACGCGCTACTACCTCATGATGTCGCTCGGGGGTGCCCTCGGCGCCGTCCTCGTGGCGATCGTGGCGCCTCTCGCCCTGCGCGGATACTTCGAGCTCGGCATCGCGCTCGTCTTGCTCTCCCTGGTGCTCTTCTCCAGATTGAAAGGCGCCCTGTCCTGGGCGGGAGCGGCGGTGGGGGTCGGCACGGTCATCCTCGTCATTCGTGGCGCCACCGCCTACACCGAAGGGGTCCGCGTGATGGAGCGCGACTTCTACGGGGTGGTGCGTACCGCGGATTTCAGCACGCCGGTGCCCTACCGCTCGATGTATCACGGGGGCATCATGCACGGCGGTCAACTGCTCGGAGCCGAGTTTCGCAACCGGCCGTCCGACTATTTCGGCCCCGGCTCGGGCTACGGCCGTACCTTCACCGCCTTGCGCGAGATGAGTCCGGGCCGGCCGCTCGCCGTCGGCATCATCGGCCTCGGGGCGGGGGTGGTGGGGGCCTGGATGCGCCCGGGCGACACTCTCACCTTCTACGAGATCAGCCCCAGAGTGGTCGACATCGCCCGCCGCGAGTTCACCTTCCTCGCCAACACTCCCGCGCGTCTCACCCTGGTGATCGGCGACGGGCGCCTGTCCCTCGAGCGCGAGTCGCCGCGTGCCTACGATCTGCTCGGCGTCGACGCGTTCTCCGGCGATTCGATCCCCATGCACCTCGTCACGCGCGAGGCCATGGCCATCTACGTGAGGCATATCAATCCCGATGGCGTCATCGTGTTCCAGGCCACCAATCGCTTCATCAACCTCCTGCCCGTGGTCAAGCGCCTCGCCGCCGAGTTCGGACTCGAAGCAGTCAATATCGCCGATGTGCCGGACGGGGGGGACGGGCCGGAATACTGGTATTCGTCGACCGACCAGATCATCGTCACCCGCAACAAGGCGCTCCTCGCCTGGCCGGCCATCGCCGAGGCCGCCGAGGACATCGAGGACCGGCCGGAGCTGCCGACCTTCACCGACTCGCATCACAATCTCCTGCGCATCCTGAAGCGCCGCTGATCTCCTCGGTCTCGCCCGCGCGGCCCCGGGCTTGCATTTCGTCCTGGAGCATTCATAATTCCGTCCATGCCCACTCCCGACCAGGAAACGTTGCAGTGGCTGCGTGAGTTCGAGACGGCATGCCGGGGTCGCGACTTCGAGGCGGGCCGTCGCATGTTCGCCAACGACGCGGTGGCCTTCGGGACGTGGGCCATGGCCGTCCACGGTCTCGACAACATCGTCCGGGAGCAATGGCGCAATGTGTGGCCGCGCATCCGCAACTTCACCATCGACGCCAAGCCGGTCGTCCGCGCGGACGGCGAGACGGCCTGGATCGCCGCGGGATGGTCGTCCGAAGCGACGGGGCCGGACGGGACACCCTTCAAGCGTCCGGGCCGCGCCACCTTCATTCTCGCCCGTCGCGAGGGGCGCTGGGTGTGCGTGCACAGCCACGTGTCGCTTCAGCCGACGCAGTCCGAAGCGGCCCACGGGAAGCTCGGGGTCGCCTGATGCTTCCTATCCAACGCTGGAGCGGTCAGGCCCCGGGCCGGAGCCGGGCCGGCGCCTATCAGGGCATGGTCTGGACGGTCGCGACCTCGGACGACGAGTCCGCCGACGTGCAGGCGCAGGCCCGACGCTGTCTCGAGCTTCTCGACGAGAGTCTCGCCGCGGCGGGCACGGACAAGACGCGGCTGCTCTCAGGTATTCCTCTCCGACATGAGCACCAAGGCCGGGTTCGACGCGGTGTGGAATCCGTGGATCGGCCCTGACCCGGCCCGGTGGCCGCAACGAGCGTGTATCGGGGCAACTCTCGCCGGGAAATGTCAGGTGGAGATCATCCTGCTCGCCGCGGCGGCGACCTAGCGCCGCGCGTCATCCCTGGAGGCAGCCATGCAAGCGAACGCGGCCGTGCTCTACGAGGTGCAGAAGCCCCTGGTGGTGGAAGACGTCGAGCTGCTCGAGCCCGGCCCTCACGAAGTACAGGTGCGCTGGGTCGCCAACGGCGTGTGCCATAGCGATCTGCACGTGATGACGGGCGACTACCCCCATCCCCTGCCCGTCGTCCTGGGACACGAGGCGGCGGGGGTGGTCGAGAAGATCGGGGCGGGCGTGGAGACGGTGAAGGTTGGCGACCACGTCTGCTCGAGCTACATCCCCTCGTGCGGGCGATGCTGGTACTGCATCAGCGGCCAGCCCACCATGTGCGCGCTCCGGGACAAGCCGCGCTGGTTCATGCTCGACGGTACGTCGCGCCTTCGCTCGAAGGGACAGGCGCTCCACCACTTTCTCCAGGTCGCAGGATACGCGACGCATGCCGTGCTCCCCGAGCAAAGCGTCATTCCGATCCGGAAAGACGCGCCGCTCGACCTCGCCTGCCTCGTGAGCTGCGGCGTGCTCGCCGGCGCCGGGCCCGTCTTCAACCGGGCCAAGGTGCCGCCGGGCGCCAGCGTAGCCGTCTTCGGCTGCGGCGGCGTGGGGCTCAATACCATTCAGGCTGCGCGCATGGTCGGCGCGGGCAAGATCGTCGCCGTCGACGTCAACAAGCAGAAGCTCATCTGGGCCGAAGAATTCGGTGCTACCCATGCCGTGGACGCCTCGACGGAAGACCCCGTCGCGCGCGTGCACGCCATCAGCGGCATGGGCGGGGTCGATTTCGCCTTCGAGGTCGTCGGCACGCAGAAGACCATCGAGCAGGCCCTCGCCTCCACGCACCGTGGCGGTACCTGCGTGGTGGTAGGCGTGAGCCCGGCCGGCACGCGGTTGTCCATCGATCCCGGCATGCTGCTGCAGCAGCGCGTCCTCACCGGCACGTCGTTCGGAGGCGGGCACCAGCGCACCGACGTGCCGCTGCTCCTCGATCTCTTCATGGACGGCAAGTATCAGCTCAAGGAGCTCGTGACGCGCCGTCTGCCGCTCTCCGAGCTGAACCACGCCTTCGACCTCATGAAGCAGGGCGAAGTGAAACGCAGCGTGATCGTCTACGAGTAGCCGCTCACGGGGTCAGGTCTTGAATTCGCGCATTCCCCTCGAGGGTAATGTCGGATTGCAAGACCTGACCCCGCGATGGCTAGGCCTTTTCCGTTATGTAGAGGTGCTCGAACATGTCGACGTAGATATTGCCGTCGACGACGAACTCGCCCTTCTTGTTCTTCTCGATGCCTTTGACCCACGGCTTGGCCGCGGCGTAGCGGACGACCCAGGCGACGGGGACATAGCCGGCGTCAGTCTGGAGAATCTCCTCCGCCTTGAGGTAGTGGACCATGCGCTTGGCCGTGTCCCGGGTGTCGCGCCCGGCCTCGAGCTCCTTGTCGAAGGCCTCATTGCTCCAGGCCTGCCGCTTGCCCGTCGTCTTCTTGCCGTAGAACGTGTCGAAGTACTCATTGTGCGGATCAGGATAGTCCATGAACCAGCGAATCCAGACAAACTGGAGGTCCTGCTTCCACAGGCGCTCGCGGAACACGCGAGGCTCGAGGACCTCGAGATCAGTCTTCATATTGAGGTTCTCGAGGAGCACAGCCTGGACCGCCTCCGCCAGCGGCTTCGAGCCGAGCGCTTCATCGCGCATCGAGAGCGTGATCTTCGGCCAGTTCTTCCCGCCCTCGAAAGGCGTGCCTTTTAGCATCTCCATCGCCGCCTTCCTGTCGAAGCGCTGAATGGCCTTGATCTTCGGGTCGTCGGTGGCGCCAGGGAACCCGGGGGGGATCATGGACCACGCCGGTACGGCCAAGCCTTGCGCCACTTTCACGACGTTGTCCCGGTCGATGGCGTAGCCGACGGCGCGGCGAACCTTCACGTTGTCGAAAGGTGGCTTCGTCACCTGCGGCGTGAGATACCAGGTCCCCGGATACGGATACCGGAACACATCCTTGCTCGCCCGGGGATCGGCCTGCAGGCGCTTGAGGTCGCCCGCCTGGAGCGCGGTCATGTCGAGCTCATTGTTCTCGTAGGGCAGCGCTCCCGACGCGACGGGGATGATCGGGATCACGACCTTGGTCAGGAACACGTCTTTCGCGCCGAAGTAGTACGGGTTCTTCCGAAGCGTCATCTGCTTGTTGTGCTCCCAGGTGTCGAGCACGAAAGGGCCGTTGCAGACGATATTGCCCGGCTCCGTCCACTTGTCACCGAACTTCTCGACGGCGCGCTGATAGCTCGGCAGCGCGGCAAGGTAGGCGGCGAGCACCGGGAAATACCCGCGCGGTCCCTCCAGCGTCACCTCGAGCGTCCAGTCGTCCTTGGCGCGGACACCGACCTGGCTCGGGTCGGTGATCTGCTTCTTGTTGAAGGCCTCGCCGTTCTTGATGTCATAGAGGAAGGCGGCGTACGGCGCCTTGCTCTCGGGATTCAGCTGGCGCTTCCACGAGTATTCGAAGTCGCGCGCGGAGACGGGTGCGTTGTCGGACCAGCGCGAGTCCTTGCGGATCGTGAAGGTCCACACCGAGCCGTCCTTGTTGCCCTCGACCTTGGTCGCCATCCACGGCACGGCAAGAAAGTCCGCGTTGAAGACCATGAGGCCGGCGAAGAGCGCCGGGACGCCCGAGCAATAGAGATCCTTGTTGAAGTCATGGCTGGAGGGCTCGCTCTGATACCATCCGCCACCCCCGTACCGGAGGGTCTGCTCCTTCGCGAGCTTGTCGCCCGGCGCGGGCTTGGTCGGCGTGTACGCCTCGGCCGAGGTGGCGAAGCCGAGGCCGCCGAAGGCGGCCATGGCTCCCACGGCCTTGAGGAAATCGCGCCGCCCCAAGCCTATGGACTGCAGTCGCTGCTCGAACAGCCCCAGCTGCTGATCGGGAATCTTCATGGGCATTCTCCTTTGTTATTTCATCTTGGGGTCGAGGGCGTCGCGGACGCCGTCGCCGAAGAAGGTGAAGGATAGCATGGTGATCGCGATCGCGATGGACGGGAACACGCACAGGTACCAGTAGGAGCGAAGGAATTGCTGGTTCTCCCCGACCATCTGTCCCCACGAGGGCGTCGGCGGGTTGATGCCGACGCCGATGAAGGACAGCGCGGCCTCGGTGAAGATGGCCTCCGGGATGCCGAAGGTGATCGAGACCACGATGGGCGTGAGCGCGCTGGGGAGCACGTGGCGGGTCAGCACGCGCCAGCCGCGGGCGCCGAGGGCGCGCGCCCCCTCCACGAACTCCTTTTCTTTGAGCGTGAGCACCTGAGCGCGCGTCTGCCGCGCGATGCCCACCCAGCCCGTCAACCCGAGGGCGATGAAGATATTGACGAGCCCGGCCCCCAGCATGGACATGACGAGGATGACGAACAGGAGCCGTGGAAAAGCATACATCACGTCGATGAAGCGAGTCATCAGGATATCGGTGCGCCCGCCGATAAACCCCGCCAGCGCGCCGAGGGGCACCCCGATGAGGAGAACGATCACCTGTGAGCCCAGCCCCACGAGCATGGACACGCGGGCTCCGTAGATCATGCGCGAGAGCACGTCGCGCCCGAGCTGGTCGGTGCCCAGCGGGAACTCGCGATTGGGGAACTCGTAGATGTTCCCGAAGTTGGCCTTGGTGTAGGACTGGGGCGCAAGAGCATTGGCGAAGATGGCCACGAGACACAGCAGGATCACGGTGACGCCACCCACCACCGCGAGTTTGTTGCGACGCAGCCGCCGCCAGGCATCCCGCCAGAGGCTCGTCGTCGCCGCCGCCGAGGGCGCGGCCGCCACGAGGTCGGCGGTGTCGAGGCTAGTACCGGATGCGGGGGTCGATAAAGCCATAAACGAGATCAACCGCGAGGTTCATGAGGGTCAGGAAAACACCGTAGAGGAGGACCACGGCCATGATCATCGGATAATCGCGGCCCGTCATGGAGAGGACGAAGAAGCGCCCCATCCCCGGCACGCGGAAAATGGACTCGACGAAGAAGGACCCGGTGCCGACGGCGGCGAAGAGGGGGCCGAGGAGCGTGACCACGGGGATGCACGCGTTCTTGAGCACGTGCTTGAGGATGATCGGGCTCTCGGCCAGTCCCTTGGCGCGGGCGGTGCGGATATAGTCGGAGCGAATCACCTCGACCATGCTCGAGCGGGTGAAGCGCGCGATGATGCCCATGGGACCCAGCGCGAGGGTCACGGTGGGGAGGACCCAGTCCTTGGGCTCGCCCCACCCGCCGGTGGGAAAGATCGGGAGCACGAAGGAGAAGAGCACGATCAGGAAGACGGCGAGGACGAAGTTCGGCACGCTGACGCCCAAGGTCGCCACCGTCACCGAGACATAGTCCCACGAGCGGTTCTGATATACGGCGGCCAGCACGCCGAGGGTCACCCCGCCCGTCACCGCCAGCACCAGCGCCATGCTACCCAGGAGCAGCGAGACCGGGAAAGCGTCTCGCAGGATCTCGCTGACCGTCCGCGTCTTGTACACGAAGGACTGGCCGAAGTCACCGCGGAGCGCCTTGCCGACGAAGATGCTGAACTGCTCCCAGAGCGGCTTGTCCAAGCCGTAGGCGGCGGCGAGGTTCTTCTGCGCCTCGGGCGAGAGCGGGTTGGCGCCCTCGGCCACGGGGTCGAGCGGGCTGCCCGGAGTGGCGTGCATCACGAGAAAGGTGACGAGCGCCATCGCGAGGATGGTCGGTATCAGCCAGAGAAGCCGCCGGAGGGTGTAATTGAGCACCGGGCCTCCCTGATCACCTGCGGGCCGGTCGCGCCCAAGGGTTCATGGGGTGCGGTCACTATCGGCAAAGCGCTCGGGGAAGTCAAGGAGTAAGTGGTATCTTCGAGGAAATGGCGACGGTGGCGCTGACCCTTCTCCCCGCCGGGCGCACCCTTCGAGTCGAATCGGGCGCGACCATCCTCGCCTCGGCGCACGCCGCCGGAGTGGACATCGAGGCGACCTGCGGCGGGCGGGGCCGCTGCACCTCGTGCCGCATCAAGTTCGTCGCGGGCCTGAATCCACCGCCCACGATCATGGATGAGCTCCAGCTCGGCGACACGCTCGTCCGCGAGGGCTATCGCCTCTCCTGCCAGTGTCACGTGACCGTCCCCGTCACCGTGCAGGTTTCCCCGCCCGTGGACGACCGGAGCTTCCAGATCCTCGGCGCCGAGCGGCCACCCGGCGCGCCCATGCCCGTGGCCATCGACGCCGGGGTCGACAAGACGCTCGTGCGCGTCACCCTTCCCACCGAAGAGCACCACCAGACCTCGGACCTCGAAGCGCTGCTCGCCGCCGTGGGCAGGACTCCGGAGGACTGCTCTCACGAAGTCTTGAAGACCCTCCCCCAGGCGCTTCGCGAGCACGATGGGGAGGCTACGGTGGCGTCCTTTGGCCGGCGCATCCTTTCCGTCGAGCCGGGGGATACGCACCTCCTCACCTTCGGCCTCGCCGTGGACGTGGGCACCACGAGCGTGGTGACCAGCCTCATGGAGCTGGCCTCGGGCGAGCAGCTCGCGTCGGTGTCGAGCCTCAACCCGCAGGCGGTCTTCGGCGGCGACCTGATGTCCCGCATCGCCTTCGCCCAGTTCGACCCCGGGAATCTCCGCAAGCTCCAGACGCGCATCGTGGGCCTCCTGAACCAGCACATCGAGCAGGTCTGCCGTGATGCCGGCGTGCTCTCGAAGTGGATCTACAAGGTCGTCGTCGTCGGCAATACCTGCATGCACCACGTGCTCCTGGGGATTGATCCGTCCTATGTCGGCCTCGCCCCCTATGCCCCCGTCATGCGCCATCCCGTCACCCTGGCCGCGCGCGAGCTCTTTCTCAAGGTCAATCCGGAGGCGCGCGTCTGCCTCCTGCCCATCGTGGCAGGCTTCGTGGGCGCCGACGCGGTCGCGGTGGCGCTCGCCACGCGCATGGACCAGTCGGCGGAGATCAGGGTCGCCGTGGACATCGGCACCAACGGCGAGGTGCTCCTCGGCTCGCGCGAGCATCTCTGGGCCTGCTCCGCCCCGGCCGGTCCGGCCCTCGAAGGCGCGCAGATCCGTCACGGCATGCGCGCGGCGCTGGGGGCTATCGATCGCGTCGGCCTGGAGGGGGGCGATCTCACCCTGCACACCATCGGCGAGGCTTCGGCCCAGGGCATTTGCGGCTCCGGGCTCATCGACGCCATCGCCGCGCTCCTCGAGGCGGGCGTCATCGATTGGACCGGGCTCATCGATCGCGACCACCTCGACCGACTGTCTCCGGCCCTCGCCACGCGAGTGATCACGCGCGGAGAAGAGCGGGCGATCATCCTCGCCCGTCCCGGCGAGAGCGGAGCCACCCAGGAGCTGCTCCTGACCCAGGACGATATCCGCCAGGTGCAGCTCTGCAAAGGCGCCATCGCCTCCGGCGCGGCCATGCTCCAGCGCATCGCCGGCGTGCCCGAGGACAAGGTCGGGGAGCTCATGCTGGCCGGCGGCTTCGGCAACTACCTCTCGATACCGAGCGCGCTCAGGATCGGCCTCATTCCCGCCCTGCCGGAGTCGCGCATCCGCTACGTGGGCAACGCCGCCCTCATGGGCGCCCAGCTCGCTCTGCTCTCGGAGGTCGAACGCGGGAAGGCCGAGACCATCGCGCGCAGCATCGAGCACGTGTCCCTCGCCGCCCATCCCGACTTCCAGGACGTCTTCGTCGACTGCATGAACTTTCCCCGCGACTAGAGCCTCCGGACCATGACCAAACGTGAGCGAATCCTCGCCGCCATCAAGCGCGAGCCGACCGACCGCACGCCGTATGCTTTCTGGCGTCATTTCCCGAGCGTGGATCGCTCGCCCGCCGCCTTGGCCCAGACCACGCTGCGCTTCCACGAGCGATACGGCTCGGACTTCCTCAAGGTCACCCCGGCGGGCGGCTATGCCGTGGAGGACTGGGGTTGCGTGGAGAGCGACGAGGTGGCGCCGGACGGGCATCGCCCGTGCCTCCGTCATGCCGTGAATGCTCCCGAGGACTGGAAGAAGATCCGCCGGGTCGAGATGGAGTCCACGGGGTGGGCCTCGCACCTCGAGACCATCATCCGCTGCGTGGTGGACCGCCGCGCGGACGCCTCGGTCATCCCCACCGTGTTCAGCCCGCTCTCGCTGGCGCGCAAGCTCTCCGGCCAGCGCCTCAACTACGACTTGAAGGAGAACACGCGCCTCGTGGAGGACGCGCTCGAGGCCGTGACGGAGACCATCCTCGCTTTCATGGACGCCTGCTTCCGGGAAGGCAGCGAGGGCATTTTCTACTCGGTGCAGGCGGCGAGCCTCGCCTTCCACACCGAAGACGAGTATGCCCGCTACGGCGAGCCCCACGACCGCCGCATTCTCCAGACGGTGCGCGAGCACTCGAGACTGACGGTGCTGCACGCCCACGGCGAGCGCCTGATGTTCGATCGCCTCGCCGCCCTGCCCGCGGACGTGTGGAACTGGGACGATCGCCGCGCCGGGCCGTCATTGGCCGAAGGCAAAGCCCTCGTGACAGGCGCGGTTCAGGGTGGGCTCAATCAATGGACCACCCTCAAGGAGGGTACGGGGCCCGAGGCCCGAGCCGAAGCGCAGGAGGCGCTCGAGCAGACGGCGGGCACCGGCCTCATCCTGGGCGCGGGCTGTGTGCTGCCGCCCCAGCACTCGGATGCAGCCCTCATCGATCTAGTGCAATCGCTGGGCGGCACGGTCAAGCTCATGGGGGTCAAACCTCAATAGCATGGCCTGGCGTGTTTTTGTCTCCGGGATTGCCCTCGCCGCGGCTCTCTTCGTCCCCCTGGCCATCGACCGCCCCGCTGCGGCGCTGGACGAGGTAGTCATCCTGTCGCGCTACCGCTCCTTTATCGGCGCGAATATGCCGCCGCGAAAGAACGGCCATCCCGGCGTGGATTTCGCGGAGCGGCTCGGCGCTCCCGTGCTCGCGGCGGCCGATGGCATCGTCAGCGGTGCGCTCTACGCTCCCGTCGGTTGCGGCAACGGCGCGACCTTCCCCGTCTCCTGCCTGCGCTGGGTGCGTTGGCGGTAGCGCGTGGACCGCGTTCTCGAGCCTGAGCTCATGACCGACGAAAACCAGACCCTCGCCTACGCGCAGGCGGACTTCGAGGACGTCAACCAGGGCTTCGTGGACCGCTACCGCGCCTCGTTCCCCAAGGGCGTCGGAGGCGAGATGGTCGACCTGGGCTGCGGGCCCGCCGACATCCCGGTGCGCTTCGCGCGCGCCTTGCCCGGCTATCGCATCACGGCCGTGGACGGCTCCGACGCCATGGTGCTCCTTGCGCAGCAGGCGGTGATCGCCGCCGGGGTGGCAGACCGTGTGCAGGTGCACCGCGCGCGACTGCCCATGCTGCCCCTGCCCCTGCAGAGCTTCGACGCCGTGGTGTCCAACAGCCTCCTCCATCACATCCCCGACCCATTCGTCTTCTGGAACGAGCTGGTGCGCCTGGGCAAGCCGGGCGCCAGCGTGCTGGTCATGGACCTCTTCCGCCCGGAGTCGCCCGCGCGGGCGCGCGAAATCGTGGAAAAGTACGCGGGCCGTGAGGCGCCGGTACTGAAGGAGGACTTCTACCACTCGCTGTGCGCGGCTTTCACCCTGCGCGAGGTGCGATCACAAATCCGCTCGCGGGGGCTCGGAGGGTTCGTGTGCGAGCTCGCGAGTGACCGCCATTGGGTGGTGTGGGGTCATCTGCCGAGGGGTGTCGAGAAGGCTCCCCCTCCCTGAACCCCTGCCCTCTCTCCGTGAGGGGAGAGGGAAACTACTTCGCCACGTTGAAGCGGAAGTGGCAGATCTCTCCGTCCTGCACGATGTAGTCCTTACCCTCGAGCCGGAACTGGCCCCTCTCCCGCACCGCGGCCATGGAGCCGTCGGCGGCGATGAGCTCG
>WNGB01004526.1_pt1 | contig 33044 bp, 33 predicted proteins | sample 5400681 | NCBI WGS metagenome assembly WNGB01 (sample SAMN13153367, study PRJNA577476) | soil metagenome | isolation source: 115 cm soil or saprolite under grassland replicate 2 | place: USA:California | collected 2016-06-15
GTCGGATCTGGAGCTCGCGCGCGCGGCGGCATTCCGGCGCCGCGTATTCATGGACCGTCGCGGGGTGAGCTTCGACGAGGCGCTGGAGGCGCGCCGCGATCGCGAGGGGCACGTCCTGCTGCTCAGGGACACGGGCGCTCCCGCCGCCACCGCGCGCGTGCTGCCGCATCCGTCGCCGCTGGCGGCGCTGGCGCTGGCGCCGGCGCTCGCCGCCCACGGCGCCGACTCCGAGGTGGGGCGCATCGCCGCTGTCGCGTCACCGCAGGCGGCCCGCCTCTCGCTCGTGTTGCTGACGCTGGGATCGATCTGGCTGCTGCGTAACACCGGCCTCGTGTGCTACGTTGCCTACTGCCACCCGCGGCTGCTCGATCTGTATCGGACGGTAGGTGCCGAGGACACCGGCCTCGCCGTCGCTGTCCCCGGTCGCGACGCGCCCCACCGGATCATCTGCGGCAGCTACGCCGACGCCGCTCGCCTCGGCGGCCGGCGTCTGGGGATCGCGCCGTGACGGCCGCCGGCGTCTACGACGCGATGGTGCGCCACCGGCGCGTGGTGCTGGGCGGCCTCGTGCTGGGCGTGGCCGCGGGGGTCGTGGGCGCGTCACGCTTGCGCATCGACATGTCGTTCCGGCCCACGTTCATCGGCGACAAGGCCGAGCTCGCGTGCACCGGGGACCACGAGCGTGTGTTCGGTCAGGTCGGCTTTCGTGATCTGGTGGCCATCGCCGACGTCGGCGACGCCTCCGACCCGCGCGCCATCGCCCGCGTGGCGGGCCTCGCCGAGCGGTTGCGGCGGATCCCATCGGTGATCGAAGTGCGCGATCCCGCCTCGTTCCCGTTCTTCGACCGGCGCGGGGAGCCGCAGGCGCGCGGCATCGCCGGGGCGCTGCCCCCGGTGGTCGCGATGTTCACGATGGCGTTCACGCTGGCAAGCGACGTCGTGCTCGCCCCGGCCCTGTATCTGTTGCTGCGGCCCAGGCGCGTCGCCGCCCCCGCACCCGTCGCCCTGCCCGCGGCGGATGCCTCCACCGTCGTCGCTCCGGTGCTCGCGTGACGCTGCGGACGATGTTCGAGGACGTGCTGGTGCGCCACCCGGAGCGTCCGGCGCTGAGCTATGCGCTCGCGGCGCGCGCCAGCCGGCGTGGCCGCAGCGTCCGCGACTGGCGCACGCTGAGCTGGCACGAGGTCGGACGCCTGGTGGTGGACGTCGCCGAGGGGTTGCCGCTGACCACCGGCGCGGGGCGGACGATTGCGGTGCTGGCCGACACCGACGCGCGCTACCCGGTGCTCGAGCTGGCCGCCGGCCTCGCGGGCCGCACCGTGCAGCCGATGTATGTGAGCGCCACCGACGAGGAGCTGCGGGCGGCGCTGCGCATCACGGGCGCCGAGGTGCTGGTCGTCGGGCAGAGCCAGAGCGAGCGCGCGCACGCGGGACAGCTGCACCGGCACATCGTCGCGCTCGACGGTGTGGTCGCACTGCCCGGCGTGAACGGCGCGCCGCACGCCGCGCTGCCGGCGGACATCGAACCGTTCGACAGCCGGCAAGTTCGCGCCCGGCTCGCGCGGCTGCCGGCGCGCGCCGACGGGGTCCCGGCCCTCTACCTGCAGAGCACGGGCACGACCGGCCCCGCTCGCGTGATCGAGATCGGCGAGGCCGCGCTGGTGAGCGCGGTGCGGGCCGTCGAGCGGGAGGCGTCGCATCGCTTCCCGCGCTTGCTGTCGTTTCTACCCACCGCACACGTCTCCGAGCGGTTGCTGACGCTGTACGCGTCGGTGGCGCTCGCCGGCCACACGTTTCACGGCGGCGGTCTGGCGACGCTGGCCGAGGATCTGCGCGCGTGCCGGCCGACGGTCCTGCTCGCGCCGCCGCTGCTGCTCGAGGCGCTGCGCGACGAAGCCGTCGCCGGCGGCCGTGGCAGCGCGCTTGGCCGCTGCCTGCTCGCGTCGGTGGAGCGCACCGCGGACGCGCTGCTCGCGAGCGGCGTCACCGACGGCGCCCGGCGCCCGTTGGGCGCGCGTCTGTTCGGGCGCATGCTGCGCCGCTCGGCCGGGCTCGATCAGGTGCGCGACGCGGTCGCGGGGACGGCGCCGCTGCCCGCGAAGCTGCACGCCTGGTACGAGGCGGCGGGCATCCCCCTGCGCGACGTCTACGGGCAGACCGAGCTGACGGGCGCGACGTCGATCGCGCCCGCGCGCGGCGCCAGCTTCGGCGCCGTGGGCGCGCCCGTCGGCGGGGTCGAGGTTCGCATCGCGCCCGACGGCGAGCTGCTGGTACGCGCCGAGTCGACGTTCACCCGCTACGTCGCCGATCCGGCGGCGACGGCGCGCGTGCTCGACGACGGCTGGCTGCACACCGGCGATCGGGCGCGGCGGTTGCCGAGCGGCGAGATCGTGCTCACCGGGAGGGTGCAGGCGCTGGTGAGGACGCGTGACGGGGCCTGCATCGACACCGCCGACATCGCGAGGCGACTGCGGGGCGCGTTCGGGGACTGCACCGCGGTGTTCGCGCCGGCAGCGGACCGCGACGGGGGTGTTCACCTCTACCTGGCGTTTGCTGGGTCGGCCGCGCTCCGGCCGGCGGCCGCGGACGACAGCCGCTGGTCCGAGGTCGCCACGGTCGTCGCAGTCGCCGACCCGCGCGGCGTGGTGCGCGGCTGGGCGCTCTACGACGGCGCGTTCGCGCAGGCGACGGGCGAGGTGGGACCGACGGGCAAGCCGCGCGCCTGGCGCATCCACGAGCGGCGCGCACGCGATCTGCGTCCGCGCACTCCCGTCAGCTTGCTTGGTTAGGTTCTCGGGGCCGACGACGAGCGGTGTACTCTTGCTCGACCTCGGGTCGAGGAGATTCGCCATGAGCCAGCTGTTCATCTGTGGGGCCTGTAACCGGCACCATCGATGGACCTCGAGCGCGCGGCATCGGTCGCGTTGCCGGCGCCGGCGACCGAGACTGGCAGCCTGAATGGCCTGTCCCCCCGTAGCGGGTGCGCTTCCAGTCGTTGACGCCGTCGCGCGTGCCGGCCGGCAGCTTGCCACCCTCGGGCAAACATCTTCGTGTCGACCCGGCAGGTTGTTGGCGACCCAGTGGACCCACGTCGTCTTGGGCGCCTTGGGGTCGGGCGCGTCGGGGTCGTCGACGATGAGCGCGAAAGCCTGGGTCGCGGGCATCGTCCCGGTCAGGGCGCGGCGGCGGCGGCTGATTTCAGCGATCCGAGCCGGCAGGTCACCGACAGCGACAGCGCGATCTCCTCGAGCGACTGCTGCTTCTGGCGGATGTCGCCGGGCGGGGTGCAGTCGAGCAGGTAGAGGGGCGCCTGGTGCGCCTGCGCCGCCGACGCGAACGCGCGCACGCGCTGGACCCACAGCTCGGTCAGCTTGCCGCGGTGGCTCTCCGTGTTTTTGACCGTGACGCGCATGTGGCCGAGGAACACGCCACGGCCCGCCCCTGCCGCGATCCGCGCGCGATGAAGACCCTCGCTCAGCTCGGCGAGCGCGCCCACCAGGGCGCTGCGCTTCCAGTAGTCGAGCTCGGCGCCGAGCACGATCTCGACCCGCCCTTCGAGGGTGACCCTGAACGTTACGGTGGCGGCGGCGGTCTTGCTGATGTTGTCGAGCGGTGACACCTGCGTCCCACACCAGACGAGCGTCGCCGCGCCCGCGGTCGCGGCCTGGAGGCGCGCCTGGAGATCGGCGCCGGCCGCCTGCGCCTGGGCGAGGGCCTGGCTCGCGCCGGCGCCTTCGTCATTAATGCGAACGTCCATCAGCAGCGTGTCCGGGCGGACGACGAGGCCGGCGTCGACGTCCCTCGTCATCGCAACGCCCGTTCCTTCGCCGGAATCCGATGACTTGCTGGCGTATCCGGACCCGACGGACCCGAGGCTCGGGTACGACGGCTGCTGCGTCGATGCGCAGGCAGCGAGGCAGAGCAGGAGCAGCAGCGCGATGTGTCGCACGGGCGGATGGTACATCGCGCTCGGCGCGCGCGGAGTGGTGTTCGTCACCGGCGGACGGTAGATTCCCCGCCCAACGTCCGCCGCCGCATTCTTGTTTTGACCGCTACCGTTTGTGTTTCTCGTAGAAGCCGATGATCTCGGCGTGGGCGAGCACGTGGCCTTGCATCGCCTTCTCGAGCGCGGCTTTGGTCGGGCGGTTGAGATCGGGGAGGGCGGTGTCGAGGGCGTAGAGCTTGAAAAAGTAGCGGTGGCGGCCGATGGGCGGGCAGGGGCCTCCGTAGCCGGTGCGCTTCCAGTCGTTGACGCCGTCGCGCGTGCCGGCCGGCAGCTTGCCACCCTCGGGCAACATCTTCGTGTCGACCGGCAGGTTGTAGGCGACCCAGTGGACCCACGTCGTCTTGGGCGCCTTGGGGTGCGCGGAGGGGCTACCATCCTTTGTCATGGTTGCGCGTCTCGGCACCCTGCTCTTTGCTTTCGTCCTGACCGCGTGCTCCGGCGCTCCGAAGAAGAGTCCCGACGGTGGCCGCGGCCAGGACGCCCTGTCTGACGCCGGTTGTTTCGTCGCCGGTTACGCAGATCCTCCTTACGCCTGCGCGTTGCCCGAGCCCTGTGCGCAGGTCGCCTACTTCGACCCGAGCGAGTCCGGGCCAGGGATGTCGGGTCCGCCCACCATCGACGCGACCGCCGCGCGCTGCGTGCTGCAGAGCCTCCGCGACGACGTGAAGTCCAGCCTCACCGTCCACCAGAATCTGATCGACGGCTTTCGGGACGAGTTCATCTGGGTACAGGGGGACGGCACGGCGATTCTGCGGCGGCACTACCGCTACGATCTGTTCGACGCTCCCAAGCTGCCGCGGCGGTTTCCACGAAAGGACGAGGCCTTCTTCGATGCTTGCCTCCTCGAAACAGACGCGAAGGCGATTTACACCTGCCTGACGGGTTGGTGGGCCGGCGATGGGAGCTGCTTCGCCGACACGACGCTTCCCTGCAATCCGGGGCAAGAATTGTTCCAGTCAACTCACGCGCAACGCCCGCGATCTTGCGGCGCCGTTCTCCTGAGCGGGAGACCGCCCACCCGAAAACCTGACGCCCCTCTGACGCCCGCGTCGCACCCGGCCGGCTCCAGGGCTAGGGCGCGGGCTCTAGGTGCAGGTCGGGGTTGCCGTCGATGAATTTGAGGTTGAAACGGAAGCCGGCGATGCGCCACGTGCCCGAGGCACGGATGAGGTCGAAGTCGTAACTGCCGACGAACGTGCGCGTGTTCCGACCCGAGCGGACCTGGCGGTGGTGGAAGGCGATACCGTAACAAGAAGCGGTCGCGCGGTCCCCGTCGACGTTCACGTGGTAACTGCCGGCTTGGTGGTGGATGGCGTGCAGGTTGCTCAAGCCCGACTGCCAGGCGTCGGTGATCGCCTGCGCCGCGAGCGGTGCCGCCGGGCCACCGCCCGCGGACGACATGTCGAACTGAACCGTCTCCGTGAAGCACTCGCGCACCCCCGGCCAGTTGCGTTGGTCGGTATTCACGAACAGTCGATCGATGGTCTCGACGATCTCGTTCTTGTCGATCAGCCGCCGCAGCTCTTCGTCCATCGGCGAACGCTACTGCCGTGATTGGTGAGACGCCAGGCCAGACGCACGCCAGGGCCCGCGCGCCTGGCCGCGATGTTACGTCACAGCAACCGGCCGCGTCGCAGAAGGTGTCGCAGCGTCCCGACGACGGCGACGACCACGCCCCAGCAATACAGGTAACCGAAGCGCCACCGGAGCTCCGGGAAGATCTCGAAGTTCATGCCGTATACGCCGACCAGGAACGTCAGCGGCAAGAACACGGACGAACACGCCCCCATGTTAACCGCGTGTACCATCGCCTCTCGCCTTACTCGCAGAGGCAGAGCCCGTGCGGGTTCTACACGTGGTCGGCCGCAGTGGTTTCATTTCGCAGCCGCGAAGATCGCTTGCAGTCCGTCGTGGCAGCGCGCCCGAATCAGCTCGGCGGACGGGGGCGAACCGCGACCGGTCCCCCTCGCGATGATCGCGGCCCTCCGGATTCGATCGTCGACCTGGCCGAAGAGTCCGGTGATCGCGCGGCCGACATCCCGAACCTGCTTCTTCGTGAGCCGGGCCTTGAGCGACACCCAAAGCTGACCGAGCGCCGACAGATTGTCCGCGAACATCATCAGCGTGTCGTGGACGTAGACAACGTCGTTCGATTGCTTCTCCCTATCGCGGTCCGGGAGGACGAGGACCTTCTGGGCAAGGTACGTCACGGCGTTGGGGATACGGACCTGAACGGCTTCCTGACCAGCGCCCGGCAGCGACACCGTCCAGGGCTCGACGAGGAGCACGTCGACGTGCGGTAGTTTCTGCGCGACGATTCCCTGCACGCGCGCGGTGGCATCGCGTTCCCCCGACCTTCGAACGCCCTCGCCCGTCGTCGGCGCGAGAAACTCGACGTAGAACTCGCCCTCGCCGAGCCGATAGTGCGTGACGGGTGGCTTGTCATCGCCCTTCATGTCCTCGGTGAACCCCGCCTTTTCGAGGCGATCCAAAAGCGTGACGTCTCGTCGTCGCAACCTGAGAGGGACCGCGACGTAAGCATCGTCCGTCATGAGCGGGACAAAGCCCGGAGCGCCGGCACGCGGATGCCGGGGGAAGAGGCGATGAGCCCAGCCACCCACCACGACGACGTCCGGCAGGTAAGGCTGGAGGGCGTCGACCAGCCGCTGAAAGTCCGACGTGACGCCGTCGCCTAGGGTCATCCGCCCCTACTCGCGACCCTATGGCTGTCGATGCGGAGCGCCGACGCCAGAACGCGGGTCCACAACACATTTGCCTGTTCTGCCCCTCGTGCGGGGTGCTGGCTGACGTCGAGCCAAGACTGAAGGATATCGGTGGTCGGCTGCCCCCCTCTTTCGACAGCCGCTCTGAAGACGGATTCGGGCCAGCGGGGCTTCCTCAGAATAACCTGGGACGCTTGGTTCGATTCCGCGCGAACCAGGTTCAACCGTCGGAGCGTCGCCTCGCTCAGATCGTCCACGTAGAGGTGTAGCGGTGCACCGTGGACGAACTGAAAGCCAAGGCGAGCGATCGCCGCGAAGCCGCCCCACGCGATCCTCTGCGCCGCTGAGTGAACCGCTGTGACGCGAGGTTCGAGCACCGAGAGTGGCTCTCTCACCGGGATCGAGAATGCTGCTCGCACCTCGTGCGGTGGACGACGCACGGCGGACACCCATGCTGAGAGAAGATCGTCGCGACGAACGACCTCGAACGCACCGCTAGATTCGTCGATGAATCCAGCCTCCTTCAAGCCGGAAAGGAATCTCCATGCACTCGGAAGCGACGTCCCCGCAAGCTTCGAAAGTTGTGCAGCTCCGTCGATTCGTCCCCGCTGGACGTGCAGAAGTTCCTCGGGCAGGTATCGACCAAGGAGAACCTTGAGCATGAACTGATTGAGATCGGAGAAGAGGTCGGCTACGTGCGCCCTAGGCGTTCCGGATTGCCGTTGGCGGCGGGTCGGAACGCCCGTCAGACCCTCGAGGCCCTCACCGTGAAATTCGAAACGGCCCCTAGAATCGACGAGGCCGTAAGCGGCTCCGGGAGCCACGCTGCTGACATAGTGGCGAAGTGCGCCGGCCATGGCATCCGATAGTGCGGGCGCCGCCACGACGGCTAAAGGGCGACTTGGCGGGTGTGCTCGCGCCGCGGCCCGGGCGCGCAACAGCGCATCAGCCAGGAAAGCTTCGAGTAGTGGGCGCCGACCCTCCCGAGCGGCTTTCAGCTCAACCGAATATCGGAGGTCGCCCTTCGCAATGCTGAGGTCTCCCGAACGGGAGCTGCGACGGCGGCTGACCTTCCATCCGCTACTTTCGAAGCGACGGACCAGATCACCTTCTAGAGCCTGTTCCTCCAACGCGACGCCTGACTTTCATGAGCATGATAACTTTCTTGCACATGAAAGCAAGGTGGCGGATACTCTTAGTTGACGCCGGCGATCCCGGCGACGACACCGGCGGCGCCCGCAACACCGACATCGGCGCGATCGGCGCCAACCCTCACCCCAACGATCAGTTCGGCCGTTTCGGTCCGTGAACGCTCGCCGGCACGGACGCTACCGGCAGATCCCCGTGCTCGGCTCGGGGGGCGTGCCGGGCGTCGGCATGCAGCTCGCGCCACCGGTCCCACTCGCGGCGCACGCCGGCGGGCCGCCGGCGGCCAGCGAACAGAACGAAGCGCAGCTGCTCACGCCGTTCGTCGTGATGCAGGTGGAACCGGGCGCGCAGTCATTCGCCGCCGTGCAGCCGCTGCCCGGGGTCGCCCGACCGGCGGGTGCGCAGGTCGAGCCGGTCGAGACGAGGTAGCACCCCTGACCGGTCGGGCATCCGGTCTGTGGCAGGAGCGTGCAGGACGTGGTGGGGCGGCAGAACGAGGTGCCGGGCAGGTTGGTAATAAGGAGGCTGCACGTCATCGACGCCGGGCAGGCGCGGGTGGCGCCGCTCGTCATACAGAACTGGCGGCACGTCGGCGTGGTCTCGCCCTGCAGGGCTATGCAGGCGAGACCGTCGGCGCAATCGTCTCCCGTCTGCATCTGGCCGGATGCGGTCTGCGTGCAAGTTGCTCCCGCCGTCTTTCCTGCTTTGCTGCCGCACCCGAGCGAGAAGGTGACGGGCGTCTGAAGCACGGTGCATTTCGTGCCTGCGGTGCAACCCGCATTCGAAAACGGGTCGCATGCGCTCGAGGCGCCGCCGCCCGCTCCGCTCGCGCCTGACGCTCCGGCGCCGCCGCCCGCACCCGAGCCGGCCGTGCCGCCGCCTCGTCCGCCCGCGCCCGCGCCCACGCCCGATGCTCCGGTGTTGCCGCCGCGTTCGCCAGCGCCGGTACCCGCAGTCCCGGTGACGAGGCCTCCGGCGGCGCCGGTGACGCCAGAACCGCCTCCGGCGCTCACGCCGCCGCTGCCGGCACCCCCGATACCGCCGACGCCGGCAGTGCCAGCATTGTCGCCGCCCCTCTCGGACGCCGCGCATCCGGCGACCTGAAAAGCGAACGCGATCGCCGCCACCACCTGGAGAGCGACGCCGCTCCGCTCGAAGGCGGACGGAGGACGGCGGGATCGCCGGCGCCGGCCCGCAAGCACGACCAGCAGCATGACAAGAGTGATGCCGATCCCGCCCGGTGCACCCCCGGTCGTGCAGCCACACCCGATCGTTCCGCCTCGTCCGCGCGCGCGCGCGCCGGCCATGCCGCCGCTCCCGCCACCGGCCGCCACTCCGCCCGTCGAGCCGCCCGCGCCGGAGGCTCCGATGCTGGCGGCGGTCCCGCCCGCTCCCCCGCGTGCGGGAGGCGGAAGCAGGAAACCGCCGGCACCGCCGCGGCCGGCCCCGCTCGCGCCCCCGCTTCCCGTCGGGTCGATCGATGGCGGAGTACAGGCGCCGTCGCGACACGCGCCGCCTCGTGGACAGATGGCGCCGTCACACGCATCGACGCAGACACCACGACGGCAGACGCTGCCCGCGGCGCAGGTCATCGACTCGCAACCGGAATCGACGCAGTGACCGTCCGCCGCGCACGCCTGCGTCGCGGCGCAACCGCCGCGACACTGGCAGCTCGGGACGCACGCGCCCTTCTCGCAGACGCTGCTCGCGCACGACACACCCGCACAGGGATCCGTGCAGACGCCGAGCTGACAATCCTGACCCGCGGGACAGATGACGCCCTGGCAGCCGCCCACGCAGGTACCGCCCGCGCAAACCTGTCCGCTCGGGCAATCGACGCCGATGCAGCGCGGATCCTTGCACAGGCCATCGGTGTCGCAGCGCAGCCCGACCAGGCATTTGAACTCGCCGTCGTCACAAGGGTGGACGCAGACGCCCTTGCTGCAGACCTCGCCGGCAGGACAGAGGTTGCTTCCGTCGTCTACTTGTCCGTTGCAGTCGTTGTCGAGGTTGTCGCAGAGCTCCTTGCTGGGCTTGATGAGCGGCTTGCAGACGACGCTGCCGCCGGCCTGACATTCCGTGACGCCGTTCGCGCACACGCCCGGCATCCCGGTCGAGCAGGCCACGGCGCCGCCATTGCAGGTCACGCCACTGATCCGAAACACCTTGTCGTTGAAGTCGCCGTCGTTGCCGTACCAGGAGCCTCGATCGGCGCCTGCGCCGTCCTCGAACGCGACGTAGTACGAGTTCGGAAACGCGGTCGATCGGTAGACCAGCGCCATCTTCCAATAGTCGGGCGTCGCGCACGCCGAACAGTAGACGTTGCGCTTGTACTCCGAGGTGTATACCGGTTGTCCCGACTCCATGAGGACGAACCCCACCAGGCCGCCCGCGTAGTTGGCGCTTCCGCGAATGACGGCGCCGCTTATCGTCTGGCCCACGGTGAAGGTGGCGGGTCCGATCGGGTAGATCGCCGTGGGGGCCGCGGTCGCGCTCGCGGGCACGTTGTACCAGTCGAAGCCGGCGCTGTTCTCGGCTTGGCTCAGCACCAACGTCGCCTGGAAATCACAGAGCGGCAGGAAGACGCCGGGTTCGGTGGATGCGTCGGTGAGCGCGTTGATCGCCTCGCCTTGCGAGTCGAAGTAGCGTTGCAGGCTGATCTCGTTCGCGGGAGCCGCGACGGGAACGTTGACGCCGTTCGGCTCGCGAACCGTCGAGGAGGCGGCGCTCGGAAGCAGCGCGATGCTCACGGTGACGGTGAGAGTGACGGCGGTGCGCATCGTTGCCCTCGGAGTCTGCCGGCAGACGTGGGAGGCAAACTTCGGCTTCTCCGTAGCGGAGAATTCGGAGGCGCCGAACGGTGGCGGCGGCTTCCGCCAACCGCGCCGGCCCGCGATTCCGGGGCCTTCGGGCGCGGCCAGAAGGTGAGCAGCCGCTTGAATGATAGCGTCGCGCGTGACGCGCGCGCGGCGCTGCCTGGGAATCCGCCGAGGGAGAGTGGGCGATACGGTGCGCGTTCTGGTCGTCATGGTCTCCTCCGAAAGGCGAGTAGCGCGTGACGCCGGAGCCGGTAGCCTGGAGTCATGACCATCGCCGCCGTCTCTTCCGATATCGTCTTTGACTCTTCTTGGCCAGCAGCGGCGCAGACGCTGGTGCTGCGATCCATCGATCGGCACGGCGGGTGGTCGCTCTGGTCGCGGCTGAGCGGGGTCACCATCAACCTCGTCTCGCTGCACGGACTCCTCTCCTGGGCCAAGGGCAACGGCCGCACCTTTCGGATCGGTCATTCCCTCACCACGTCTCCCAGGGCAGGCCGCACCGAATGGCGTCAGCGAGAGGGGGGGCCCTGCTTCGCCCTCTTCGACCGGGGAGACATGCGCCTCTTCGATCCCGACACCGGCGCCGTCCAACAGGAGAGCCGCCATCACCGGCGGACGTTTCGCTGGTTGCGCAAGCTGCGCCGGTGGAGCACGCTCGACGCGCACTATTTCTTCGGGTACGCCTTCGCCAGCTACACGGCCGCCCCGTTCATCCTACCCAGCCTGACCTACGAGGGTCCGGCCGTCGGTATCTGGCGCGGCGAGCGCTTCGACGGTGTGCGCGTGCGGTACCCGGCCGGCGCCGAGGTCCACTCCCGGCGACAGCGTTACCTGTTCGACGGCGACGGGCTCATCCGGAGGAACGACTACGTGGCGGACATCGTCGGCAGTTTTGCCGTCGGCGCCCATTACTGGCACGACTACGTCACGGTCGACGGGCTGCCGATTCCCACTCGCCGCACCGTGCTTCGCCGCTGCGGCCGGTGGTCGTTTCCGTTCCCGGTCGTCCTCGACGCGACGTTTGATCGGTTCGCCGTCCACATGGATCCAAGGTGACGATGAAGCTTGCCAGCAGCCGTGGAAACGGGCTCTTGGAGGGGCGCAGGCGGTTACCAGAACGCTCTATCTCGGCCAAGGACGCACCGAGACTGGCAGCTTGAATGGCCTGTCCCCGATAAGGTTCGAGCGAGGTGCGCGCCGCGGCGCAAGGATGGACGAGTCTTCGGCCCGAGACCCTCACGCCAACTGCAACGGTCAATCGCAGAGCACAGCTTCCGAACCGCGGGATCCGACGTGTGGACGCGCGCCCCGCGTCTCACTGCGAGATGTCGAGCGGCGGCCCGTACAGGCTCTCGCGGAACTCGGCATACCCGAACGAGCCGCTGCCCTTGATCTCCACCACCACCGTGTCGCTCGCATCCACTTGCTGCATCAGCGACGACGTAGAGTAGGTGATCAACGTGTTGCCGTTGGGCAGGCGCTGGACGTCGCCGAAGTTGGTGGCGCCGCCGTTGCTCTTGAACGCCTTGATGAGGCTTCCGTCGAGGCCGAACTCGAACGCCTGCGACTTGTTGGTGCCGGCGCCGTTGTTGGCGAACACCAGGATGCTGTTGTCCAGCAGCTGGTGGCCGTGCTGCACGCCGCCCCACGCAGCATTGCCTCCGCTGGTCTTCTGAGAAAGCTTCCACTGCAGCGCGCCCGCGCGGCTGACGACCGCCAGCTCCTTCTGCCAATCGGAGTACGTGTAGAAGTCTTCCTTCTTCGAGTAGCGGACGGCGTTGCCGTGGCAGTTGCTCATGCCCGTGCCGGTGCTGGTGACGTTCGTCGCCTCGAACACCTCCTTGGTCGTGCCCGCGGCGTTGATCTCGAAGATGCTGTTGCAGTCCGCCTCGCCGTAGTCGAGGTACGCCATTGTATCGCCGGTGACGGCGGCGATGGCGTGTGACGCCTTGGTATTGGAATACGTCTGGGTGGTGAGGCCGTCGATGCTCACCCGTCGGAGGGGGTTGCCGGTCAATGCCTCGTTCACCAGCCAGATGCTCTGACCATCGGCGGAGATGCGCGCCTGCGAGACGCCGTCGGTCGTCTCGCCGGAGCCTGCCGTGTACCACCACACCACGTCGCCGTCGCTGTCGAAGATGAACGGCACCCGGTTCCCGGTGCCCTGCCAGAACGAGGTGACGATGAATCCCTTGGCGGTCGCCCCGGCGTTCTTGACCGAGTAGCTGGTGATGGGCGTCGAGCTCAGCTTGGCGCCGGTCGTGACCGTCTGGTCGTCGCTCATGTACGTGGTCGCTCCGGCGCTGGCGACGACGCGGAAGTGGTAGGTCTTGGCGGGCTTCATGCCGAGCAGCAGGGTTCGGTAGCCCGTCGCCGCGAGATCGACAGGCGCGGTCATTCCGTAGGTCGTGTCGAGGCCGAAATCGATGTGCGCCGCCGTGATGCCGGACATCGACGTGGACCAGGTGACGATGCCGACCGTCGTGGGCGCGGTCGACTTCACCGCGCTCGCGAGCTGCACCATGATGGTGAACAGGCCCGAGGATCCGCTGCCGCCCGTGCCCGCGGCGCCCGTGGTCCCGCCACGCCCCCCGGCGGCGCGTCCGCCGGCTCCGGTTCCCGCGCTTCCCGCGGTGCCGGTCGTCCCCCCCGCGCCGGTCGTTCCCCCGGCGGCGGTCGTTCCCGCGGCACCGGTCGTGCCAGCGGCGCCGGTCGTGCCTGCGGCGCCGGTCGGAGAGCCGGTCCCGGCCGATCCGGTCGTGCCGGCGCTAGCCGTCGTGCCCGCCGCGCCGGTGGTCCCGGAGGTTCCGGTCGTGCCCGCGGTTCCCGTCGTGCCCGCGTCTTGGGTCTGCAGGCAACCTGAGAACAGGATCGCACTCACTGTCAGCGACGTCCGAATTGCACGCGTCATGCGCAACCCTCCCGCGATGGTAGCGGCGCTACCGTGGTTAGGAGACTAGCAACGGATCGTTTTTCGTCCGAAACAAAGATGACGATTTCGCGCGTTGAAATCGTCGGCGGCCGACGATTTCGTGAGCCGGTTTCCGATCAGGCTGTATCGCTGCGAGGCCAGGTAGACGCGGGCTTAAAGCGTCTCGACGTCGTGGGCGTGGCCGATCGCGGCGCGCAGCTTCGGCTCGAGCTTCTTGCAGTCGAACGTGACCTTCTCCGACTGCACGGAGACGACGGCGTCGACGGGCACGTAGAAGTCGCCCGCGTTCTCGACGTAGACGGTCAGGCGGCGACCGTCGCCCGAGATCTCACGCACGGCCCCGAACTCTTCCGGCCCCCCGTCGGACACGAAGGTTTGGAACCCAACCTGAATCTTCTCGCTCATCGAACCACCTCCGCGGGAGACTACTGCTTATCGATCTCGGGCTGCCACCCCTTTAACCACGCTCGGCTTCGGATAGCGGGTCTCGATGAACTGGACGAAGCTCGGCTTGAACTTGGTGCGGTTCTCGACGAGGTCGAACCACCCGCGGTGCAGGGCATTTTCGGCGGCGATGATCGGGTACCAGGTGTCGCGCAGGCGCCGCTTCGACCAGCCCTGGCAGCGGTCGTGAATGGTCTCGACGAAGTTCCAGACCATGAACGCGTAGGCCGAGTACTCTTGCGCTTTGGCCGGATCGGGCGACGCCGGGAAGGTGAGCAGCTCGGGCCGATCGAGGCCGATCTTCAGGAGCTCGAAGTACTCACGGTCGAGCTCGGCGTAGTAGACGTCGCGCAACGTGGTCCTGAAGCTCCACACCGAATAGAAAAGCGTGCCCACGATGCCGATCGACCCCAGCGCATCGGCAATCACGCCCGCCTTGCTCCACATCATCATGACCTCGGCTCCACTCTCGATCGCTGCCATCTCAGGTCTCCTCTCTGGTTCACTCTAGCCGCACCGGATCGGGCAGATCGGCGAGCATCTGCGCGATGCGCGAATCGTCCGGCGAGCAGCGATAAACGCCCCGATAGATGGTCTCCAGCCACCGGCCGAGCTCGTCCCGGGCGACGGCACCGATCGGCTCGGCGGCGTAGACGAACAGATCCATCTCGGGCGGCGGCCCGTCGCCGGCGAGGGGCATGAGGTAGTGGAGCCCCTCGATCCGGAGGCAACCGAGCCGGCGGTAGAACCGCTCCCGGCGCGTCCGCATCGCGCGATCGCTCGAGGCTTCCCGGTCGGAATCGATCTCCAGGACCACCGGCAGCGTGCGCCCCGCCGGCGAAACCGCGCGGTTCACGGTCCATCGGAACAGCTCGGCGCCGAGACCGCGGTTGCGCTCGCCCGGCGCCACCGCCATGTACTCGAGCAACGCGAAATCCGCTGCCGCCGGCAGGTACAGGATGCTGAAGCCGAGCACGAGGGCGTCGGCCTTCGCGACGAAGACCCGGTACTCGGGCGTGCCGACCATCGCCGCGAGCCGGTCCCGCCGCTTCTGCTCCCGGGCGGCGATCGAGGCGGCGTAGATCGCGTAGAGTTGCGCGAAGGTCTCTCCCCCAGAGGAATCGAGTTGCTCCAGTTTAATCGACTGCTTGATGGGCTCGGCCACGGCGCGGTCTCCGATTGCGAGGATACGTCATGAGCGCTTCGCCGGACGTCATCATCCTCGGCGGCGGCGTCGCCGGGTTGTCCGCGGCCCGGGACCTCACGGCGGGCGGCGTGCGCGTACGCGTGCTCGAGGCGCGCGATCGGCTGGGCGGCCGCGTCTCGACCCGCCACACGCCCGACGGCCCGGTCGAGCTCGGGGCCGAGTTCGTGCACGGCGCCGTGGAGGAAACGTTGAGCGTGGCGCGGGAGGCAGACCTGCCGCTGCGCGAGATGAACCGGGCCGCGCCCCCGACCACCACGGACCGAAGCACCGAAAGGACGGCCGACTTCTTCTCGGCGATGGACGCGCTCCTCGCTCACGCTTCGGCCACCGACCCCGACCAGTCATTCCGGGAGCTCGTCGACCGTGCCGACGTGGCGCCGGCCGTCAAGGCCGCGGGCCTCGCGCTCGTCGAGGGCTACCACGCGGCCGACCCGTCCCGCATCGGTGTGCACGGGCTGCTCAAGAACACGGCCGCCGACGAGCGCCCGGGCGCCAACCGCCAGTTCCGGTTCGCGCGCGGGTACGACAGCCTGGTCGGCGCCATCCACGACCGCATCGACGCGCGGCTCTGCGACGTGCGGCTCGGCGCTGTGGCCGCCGCCGTCGCCTGGCAGCGCGGGCAGGCGGTCGTCACGACAGCCGCCGGCGACGAGCACGCGGCACCGAAGCTGATCATCACCGTGCCACTCGGCGTGCTCAAGGCCGGGACGATCGCGTTTTCCCCCAGCTTCGCCGACAAACAGGCCGCGATCGCCAAACTGGAGATGGGCGACGCGGAGCGGGTGAGCCTCTGTCTCGGCAGCGACGCCTGGCTGGCGGACGGCGGTTTTTCGGGAGGGGGCTTCTTGTTCGCGGGCGAGCCGCCGTTTCCGGTCTGGTGGGTCAGCCGACCGCCGCCGTTTCCGGTTGTCACCGGCTGGGCGGGTGGCCGCAACGCGCGGGCGCTCCGCGGGCGCAGCGTCGCCGAGCGCGTCGAGGCGGCAATCGTCGCGCTAGCCGAGGCCCTCGGCGTCGACGCGGGCCGATTGCGCGCCGATGTTCGCGGCGGGTTCAGCCACGATTGGCTGGCGGATCCGTTTGCGCGCGGGGCCTATAGTTACGCGGGCGTCGGTGGCAGCGAGGCCGGGGCGGCGCTGGCCGTTCCGGTCGAAGACACGATCTTCTTCGCGGGCGAGGCGACCGAATCGGACGGCGACAACGGAACCGTCCACGGCGCCGTCGCCAGCGGCCGGCGGGCGGCACGACGCGTTCTCGCGTAGCTCGTCCTCATTGAATGCGGCGTTCGAACCGATCCCAGGATCGCGCGATGACGCGATCGATGTAAGCGCACCGACGGTGCCGTGTGGGCTGGCCCTCAGAGCTGGACCGTCCAGGTTGCCCGGTCATCGGTGAATCGGTCGGAGAGCTCGAGGCCCCATGTCGCCTCGCGAAGACATGCGCCCGACGCGCGGGAGCTGGTGGTCACTTTCATCACGTCAACGATCTCGTCGTCCGTCGTCTCGAGGACAACCGTCGCACGCTGATCCTCGGCGGCGCACCGCCGCCAGCGCTCACGCAGCTTGTCGCGCAGCCAAGCCTGGGGATCGAACGGGGGCAACGCCTGCCCTTCGCCAGTCCCGCACCCTCCTGCGCCGGTGCCCACCAGTCCCAGACCGCCCGAACCGTACCCCGACCCTTCCTCCAGCCCCTCTGTCGATGGCCGCACGCCAGGCTCGATGGCCAGGTAACTGGTCACGGGCGACACCGCGCGGCCGTAACGTGCCAGGACCATCATCTCGGGCTCCGTGAGCTCTTCGAGTAGCGATGAGCCGAAGGCCAGCGCCGACCAGCGGTGGGCCTCGACGGCATTGGGCGCTACGCGCGTCCGAAAGGGCGTGGCCCACAGCTCGCCCCGAAGCTCCAGCCACGGCGCCGCGGTGCCAGCGATCTGGAGACCGTCCACCGTGTCGCCCTCCGCAAGCTCGGCTCGCTGGAGAATCTCACCGCCCTCGTCCGGGGTGAGATCGACGCCGGGCACCGTGATAGCGAACCGATGCACGCGCATCGGACGCGCCAGCTCCTCGTAGGTCCTCTCCAAGGAGCCGCGCCGCTCGGGCGCGGTGTTGATTTCGGTCGACCACAACAGCCCCCCGGTCGCGCGGGCGACCGGTGCCCAGCGCTGATCCTCGTCGTTTCGTGTCAGCGCCGGCTGGACTCCTTCGCCGTCGCTCAAGCCTTCAACCGTCACGATGTGGAGGATGGCGCCGCTGGGCCGCAACGCCGAGCGCAGCGTGGCGGGATTCAGCGCCGAGCGCGTGCGCAGATCCGTCAGCAGCACGATCCGACGGGCGTGGCCAGACGGTTGCCCTCGCAGGAGCTTGTCGGCGTCGCGCAAGGCTGTGTCGAGGGCGCTGCCGTTGCCAAGCTCGGGCGCCAACTGACCGAGTCGCGCGAGTGCCCGGGCGGCCGGAACGAAGTCCCCCAACCGGCGGCGGACACGGCGATCGAAGGTCAAGATCTCGACCGTGGCGCCCGGCAAGTGGTGCAGATACGCACCGGCCGCCGTGATCTCGGCCTCGGCAAACTGCTGTTCGACGGAACGGGAGAAATCCATGACCACCACGACCTGGGCATCGCGCGGCACCCGGCTGATGCGGCGCGCGGCGCGGACCGCGTAGTGGACCAGCACCCTTTGCGGCCCGAACCGCTTGACGGCCAACGTGGTGTCGAACCGGGGCGCCATGTCGGGCTTCGGCTCGAGCGCAAGCTCCAACTCTTCGGTGTCCTCCGGCCAGACCAACGCGGAGCCGTCCGGGAAGGGCTGGTCGCCGACGAACAGCCGATCTCCGTTGCGCGCCGCCCGCACCACGATCTTGGCCGGGAACTCCTCTGTGCCGAGACGCGACAACCTGAGCACGTGACGCCCATGGTCGTAGGTCGTCGGCATATCGAGGGTGTAGCTGACCGATTTCCGATCCGCGGGCGCGATGGGAAACACTTGCAAGGCCAGCGCTCCTTGCCTCTTCCATGAGAGTAACGCCGGATCCTTGGGGTAATAGCCGCCGATACCGGTCAGCTCCTTGTATCGGGCGGCCGCGGCCTCGGCCTCCATGAGATCGCCCTCGAACCAGTGTGGGTGCCCGTCCAACAGGCCCCGCGTACGCAGGCGCACGGCTACCGAGTTGTCCGGCACGTCCAGCTCGAATTCGGCCTGATCGTGGCGTGGACCAAGGTTCTCGACGGTGCGCGTGACGACCAGGCTGGCGTGCCCGCGATCGAACCTGAGATCGACGTGGTGTGCCCGTTCGACGACCGGGCCCCTGGTCCCCGCTACGATGTCGGCGCCACGGACCGACGGTGCGGCAAGCGATATGAGAGACGCGAGCACACAACGGACAGCGGTGGACTTCATACGTCAGGGACAATGGGCCCGGCGAGGGGTTCCCGAATCGATCCGATTGCACGCGCGGCGGACGCGCTGCATGCGTTAACGATTGGCAAGTAACTGTAATACGCTCGTCCCATCGAACACGAGGCGTGTGTGGCGTCCAACCTGATCCGATTCGATCGGCTTGTCTCAGGGCTGCTCATCGCGCTCGCCGCGGCGAGCGCGCCGGCCTGCTCGTCGCGGAACCAAATCGGAATCCAGGATGGCGGAGGCGGGGGCGCGACCGTCGGGGCCTCGGAAGGTGGTCGTGGAGGCGGCGTCATTGGAGGCGGGGGCGCCGCGGGCACCGCTGCTAGCGGGCCCCAGCCACGCGTGCTGGTGGTCGACCAGGCCTCGAATCGGTTCGTGGCTTACGACCGCCAGGGACAGATCGTCCGCGACTACCGCGCTCGCCTCGATCTCGGCAGCGGCTTTACCGCGCGCAACGTCTGGGTGGACGGACGGCTGCTCAGCTGGGACGGGCCGACCGCGTCGCACGGCGGAAACCTCGTGGGCGCACCGCGCGGCCTCGCCGAACCGCTCGGGCCATCCCGGATCCTCATCCACGCCCAGGCGAGCGCCACCGGCCCGAACAAGGTGCGGGTGCTCGCGCCCGACGGTGAGATCACCAACGAGCACACCATTACCGGCTCGTGGGAAGCCTTCGACCTTTCCCCGGCACGCGGCTACCTCTACGCCAGCAGGCACGTCGATGCCGGCGACACCACCGTCGGCGCCGTCATCCGGATCACCGACGGGACCATCGTCTGGCAGCGCGACGTAAAGAGCGCGGGCTTTGCCCGGGACGATTCCCGCTTCATCTACTCGCCGACCGATTTCGGCAGCCCCGTACGCGTGCTCAATCCGGCGACCGGCGCCGAGGTCGCCCCCACGCCCGGCCAGCCGCCCTGGGCCACGCCCCCGAACATCCCGTACGCCTACGTGCAAGGGACGCTGAGCAATCGCGCCATGCTCATGGTCAGCGGCAACAGCGCAGACGGCAATCTGCTGTATTCCATCGACTGGCAAGGCATCGTCAGGCGCTTCGGATCCGAGGTCCCCCGGTACAGCAACGAATACCTACACGCGGTCGACCCCGGCGGAAACAAGGTGCTGTGGTCCCGCGACACCAACGGCCTCGACGGAAACCCGGCCACCCACGTCGGCGCATTCGAGCTCGATTTCGCCAGCATGATGGAAGGCCCCTGGACCGGGACGGACTATTCGTGTTTTGGCCGCCCGGCGGAGGTCTTCTTCACGCTGGTCGGCAGTTCCCTGCAGTCGTGTGCCTGCGAAAGCGGCACCTGCACACCGATCGCGACCCTGCCCGCCTTGCCCGAAGTCGGCTGGCTACCCCGCGTCGTCACCAACGTCGCCAAGACCGTCGCGGTCGTGACCTACGACTGGCCCTTGAATCGCCAACCCACGCAATATCCCAACCTTCGCTGCTTCGCTCCGAACGGCCAGCTGCTGGCGACGGTCCCTTTCGGCTCGCCAGAGATCGATGAAACCGGCCAGCTCGTCCTCCTCCACCCCAGCCTGGGCACGGGATGGGAGCACGCCATCGTCGATCTTTCTCGCGGGAGCGTCAGCATGATCGGGATGCCACCGGGTTGGAGCCCACGGATCATTTACGAGTAGCTCCGCCCCCGTGAGGTCGCCTGCGGCGTCTTCGCGGGCGACGGAGGAACGGTTCCGAACTGAGTGCGGCCCGTCATTCACCGTCCGCTCGACAAAGTAGCCGCAAACTCGCGCTTCGCGGGAGAGCGGCTGGCGGCTTCAACAGGTTGCCGTAGTTGCTTTCAAGTTACAGCGAATTGACCATCAGGTTGTCGCATCCGGTTGAACGTCGGCCTACGCTGACCCTCGGGTACGCAATGATCACACACGAAGCAAGGAAAGGACTGGTCCGGGAAGTTCATGAGATACGTGACGACGGTGGTGTCTTTGGGGCTGGTCGGGATGGCTTGCGCGTCGCCTTCGGGCGCCACGCGAGCCGGCGTCTCCGACCTCAGGGGGAACGCAGCGGTCTCGAGCAAGGCGTCCCGGGTCATCGTGACCGGGCCGATGCGGCTGCTTCATGCGAGCTACGACGGAGGAGCGGACGTGGTTTTCCTCCGGGCGGAGCCGCAGCAGGGCACGTCGGCATCGGACTGCCTTCATGCTGTGCCGATGGGGTGGGATGGCGAGTCTGAGCTGGGGGTGCGGGAGGGGGAGACGATCTGCGTCTCGGCGACGCGCGCGGTCCACGTGTCGTGGCACGCGCGCTCGGGTCCGGAGGCGAGACCCGCGGGGATTCAACAGGCGCTGAATCGGTAATTCAGCAGGCCGAGCCCAGCTCGTATTTGCCACCCTCATCGGGCGCGGGAGTAGCGACCTTCGGGTGTCAGTCGCCGCGATGGCGCCTCTCTTATCCTCTTCGATCCGGCCGCGATGCCCCTCGAGACTGATGTTTTTCCGGAGACCGGCGTCACTCGGCGGCCGGGCGCGCGCGCACGGCCTTGGTCGCCAGCTCCGGCGAGGCGCCCGCCGCCGGCGCGCCCCAGGTGGCCATCAACCGGAGCAGCACGCCGACCAGCACGACCGCGCACCCGCCGACCGCCAGCGCGCGCCAGGTCGGGCGGCGCCGCTCTGCTTTTCGCAGTCTTTCCGCCGCCACGCTCGCCATCGCCCGCCGAAGGATCCTTTCCCGGACCTCCGGCGGGACCTTGTATTCCGCCTGTCGCGCGATCTCGATCAGCTCCATCACCTTGGCCCATCCCTCGCCGTATCCCCAACTGTTCCCAGGCTCCACGATCTCTCCTTTCGGGTCGTCCTACGTCGTCATCACGTCCATCACCGACGACGCATCATGACCCACGGACGGTTTCGCCCACGTTTCAATCCGGTGAGATCTCTGTAGCCACGCGCCAGCGCCGGATTCAGAGCGATCCGACCCCATGGTGGACCGCCGCGGACGCGCGGCACCGACGCGGTTGGCTAACCCTGTTCGAGCGCCTGCCTCCTCGAGCTCGTTGAGCCACATCACGACGGTATTCTTTCAAGGTCATGCCGATCTTCTCGGGATCGGCGCTGGCGTAGATCCGACGGTTCAATCGGGTGAGATGCGCGAAGAGCTGTTCGCGTCCGACACGCGCAAGCCCGCGGCGATCGACGTCGCTGCGTTCCGCCGGTTCGCTTTCGTGATCGACGGCGAGGTCGTCGTGAGTATGAAGCCGGACGAGGGATGGGCCACCGGACCGGCGAAGGTCGACAAGAACCGCGCCGATCGATTCCTCATTCGCGCCACGATCCGGCTGTTCAGCGTCAAGCCGACCGGACCGACGCTGACGCCTTGTTGACGTAGACCACTCTGCCGTCGAGGGTCAGCCAGAAGGCACACAGCGGCGAGTTCTCCAGACCGAAGCTCGTGAACCGGAGGAGCGGTTCGAACTTCTCCTGCGCGGGGTCACGGCGCGCGTGCCCGTTCCGCCCATCCCGCGCGACGAGGAACAAGCTGTCGAACTCCTTCGTCGGGCTGTCCTCCTCGCGCTGCAGCACCTCGAGCGCGTTGAATGATCGCTCGTCCGTGGCCGGCGTTCGCGTCCGCGGGTGATCCTGAGGAAGTCCCGGCGAGCCGAATGGCTGAGCTACCCGACCACCGCCACATCGGAAGAGGCGCATGTTATCCTCGCGCGCGATGTCAGAGCGCGAGAGCCTGAAAGTTGTCGGTCGGCGTCGGATTCGGTGGGGCCTTGCGCGCATCCAAGCGGTGCTCGACAGGGCGCAGCGACAATTCGGTTCTGAAGGCCACGTTGGTCCAGACCGTCACCTCGGATGGTGCAATTACCAGAACGTCATCTATCGAACGCTCGAATATCAGCACTGGGAGAACAAGGCCGACGTCATTCCCATCGGCAACTATTATGAGTTCGGCCTCGCGGTGGGGTTCACCTTCAAGCGGGCCTATCGAGCCATCTCCGAGATCGCCCGAGATCTTGGGATGGCGGATACCACTGCTTTTGGCGTGAAGATGTTTGGATTCGACAGCTTCGAAGGCCTGCCTGAGCCGGGAGAATGGGACCGGCGGGAAGGATGGGAGCAGGGCACGTTCGCAAATACGAAAGAGAACTTCGTGGCCGCGATGGATGCCGAACTGATCCCACGCCAAGCCTACGAGTTGGTTGAAGGTTACTACGAAAAATCATTGACCAATGAGCTTCGGCGCAGGCTCGACGGGTCGAAGCCCAGCATCGTGATGATGGATTGTGACTTCTACAGCTCGACCAAGACCGTTCTCGAATGGCTCCGGCCGTTGTTGCGCGACGGCACGATGTTCATGTTCGACGATATCTGGGCCTATATGGGCCACCCGGACTTCGGCGAGTTGCGCGCAATCCGCGAGTTCAACGAACAGAAAGATGGATTGCTAGTTCCGCACGTCTTTGGCGGGAGCACCCAGCAGGTCTATGTGTACACGACCGGCTACCAAGGTGCGGCGTACAAGCAGTACCTCGCGGCGGCAAAGAAATAACGTAGCCTGCACCCGGATCGTGTGCGCGCCTGGTACCAGGGGCACGGCGTTCTACCGTAGGAGATACGCTGTCGCTACGGACGGTTCCACGCGACGCCGACAAGAACCAACGATTGGACTTAGAGCAGCACGACGACGACGAGGAGCAACGCGCCGCGCATGAGCACCCCGCGATCCTACACCAGGTCCGCGGGGCGACGACACGCACGTGGTCGCGGGTGATGAGGGTGACAATCATGAGCCGGAGCAGCAAGATTGCAGCATGCGCTCGGCTGTTGCGGGGTCATGGATCGGGGCTCTGCTCAGCGCCGCGATCGCCGGGTGCTCCGATGGCGGCGCGGCGCGCCCGCCCGCAATGGTTCGGGTGCAGGCCGTGACGGAGCTCGGCGCAATGCCGATGTCGTCGCTCGTGCGAGCGCGCGACGGCGGCTACAGCGCGCGGCTGTGGGGGCATTCGATCTGGGTGTTTGGCGACACCGTGCTCGCCGCTCCCGACGAGGACGGACTGACCTGGCATCACAACTCGTTCTCGATCACCGACGACATGTCCGCTGCCGACGGCATCACCGGGTTCTCAGAGCGTGTCGACGCCGCCGGCGCTCCACGTTACCTGCTCGCCCCCACCGCGTCCGAGCGCGCCTTCAACTTCGCGCACATGGGCGAAAGCTGCGAGGCGCCGTGCGGCGCCCGCTATGCGGCGTGGCCCGAGACGCCGGTCTTCGATCAGGCCCGCGACCGCACGTTGCTGTTCTATGGCCTCATCTACGGCGAGCCGGGCGACTTCAACTTTCGCGGCGTGGGCGGGGGGATCGCCGTCTGGGAACGGTTCGACGCCGACCCGATTCGGCCCGAGGTGACGCCCGGGGCGGAATACCCGACGGTGACGTTCGCGGCGGACGAGCCGAACTTCGGGGCTGCCGCGCTCGTGGTTGGCGACGACGTGCTCGCTTTCGGCTGCCTACCCGATTTCCTCGTCCAGCACTGCAAGCTTGGGCGCGCGCCTCTGGCGCAGGTCCTCGATCGAACCGCATGGCGGTTCTGGGACGGCAGCGCCTGGGTCGCCGATTGGCGGTCGGGCGCGATCCTGTTCGACGGCGCGTCGATCATGTCGGTCGTGCACAATCGCCACCTCGGGGCCTGGACCGTCGTCTATGCCGTCCCGTTGACCCGCACCGTGGTGATGCGCACCTCGCCCGAGCCCACAGGCCCATGGTCGGCGGAGACGGTCCTGTTCACGGCCACGACCACCGCCGATTACTCCTACGATGCGATGGCGCACGCCGAATTCGAAGACGGAGACGGCCGCATCCTCTACGTCACGCACTCCCGCCCGACCGGAACCTTCGCGAGCGAGATGGCGCTCTACCGTATCGATCTCGAATAAATGGCCGCCCCGTATCCCGCATCAGTCAGACGCTCGTGGTTAAACTCCAGGTCGCACGATGGCCGTTCCCGTTTCGCTCCGGCGTTGGTTCGTCTTCCACTTCGTCGCCGACATCATGTTCGCCGTGCCGTTGCTGCTGGCGCCGGCTGCCTTCTTGCGCGCGCTGGGTTGGGCCGAGGTCGATCCCGTGACGGCCCGGATGGTGGGCGCGGCGCTGGCGGGGATCGGCGTCGAGTCCTATCTCTGCCGAAACGACGGCATCGAGACCTTTCGCTCCATGCTGCGTCTCAAATGTATCTGGTCCGGCGCCGCCGTCGTTGGTCTCGCGTCTTCCATCGCGCAAGGTGCACCACGCTTGGCGTGGGTGGTGCTCGCGATCTTCGTGGCGTTCGGCGCTCTGTGGAACACGTACAGGCTGAGGCTACGGTCGCCTGCTGCCGACGCCAAGGCCCCACTTCCCCCCGCGCGTGGATGAGACCGGCCCGTCGTGGAACCGCCTGTCAGAGCTCGGTGGGCGCCCGCCGGGCGAGCAGCCCGCCGATCAGGAAGGCGGCGGCCGCCGCCAACGCCACGCCACCGAGGTGGAACGCGAGGACGTGGAGGCCCGCGTTGCGATCGGGGCAGGTGAGGTGCAGGGCCGCTTGACCAACCAGGGCGCCGGCTGCGGCGACCACCACCAGGCCGAGCGTCGGCCTCGTGGATCGCCGTCTGATGAAGGCGCGCACGACAATCGCGATCGGGATGGCCGCGGCGCCGAGCTCGGTCAGAAGACACGCCACGCCCATGCGGGGCGCCAGCGGACCGTCGCCCCACGCGAGCGCCGCCAGCAGAGCTGACGCGCCGAACGCGAGCCACGCCGCGAGCGAGCCGATTCGTCGCAGCGACGCCAGGCAGGCCAACGCCACGCCGACCAGCGCCGCCGACTCGACCCACGCCAGGCCGCCGCCCGCGCGACGCTTGGCCATGAAAACAAGCGCCAGCCACGTGGCCACCAGGACCGCCGACAACAACCGCGCCGGGACCACGAGCGCGGACAGTCGAACCAGGATGGGACCCGCGATCGAGCGCAAAGTCGGCGGTGGAGGCGCGGGCGCTTGCGGCACCGCATCCAGCATGGCGAGCAGCCGCTCGGCTTGATGGAGCGCCCGCGCGCATTGCGCGCACTCCCGCGCGTGCGCGTACGCGTTCGCGCGCTCCGGATCGTCGAGTGGCAGCGCCGCAAGACCGGCCGCGCTTTCGAGGATGTGCGCAGCGTCGCTCACGGCGAGCCTCCCTCGACGAGATCGGCCAGCCGCTTTCGCAACTGACCATAGGCCCGGAACGCGCGACCCCGGACCGCCACCTCCGACGTGCCGAGCACGCCCGCGATCTGCCCGAACGTCAGCCCCTCGTATCGGTGCAGGTGAACGACGACCCGCTGCGATTCCGGCAGCGACTGCAGCGCGGACCGCACGCGCGCCACCGTGTCCCGCGCCGCGACGGACGCTTCGACGTCGGGCGCGCGCTCGACGGCGCCGGCGTCCTCGGCCGCGGCCAGCGCCTCCTCGCCCGGATCCTCCCGGAGCCGGCGCCGGCGGCGAAGCTCGTCGCGGCGAACGTGGGCGGCGATCGTGAAGAGCCATGAAAAACGTCGTCTGGAGCAGCTCGTCGCACGCCGTCCGGTCGCCGAAACAGCGCATGAAGAACCCATAGAGCTTGGGCGCGACCGACGCGAACAGGCGCAAGAACGCGCGCTCGTCACCTGCCGCGTAGGCGGCCATCAGCGATTCGTCGCTCGCGTCATCACTCATGGAATACGGCCGATCGTGTTCCCGCGTTAGGCCAACGGGCCGATTGTCCACGCCGGTCGGGCGCGGGCGCGCGGAGGCTCGTTGGACACGCCATATCATGAGCAGGACCGCAGGTCAGAAAGCCCAGCCGGCGCCGGCGGTCAGCGATCGCTCCCCGAGCGGCATGACCTCGACCACGAAGTCGAGGTGTCGCGGCAGATCGACGGCCACGCCGGCGCCCGCCTGATACTTGTGACCGTCACCGCCCTTCGTGGTCGGCACGGTCGCGTTCCAGCGAAAGCCCCCGGGCAGGGCGCCTTGAACCGCCGCGCGCCACGGGCCGACGTCGTCGTGCCGCTGGCCGTCACACTCGAGGATGAGCCCCGTAGCGCCGACGTGGGGGGCGAGCCCGCAAGCGAGGGCAGCCCGCGGGGTGGCCACGGTTAGAGCGCCCGCGACGACGAAGGACATGATGCGCACGCTGCCAATACGTCGGCGGGCCCCGGCCGTTATGGTCCCGCAGCGAAAAAAGATGGTGCCGGTCAAGGCATAACGACGCGGTTCGCGCCGGCGTAACCGTCCGCAAGCCTCCGCCTCCGACCCGATCGGTCGGCGGGGCGCAACCCACGAGGAGCCTAGACATGACCAACGACATCTCTCGTCTGCCCAATCGGCGGACCAGGAAGGCGCTCACGCTGCTGGTCGCCTTCCTCCTGACCGCGACCGGCTGCGACAGCGATGACAAGAACCGACAGACGGGAACGGGCGGCACGGGCGGGAACCCGTCCGCAACCACCCCGCCGATGGGAGCTGCGGCCGTGGAAGCGTGGCTGGCCACCGGCGCCTACCGCCAGTGGCGCTGCGAGCCTGCGGTCCATGAAGCCCGTTCGCCGTCGCCCCACGGCTTCAACCGGATCTGCTCGAACTCCGCAATCTCCGCTAACGTCGCCGGCACCGCTGCTTGGCCGCAGGGCGCCGCCGCCGTGAAAGAGCTTCACGCGGATGCAGCGAGCACGACGCCATTCGGCTATGCCGTCTATCTGAAGACCGCGTCTGACAGCGCAGGCGGAGCGAGCTGGTACTGGTACGAGCGCGTGCCGCTCGACAGCCCCGCGCCGCACGATGCGCAGGGTGTCGTCGCCGACGGTCTCGGCAACACCGGACCGGCGATGCAGATCTGCGTCGGCTGCCACGGTCCCGCCGGATCCGACGCCGCCCACACACCGACCGCCGGCGGGCGTGACCTCGTTTACACGCCGGTCATGTAGCTCATTCCGGCCGCGCCTGGTGACCGCCGCGGGGGCGAGGTTCTCGAGCAAGTGCCGCGGGCCGACAAGGATGTCGCGATGTCGCGATCACCCGGCTCGGCGCCGCCACGGCCGCCATGCGCATGCCGCCCTGGCGCGTCGGCACCCTCACCCCCGGAGCGATCGCGGCCGCCACCGCCGAGCTTCAGAAATGATTCGTTTAAACGGCTGCGCTCAAGGACAGGTCGCGCTCGCCTGATAGATGTTCGCGGCCTGCTCTCCGGCCGACAGCCAGGCGCGGCCGTCGGCCGAGAAGGTGAGCCCTTCGCTCTGCGGCTCCGTCGGCGAAGGCAGCGTGCGCGGCATGGCCGAGAACGTGGCCATCCAGGTCGCTGCCCGGGGCCACAGATAGATCGCGGTGTACGTGCGCACGATGACGCGATCGCCGTCGGGCGAGATGTCACCCCCGCCGGCCTGCACGCCTTGTCCCGAGCCCGAGAACTGAACCATCGCCACGCGCGTGAGCGCGGTGGGCGTGTTCGCCGCCGTGTTGCCCGGCGCGCTGAACACGCTGGAATTGCCGCTCGAATCCTTGGTGAGGATCAGGATGTCGCCCGTCCGCGGATCGACCATCAGCGTCTCGGCGTTGTGGGCGCCGTCCGGATAGGTGAAGCGCAGCTCCTGCGCGTCCGCGATCGCGGTCTGCGCCGGCGCCTGCGTCAGCGACACGTTCGGCTCCGCAAACCGGTACACCTGAACCTGCGTTCGGTTCGCGCTGTTGTCGCCGATGTCGCCGACGAAGATGAACGACCCGCCGCCGGCCCCGGGCCCGACCGCGATGTCCTCCCAATCGGTCTGGGTCACGCCGGTCAGCGTGTATTCGCCCAGCGACGCGCCCGCCGTGGTCATCGCGAACACGGTCGCCGGGCCCCCGGTATCCATCTGCGCGTAGAGCACGCCGGGATGCGCGCGGCTGGCGACCATCCCCGACGGACCCGCCTTCACTGTCGCACCGGCGATGGTGCCGACTTGCGTGGGCGTGCCGAACATCAAGCAGCCCGCGCTCGCGCCGCCGGTCGCACCGGCGGTGCCGCTCGTTCCCGCACCGGAAGTTCCAGCGGTGGCACCACCGTTGCCGCCGCGACCACCGCCCCCGCCGCGACCGCCGGCACCGGAACCGCCGCCGCCGGCACCAGCCACGCCGGTGGTCCCCGCCGCGCCCGCGCTTCCGGCGGCTCCCGCCGCGCCCGTCGTTCCGGCGCCCCCCGAGACGCCCGCAGCGCCGGTCGTTCCGGCTGTGGCAGCGCTGCCGGCAGCGCCGGTGGTACCGCCCCGGCCCGTCGTTCCCGCAGCTCCGGATGTGCCTGCGCTCCCGGTCGTACCGGCGGTTGCGGAGCCGGCGGCCCCCGTCGTACCGCCGGCGCCCGGACTTCCAGCGGCGCCCGTCTTGTTACCGCCGTCCGAAGAGCCACATGAGGCGAACCCCCATGGAATGACGCCGGCAGCGAGCAGCGCGAACAAACGAATGGGTCGTGTGCGGTTTGTCATCCGTAGCCCTCCGTGACGAGCGTTCACGTGTATGGGGTGATTGGCCGGCCGGTTCGGGTCTCGCTTTTCGTGCCCGCAAGGTAAGCTCGCGGCGCGGCGCGAAGCCAGCCCCTGCTGGTTGTTTTTTGAAGCGTTGCCCGCCTCCCGGCAGGTTGAAGCATGGCCAGGACGGTCCGCCGACGCAGAAACACAATCTTGCCTCTGGTTGGAGCCGTTGGGCTCGCGGCTTCGTTGATCTCCATGACGTGCACGCCCGGGAAATAAGCACCGCCTGCATTTCTGGCGTGGCTCGGTCCTGACGGCACAAATCGCCTGGCACGCGTGATAGTGTCCGGCTTGCCCCCCCGGCCGACGCCCCCTCACTTCTCGGAGGAATCATGAAACGGCGGCTCTGTTCTTCGTTTGTGGCTTGTGCTTCTCTGGCCACGGTTTTCGTTTTCGCCTCGTGCGCGGGTTCCGAAGCCGTTTCGGGCGGCGGCGGCTCGACCGGGACGGGCGGCGCCGGGGGCGCGCCCGCCGCCGGGACGAGTGGCGCTGCCGGCACCGTCGGCGAAGGGGGCCGGGCCGGTACCGGCTTCGAAACCGCGGGCACGACCGGCACGGCGGGCACGATCGCCATCGGCGGCCGCGGCGGCGAGGGCGTCGCCGGCCAACCCGCTGGCACGTCGGGAAGCGCGGGGACCTCCGGCCTCGCGGGCCGGGGCGGCACCGGACCCTCCGGGACGGCCGGCGGATCCGGCGGCTCGGGGACGCCGGGCAACGCGGGCGCTGGCGGTAGCACCGGCGCCGGAGGCGGCGGGCCAGCGACGACGACCCCCAGCGCGGGATGCGACAAGACGACGAGTCAGGCGCTCAATCAGTGGGTCGACGGCATGGTGAGCACGGGTGGCAGCAATCGTCCCTACGCCGTGCGCCTTCCCACCGGCTACGATCCCAACCGGGCGTATCCGGTCATTCTCTTGCTTCACGGCTGCACCAGCGGGACGAACAACGTCCCGATGGAGAAAGTCACCGGATCCGACGCGATCCTCGTGCGCGGCACGGGCTCCGCCGCGGACACCTGCTGGAACACGGCGGCGAATGGTCCGGACGTCGCGTTCGTCGACGCCATGATTGCGGACACCAAAGCGCGCTTCTGCGCCGATGAAAGCCGCTTCTTCGTCGTCGGCTATAGCAGTGGATCGTGGCTCGCCAACCAGCTCACCTGCATTCGCTCGAGCGTGCTGCGCGGCGCCGCGAGCGTGACCGGCGGCGAGGCGGCGACGGGCACGTGCAAGGGGCCCGTGTCGCGCATCTTCATCCACGACAAGGACGACACGACCAACGTGATCTCCGGCAGCATCAAGGCGCGCGATCGCCAGCTCACCCAAAACGGCTGCGACAAAACCATGCAGCCCGTCCCGCGGGATCCATCGCCCTGTGTCGGGTACCCGGGCTGCCCGGCCGCGTATCCGGTCGTTTGGTGTGAGACCACCGGCCGGATGCACGACCGACAGGACAATCTGGCGCCGTCGGCGTTCTGGAACTTCTTCAAGTCGTTCTGATCGGTAACGACCCGCGCGATTGCAGCGCCGACGGCAACCGCCGCTCGCTTCGCCTCAACCTCGGGTGTGCGCGGCGTTCAGCTCGCGCGTGAGGGCGTCGCGCAGCTCGGGGCGGCCATCGAGCGCAGCGGGCGTGTTCTGGAACAGCGCGACTCGCCATCGTCGTCCCTGAACGTGAGTGAGATGCCGTCCGCGGCGGCGTCCATGCCGAAAACCTGCGATCGTCGCCTCCTCCCGCAAGTGTCGAAAAGCGGCCCCCGGGTCCAAGGCCCGTCCCCGTCGTCGCTATGGCGGGGAGCCCGAGGCGCTCGCGATCGGCGTCAGTTCGTCGAGGCCTAGCTGCAGACGTCGGCGCGGCAGATCCCCACCGCGCAATCGGCGGGAACCGTGCATGGATCCCCGATCAGGGCGGCGCCCCGGCAGACGTCGCTGATGCAGCTGCCCGAGGTGCAGTCCGATGATGTGGTGCAGGCCGAGCCGTTGCCCACGCCGGCCGCCGGCGCGCAACGCTGGGCGACGCAGCGGCTGGACTGGCAGTCCGGGTTCGAGCGACAGCCTGCGCCCTGGGGCAGGCGCGCGTCGCAGACGGCGACTGACACGCCGACGGGGCCGGGCAGCATTCGGCACTCGCCGACCTCACACGGCTGGGCGCTGCTGCAGGTCGGCAGGCACAGGTTGCCGCACCCGTTGCCGAGGGTCTCTCCCACGGCGCAGCTCACGGTGGCGCAGGCCAAGCCGGCGCCGCAGTCGGCGTCCGCGGCGCAGGCCTTGGTACACGTCCCGCAGCCGTACGGATGCGACGAGATGCAGGCGTCCAGCGAGGGCGTTTGACACGCGCCGTCCTTGCAGAGCGCGTCCGCCCAGCAAACGGCGCCCAGCTCCCGCTTCGGCTCGTCCCGCGTACACGACGTGCAGTTGCACGCGAACGTCCCGTCCACCGGGAACCGCCGGCACGATCCCGGACACAGCGAATCGCTGCCGCCGGCGCAAGAAGGCACGCAGGTTCTGATCGTGTAACCGGTCTCGCAGATCAGACTGTTGCACTGCGAGTCGGAGGTGCATTGCCGGCTGCAATACGTGATGCCGCTGGGGTCGTGAACGCACTCGTCGCAGTTGGTCGACACGCAGGGCTGCCCAACGACGGTGCGGCAGACGTGCGCGAACGTGCTGCAGTTGTTGGTGCGGCAATCACTGTCCGCGTCGCAGGGCTCGCCGACCTCGGAGAGGGGCGCGCACCCGACACCCTTCTGACAGCGAAGTCCCGTCGGACAGCCGCATTCGCCGCACCACTCTTGTCCCAGCGTCTCACACGCGATCGGGACACCGCCCATGCAGGCGTAGCCCGGCGTCTCGTTGATCGCCGGCATGCACTCGAGCAGGCAAACCCTGGAACCGTCCGGCAGGGTGCCGCACCGGGCGCCGTTGCCGCACTGGGCGTCGGTCTGGCAGGGCGCGCTGCAATAGGACTGGGTCGCGAGGCAGACGCCCGACGCGCATTCGCGATTGTCGAAACAGTAGGCGCCGAGCTGCTTTCCGCTGCCAGCGCCAGCGCCGCCCGATTGGGTGCACGCCAACGACAGCACCACGGGCCCGACGGCGACCGCGAAACCAAGAAAACGAACCGCGAAACCAAGAAAACGAAGAAGACGAATACCCATGGCCCGACGGATCCATGGTCGGCGGCGATCGACCGCGCGTCAAGGGCGCTTCCCGTGGCGGTGGCGGATGTCGGCTAATGATGCTGGACGATCTCGAAGAGGTTCCCCTCGCCATCTTTGAAGTACGCCCACGCTTGACCGCTGCCGTGCTCGATGCCGCCGACGGGCGTGACGTGGCGTTCGATCAGGGTGGCGCGCGCGGCGCGAATCTCCTCGACGACGAACCCGACGGTGACGCCCCGCCGCGCGTACTGGGGGCGCGACGACTTGGCAAACAGCTCCAGCAGCTTGCCGTCGAGGTCGAACCAGGCCCAGCCCGCGCCGTGTCCGGTCTCTCTGAGGCCGAGCACGTCGCGGTAGAAGCGCCGCTGGCCCTCGAAGTCGTCACAGACGATACCGATCCAGATCGGCCAACCCAGTTGCAGAGTCGGCGCAGGTGCCGAAGGCGCATCGCTCACGCCGGCCACGGGCTTCGCGGGCACGCCCGCGAAAGGCGGCGCCCCCCACCCGGCGAGGGCGGCGATGAGGACGCCGGATGCGTAGACGGCGATCGTTGTCATGCATCCAATCTTACCGGCGCGCTGCTGGTCGTCGCATCGGGTTTGTGACGTCTGGGGAGCTTGGCGCGCGGAGTTCAAGGACGCAGCTGGTGCTCGTCCTCGTGATCGGGCTCGAGGCGCCGATTCAGCCGAACA
>WNGB01006716.1_pt1 | contig 33039 bp, 16 predicted proteins | sample 5400681 | NCBI WGS metagenome assembly WNGB01 (sample SAMN13153367, study PRJNA577476) | soil metagenome | isolation source: 115 cm soil or saprolite under grassland replicate 2 | place: USA:California | collected 2016-06-15
GGGCAAGGCTAAGGTTTCCCTCACGTTCGGTTTGTACGAAGGCGGCGAGCTCGTGCGTCGCGAGACCGTGACGCAAGACATCGTCAAAGTCGGCAAGGATCCCAAGAGTCATCTCCGAGTCGACGACGAGCTCGCGTCTCGTATGCACGCGGTCATCGAGGTCGCCTCGCCAGAGGACATTACGCTCATCGATCTCGGCAACGAGCCGGGCACGATCGTGAACGGCGCCCGCATCAACAAATGCCGAATCCAGCCGGGCGATCAGATTCAAATCGGCAATACGCTGATCATGCTCGAGCGAGCCGACGTGGCCTCGCCCTCCGCTCCGTCGCGTGCCGCGGGCACGCAGATGGGCATGGGCGCGACGGCTCCGCAGTACGGCGCTCCTCAGCATTACAGTCCTCCGCCGGCTCACGCGCCTGCTTATGGTGCGCCAGCTGCCAATCCGTTTGCGCATGCTGCCGGCGGCATGGCGTTCGCGAATCCCAATCCGTTTGCGCGCGATGCCTACGCCGTTCCGGACGACGCTCCGCCCGGTACCTATACGTACACGCTGATCAAGAGCGGTCCCGACGTGAATCCCGACGAGGTCGAGCTCGGCCACGTGACGACCGTCGAAGTCATGATCTTGTGGGAGACGACGGTTCTCCATGTGCAGCACCTCACTCCGCCGCGCTCGTTCTATGTCGGCGAGGAAGAGGGCAGGAATTACGCGTGCGACTACTTCATCCCGTCCGAGAAGCTCGGCACGACGCGGGCTCCGATCGTGCTCGCCGACCACGGATCGATCAACTTCGTGATCCTTCCTCGCGCGCGTGGAACGGTCGAGATCCCCGGTCAACCGAAGATGACGCTGGAGGACGCGATCCGAAGTGGCCGAACCCAGCCGAGTGCCGAGCTGTCCGGCGCGCAGCAGATGGCGCTTCCGTCAGGCGGCAAGGCTCGCATGGAGATCGATGGCCTCGTCTTCCAAGTGGCCGCCGTGCCCGCGGGCAAGCCCCTCGTTCATGGTCTGTTCGCCACGAGCGACTTCAACACGCTGCTGTACGTCGGCCTTTCGCTTCTCGCTCACATCGGGCTCATCGCCGCGATGGCGTTCTTCGTTCCGCCGATGGGCCTCAACGACGAAGAAGGCTTGAGCCGCGATCAGCAGTACTTGATTCAGCAGTATTTGCAGGCGGCCGCCGAGCGAGAGCAGGAGCAAAAGGAGACCGAACAGGTCGCCGAGACGAACGCGGACAACAAAGAGGGTGGAACTGGAACGCGAGCCAAAGGCGAAGAAGGCTCGATGGGTAATCCGAATACCAAAGAAACGGGTCACCGTTTCGGTATTCAGGGTCCCCAGGACAATCCCGATCCGCACGTGGCGCGTCAGGCTGCTCTGCGAGAGGCTGCCGAGTTCGGCATGATCGGCCTGTTGAACACCGGAGCTGGTGGCGATCCCAACGCGCCGACCGCACCGTGGGGTCGTGACGATTCGCTCGGTAACGATCCGATGAGCGCCCGCGGCAATATGTGGGGCGATTCCATCGGCGATTCGTTCGGCGCAGGCGGACTCGGCCTCTCCGGTATCGGTGAAGGCGGGGGCGGTCGTGGCGAAGGTATCGGCCTCGGTTCGATCGGCACGATCGGCCACGGCGCGGGTACCGGCACCGGCCAGGGCTTCGGCTCCGGTCACGGTCGGCTCGGCGGATCCCACTCCACGCGCGCACCTCAGGTTCGCATGGGAGCCACGACGGTCAATGGCCGGCTCCCGCCCGAGGTCATCCAGCGCATCGTTCGTCAGAACTACGGGCGATTCCGGCTCTGCTACGAGAATGGGCTGCGCAATAACCCGAACTTGCAGGGGCGCGTTTCGGTGCGCTTCGTGATTGGACGCGACGGCGCGGTCTCCAACGTCAGCAACGGCGGCTCGGACATGCCCGACGCTGGAGTCGTCCAGTGTGTGGTTCGCGCATACTACGGTCTATCGTTCCCGCAGCCGGAAGGCGGCATCGTGACCGTTGTGTATCCCATCATGTTCTCGCCCGGAGACTGAGGCAGGCTAGAGCTGCTACACCACCGTCTCACCCTTTCGTCGACTCGTCCTTTGCGAAGGGCGATGTCCGGCCGAGAGGGGAGGCGGGCGACCGCGACAGGCCTACGTGCTTGCGTGCGAGGTGTGCTCAAGAGAGCGACCCCAAGAGGTCCCTCGCTTGCGGGGTCGTCGTTGCGCGACGCGACGAGGCGACTGAACGAGGGCCGAACGCCGTGCCGAGCCACTCGCCCGCAGGCGGGCCGAAGGCCGCGCCGAGTCACAGTAGCGCTTGCCTCGTCTCAAGAAACTCGCGGATTCGAAGCGAAAAGGCCAATCTTTCGCCCTGGACTTCGCCACGCGCATCCGCTTAGACTGGAGCAGCTGCAACGCTCTGGAGGGACACCCTTGCACGGGTGTATTTCGCTATGGTGCGTTCTTTAGAGCGATTCGCATCATCAAGAATCTAGGCGCCGCTCGGTGCCGCGAAACTCGGGAAGGGTGAAACGTCCATGAAGCTGCGTGCTCTGATCGGTGTGGGTCTCATCCTTGCGTCGACAGCGACCCTCGGCTGCAGCCGCAATACGATCGATCCGACCAATCACCGCATCTTGTACAAGCTTGCGCAGGCGTACCGGAAGAAGGAAGCGTGGGACAAAGTAGCCTCGACGCTCGCGCGCGCGGCCCAGCTCGCTCCCAAGTTCGCCAACTATCAATACTGGCGCGGCGCCGCGATTGAGCAGCAAGCGGAGAAGAAGACCATCTCCTGGGAAGAGGCCAAGGATCCGCTGAAGAAGTGCATCGATGCGGACCCGAACTTTGCGGACTGCTACCATGAGTTGGGGCGCGCGATGCTGTGGACCGACAACGAGCAGGATGCGCTCGTGAATTTCACGAAAGCCATCGAGCACAAACCCGATGAGCTCAAGTTCTATGGTCCACTCGCCGATTTGTACCTAAGCCTCAACTACACGGATCAGGCAGCCCAGGTGTTGAAAGAGGCGCTCGCCTACGGCAAAGAAGGGGACAAGTCGCTATTCGGCGTGCATGTGCTCTTGTCGCAGGTTTACCAGACCAAGAGTCAGATGAACGAAATGGTCACCGAGCTCGAAGCTGCGCGGCGTGTGGCGGGCGACGAGCATCCCGAGATTCTGTACAACCTCGGGTCGACCTATGCCGTTCTCACGCCTCCTCGTAAGACCGAAGCCATTCAACTGCTCAAGGGCTTTTCAGCGCGAGCGTGCCGCGGCGCGGGCGCTACTGGAAAGTACAAGGACCAGTGCGAGGCTTCGCAATCGCTCGTAGCCAAGCTCGGCGGCACCATGCAGTAGGGCTTGGCAGAGAGGAGGGGGCGCGGCTCTCTCCGGGTGGGGGATTTCCGAAGGTTAAGGGTCCGAGGGAATACATGGATTTGCAGGAGCAGATAAGCTTTTTCGAACGCAATCGGGATTGGCAAGGCCTGATCGAAGAACTCGAGAAAGGTCTCAGTGGCAACACGCAGAATGCGGTCAAGGCTTCGATTCACCTGAAGCTCGGCCGCGTTCTCGAGACCAAGTTCCTCCAGAGCGTCAAAGCACTGAAGCATTTCCAGGATGCCTACAAGCTGAATCCCGCTCTCGTCGAGGCACTCGAGGAGGCGCGTTTCATCTACTGGGATCTCGGAAAAACGGGGATGGTGCAGAAGCTCCTCGAGCTCGAGCTCAAGAACATGCAAGACGGCGTTCGCACGAGTGAGCTGCTCGTCGAACTCGGTGACGTCTACTGCGATCAGGGCGACCCCGACAAAGCCACACAGACCTACGCCCGCGCTCTCGGCGTCTCCAAGGGCAAGAACACGGAAGCGAGCGCTTGCCTCGAAGACGTGCAGGTGCAGGAAGGCTCTTGGCAAGACCGCGTCGCCGAGCTCTTGCGCAACGCTCACGAGTCGACCGAGGGGTCTGTGCGCGCCCGCCTGTTCATTCGGGCCGCGCGCATCGCGCGCAGGTTCGCTCCCGAAGCCGTAGAAGGCATGCTCGCCCAAGCGTACGGAGCCGATCCGGCCAACCGCGAAGCCGCTGCGCTCTACGAGAATCTCTTGGTCGAAGCGCAGCGCACCGACGCCATCGTGCAGCAGCAGCGCAAGGTGCTGCTCTCGATTGCCGACCCGACGATACGCGGTCAGGCAGCGTTTCGGTTTGGCACGCGATGGGTGACCCGGCATCAGAACCTCGAGCTCGGCGTCGAGTTCCTGCAAGAAGCTTTTGCGACCGATCCTTCCAACGAGGCGGCGTTCACGTTTCTACGCGAGATCTGGGGAACCAAGGAAGGCAACTGGGAGCGCGTTCTCGAGTTGCTCGAGAAGGCTTCGCAATCGCACGACAGCAGCAACGGATCGGAGACGTTCCTCCTCGCCCAAGCCGCGACGCTGACTTGGCGCCAGCTCGGCAACTTGATGCGAGCGCGCGGATATTTCGAGCGCCTGAGCGCCATTTCTCCCGACCATCCCAGCCTGCAAGCGTTCGAAAAGCAGATCGGCGAACCGGTTCGGCCACGCGAAGGAGGAAGGCCCGCTACGCCGATGCCCGGCGCCGTCGCGGTCAAGAGTGCCAAGTCGTCGGTCGCCAAGGCCCCCCCGCCGCCGCGCGAACCGCAGGCACCGCCGCCCGAGCCCCGAATCGTGGTTGCCGAGCCCGTGGTCCAGCCGGCTGCACCGGTGGTGGTGGGAGAGGAAGGTAAAGTCGCCGAGCTTCGCGCCGCCGCCGAAAAGCAAGAAGCTTCCAAGCGCTACAACGAGTTCGTCCGAACGCTGATGCAGCTCGCGGCCCTGGTCCCGAATCCGGCCGAGCGCGTCGATATCTACCAGCGCGCGGCCGACCTCTACATCACCAAGTTCGCCAATCAGGCCGAAGCGGTAAAAGCCTATGAGGCGATTCTCGAGCTCGAACCCGAGAACGAGCGAGCCATCGATTTCCTGCGCCAGATGTACGAAAAGCGGCGCGACTGGGAAAAGCTGCTCGGGCTGCAGCGCCGCTCGGCAGAGCGCCTTGCGCCAGGACCCGAGCGCTCCGCCCGGTTGCTCGACATCGCGCGACTCGCCACCGAGCGAGTCAAAAAGCCCGACGTTTGCATCGATCTCTGGCGGGAAGTGCTCGAGTCGGACCCGGACAACGTCGAGGCGCTCGGTAACCTGGGCGGCCTCTACGAGCGTGCGAAAGACTACTCCGCGCTTGCCACGGTGCTCGAGAAGCAATCGGAGCTCACCTACGACCCTGCTCAGCGCACCCAGATCCTCGGCAAGCTGGCCGTGATCTATGGCGATCGGCTGAACAACGACGAAGGTGCGGTGTCGGCGTGGCGCACGCTGCTCACGCTCGACCCCAATGATCGCAAGGCGCAAGAAGCGCTCAAGAAGAAGTACCTCGCGCTGGGGCGCTGGGACGATCTCGAGATCTTCTATTCCGAAACCGGCAAGTGGGACGAGTTCATCCGGGTGCTCGAAACCCAGGAGGCCCGCGAACAAGACAAAGCAGCCAAGATCGGCCTCTTGATGAAGATCGCCGAGCTGTGGGGCGACAAAAAGAAGAAGGACGATCGCGCTGCGAGGAGCTACGAGAAGGTGCTCGAGCTCGACCCCGATCACCTGCCCGCCGCCGAAGCGCTCATCCCGGTCTACAAGCAGATCAACAACTTCAAGGGGCTCTCTGGTGCCTACGAAGTCAAGCTTCGCCACGAGCAGGATCCGTTCGCGCAGCTCGAGCTCTACCGCGAGGTGGCGATCCTCTACGAGACTCGCCTCAAGGATCCGGCCAAAGCGTTCGAACGCTACCTGGCGGCCTTCGAAATAGCTCCTTCCGACGAACGTTGCGCCGACGATCTCGAGCGGGGGGCCAAGCTCGCCGATCGCTGGGAGGACGTCACCACCGCCTACCACAAAGCGATCGGCCGGGCGCAGGACTCGGGCGAAAGGGATTTGGCGATCTCGCTGCGCCTGCGGCTCGGCCGCGTGCTGGTCGACGAGTTGAATCGCGTCGACGATGCTCTCTCCGAGTTTCGCTCCGTCTACGAAGCGGACAATGAAAACGCGCTGGCGCTCGCCGCTCTCGAGCGGCTGTACCGTCAGGCGTCGCGCTACAGCGACTTGCTCGAGATCTACGAAAAGAAGCGGGAGCTCGTCCTCGATCCCAACGACAAGAGGGAGCTCAACTACGCGATCGCTCGCGTGTACGAGAGCGAGCTCAACGATCCCAAGCGAGCCATCGCGAGCTACCGCGCCGTACTCGACGACGAACCGTCGGATCCGGCGGCTCTCAAAGCTCTCGACATTCTCTATCGCGATCTCGCCGATTACGACGCCTACGTCGACGTGCTGCGCAAGCGCATCGAGCTCGACCTCGGTGAAGTGGAGCTCATCGATCTCAAGTTCCGCCTGGGACGCACCCTCGAGCGGCACCTGTCCGATCCCGCTTCGGCATTGGAGAATTATCGAGAGATTCTTTTCCTCGATCCTTCTCACGAGGGCGCGCGCGAGGCGCTCGAGAATCTTCTCGACAATCGCGACCTGCGTGCCCAAGCCGCGGGCATCCTGGAGGGCATCTACGAAGTCCGGGGGGATTGGCAGAAGCTCGTGCGCGCGCTGGAGATCCTGGCGGATGCGGAGAGCGACATCGGCAGGCGGGTGGCGCTGCAGCGCAAGGTTGCCCGCATTGCGACCGACGCCCTCGGCGACGTGAATCTCGCCTTCGAGGCGCAAGCCAAGGCGCTGAAAGACGATCCTTCCATCGCCGAATCGAGGGTCGAGCTCGAACGGCTCGCTGCCGAGGCCAACGCTTGGGACAAGCTCGACGCAATCTTCGACGAAATCGCCGAAGGCCTCGCCGACGCGGCGCTGGCGCGCGAATACTGGATGCGTCTGGCACATATCGACGAACGGCTCGACAAGGTCGACGAAGCCGCCAAGGGCTACGTTCACATCCTCTCGCAGAATCCCGCCGACGCCGAAGCTCTCGAAGCGCTCGACAATCTGTACCGGCGGACGGAGCGGTGGGGCGATCTGGTGGGCGTTTACCGCCGCCGGATCGAGCTCACCAACGAAGTGCCCGCGCGCGAAGCGCTGTATGCACAGATGGCGGAAGTTTACGAAGAGCGGCTGGGAAGCCCCGAAGACGCCATTGCCGCCTACAAAGAGGTGCTCGCCCTGGACGACACGAGCCAGGTGGCACTGGGCGCCCTCGACGCGCTCTACACGCGGCAGAGGATGTGGGTCGACTTGGCCGACAACCTCGAGTCGCAGCTGCGGCTCGCGCCGAACGAGGACGCCCAGCTCGAGCTCATGCTCCGCCTCGCATCGCTGCGCGAGCGCGAGATGGATCAGGTGGGCGAAGCCATCGAGGGCTACCGTCAGGTTCTCGATCGCGACCCGACGAACTTGCGAGCGCTCGCCGCCCTCGAGCGGCTCGGCCAATCGGAGGCTCACGAGCTGTCGATTGCCGAGATCCTCGAGCCGCTCTATCGGCAAGGGGGCAACTACCAAAAGCTCATCGGCGTGCACGAGGTGCAGGTCCGGAGATCGGCCGACGCGTCGCGCAAGGTCGAGCTGCTCCACCAAATTGCCGGTCTTTACGAAGACGCCGCCGGCGATCTCAACGCGGCCTTCGATACGTTGGCTCGTGCCCTGCAGGAGGATCCCGTCAACGAGCTCACCCAACAGGGGCTCGATCGGCTCGCGCGCGCCACCGGGCGCTTCGCCGACCTCGCCAGGGTGTTCGAGGATCTCGCGAGCGTGCAGGACGATCCCCACATCGCGAGCTCCCTCTATTCGATGAGCGCTCGGGTCTACCAGAGCGATCTTCGCGACATCGAAAGCTCGATTCGCCATTTCCGGCGGGTTCTCGACATCGACCCGGTCAACATTGCCGCGGCCGAAGCGCTGGAGGAGCTCTTCCGCGGCGCCGAACGCTACGCCGATCTATCGGTGATCCTGCAGCGCAAGGCCGAGATCCTCGATCATCCCGAAGAGCGCAAGTCGGCTCTCTATCAGGCTGCGCAGATCGAAGAGGATCTGCTCGAGCGCCACGACGCGGCGATCAACGTCTATCTGAAGATCCTCGAGGGCGATCCCGAGGACCTTCGCTCGGTCGACGCGCTGGTCAAGCTCTACCTCGGGCTATCGCGGTGGGAAGACCTCCTCAACGTCTACACCAAGAAGGCGGATCTCGTCGCCGATGTGGACGAGAAGAAGCGCATTTTCTACCAGGTAGGTGCGGTTTTCGAGCACGAGCTCGGCAAAGTCGACAAAGCGATCGATACCTACGCGCGCGTTCTCGAGCTCGACCCCGATGATGTGACGGCGCTGGGGAGGCTCGACGTCCTCTATCAGACGGCGGAAAATTGGCCGGAACTGCTCAGCGTGCTGACGCACGAGTCCGAGCTCTGCGATGACCCGAACGAGTCGATCTCCTTCCAGTACCGCATCGCCGAGCTCTACGAGAAACACTTGGACGACGTGCCTCGTGCCGTCGAGCTTTACCGCGAGATTCTGGCGCGAGAACCGTCCCACGGCCCCACGTTGGAAGCTCTGGAAGGATTGAAGTCGGGCACCCGCGATCCGCTGGGCGCTGCTTCGGTTCTCGAACCCGTCTACGAAGCGAGCGGCGAGTGGCCCAAGCTCATCAGCGTCCTCGAAGTGCAGGCGCGCTACTCCGACGACCCGATGACGAAGGTCGACATCCTTCACCGGGTGGCGAGGCTTGACGAGGACAGCCTGCGTGATCCGCATGCTGCTTTCGAGGTGTACGCCCGCGCTCTCGCAGCCGATAACGGCAACGAAGAGACGCTCGGCTCGCTCGAGAGGCTCGGCAGCGTGACCGATCGTTGGCCGCAAGTTGCCAAGCTTTATGATGCCGAGCTCGACAAGCTGTCCGACCAACCCGATCGGCTGGTCGATCTCGGCCTGCGTACGGCTCAAATCTACGAAGTGCAGCTCGAGGACATCGACAGCTCCGTCGCTCGCTATCGGCGGGTGCTCGGTGCCGATCCGGAGAATCAGTCTGCGGTCAGTGCGCTCGATCGGCTGTTCGTGCGCACCGAACGATGGGGTGATCTCGCTCAGGTTCTCGCCCGCGAGGCGGAGATTGGGCAAACGCCCGACGATATCCTGGAGTTCAAGTATCGGCTCGGACAGGTCTACGAGCTGCGCCTTTCCGATCTCGATTCGGCGATCGGCGCCTACCGCGAAGTTCTCGCGGCCGCACCCGAGCACGCTCCGACCTTGGAGGCCATCGAGCGGCTCTTTGCGTCCGGCACCAAGCAGGCCGAGATCGCCGAAATTCTGGAGCCCCTCTACCAAACGGCTGCCGAGTGGGAAAAGCTCGAGAAGGTATTCGAAGCACAGCTCAGTCATCTCACCGACCCCGCCGACCGACTGGCGATGTATTACCGCATCGCCGAGCTGGCCGAGGAGAAGCTGCTCGACGTGCCTCAAGCCATGGGCGTCTACATGCGCGCCCTCAAAGAAGAGCCGCTCGACGAAAAGTCCGGCGAGGAAGTGGAGCGCCTGGCGGGCTCGGTCGACGGCGGATGGGAGAAACTCGCCAACGCCTACGCCGACGTTCTCGGTATGCACTCCGATCAGAACGTGCAGCGGATCATCGGCGGTCGTCTGGCACGCACGTTCGAGGAAGAGCTCGGCGACATTACGAAAGCGGAGGAGACGTATCGCTACGTACTCGGGGTCCATCCGCTCGACTCCGATGCACTGGCGAACCTCGACCGCATCTACACCTCTCTCGAGCAGTGGGGCGATCTCGCTCAGGTCCTCGAGCAACGAGTCAAAGCTACCAGCGAGCCGCACGAGCTCGTCGAGCTCTACGCCCGGCTGGGTGAGACGTACGAAGAGAAGCTCGGCCAGGTCGACGATGCGGTGCGTGCCTACCGGCAGATCTTCGACGGACTGGACAAGACGCACGAGGGCGCCATCGAGGCCCTCTCGCGCATCTACGAGCAAAAGGAAGCTTGGCAGGATCTCAACACCGTCTACGAGCGCGAGCTGGAGAACGCGACCGGCGACGTGCAAGAAGCCGAGATTCGGGCGAAGATCGCCCATCTCGCTTTCGATCGGCTCGCCAATCCCGCTCGTGCGATCGAGACGTGGAAACGCGTCCTCGACCTTCGCGGAGAGGACCCCGAAGCACTCGGCGCGCTAGCCAACTTGTACGAACAGGCGGGACAGTGGGCGGAGCTCTGCGACGTGCTCGAGCGCGAGTACGATATCGCCGATTCCGACGACCTCCGCGTGGAAGTGCTGAACCGTCGCGCGCGGATCTTCCTCGAGCAGCTCGGCCGCGACGAGCAGGCCCTCTCCGACTACAACCGCGTGCTCGACCTCGATTACGCGAACGTGAACGCGCTGCGGGCGATCGCGGCGATCTGGCGCCAGCGGCAAGACCCCAACGAGCTGGTCGCGGCGCTGCACGCCATCGTCGATCGGGCCAGCGGCATGATCGAAGCCGACGAGCTGAAGGCGACGTTCCGCGAGCTCGGCAAAACCTACGGCGAAGTACTCGGGCAGCAGTTCGAAGCCGCCGATGCATGGCGCAAGCTGCTCGACGTCGACCCGGGAGACTTCGAGGCGATGGAGGCCCTGGAGGCGATCTACCGCGCCCAGGGGCAGTGGCCGGATGTCGTCTCCGTCAAAATGCAACGCGCCGACGCCCTGACCGAGCCGGAGGACAAGATCCGCGAGCTCCTGCAGGTGGCGGACATCTGGGACCTCGAAGTCCACGACAAGGATGGGGGGACCAGGGCTTACGAGAAGATTCTCACGATCGATCCCACCCACAACCGCGCCTACACGACGCTCGAGCAGCTCCACACCGGCGCCTCGCGGTGGGAGCCGCTCATCGAGCTCTACTTGGCGCGACTCGAAACACGCCAAGAAACGGGCGAACGGACCGACATTCTGCGGCGGATTGCCCGCGTCTTCGAAGAGAAGCTCGATGACAAGGGGCAAGCCTTCGACGCGCTCGTCAACGCGTTCGCCGAAGATTATGCCGATCGCGAGACTGCCAAGTACCTCGAACGCATGGCGCAAGCGACCGGGCGCTGGGGCGAGCTCATCCAAAACGCGAACACTTGGCTGCAGGGCGAAACCGATCCGCAAAAGCGTATTCGCCTCTGCTTGCGGCTGGCCAAGTGGTACGGCGAGGACCTCGGCCACCCCGAGTACGCCCAGCCTTACTACGCGCAGATTGTCCAGCTGGATCCGAACAACGTCTCCGTTCTGCGGCAGATGGGTAGCCTCTACCGCAAGAACAGCCAATGGCAGCAGTTCGGGCAGACGCTCACTCGGGCGCTCGACGTAGCGACCACCGATCTCGATCGCAAAGAAATCCTGACCGACCTCGGCGAGCTTCTCGAACGGCAGATGGGCGAGATCGATAACGGCCTCACGCATTACACGCGAGCGCTCGAAATCGACCCCTTGCATCTGCCTGCCCTCGAGGCCCTCGAGCGCATCTATACGCAGCGGACGATGAACCGCGAGCTCGTCGACGTGCTCGGCCGCAAGGTCAAGGCATTGAAGGAGCCGGAAGCGATCGCTTCGCACAAGCTGCGCATGGCGGCTCTCTACGAAAATACGCTGAACGATCCCGAGCGGGCCGCCCAGACGTACCGCGAGGTGCTCGACGTCGACGCCGCGTCGCTACCCGCCATGAGGGGTCTCGAGCGAATTTACACCTTGAGGTCGAGCTGGCCCGAGCTCGTAGCGGTGCTCGAGCAGCAGCTCGACGTGGTGACCAGCGAGCGCGAGCGCATCGAGGTCTTGATGAAGCTCGCGACCATCCAAGAGGAGCAGTTTCTCAAAGCCGATCTCGCGGCCGGTCGATTGGAGCAAGTGCTGGAGATCGACCCTGCGCACGAGCCCGCGCTGGTCGCACTCGAACGCTGCTATCGCCGCCTCCGGCAGTGGCTCGATCTCATCGGCACCTACGATCGGCACATCAGCACGACGCTCGAACGATCGACGAAGATCGAGCTCTACGCGGCGATGGCCCAGGTGTACGCCGACGAGGTCGAAGATCTCGACCGCGCCATCGACGCGTACCGCAACATCGTCGATATCGATGACGGCAACATCCCCGCTCTCGAAGCGCTCTCCAAGCTCTTCGAGAAGCAGGGCGATGCTGCACAAGCGATCGATTACATGACTCGCGTCGCCGACCTCACCGCGGACGGCAAGCAGCGCGTGGAGATGTACTACCGCATCGGCCGCGCCCTCGACGAGAAGCTCGGCGATCGTGGATCCGCGCAAGAGCGCTACGAGATGGCGCTCGACCTCGATCCCGCGCACCTGGCGACACTCGCCGCTCTGCGACAGATTGCCATCGATCAGGCCGATTGGGATCGCGCCGCGCGCTACCTCGATCAAGAACAGCTCAACACCCAAGCACCTCGACAGCGCGCCAAGCTGCTCGTCGAACTCGGTCGTCTGCGCGACGAGACGCTCGGCGAGCACGAGGCGGCCGTCCAAGCCTACGAACTCGCCTTGCAGTGCGATTCGGACAACGAAGACGCCGCGCTTCCCCTGGTTACCGAATACATCAACAACGAAAAGTGGGCCGAGGCCGAACCGCTCGCCGATTTGCTCATCAAGAAGGGCGCGAAGAAAGAGCGCCGCGAGCAGCACACGCTCTACAACCTGCTCGGGCGCATCGCCAGCGCGCTGCGCAAGGACGAAAAGGCACTCAAGGCATATCAGGACGCCCACAAGCTCGACCTCACGGATTCCGAGACGATCAAGGGTCTGGCCGACGTGTGCTTCCGGCTGCGAGATTGGTCCGGCGCGCTCACGAATTATCAGAAGGTGCTGACCAGCCTCGACGAAGGCGACACCGACGAGCGGGCCAACGTCTATTACAAGCTCGGCGCGATCAAGAAGGAACAGGGCCAGAACAAGCAGGCCATCAACAACTTCGAAAAGGCGCTCGCCGTAAAATCATATCGCCCCGCGCTCGAAGCACTGATCGGCGTCTACACCGACCTCAAGGACTTCAAGCAGGTTTGCGCCTACAAGCGGCAGATCCTGGACGATGTCTATGACTCGGCGGAGCGTTTCAAACTGCTCGTCGAGATCGGCGACACCTGGTCCGAGAAAGAGAAAAATCCGCACAAGGCGGTGGAGACCTACGAGGAAGCCCTCGAGCTCGAGCCCAACAACCACGTGCTCTTGCACAAACTGTTGCAGCTCTACCAGGCCACCTCGAACTGGCCGAAGATGATCGAGTCGCTGCAGTCCATCGCCGACCTCGAGAGCAGTCCCGAGCGCAAGTCCAAGTACATCTACACGATGGCGCAGATCTACCGCGACAAGGAGGAGGATCTCGACCGCGCCGTCGAAGCCTTCAACGAGACGCTCGATCTGAATCCCTTCTTCTTGGAAGCCTTCGAGCGCATCAACAAGATCCTCACCCAAAAGAAAGACTGGAAGCAGCTCGAGCGTGCGTTCCGCAAGATGCTCCACCGGGTGGCCGGCAAAGGCAACACCGACCTCGAATACAATCTCTGGCACAATCTCGGCCTCATCTACCGCGACCGCTTGAACGACCTCTCGCCGGGCATCGAGGCTTTCAAGATGGCTGCGCGCCTGCACCCTGATGAAGTCGTGGAGAGGCAGATCCTCGCCGAACTCTACGAGGCGACCGATCAGGTGGAGCTCGCCATCGAGGAGCAGCAGGCCATCTTGGCTCGCGACCCGCTGCGCGTCGACCCGTACCGCGCCCTCTACCGCCTCTACGTTCGCCAGCAGCACTACGATGCCGCTTGGTGCATGTGTCAGGCGCTGGCCTTCCTCGGCAAGGCCGACGAAGAAGAGCAGAAATTCTACGAGGACTACCGGGCCAAAGGCATGCTGCAGGTCAAGAGTCGTCTCGACAACGAGCTCTGGATCAAGAACCTCTTTCATCCCGACGAGAACCTCTACATCGGCAAGATCTTCGAGATGCTCGCGGCAGCCGCTTTGATGGCCAAGATCCAGCAGCTCAAGAACACGCGGCAGCTGCCCGTGCTCGACAAGCGTTTCAAGCAAGATCCGGCCACTTCGACGGTGACATTCGCCAAGACGTTTGGCTGGGCGGCGCAAGTCTTGGCGGTGCCCTGCCCCGAGCTCTACGTTCGAAACGATGTGGCCGGTGCTCTGGCGGCAGTTCCCATCGCGCCGCCCGCTTCGGTCGCCGGGCAGAGCGTGCTGACCGGCTTCCAACCGCAGGAGCTCACCTTCATCGTCGGTAAGCACCTCAGCTACTATCGTGGCGAGCACTACATCAAGCATCTCTTCCCCACCGTCCCCGAGCTGACGATGCTGCTCTTCGCCGGAATGAAGATGGTGCATCCGGAAACGCCGGTGCCGGGCGAGATGAGCGCGCAGGTGAATGCGACGGCGGCGGAGCTCGCCAAGTACATGCAGCCCATTCACATCGAGGGCTTGCGGCTGGTGGTGCGCAAGTTCATCGAAGATGGCGCGAAAGCGAACATCAAACGATGGAGTCAAGCGGTCGAGCTGACCGCATGCCGCGCCGGGCTGCTGCTCTGCGGCGATCTCGAGATCGCCAGGAAGATCATCGGGGCCGAGCCGCAGGCACCGGGAGATCTTCCTCCCCAGGAGAAGCTGAAGGAACTGGTCGTCTTCTCGGTGTCGACCCAGTACTTCGCGCTGCGCAAGTCGCTGGGAATCGCCATCGGCTAGCAATACTGCGTCAAATTCCCGCTACCAGATCGTTGCGTCGGAGTAGCCATGCCCCACGAAACGACTGACCGGACAGGCGGAACACGCTTTCGGCAACGCGGAAGTGGCGACGCCTCGCGGCCAGTGGCCTCTGAAACGCTGTTCCGACGGCCTCGCCGTCATTTACCTGGCCGACGCGCGGCAATTGCCGATCGTGATCTGTCACGGCCAAGATCTGACGCAGTAATGCTAGATACGATTCTCGGTTTTTCTGCGCAACGCTCCGGCGGCGCGTCCGATGGGCTCTCACGACCATGGATGCGGGGCAAGACAATGAGGCTGCCGACGCAAGCGAGCTTGCCTCGAGCGCGACGATCGAAATCGCCCGCGAAAAGCCGTCGGCGGTGTGGTCTCTCGAGGGGGGCATCGCCTGCCAACCGCAGGTCCGGTCGGTGCGGGAAGGGGAGGCGCTCGTTTTCGGCAGTGCACCGGGGGCTGACATTCGCATCTTCGATCGGGCGGTCAGCGGGCGGCACTGCACCGTCAGTGTCGAAAGTGGCCAAATCGTCATCCAGGATCTTGCTTCGAAAAACGGAGTCTTCGTCGGCGGTGCGAGAATCGACCGAGCACGCCTCGGTCCCGGTGCGAGCTTCGTGGTCGGCCGTGTGGTCGTGAACTGCAGCCCGGCGCAGGCGCGAGTCGTCGACGATGGCGAAGCGCCCCCCTTGCCTGGAGTCGTCGGCACATCCCTCGCGATGCGAGGAGTCGTCCGCGAGATTCGCCGGCTGGCGACCGTTAAAGGTCCCGTCCTCCTGCGTGGTGAAACGGGAACCGGCAAAGACGTGCTCGCGCGTGCGCTGCATGCAGCAGGGCCGCGCCGTCTGCGTGCATTCATTCCGCTCAATGTCGGCACCTTGCCCCGCGAGCTTGCCGATGCCGAGCTCTTCGGCCACGAGCGGGGCGCCTATACCGGTGCGCACGGCGCGCGCGAGGGGGCCTTTGTTCAAGCGCACGGCGGCACCCTCTTTCTCGACGAAGTCGCAGAGCTTCCCGCCGACCTCCAGGTCAAGCTCTTGCGAGTGCTCGAAGACGGCGAGGTCCGGCCACTGGGGGGCCGCAGCCGGCGCACGGTCGATGTTCGTGTCATCAGCGCCACCTGGGCCCCCTTGCATCGGCGCGTGGCGGAGGGACTCTTTCGTCAGGACCTTTACCAAAGACTGGCGGTGTTCGTGGTCGACGTTCCACCTTTGCGCGAGCGTCGAACGGATCTGCCGGTTCTCGTGGCGCGCTTTCTCGGCGATCTGGCTTCCGAGATTGGGCCGCGCGAGCTCAGCGCCGGCGCGCTCGCGAAGCTGGCTGCCTACGGTTGGCCTGGGAACGTCCGCGAGCTGCGAAACGTCCTCTATCGCGCAGCCCTGCGCAGCCCCGGCCCGCTGGTGGGAAGCCGGGAGATCGCCGAGAGCCTCGAAATGGCCACTGCGCCGCAAAAGCCATCGGTCTCCCCTGACCAAGCGCGCGCGGTGGTCGAGAGCCACGGCGGCAACGTCAGCGCGGCCGCGAGGCACATCGGCGTAGCCCGCTCCACGCTGAGGGACTTGCTCCAGCGCTGACCCCCGAGCCCGGGGGCGGGCACCGTCGTCAGAACGAACCGACGACCGCGATTCCTGCTTGCTTCGGGCCGAGGAGCGGCGCTACGTGCGCCTGCGACGGCTCGCCGCTCTTGCTCGACAAGAAGTAGGCGGCGATCGTCGCCGTGAAGCCGACGCCTGCCGCGACAGCTCCGATCGTGGCCACGGTGCGATCCGTGTCGCGCTTGTCGAGATTGTCGCGCAGGATGGTGCACGGGTCCTGGAACTTCACGGCCACCGGAGGCGCGCAAGCGTTCTGCTTGTCCCCGTCGGCGGGGCTGATATTCAGCCGAATCTGTTCGGCGACGTTGTCAGCGTTGTCGTTGGCCTGCTTGGCAAAGATGGCGCCGCCCACGAACACTCCGATGCCGATGACGGTAATGCTCAGCCCAACGATGCCGACGCCATTGTGGCCGAGCCATTTGAAAAAAGGCTCGCGCCCTCCGGTGGAGACGCGTATGCCCGTGTCGCTGCCCGGCGGGGCCCCATCTTTCGATGCTTCGGTGCCACGCATGTCCGATGAGTCAGGAACCGTCGCCGGTGGTGACGAGGGTCCGACCGAACCGGGAGCCGGCGCAGGTGCGGGTGCAACGGGAACGGGCTCGAGCGAAAGCGAAGCGTTCGCCGATTTTCCGACCGCAACTGAAACACTAGCGGTGGCCGTTCGCCCTCCTAGCTTGGCTTCGACGCTGTGATTGCCGGGCAATACGTCGACGGGCTCGGGGAGCGGAGCTTGTCCGACCGCCTCGCCGTCGACGACGACTTCCGCGCCCGCTGCGACGGAAACTTGGATCTTGCCGAGTTTCGCCCGCGCGGTGGCGAGGCCCTTCTCGGCTTCGCCGCGCTCGACCGGCGAGGCGCTCGTACTTTCGCGCAGGTAGCCGGAAAAGTGCCGAGCGGCCTCGAGCGGATGCCCGCTGCGGATCTCGCTCTGGGCCAGGTTCAACAGCACGGCTGGGTGATGTTTGAGCGCGTACGCCTGGAGAAAAGCTGCTCGCGCTTCTTCGTATCGCTTCTGGTCGAAGAACTTCACCCCTTCCTGAAACCTGCGGCGGGCCGTTTCGGTGACGGCATCCTTCTCCTGCGCCGCCGCCGTCGGCACATCCCCAAGAACAACGCTCGAAGTGACCAGGAAAAGCGCAGCGAGGCAAACGCGTGTTCTCATCGATTCCTCAAAAGTCCTCCGACCGCAGCGGTAGGGAATGGTCTCCAGACCTTCGGGCCCTCAGAACGGCACGTCGCGGACGATACCACCACTCGGCTTGCTTGGTGTTGGGGGTTTCGGGGGCGGAGCTGCAGGCTTCGGCGCGGGGCGCGGCGCGGCGGGCGTTGCAGCGCGGGGACTCGTGGCCACCGCCGGAGTCTTCCCCGTGGCACTAGGTTCCGCTGCGGCTGGAACCGACTTCCCAGGAGCAGAGGCCGCCGCAGCAGGGGGGGCCACGGGCGGGGCCGACGCTAGCGGTGGCGCCGTGTCGAACGGTGGCACCGAAGGGGGGGCGGCCGCGGGGGTCACCGGCGCCGGAAGGGGTACCTCCAGTGGTGGTGGCGGTATCGCTGCAGGGGGAGCGGGAGTCGTGGCGACCGGCAGGGGCTCAACCACGGGTGCGTCGTTCTTCTGTGCGCGCCCGAGCAAGACGAACGCCGCGTAGCCTCCCCCGACCAAGGCAAGGAACCCGAGCAGGTAAGGCGCCCTGCTCGGCCGTTTGAAGGTGTTCAGGTCGACGAGGTCATCGTCGTCGGCCCCGATCGCAAAGGGTTTGGGGTCGGCGTATGGCGGCGAAGCGGGTGCCATCGGCCGGGCTGCCGGCGGCAGCGCGGAACCTTGATCCGCAAGAACCACCGAGGGCAGCAGACCCTCGCCTTTCGGCGCCGCGGGCGGGGTGAGCGGCGTCGGTGGAACGGCCATCGCAAACGCGTTCGGCGCCCCACCTGCCGCAGCGCTCGATACCGATGCAGCGGCGCGTGGCGATCCGCCGGCATCCTGCTGCGGCACAGGGGGCGCCGTGGGGGGGCCGGCCGATGGCTCGGGAGGGGGAGGTGCAAGTCCGAGCACCGTTCGAGCGTGCCTTGCCCGCAAAGCCGCCTTTTCGGCGGCGCTCGGAATCCGTTTGGCCGTGCCGGCCGGTCCTTCCGGTTGGGGTGGCGGAAAGGCAGCTTCGGACGGCGTCATTGGTGGTGAGGCGCCGGGGACAGCTGAAGGACCTGCAGAGTCCGGCGTTGCGCCGGCGGGCGCCGCGTCTTCCTCCCACGCGGGTTTGAGCCGCTCGGCCAGCTTTTCGGCGTCTTCAGGCGAGAGATCGCCGTTGTCGGGAGCCCGGTCTTCGCTCAACTGCGCACCTACCAGAGCTACGACTATCACGCGGTCCGATAATCAGCAAAAATCCAAGGTTCTCGAGAGGTCAGGTTCCGTATTCGGAAATGAGACGATCGTCGAAGTCGTCGGCCACTTGGCCGATCGTAATCACGAGATCTTCGAACTCCTCGTAGTCGAGTGCCGACAGCCGGCGCAGTGCACGCAGCACGACTTTGTCCCGCGGTCCATCGATCGCAAACGCGGCATCCTGGGTCGCTACGAAGGACATGTCGAGAAGCGTTCGATAGAAAGCTTCGCGGCCGGTGATCGGTACGTCCATCACCGGTGCGAAGATCATCAGCACGCCCTGCCTTTCCAGCACATTGATGCCGATGGCGATCGATCCACGCTGCAGGTCCGCGTGCCCGGCAGAGTCGAGCTCGATCGGCTGCACATTCAATAGGCCCGACAGTTTCGACAAGTATCGGTTCACCATCGTGCGCGCGTCGTTGAAGTTCTCGCCGGTGAAGCGATCTTGATAGATAGGACTACTGGTGTGGCTCTCTGACACGGCGAACCTCGCTCGAAGAAGAAGAAGCTATCGTAGCCTAGGCGCCCGGCTGCGTGCGAGCTTCGTGGCGATGGCCGGCCTCGTGGTCATAACCGGCTGTAAACGCGGAGATTCTGCGCGAACACGTCCAGGAACCGACCATCGACGAAAAGCACCTGTCCACCCTGGAGGCACGCGCTCGGGCATGGCTGGCCACCGCGGCGGAGCTGCCCGCCCGCGCCGAAGTCGTGGCGCTCGCCGATGAACTCGCGGTCGCTGCTGCGCGATCAGGTCCCGGGCTGCGCGCCGTTCAACTGTCCCGCCTAGCTGCCGAGCTCCGCACGCGTCTTTGGCGCGTCGGACATGTCGAGGCCGATGCACGTGAAGCCATCGAGCTCCATGCGGCCGCGTCGAAAGCCGCGTTGGCGCAAGGCTTCCCCGACGAAGGCTGCCAGTCCTCTCTCGGCCAGGCCTGGCTCGCGGCGGAGTTGGCTCGCGATCCCGTCGTTCTCTACCGCGAGCTTTACAGTTCGGCCAAGCTCTACGATCGATCGGCGTGCGAAGGCGCGTTCGATGGCGCGCTCAAAACGATGGCAGCCTACCGGCCATCGCACGAGGTGCTCGCGCGGCTCGACGAGGAGGTAGAAAAAAAGCGCATGCCAGCGGCGCCGACGGCGGCGGCGCCCGCAGCGTCGGCTCGCGTCGTCTCCGCGGACGAAACCGGCGTCGTGCTCGCGCCGATGCTGGCGCCGGGAGCCGCGGTGAAAGTCCTTGCGCTCGAGCCGTATGGCTCCAAGGATCGCGCGCGAATCGTCGTCACGTTGAGCGGTGCCACCAGCTATCGCGTGGGAGAGCTCGCCGGTCCCCGGTTATTTCTCGACCTCGAACAAACCGAAGCGTCGCATCAGCGTGAGATCGCCGTAGGCGGGTTGGTGGACAAGGTGCGGCAGGCGCCGCACGGCCGCGGAGGCACGCGCATCGTGCTGGATCTCGCGACACAGGCGTATCGCAGGGTCTTCTACCTACCCGAGCCATTTCGAGTGGTGATCGACGTGGCGACGCAGCCGCCGGAAAGGGTCAGCTTGCCTCCCGGATCGCCGCGAGCGGTCACCCGGGTGGCGCTCGACGCCGGTCACGGCGGCAGCGATCCGGGCGCAATCGGTCCGGCAGGCTTGCGGGAAAAAGACGTCACGCTGGACATCGCTCATCTCACGGCGCCGATCCTCTCCCGCGAGCTCGGGATCCTCACGCTGCTCACTCGTGATGACGATCGTCTGGTCCCGCTCGACGAGCGCGCGGCCCGGGCCAATGCGTTTCACGCCGAGCTCTTGGTGTCGATTCATTGCAACGCCTCGGAGAGCGGGGCTGCCCGCGGGGTGATGAGCTTCGTTCTCGACACCGCCCGCGACGACGTCGCGGCGAAAATCGCCGCGCGCGAAAACGCGACCTCCATCGCCGCCGGGTCGCAAGCGGCATCGATCGCGTCGGGCCTCCGCTTGCCGGACGTCCGCTCCCGCTCCACGCATTTGGCCGAATTGCTCCAGCGTTCGGTAATGGCATCGCTGGCGGGCAGGTTCGGCGATACGAGTGATCAGGGTGTGCGAACGGGCGGTTTCTTCGTTCTCGTCGGGGCGGAGATGCCGAGTGTTCTGTTCGAAGCCGCTTTCATCTCCAACCCGGCAGAAGAGAAGCGGCTCGGGACCGCCGACTACAAGCAGAAGCTTGCCGACGGAATCGCCAACGCCATCCGCGCTTACCGGGAAGGCCGTTAGGCTCTTTCCAAACCGGTCAGCCTTTCGAGCACCTCGCGCAGCAGCGCGACATCCCCCTTGGGCACGAAATCGTTGGCTCCCGCGTCCAGAGCGGCTCGCCGCTGCTCCTCGTGCTCGGAATAGACGACCGTGCGAATCTGCGACGTCGCGTCCATGACCCTCAGGCGATGAAGGCAGCGCAAACCATCGAGCCCCTTCCAACCCAAATCAATGACCAACGCGTCGGGCTGCAGCGTTCCAATGGTGAACAGGGCATCGAACGGATCTTGAAAGGTCGTCAGCTCGAAGCGGCGGGCGAGAGCTCGGCGAACGCTCGCGAGGACATTGGGGTCTTCGTCCACTGCCACGACTTTCGGCTTGCCTGTTCGCAGCACCTCGGGCACCGGATAGCCGTACTTGTGCAGGAACTCGAGGACGTCGAGACGTCGAAACCTGAGATGGCGCCCGGGTGTTCGAAAGTGCCGAATCTCCCCCTTGTCCGCCCAATTGTGAATGGTCTTGAGGTCGACCTGGCAAAAATGGGCGAACTCGCTCGCCGTGAAGAGCTCGGGCGGGGTTCTCTCCTTGGTTTCCATGCTTTCGGTATTTGTGCCTATCTCCGTGATATCCGGATCCAGTGTAGGTTACAAGATTTCCTGAGCTGGTTCCGGGGCTTCGCGACATCCGCTCTCGGGGCCGTCCGGCACCGGACGCGCGGGGTCGTTGACGCGCCGAGGCATTCGACATTCCGGCGAGAGGTCGCATTGACGTGGAGATGGCGGGTGCTTAACCTCTCTCGCTCCTTTCGGGGGCCGTACCGTTCTCCGCGAGGGCGCCTGTGAGGCAGCGATCGACCCAGGATTGGCTCATGAACAAGGCTCAGCTCAAAAAATTCCGCGCACTTCTCGAAGAAAAGCGAGACGAGATCGTCAAAAAGGCGAAGCAGACGCTGGACGAGGACATGACGCTCGACGCAAACGACTTGCCCGACGAGATGGACCTTGCTTCGAGCGAATACCTCCAGTCGTTCACGTTTCGCTTGCGCGGCCGCGAAAAGTCGTTCCTGGACAAGATCACCAAGGCGCTCGCCAAGATCGAGGACGGCACTTTCGGTACCTGCGAAGAGTGCGGGGAGGATATTTCGATCAAGCGCCTCGAGGCACGGCCGGAGACCACGCTCTGCATCCGCTGCAAAGAAGACCAAGAGCGGATGGAAAAAGATTACGGCTGACGTCCTTCAGCGTTCTCGGGCGGCCCTGGCTCGCGCGCGCGAGGAGGGGGCCGGAGCGTGGGCCGACTCGAGGACCGGACGTAAGTATTTGCCGGTGTGCGAGCCGGTGGCTCGGGTGATCTCTTCCGGAGTGCCGCAGGCGACGATGTCGCCGCCGCGCTCACCGCCTTCCGGACCAAGGTCGATGACCCAATCGGCACACGCTACGACATCGAGATTGTGCTCGACGATGACGACGGTGTTGCCAGCATCGCGCAGCCCCGCCAAAGCGACGGTGAGAAGCTCGATATCCGAGAAGTGGAGACCCGTCGTCGGCTCATCGAGCACGTAGAGTGTTCGCCCCGTGGCCTTGCGCGCCAGTTCGCGGGCAAGCTTGACGCGCTGCGCTTCGCCGCCGGACAACGTCGTGGCGGGTTGACCGAGCGCGATGTAGCCGAGACCGACCCGACACAACGCCGACAGCCGCTCGCGAACGCGCGGAATGGTTTCGAAGATCTCGAGCGCCTGGGTGGCGGTAAGATCGAGGGCGTCTGCGATGGATAAGCCACGATAGAGCACCTCCAGCGTTTCGCGGTTGTAGCGCCGGCCCTGGCACGTCTCGCAGGTGACGAAGACGTCGGGCAGAAAGTGCATCTCCACCCGCAACACGCCGTCCCCCTGGCATGCTTCGCATCGGCCGCCTTTCACGTTGAAAGAGAACCGCCCCGCTTTGTAGCCGCGGGCACGAGACTCGGGCAGCCCTGCATAAAGCTCGCGCAGGAGCGAGAAGACACCGGTGTAAGTGGCTGGGTTCGAGCGTGGCGTGCGCCCGATCGGCGCCTGATCGATCGAAACGACTTTGTCGATGTGCTCGAGGCCTTCGATCCCATCGCAAGGGCCGACAGCACCGGCGGCGCCGTAGAGGGTGGCGCGCGCGGCCGGCAGTAGCGTGTCGACGATCAAGCTCGATTTGCCGGAGCCGGAGACGCCGGTTACGCAGGTCATGAGGCCGATGGGAATGTCGACGGTCACGTCGCGGAGGTTGTGCGCCTTGGCCCCGCGCAGACGAATGGCTTTGGCATCGCGGCGCTTTCGTTTGACCGGGATCGGGATCTTCTTTTCGCCCGATAGATACGGCCCGGTGACCGAGGTCGGCGATGCGATGATCTCGGCAGGCGTTCCCTCTGCCACGATGTTGCCGCCGCGGGCGCCCGCGCCAGGTCCCATGTCCACGATGTGGTCGGCCGCGAGGATCGCGTCTCGATCGTGCTCGACGACGATGACGCTGTTGCCGATGTCCACGAGACGCCGGAGCGCTTCCAGAAGCCGCGTATTGTCGCGCGCGTGCAAACCGACCGATGGTTCGTCGAGCACGTAGAGCACGCCGACCAGCGCCGCGCCGATCTGGGTGGCGAGCCGGATACGTTGCCCCTCGCCGCCGGACAGCGTCTGCGCCGAACGATCGGTCGTGAGATAGTCGAGCCCGACATCGATGAGAAAGCCCAACCTGGCCACCACCGAACGCAAGAGCGGCTCGGCGATGGCACGTTCGCGCCCTTTGAGGCTGCTCGAAGGCGCGAGAAGCCCTTCCAGGAACGTCCGCAGGTGGCGCAGCGCCAGCGCACCGATGTCGGAGATGTTTTTCTCACCGAGCTTGACCGCCAGCGCTTCCGGGCGAAGACGTCGACCGCCGCACCCGTCGCAGGTGCGGGTCACGGCGAAGCGTCCGAGGTCGTCATCGCCGATCGCTCCCTCGTCGAGATCGGGATCGACGAAGTCACTATCTTCGCCGCTCGGGCTCGCCTCGCCCTCGGCATCGAGGCGGCGTTCGAGCCGCGCGACGATGCCGTCGTAGGCGGCGCCCGCTTTCTTGCCTCGGGAATGACCGGGTTGGCCGAACAAGATGACTTGCTGGGCGGCCTGGGGTAGCTCACTCCACGGCTTGTCGGCGCTGATACCGAGAACTTGCACTGCTCGTGCGACTTCGGCCGCGAGGGCCGGGGAGCCGCGCCGACCCCACGCGAGCACCGCCCCTTCGCGCAGCGTGCGGTGAGGATCGGGTACCACGCGGGCGGGGTCGATTTTGGTACGCGATCCGATCCCATCGCAAACGGGGCAGGCGCCATGGGGGCCATTGAACGAGAACATTCGCGGCTCGATGGGCGGCAGCGAAATCCCGCATTCGATGCATGCGAACCGCTCACTCATCCAAATGGGCTCGCCGCCTTCACCGGGATCGACGAGCAAACGTCCTTCGCCGATCTTCAACGAGAGCTCGACCGAATCGGTGACGCGCCCCTTGAGACCTTCCTTGAGAACGACACGATCGACGACCACGTCGAGGTCGTGGGCTCGCGCGCGATCGAGAACGAGCTCGTCGCCGAGGTCGACGACTTGACCATCCACGCGGGCACGCACGAATCCCTCGCGACGGAGCCGATCGAATTCGAGCTTGAGCTCGCCTTTGCGCGCGCGCACGATGGGAGCGAGAATCGTGAGGCGCGCTCCTTCTCCCATTTCGAGGATGTGGTCCACGATCTGTTGAACGGTCTGGGCCTCGATGCGCTTGCCGCACTTGGGACAGTGGGGCACGCCCACGCGCGCGAATAGTAGCCGCAAATAATCGGCGATCTCGGTCACGGTTCCCACCGTGGACCGGGGGCTCTTGGCGAGCGCGCGCTGTTCGATCGCGATCGCTGGCGAGAGCCCTTCGATGTTGTCGACGTCCGGTTTGGCGAGCTGCTCCAAGAACTGGCGCGCGTAAGCGGACAGGGACTCGACGTAGCGGCGCTGTCCTTCGGCGTAGATGGTGTCGAACGCCAGCGACGATTTGCCCGATCCGCTGGGGCCGGTGACGACGATCAGCCGATTTCTGGGTAACTCACAGCTGACGTTACGGAGGTTATGCTGGCGTGCGCCGCGAACGATGAGCCGGTCCATGTATACCCACACATCCTGGATCCTGGTCCGAATAGCACAGCGAGGGGCGAGCGTCCGCCGTATTATGAGGAGAGGTCCCCTACCAGGATCGTGAAGAGAGGTTTCTACCGGGTCCCCGTGCTCGATTCCCTGCTCTCATTCCTTCCGCTCGTCGTGTCGCTTCTTCCGCTCGCCCCTCCTTTGCCGGGGTGGCTCGGGGTGGATGCGGCACCGCTCGTTGCCCTCGCGCTCGTTACACGGCTGCCCGAACCGTGCCCGGTGGGGATGGTGCTCGTCGATGGTGGCTACTGTCCGAAGTTTCATTACGAATGCATCAACGATCTCGGCACGGCCGAGTCGGCTCGATGCGGTGAGTATGCGCGGCGGAGCAGTTGCACGAGCTTGCTCGAGCCGCGGCGCTTCTGTATCGATCGCTACGAGTGGCCGAACCTCGTGGGAGAGAACCCGCGCGTGTACGTGTCGTGGTTTCAGGCAAAGGAGCTCTGCTGGACGGTGGGCAAGCGGTTGTGCCGGCGGAGCGAGTGGATGCTCGCCTGTGAGGGACCGAAGAGAATGCCGTACCCGTATGGCTTCGTCCGACAACCGAGCCCATGTAACGTGGACCGCGGCTCGGTGACGTTCGACATCGAGGCGATGCTCAACCCCAAGACGCGTGAGGCCGAGCTCTCGCGGCTGTGGCAGGCCGATCCCCTCGGATCACATCCGGCGTGTGTGAGCCCATTCGGCGCCTACGACATGAGCGGCAATGTCGACGAGTGGACCGATCACCAGGGGGACGATCCGACGACGAGCGACCCCTCGACGTTGAATGGCGGATACTGGGGACCGGTGCGCGACACCTGTCGGCTGACGACGCGAGCGCACGCTCCCACTTTCCGGTTTTATCAGGTGGGCTTTCGTTGTTGCTCCGATGCGAACGACGGTATCGAGACGGCGCCCATCGTGATGCATCCGAGCGACCGCTTGGTGAGGTGACGACGAAGTAAAACCACACCGGCTTTGATCGAAAAACGTCGCCGGGGCGTCTAAAGAAAGACAGCTGAGCCATGTAGCTTATGCAAGTGAACATCGCAAAATCGCAGCAAATTTGACCTTTTTCTTCCTTGGATACATCGGAGTCGTGAGATGAAGTTTCGCTTAGCATTACTGCGTCAGATCCTCGCTACCAGATCGTCTCATCGGAGTAGCCATAGGCCCACTCAAGTACTGCCCGGACAGGGGGAACTGGCTGTAGGCGAAGCCGAAGAGGCGAGGCCTAGCGGCGATTCCGGTCTGATGCGCACCTTCCGACGGCCTCGCCGTCATTTGCGTGGGCGACCCGCGGCCATTGCTGATCGTGATCTGGCATCGCCAAGATCCGACGCAGTTAGCTTAGGCGTCGATTCTCGCATCCTTCTTCCTTTCGTCATGCTCGCCGGACTCGCCACCTCGGTGGTCCTCGCGGCTGGGACGCGCGGCCGAGGCCGGCCTCCGTTGTCCCACGGTCCCAACCCTATCGCGGAAAACACCACGCCGCCTCCGGACGGCGCCTCGCCGAATCCCTTGCTCGCGGTGCTCGATCCCTCGGCTTCCTTGAGGCGGAATGCTCCACTGCTCGGCCCGTTCGCGGGGACGGGACCTGCGTCCGAACCACCGCGCCCGGAGCCGAACGATCCCGGTTCTCCGACCGCTCGGCACGAGTCGCAAGCCGAGCAAGCGTGTCCCGATGGGATGATTCTCGTCGAGGGGGAGTACCGCCCCGCGGTCGGGCACCTCTGCCTGAAGCGCATCGAAGGTCCCATCGACCGTTGTGCCGAGTACGCTTCTCCAGCCATCGTCGGTGGCTCCGAACAGAAAAAGCGGTTTTGCATCGATCGCTTCGAATACCCGAATCTCGAGGGCGTTCGACCCGTCGTCATGGTGAGCTGGCAGGACGCGAAGGGGGCTTGCGAGGCCGAGGACAAGCGCCTCTGCACGAGCAGCGAATGGACGCTGGCCTGCGAAGGTGCCGAGCGGCTGCCGTACCCCTATGGGTACGCACGCGACAGCACGGCCTGCAACATCGATCGGTCCCACCCGGACGTGGACGAGGAGGCACTCTCCAGCCCCCGTGCGATCGCCTCCGAGGTGGCTCGGCTCGACCAGAGGGTACCGAGCGGGGCGCTGCCGCGGTGCAAGAGCCCGTACGGAGTGCAGGACATGACCGGCAACGTCGACGAATGGGTCGTGAACGAGAGGCATTTCGCCCCTCTGCCCGCCGGCGCCAGCGAAAGACCTTTTATTTCGGCTCTGAAGGGGGGTTACTGGGGGCCCGTCCGGAACCGGTGCCGGGCGACCACGACCTTCCACAACGAGTGGTTTCGGTATTACCAGATTGGGTTCCGCTGTTGCGCGAACGGTCGCTAAACCACCCCTTCCCCTTCCGCGCCTCTTCGACTAGGTTTCCCGCCGTGGTCGTCGCGCCCGAACCTGGCTCTTTTCGCAAAGTCTCTCGGCGCGTGTGCCAGCTTGCCCGGGCCTATAGCTCAATCGGTCAGAGCCCCCGGCTCATAACCGGGCCGTTCCTGGTTCGAACCCAGGTAGGCCCACTCCGTTTCGCCCGGCGTGCCTCGCCGCAACGATTTCGATCGGAGCCGATGGCGCGACCGAACGATCTCGTCTCGTCTTCACGCGCTCGAGAAAATCGGTGCGGCCCTCGGCCCGCCTTCGTTCGGTCCGCCTCCCGTGTTGCCGCGGCCCCTGCTTCGATTATGATGACAAGGAGATTTCACGTTTGAGCCTCAGGGACCAGATTACAAGCCTCGAAGCCCTTGCCGCCGTCGATGCCGAGCTACGGCGCCTCGAAGATCAACTTGCCGAAGAGCGCGCTACTCTCGCCAACCTGAAAAGCGAGCTTCGCAAACTCGACGAAAAGTTGATCATCGATCGCACGAGCCTCTCCGAGATGGACAAGACACGCTCGGAGCTCATGACCGAAGTGCGGCAGATGACCGCGCAGATCGAGCGATCGCGGGAGAAGCTTTCTCGCTCGCGAAACGAGCGGGAGTCGAATGCCGCGCAGCGGGAGCTCGAGGAGCTGCGTAAGCTCCAGCGCGATCGCGAGGACGAGATCAGCAAGCTCGCGAGTCTCTCCGACGCCGCCCGCAAGACGATCGAAGACACAGAAGCTCAGCAAAAAAAGATCGCCGACGAGCTGGGAGGGCGGGAATCGGACATTTCGAAGAAGCTCGCCGAAGCCATGCAAGAGCGCGACGCGAAGCTCGTCGAGCGCGGCAAGCTCGCGGCTACCGTTCAGCCGATGACCTTGAGAAGGTACGAGCAGGTTCGAAAGCGCAAGGGCAATGCCATTGCCAAGACCATCGACGGCACCTGTCTTTCGTGCCACATGCGCCTTCCGCCGATGCTTTTTCAAAAACTGATGCGCGGCGACGCGTTCGAGCAGTGCCCGAGCTGCGCGCGAATCCTTTATTACGAACCCCCGGCCGACGCCCATCACGGGGGGACGAGCTGAAGAGTTGTCCCACCTGCCGTCGGTTGTATCCCGACGACGCGGGGTTCTGCCCAATCGACGGTGTGGCGCTGCTTCGCTCGACCGACGTTCCGGTCGCCGCGACCGAAGACGATCCCCGCCTCGGATCCCTGCTGTGCATGCGGTATCAGGTCCGCCGCGTCATCGCCGACGGCGGCATGGGACGGGTATACGAAGCGCTCGATATGCAGGACAAGACCGGCGTCGCGCTCAAGGTGCTGCACCCCGATGTGGCCCGCGACGAAATCGCCGTCGAACGCTTCAAGCGAGAATTCGAGGTTTCCAAGCTCTTGCCGCACGATCACATCGTCGAGGTGCGCGACTTTCGCCAAACCGAGGACCAGAGCTACGCGATCGCCATGGAGTTCTTGGATGGCGAAGAGCTCCGCATGGTTCTCAAGCGCGAGAAGCGGCTCGTTCCCGAGCGCCTGGTGCGGATGTTGAGTCAGCTCGCGATCGGGCTCGACGAGGCCCACCGCCGGCAGCTCGTGCATCGTGATCTGAAACCGGACAACATTTTCTTGTGCGGAACCCGCGATGGCGACATCGTAAAACTGCTCGATTTCGGCTCCGTGAAAGACAAGTCGTCGGTGGCCAAGAAGCTCACCGTTGCCGGTACGACGATCGGTTCGCCTTTCTACATGGCTCCCGAGCAAGCACAGGGATTGGAAACGCTCGATGCACGCGCAGACGTGTGGGCGCTCGCCGCGATCGCGTACGAATGCATCACCGGAACCGTTCCGTTCACCGGATTGAACGGGCCGAGCATCCTGCTCGCGATTCTCACCAAAGATCCCGTGCCTCCCACGCTGGCCGGTAAGAATGGTCCTTTCCCCGTCCCCCCTTCGATGGACGAACTGATGGAACTGGCGCTGGCCAAAAACCCGAACATTCGCATCAAGACGGTCGGCGAGCTGGCCGACGCTGTGGGACATGCTTACGGGCTCTCCGGTCATCATCTCACCTGGGCGCACACACCGCAGGCGATCCTGGGTCAGGCGATTCGGGCCGAGCTGCCGAAGTGGGCTGCCGCGAGGCCAGCCGCGACGCTCGGCACCGCCTTCAGCAAGGCGGGCGGACGGGACGCTACGGCCGAGCCCTTCCGAACTGGAGTCAGCCCGACCCTGCCGGACGACGCCCTCGCCATGGGCCTTCCCACAGGACCTCCCCGGTGGCTGGTGCCCGCGATCATCGGCACATTGGCCGTGCTCGTAGGTGTGGCAGGGGCGGTTCTCTTCTTGCGGTAATCCGCAGGCGGGCCGAAGGCCGCGCCGAGTCACACATCGGGGCGGCCTGGCCGGGGGAGACCGGGCGTGTTACTTCTATCTCCCATGAAAAGCGTACTGCGCGCCCTCGCTGGGCGTACGTTCGCTCGTGCGGCAAGACTTTCCCGAACAACGTGGCTGTCGTTTTGGGCCACGGCGCTGGGGGGGGCACTGGTCGTGTCGGGCGAAGGGTGTAGCAAGGTCAGTGAAGCGTCTTCCGGCGGCGCTTCGAGCTCGGCAGCGGAAGCGCCGGCGCCGGGTGGCCCGGCGCGACCGTCCTTCGAAAGTGCCAACTACCGAGCCGAGATTCGTGCGACCGGCCCGTGCAAAAAAGATCGGACCTGTACGGCCGACGTGCTGGTCGAGGCGAAGGGCGAATACCACATCAACGACAAGTATCCCTACCGGTTCAAGCTCGAAGATCCGGCGCCCGGGGTGAAGTACCCCAAGCCGGTCGTCGGCAAGGAAGACGGCAAGATGGAGGAGCGGAAGGTCGTGCTCAGCGTGCCCTTCGTGTCGGAGAGCACCGGAGAAAAAAAGGTGAGCGGAACGCTGTCGCTCAGCGTTTGCTCCGCAGCCAATTGTTTGATGGACAAACAGCCCCTCGAAGTGACGGTGAAGGTCGACTAGGTGGACAAGCCGGGCGAACGCGCGCTCGCGCATCTCGAGAAGATCGCCACCACCGTCGAGAGCCGCTTCCGAGAAGGGCGGCGCGTGCTGTCGTTTCAGGAATATCTGGAGCTCTTCGCCACCGATCCCGTGCGCTTCTCGCGCGACGCCGCGCGCTACATGCGCGATATGTTCGATTTCTACGGGACTTCGCAGATCGAGCGGCCGTGGGGAACGCTGACGCGGTACCGGCTTTTCGATTTGCCGTGGGAAGCGGAGGGGAATCGTCGCGACGCTCTGGTGGGTCAGGAAGAGGTGCAGGGCGAGCTCTACCGTGTGCTTTCGAACTTCGCGCAAGAGGGGCGACCCAACAAGCTCATCCTTCTGCACGGTCCGAACGGATCGAGCAAGTCGACGATCGCGTCGTGTTTGATGCGCGCGCTCGAGCATTACGCGACGACCGACGAAGGGGCGCTCTATCGATTTCACTGGGTATTTCCCAGTCAGAAGACGATCCGTGGATCGATTGGTTTCGGCGGCACGCGGGCGACGGGCACGGTGGGGACCAGCTACGCGCATCTCGACGAAGACCAGATCGATGCACGCTTGTTCATCGAGATCCGCGACCATCCCCTGTTTTTGCTGCCGGTACCGCAACGACGGCAGCTCATCGACGATCTCTATCCGAATGCCGACCGCTCCCAGAGGCCCCCCGATTGGCTTTTGCGCGGCCGCCTTTCGCACAAGAGCCAGCAGGTGTTCGAAGCGCTCTTGTCGAGCTACAAGGGCTCGCTCGCCGAGGTACTTCGGCACGTGCAGGTGGAACGCTATTTCATCTCGCAGCGCTATCGGACAGGTGCGGTGACGGTCGGGCCGCAGATGTCGGTCGACGCCGGCGAGCGGCAGATCACCGCCGATCGCTCGGTCGCGGCGCTCCCGACGTCGCTCAAGGCGACGACCCTGTTCGAGGCCTACGGTGAGCTCATCGAAGCGGCCGGCGGGCTGCTCGAGTTCAGCGATCTTTTGAAGCGGCCGCTCGATGCGTTCAAATATCTACAGATCTCCATCGAAACGGGAGAGGCGGCGCTGCCGCAGCAAACGGTGCAGCTCAACTGCGTCATGATGGGCAGCGCCAACGAAGTGCATCTCGGAGCGTTTCGCGAGCATCCGGAATTTGCCAGCTTTCGCGGCCGGCTGGAGATGGTGCGCGCACCTTATTTGCGGAGCTACCTCGAAGAGAAGGCGATCTACGATGCGCAGATCGCGCCGCAGGTCCAGCGCCACGTCGCGCCGCATGCCACCGAGATCGCCGCCATGTTCGGCGCCCTGACCCGCATGCGCAAACCGAATCCGGATCGTTACCCGCGTGCCCTGGCGTCGGTCGTGAGCTCGCTGACAGCCCTCGAGAAGATGGATTTGTTCGCCTGGGGAATCACGCCGGAGCGGCTGGATCCGGAAGCGCAGAAGCTGCTGAAGGCGAACGTCGAGGAGATCTATCGCGAGAGCGAAATCTATCCCATCTACGAGGGCCGCATCGGAGCAAGTCCTCGCGAAATGCGAACGGTGCTCCTCGATGCCGGGCAGAGCAAGATGTACAAGTGCCTGTCGCCGTTGGCGGTGCTTTCCGAACTGGATGAGCTCTGCGAACGAGTGGCAGAGTACGAATGGTTGCAGGAAGAGCAGCTGGCGGGGGGCTACCATGATCACAAGGCTTTCCGCGAAGTGATCCGCGGGCGGCTGCTCGACAGTTGGGAAGCCGAAATGCGCGTGGCGAGCGGCCTGGTCTCGGAGTCACAGTACGGTGAGCTCTTCGACAGGTACGTCTCGCACGTGAGCGTTTGGGTCAAGAAGGAGAAGGTTCGCAATCGGTTGACCGGCGCTTACGAGGAACCGGACGAACGTATGATGGGGGAGGTAGAGGCGCTGCTCGGCGTCAAGGGAGACGCCACGGATTATCGACGCGGCCTCATCTCGGCCATCGCCGCTTGGGCGATCGATCATCCCGATACGAGAGTCGACAATACGGTGGTGTTCGCCTCTCAAACGAAAAAGCTGCGCGATGCAGTATTCGCCGAGCGCCGCACGCAAGTCGCCGAGGTCGCGCGCGACATGATGTACGTCCTGTCCGGGCAGACCGGCGGGATGAACGAGGAGCGCAAGTCCGGAGCCAGGGCTGCCATCGAACGAATGAAGCAGTCGTACGAATACTGCGAGGAATGCGTCCGCGACACCGCCTCGTCCCTGGTTCGCTGGCGCTACGCCGAGCTCGTCAATTAGCGCCGCGGTCATGCTGATCGATTCGCATTGCCACCTCGATCCGGCGTATCTGCCAGCGGGACCGGCAGACGTTTTGGCTCGCGCCGAGGCGTGTGGTGTGGGCGCTTTCGTTTGTATCGGCGTCGGGCGTGATCTGGGGGCGGCGCGCGCGGCGGTCGCCCTCGCCGACGAGCGTGCCAACGTATTCGCGACCGTGGGCGTGCACCCGCACGATGCTTCGGGTGCCGAGCAGGCGGAGCTCGCGGAGCTCGCGCAGTTGGCGCGAAACCCGCGTGTCGTGGCGGTTGGCGAGGTCGG
>WNGB01004963.1_pt1 | contig 33017 bp, 30 predicted proteins | sample 5400681 | NCBI WGS metagenome assembly WNGB01 (sample SAMN13153367, study PRJNA577476) | soil metagenome | isolation source: 115 cm soil or saprolite under grassland replicate 2 | place: USA:California | collected 2016-06-15
AGGAACTCACGGACGCAATCCACAGCTTCATCGCCGATACCAATGCCAACCCAAAGCCATTTATCTGGACAAAAGACCCTGGCAAGATCATCGCCGCCGTCAAACGAGGGCACCAAGTGTTAGATTCGATCCACTAGCCCACCTCTTCGATCCGGTGCTGGCCGTCCACATCTCAGTGGTCGATCCTCTGCCGCATCAAATCACCGCCGTTTACGAGGCCATGCTGCCGCGCCAGCCGCTGCGCTTTCTCCTTGCGGACGACCCAGGTGCCGGTAAAACCATCATGGCCGGCCTGTTCATGAAGGAGCTGATCGCGCGCGGCGATCTCCACCGATGCCTGGTCGTTTGTCCCGGCAGCCTAGCTGAGCAGTGGCAGGATGAACTCTATCGGCGCTTCCACCTGCCGTTCGAAATTCTGACCAACGACAAGCTGGAGGCTGCCCGCACCGGCAACTGGTTCTTGGAAACCAATCTGGTGATTGCCCGGCTCGATAAGCTTTCTCGTAATGAGGATGTTCAAGAGAAGCTCAAGGCACCTGACTGCGGGTGGGACCTCATCGTCTGCGACGAAGCGCACAAAATGTCGGCCAGGGCGTTTGGCGGCGAGATCAGCTACACCAAGCGTTACAAGCTCGGACAGCTCCTTTCCACCCTGACGCGCCACTTCCTGCTGATGACGGCCACGCCGCACAACGGCAAGGAAGAGGATTTCCAACTGTTCATGGCGCTGCTGGACGGCGACCGGTTTGAAGGCCGTTTCCGCGATGGCGTTCATGCGGCTGACGTGACCGATCTGATGCGCCGCATGGTGAAGGAGAACCTGCTCAAGTTCGACGGCACGCCGCTATTCCCGGAACGGATAGCCTATACCGTGCCGTACAAGCTCTCTGAGCCGGAAGCGCGGCTTTACAAGGAAGTCACCGAATATGTGCGCGAGGAGTTTAACCGCGCCGATGCCCTCGAAAACGATAAGCGGGCCGGCACGGTCGGATTCGCATTGACCATTCTCCAGCGTCGACTTGCCTCCTCGCCGGAGGCGATCGCACAGTCACTGCGCCGCCGCCGTGAGCGTCTGGAAGGCCGGATGCGCGAGTTAGAGTTGCTGCAACGAGGAGCGGCGGCAGTACCCATCATGTCGCCAACGACGCCCGCGCTCGATGCCGAGGATGTGGAGGATTTGGAGGACGCGCCGGACAATGAGGTCGAAGCCGCCGAAGAGGAGATACTCGACCAGGCGACTGCCGCGCGAACCATCATCGAGCTAAAGGCAGAAATAGAGACGCTCAAGCATCTTGAGACGCTTGCCCTTGCCGTGCGGCGGAGTGGCGACGATACGAAATGGCGTCAGTTGGCTAACCTTCTATCGGAGATCTTCACGTCGGCAGTCATCGCCAACGAAATTGCTGAAGAAGGTGCGCCCTACGACGCCGGCGCGATCGAGCCACCGAAGTCGTCTCCCAGCCAGAAGCTCGTCATCTTCACCGAACACCGCGACACGCTGAACTATCTCAGGCAGCGCATGTCCACTTTGCTCGGGCGCCCCGAGTCCATCGTTTGCATCCACGGCGGCATGGGCCGCGAAGAGCGCATGAAGGCGCAGGAATCATTCCGGCACGATCCAGATGTAAAGGTGCTGCTGGCCACCGATGCGGCCGGCGAAGGCATCAACCTGCAACGCGCGCACCTGATGGTCAACTACGACCTGCCCTGGAATCCCAACCGGCTCGAACAACGGTTCGGCCGCATCCACCGCATCGGTCAAACCGAGGTCTGCCACCTCTGGAACCTGGTCGCTTCGGAAACGCGTGAGGGCGAGGTCTATCGGACTTTGCTGGAAAAGCTCGACGATGCACGGAAGGCGCTCGGCGGACAGGTGTTCGATGTCCTCGGCAAGTTGCAGTTCGAGGGCAAGCCGCTGCGCGACCTGCTGATCGAGGCAATCCGCTACGGCGAGCAGCCCGAAGTGCGTGCGCGACTCACGCGCGCGATGAACAACGCGCTCGCCAAGGAGCAGATTCGCGATCTGCTGGAAGAGCACGCCCTGGTTCACGACGCGTTGGATGCTACACGCGTTCAGCGCATCCGCGAGGACATGGAACGCGCCGAAGCTCGCCGGCTCCAGCCCCACTATATCGAGTCGTTCTTCCTGGATGCGTTTCAGCGGCTCGGCGGCGCGGTGAAGCAGCGGGAGCACCGCCGCTATGAGGTCACGCACGTTCCAACGCCGGTACGCAACCGCGACCGGCTGATCGGGATTGGCGAGCCCATCCTGCCGCGCTACGAGCGCATCGCCTTCGAGAAGCCACTGGTCGCGCCGCCGGGCCAGCCGCTCGCCGCTTTCGTTTGCCCCGGCCACCCGCTGCTCGACGCCACGATCGACCTCACCTTGGAGCGCCACCGCGATCTGTTGCGTCGTGGGGCGGTGCTGGTTGACGAGAACGATCTCGGCATGCAGCCGCGTCTGTTGTTCTACCTGGAGCATGCGATCCAGGACGCCAGTAGGACCCGCAGCGACGAGCGCCGGGTGGTATCCAAACGCATGCTCTACGTCGAGATCGACGCCAGCGGCAATGCGCGTCACATCAACTATGCGCCCTATCTCGACTACCGGCCCCTGGCGGAAGGCGAGCCCGGCACCGAGCCACTACTGGCGCGGCCGGAGGGCGCCTGGATCGGCCGCGACCTCGAACAGAAGGCGCAGGGCTACGCCATCGCGCATGTCGTGCCCGAGCATCTAGACGAGATACGGTCAAGAAAGCTCGAGCTGATCGCCAAGACCGAGGCGGCGGTAAAGGACCGCCTGACTAAGGAAATCAGCTACTGGGATCATCGCGCCGAACAGCTCAAAGCCCAGGAAACGGCCGGCAAGTCCAATGCCCGACTTAATTCCGGCGAGGCGCGCAAGCGTGCTGACGCGCTCCATGCCCGGCTTGAGAAACGCATGGAGGAATTGAAGCTAGAGCGGCAGATCGCGCCCTTGCCGCCGGTCGTGCTCGGGGGCCTTTTGGTCGTGCCGGCCGGATTGATCGCCGTGATGACCGGCCGCGCTGTGGCACCGGCGCGATCCCCCATCGACACCCTGGCCTCTGCGACGCGGGCGCGCGCGATCATTATGGAGATCGAGCGAAAGCTCGGCTTCGAGCCGACTGACCGGGAACAGGAGAAGCTGGGCTACGACATCGAGAGCCGCGTGCCGGGGACTGGCAAGCTCCGCTTCCTGGAGGTGAAGGGACGCATCTCTGGTGCTGACACAATCACTGTGACCAAGAACGAGATTCTCTATTCGCTCAACAAGCCCGACGACTTTGTCCTGGCCATCGTCGAGTTCCTCGGCGACGGTGCGCACCGCGCCCATTATCTGCGTCGGCCATTCCAGCGTGAGCCGGATTTCGGCGTGACGAGCGTCAACTACGATTTCGCGGAATTGATCGCACGCGCGGAGTCCCCAACATGAGCTACGACGTTTTGGTGGAAGGTGCAGATTTCTCGCAAGCGCTACGCACCTTCAAGGGTCTTCGCCGCAGTCAGCACCAGGAAGATGCCCTCCTTTTCATGGAGGGCGGAGAATTGGTGATCACATTGGCCGGCGCGGCAGCAAGCATGCCTGTGGTCGGCAGCTGGGTCGGGGAGGTGCGGGTTGCCGCCGGCTTCGTCTTGGCACTCGCCCTGAAGCCGCTGACGGGGGATCCATTGCGACTTTTCGTAAGGGACGGCCGGTTCTACATCGACAAGCTGTCCGTGGCGTGCACCACCCAGAATGCCTGGCGTAGCGAGATTTCCTTGCCGCTCAATGCCGATCTGTTGACTGTGCTGAAGCTGCCGTTTTCCTTTCCGCCGGATCGGATCGAGCGGGCCGGCCTTGCCGGCCGCGTTGCAGCCGCCGAGGACGAGGCAAAGAGGCTGCTGTCGCAAGCGGCAAAGGTCCTCAAACCATTGCAAATCACGGAAGCAGAGTTGATGCAGGTTCTCACCAGCCGTCTCGAACGCGAAGCCAAAAGACAATGAAATCAGGCAAGAAATTGATCGAGGTTGCGCGTGAGCCGGATTTCGGGGTCACGAGCGTCAATTATGATTTTGCCGATCTCATCTCCCGCGCCGGCCAGCCGGGCTGAGAGAGCTGAGGCTTTGGGGGCTCGGACGACATGACTTTTTCCACCACCGCTTCCATCTCTGCAGGCTCTCTAGCGGCCAAGCTCGCACCTCTCGCCGAGCGACTGCGAGGCTCGTATTCGGTCGTGCGGCCGGTGAGCCAAGTTGTCTTGCAGCTTCGTGGCAAACCTGGTGCCGACGCCTTCGAGCTCGCACGCAATGTGGTGATCGGTTGGATCAAGAACCGGGCTGGACGCCCATTACCGCCGGAGGTCGACAAGCGGGTTCGCGCCGATGTCCGCAAGACCGGCGATTTTCCGCGCGTGCACGCGCTACCACAGTCCGGCCAGGACGTGCCGGACGACATGGATGCGCGCTTGGTAGTGCTCGGGATCGATCATCCTTACAGCAAAGAACCAGGCAACGCCGCCGAGTCGGCGGCTAAAGCCATTTTCGACAGCCGGGGAAATACCCCCCGCTTATTCAGCAACACACTTGTGTTTCTTGCTTTGGACAAGGTGCGCCTCCAAGACCTGGACGAGGCAATCCGGCGTTATCTCGCTTGGAAATCTATCGTAGACGAACATCAAGCGCTCAATCTCGATCCCCACCAGGTGAAGCAAGCTGAGACGCAGCTATCGTCGGCCGACGGTGCCGTGACCGCCCGCCTGCCAGAGGCGTATCAGTGGCTATTGGTGCCGGCGCAAACCTCGCCGCAGACGCCAGTGCAGTGGCAGGCGCTGCGCCTGTCAGGGCAAGAGGAGCTGGCGGTGCGGGCGAGCAAGAAGCTGCGTAACGACGAGCTGATGGTGATCGCCTTTGCTGGCACAAGCCTGCGCCGGGAACTTGATCGGATTCCGTTGTGGCGCGGCAACCACGTTGGGATCAAGCAACTGGCCGAGGATTTTGCGCGCTATGTGTACCTCCCGAGGCTCGCCGATCCGGCCGTTTTGTTCTCGGGCATCCGCGATGGTCTTGGTCTGTTGACATGGGAGAAGGACAGCTTCGCCTACGCGGATGATTTCGACGAGAAAGCCGGAAGATATCGTGGCCTCCGTCACGGGCAGCTTGCCAGCTTAACGCCGGACAGTCCCACGGGACTGCTCGTCCGGCCCGAAACCGCGAAGCAGCAACTGGAGTCGGAAATCAGACCCCAGGCAGACTCGACGACAGATGCTCAGAAACCCCAGCCTTCAGAATCTGACTCAGAACCGCCCCAGCTTCGGCATGAACCGCCGAGACATGGTCCCAGACGCTTCCATGGCAGCGTGACGCTCGATCCGACCCGAGTGGGCCGTGACGCCGGCCGCATCGCTGACGAGATCGTTTCCCATCTCACTGGACTGATGGGTTCGACCGTCAAGGTCACATTGGAGATCGACGCAGAAATCCCGAGTGGCGCGCCCGATCAGGTCGTCCGTACAGTGACCGAGAACAGCCGCACATTGAAATTCACGAGCCAGGGATTTGAAACTGAGTAATCCCGGCTTGGACTGCCGATCCTAACTCATCCCCGCAAATCTCACCTTCTGCCCCTGGTCGAGCGCCTCGTAGAAGCGGGCGAGCGCGGGGCGGATCGCGGCGGTGGCGGCGCGCACGGCGGCAAGCCGCTTGCGCATCGTCTCCATGCGGCCGACCGGGGTGAGCGCGGCCTCGGCGGGGCAGGCGGAGGAAAGCGTCTCGGCGGCTTTGAGCGAGGCGGTGACGAGCTCGTAGAACGCGACGCGCTGCGCGCCGGCGAGCTGCACGTCGCGCTCGATCTCGCGCACCGGCCAGTTGCGCAGCACCGCGCCAAGCTCCTCGCAGGTGCCGCTCCAGCCGGGCGCGGCGGCAGTAGCGTTGCTGCGTAGCCCGGATGAGCGCAGCGACATCCGGGAATCCCGCATTTCGCCATAGCGCGTCGAAGACGCGCGTAAACGCGCTTCTGGCTCATGCGGGCTACCGGCGCTTTCACGCGTTGCCGCGTAGGCGCGCCAGCGCTCGCGGCGCGACGAATACCGCTCGCGCCTCTCGTCCCGCGCCTCGCGCGCGCCCGTCGTCTGCGCCGCATTGGCCGCGGCCGGGGGGGCCGGCGCCGCCATGTCGCGGTAGAGCCGCGCTTTCTGCTCGTCGTTGAGCGCGGCGTAGAACGCCTGCAGCTTGGGCTCGACGGTGTCGAAGGCGGCAAGCGCCGCGGCGATGCCTTGCTCCGCCGCCTCGAGCCGCGCCGCGGGCGCGGCGGGAACGTCCTGCGGGCAGTCGGTGGAAAGCCGCTGCGCCGCCTGCTTGGCGGCATCGCGCAGGCCGTCGAGCGCCTTGCGCTGGGTCTCGTCGGCGCCGACGGTGCGCACGATCGCATCGAGCGGCCAGTTCTCGAACTCGGCCGCCTGCACGGCGCAGCCGCGCACGAGCTTGTCGATGGTGGCGCCGAACGGGCCGCTGCGGCCGCGGGGCAGCGCGGCGTCTGCGCGCTCGGCGGCGCGGCTGCGGCTCAAGTCCTCGTCGCGCTCGCGAGAGCGGCCGCGATCCTCGCGGGCGCGGCGCCACTCGTCATAGCGCGCGCGCCGGCGATCGTACCGGTCGCGATAACGATCCCGCCAGCGGTCTGGATTTTCGGCGCGGCTTTGCGCGCCGTCTTGCCCGCGATCGTCGCCGCGCGCCTGGTCGCCATTCTGACCTTGCTCGTTGTTCTGCCCCTGCGCCTGGCGTGCCCGCCACTCGTCGAGCGTGCGGGCGGAAGAGCGCTCGCCATCGGCGTAATAGCCGTGGTGGCGGCGCCAGGCGTCGGCGCTCGAGGTCACGCACACCACCAGCACCGCCGCAAGCAGCACCCGCGCTGTCCACATGAGTAAGCCGCCCCGTTGGACCTTGGGGAGGAACAACGCGCGAGGGTGGCCTGGGGTTTCCGCTGTAGCGCCGACCCGGGTAGCCCGCATGAGCCAGAAGCGCGTTTACGCGCGTCTTCGACGCGCTATGGCGACATGCGGGGAATCCCGGATTTCGCTGACGCTCATCCGGGCTACGACCTCGCTCCCCCCAAACCCTCCCCCGCAAGCCGGGGGCAGACCAAGTCTGCGGCGCGTATTATCTGCGGGGAGGAATGGTGATCGTATGGGCACCACGGAACGAGGCCGCGACACATCATCTCGATGGGGTATGGTCATGCGAAGGAAGAAGCGCGCTGGCGCAAGCATCTCCAAGGGCTGGGTTGATCCCGACGCCGCGCCGGAACTCACCCACGAATATTTCGAGCGCGCCGACGTGTACCTCGGGAACAAGCTCGTCCGGGGCGGACGCCCCAAGCTCAAGCGGCCGAAACAGGCAGATGCGGCGACACGGGGAAAGAAGTAGCCGCGTCAGCACCTAAGCATCCTGATGCTCCCGCTCGCGGGCCGGATGTCGGATCGTGAGGATGACGATCTCTTCGTGGGCCGGATCGAGAGTGTAATAGACGAGGTAAGGATATCTCCTCGTGACGAGTTTGCGAACCCCTTCCACGGTCTGCCGCCGCCCGGCCTCGGGAAACGAGACAAGATTCTGCAAGGATTCCAGGATAGCCGCACGCACGCGCAGCGAGGCGGCTGGATTGCGCCCGCGAATGTAATCGGCGATTTCGATGAGGTCCTGCGTCGCGCGCGGCGTGAAGCGCAGCTTCATCGATCGAAGCGGCGGAAGGCGGCTTCGACCTCGGCATCGCTGGCGAACTGGCGGCGCTTGGCCTGGGTGAGACCTTCCAGCACCGCCGGCAGATGCTCCGCGTCGATCTCCTCGGGCTCGCCGCCGCTCGCGGCAAGCTGAAGCATGGCGCGGGCGATCTCATCCTGGCTGTCGGGCGGCAGGCGACGAACCGCTTCGAGGGCTTGTTCGAGAAGCTTGGTCATGGCGAAGACTCTAGGCGTTCGGACCGGGAGCATAAAGGGAACGGCCACTGCGAACTGCGGTGTACGGCGCATCCGCGCCCAAAAATTTTGATTCATTCGGCTACAAATCGCATTTTTATGTTGACTACGTATCGCGCTCATGCTAGAAAGATTCGCATCCCGCTCCTTTGGCGGGAGGCTGTTTGACATCGTGAGATGCGAGAGCGCGGTTCATCCCAGCCGCGAGCTCGGTGGGCGTTATTGCGCCCTCTCCCCTTGCGGGAGAGGGCTGCTCGCTGCTGCCAGCGGCGATGATGGGTGAGGGGTACCCGCGGCAACCCCTCACCCATTCGAGATCGTGGGCAGACCTTTGTGCCCTCTCCCGCAAGGGGAGAGGGCACGAAAGGCGAGACGGCGCGCGGGGAGAGAGGATCGCGCGATCGTGATGGTGTTTTGAACCCCTCCCGCGACCTGCCGCCAGGCTCGCCGAAAACGCGCGATACACGCAAAACGCGAACTGCGACAAGCAGAACCGCGGCCGGTGATGCGGTATCGGAGCACCGGTGGCCATTGTTTTCGATTGATCCGAACAATGAGATGCGAGCGAAAAGGCGCCCCTGCACGCAGACGGGAAAGGCCGCGCGCCGGACCGAGTACTACCTTTGCGCGAGGTTGTCGCCGGCGCGGTCGATGACTACGTAAGGCGCATTCGCGGGGCTTTTCGTTTCAAAGGATCCATTTCGGCATGGCGCTGTTTGCACGATCGAGAACCCGCGAGGTCGAGCTCGAGCGGCGCGTCAGTGCGCTGCAGAGCGCGCTCAACCAGTGCAAGGGCGTGGCCCAGCAGTGGTGGAGCTTTCGCGCGAGTTTCACCATCGGTGTCGTGGTGGTGGCGCTCGCGATCGGCTTCACGCTCGGCGTCTATCGCCACAAAATCGGCCAAGCCTTCCTCACCACCGCCGTGGCGGTCGGCGTGGCGAAGCCGCCGGGCGATGGCGCCGCGGAAGCCGACACCGCGTACCAGAAGGGCGACTATGCCAAGGCGCTCAAGCTCGCGCGTCCGCTCGCCGAGGACGGCAACGCGAAGGCCGAGTCGATCCTGGGCTTTGCCTATTACCGCGGCCGTGGCGTGACGCAGAACGACACCGAAGCGGCGAAGTGGTTTCAGCGCGCCGCCGATCAGGGCGACGCCGCCGCCCGCTTCACGCTCGGGGTGATGTACGGCGAAGGCCGCGGCGTGCCGCAGGATTTTGCCGAGGCAGCGCGCTGGTATCGCCGCGCCGCCGAGCAGGGCGACGCGCAGGCGCAGTACAATCTCGGTCTCGCCTACGCGCGCGGCGAGGGCGTGACGCAGAACGCCGTCGAGGCGCACGTGTGGTTCAACCTCGCCGCCGCGCGCTTTCCCGCTTCCGACAGCCGCAACCGCACCGCCGCGGTCAAGAACCGCGACACGGTGGCGGGCGAGATGTCCTCCGATCAGCTCGCCGAGGCGCAAAAGCGCGCCCGCGAATGGAAGCCGCAGGGCTAGCCGCCTCTTTCCTTCCTCGTTCCCTGCTTTCTTCGTCGTCCCCGCGAGGGGCACCCCGCGACGCTCGCGTCGCGGGGACCCCGTTGCGGGGACCCATATTCCAGAGGCCTGTGATCATGGGTTCCCGCTGGAGTTTACGCCCGCGAAAGCGGGGGCGGGAACAACAGAGGGCGATTTCAGGCGACGGAGGAACCTCTCCCGTGTCCCGGATGCGGTGCAGCGCGAAGCGGTGCACCGCTGATCCGGGACCGCCGCAGGCCCAAACGGTCCACGCAAGTCGGGCTTGCCCGACTTGCGCACATTTGGTCGCCGATCTCGGGTAAACCCGAGATCGGTGTCTGCAGCGCATCATTCCGCTTCGCTTCATGCTGCGCTGCGCCCGGGACACACAGCTCCACGTCAGCTTCGCCGGGAAACAGTAGCCCGGATGAGCGTCAGCGAAATCCGGGGCCGCCCCGCATGTCGCCATAGCGCGTCGAAGACGCGCGTAAACGCGCTTATGGCTCATGCGGGCTACGAAATGATCATGCGGTCGGCGGGGCGCCCCCATGTGAACACGTCAACATGTTAACCCGTTAACAGCCGGGTTAACACGATATCGGCGAGACGCGTCGAAGCGACCGCGTTCGCCGCCCGCGCGTGTCTTCTGAGCGTCATCCAACTGCAGGCGCGATGTCGGGCATCGGCTCGTGCAGAATGACGCCCTCGAGCGGATCGCATGCGTCGTTCCACGGCGCGCGGCGCAGTGCACGTGCCGTATCGGCACGGCCTGCTTCCCAGCGCAGGCGAATGCCCGTCGGACTGAAATCGATGTCCTTGGTGTGGTTTTCGTTGTCCAACCGAGGTGCGAGCAGTCGCACGACGTGCATGCGCGTCAGGCAGCCATACTCGGCCAGATCCTTGACGACCGGATGATTGCGGGCGTCCTCGGGGATCAATTTGACCAGCTCGGAGACCACGTGGCGCAGCTTGTGAACCTGGCGTTGTCTCGCAAGATGACTCGCGACGCGGCTCGAGTATTGGACGTCCTTTTGTCTGTGGAGCACCTCCCAGATGGTCTCCGGCTCCGATCCCATCGGATTCCAAATGTGCACCGCGAAAATCAAGGAGTTGCGGCGCGGGTTGTCGTCGAAGATTGCCTCGGTCGGCGTGTTGGAGAGAATTCCGCCGTCCCAATAGAGCTCGCCATCAATGCGAACGGCCGGAAACGCCGGCGGCAGCGCGCCTGACGCCATGATATGCCGGGCCGTGATAGCGGTCTTGCGACTGTCGAAGTAGCGCATCTCGCTCGTTCGCACATGCGCGGCGCCGACCGTCAGCCGCGGCGTGCAACGCTCGATGAGCGCAAAGTCGACGAGATCGGTCAAGGTTTTCTCCAGCGGAGCCGTCGAATAGAAGCCGGCTTTGTCCTGTCCGAGCGCATAGTGCGCGCCAAAAAATGCCAGCGGATTGGGCTCGAAGAATCCCGGAATGCCGCCGAGCAGGGTCGACCAATAGGATGTGGTGTCGGCGAGCCCGGGCCAGTTCGACAGACCCCAGAACTCGTTGCGACGCATTCGGCGCCAGAATTCCTCGAGCCGGTCGAGGCGATTCTCGGGCTCGTTGCCTGCGATCAGACTGGCGTTGATGGCGCCGATCGACGTGCCGATGATCCAATCCGGCTCAATCCCGGATTCATGCAGTGCCTGATAGACGCCCGCCTGGTAGGCGCCGAGCGCGCCACCGCCTTGGAACACAAGCACGACTTGCCGCTGCTCTTGCGCCGGCTTTTTCGCGCGCTCGGCGAGTTCGCAGCCGCGCTCGCTGTGCCGTGTGCTCGAGACGTCTAGCATGTTTTCCTCCTCGATTGCGCCCGGCGGCGCGCTAATGCGCGGTCCAACCGCCATCCACCTGGCTTCGTTGACCTCGTAACCAACAAGAAATTTGTGGTGCCGCAGGGCGGATTCGAACCGTCAACCTATCGCTTACGAAGCGATTGCTCTGCCGTTGAGCTACTGCGGCGTCCCCAGGCCGGGCGCGGGGTGCAACTTGTCGTAACCGTCGTCCCCGCGCAAGCGGGTAGGGGCTAAGTTAAGGAATGTGTCCCGGGCGCAGCGCAGCACAAGCGATAAGCGCGTTTACGCGCGTCTTCGACGCGCTATGGCGAAGTGGTGCGCTGCAGACACCGATCTCGGGTTTACCCGAGACCGGCACTTAAATGCGCGCAAGTCGGGCATGCCCGACTTGCGTGGATCGTCAGGGTCCGTGGCGGTCCCGGATCAGCGGCGCACCGCTCCACTTCGTTTCGCGCTGCACCGCATCCGGGACACCTGGCTAGTTTAGCAAATTGTAGCCCGGATGAGCGTCAGCGAAATCCGGGATTCCCGCATCTCGCCATAGCGCATCGAAGACGCGCGTAAACGCGCTTATGGCTCATGCGGGCTACTAATTCCGGAGCGAAACCTATCCTACGACTTGAACAGCGCGCGGATGCGGCTCCAGCTGGCGGGCGGCGGCGGTTCGGGCTCGGCTGGGGGCTCGCCGTTGGGGCCGGGATCGTCGGGTGCGTGCACCAGCGGAATCACGCCCGGCACGACCGGCGTCATGTCGGCGCGCGGCGCGCGCGACTCATTCGCCATCGCCGCCGCGCGGACGCGGCGCTCTCTTCTCCCACCAGCGAAGAAAGGGCTGCGGGAGTCCTCCTCGCCCGCGCGCGGCGTCTGCTCCTCTTCCCCGCTTGCGGCGAAACGGTCGGGACGAGACTTCTCTTCGTCCGCGCGCTGTGCTCGCTCCCTCTCCTCGTTTGCGGGTAGGGCATGAGGGGCTTGTTCAGACGGTTCGGCTTGGGGAGCGGGACCTGCTTGTGGTGTCTCGACTCTGGCAGGCACCGCCGGCACGGACGGCTCCGCCCGATGCTCGATGACGGTGCCGTGGTCCTCGCCGGCGAGCGGATCCTTCCACTCGAACGCGTCGAGGCGCCCGCTCACTGGCGAGATCGGCAGCCAGTGGTCGGAGACAAAGGCGTCCGCGGTCCAGGCCGGATCGCGCCGCGCGTTGAGCGCGCGCGCCATCCATTCGCGCGCGCGGCCCTCGTCGCCCTGCGCCATTTCGAGCTCGGCCATCAGCGCCGCCACGCGCCTGCGCGGCGCCGCGGTGTAGGGCGCAAGCGCCGTGCGCGCCGCGGCGAATTCCTTGGCGTCGAGCGCAGCGCGCGCCACCGCGAGCGCGGCCTCGGCATCGGCAGGGCCTTTGGCCGCGAGCGCCTCGACTCTGCTCAAGCGCTGCCGCGCGGAATCGCCCGGCCGCAGGGCCACGTAGACGTCGGCGAGATTGGGATGCGGATTGGCGTGCCAGGCCCGCTCGATGATGCGCGCGGCCTTGCGCCGCTCGCCCGCCTCGCCGAGGAGCCGCGCGGCAAGTGCCGCCGCCGGAACGAGATCGGGCGCGAGCTTCGCCGCCTCGCGCGCCAGCGCCGTCGCCCGCTCGCGGTCGGTCCCGGCGATCGCCTGCGCCTGCGCCGTGAGCAGCACCGCGCGCTGGCGGCGGTAGGTGCGCCTGTCGATGAGCCGGCTCTTCAAGTTGCGGTCGAGGCGCTCGAGCGCGCCGCTCCAATCGCCGGCGACGCAGCGGAATTCGAGCACCGCCTGCGCCGCCCACACCGGCACCGAGGCGTGCCGCGCCGCCTCCTCGGCATAGGTGAGCGCGGCGGCGTGGTCGGCCCGCCGTTGCGCCTCGACGAACAGGCCGTGCAGGCCGAGCACGCGGGTGTCGTCGCGGCTCGCCATTTCCTGGAAGGTGGCGACCGCGGTGCCGTGATCGCCAGAGAGTTGCGCGCTCTGCGCGTTGAGCAAAAGCGTGAGCGGCTCGCGCGGGGCGATGCGCACCGCTTCGGCGGTGAACCTCTTGGCGGCGCGCGCGTCGCCCGAGCCGACCGCGATCAGTCCCTGCGACACCGCGAGGTAGCCGCGCACGCCGCGGCGGTAGCGCCGGTAGCGCGCGATCGTCTCCGGCGCGCGCACGATCGCGCGCAGGATCGACCATACGATCACCGCGGCGACGACGACCGCCGCGACCGCGGCGATGAGCACCAGCACCGAGGTGTCGATGCGGGTGCCCTGCCAGGTAATGGCGACCTCGCCCGGCCGGTCGGCCATCCACACCGCGCCGAACGCCAATGCCGCCACGAGGATGAGATAGAAGATTACGCGAATCATGAGGTTAGGGAATTCAGTTGGGACTCAGTTGAGGCAGATCTCTTTCTCGGGTCGTCCCCGCGAAAGCGGGGACCCATATTCCAGCGGCCGGTGATCATGGGTTCCCGCTTGCGCGGGAACGACACCAAGCAAGCGGCGCTATTCGTCGCGCGACAACGGCTGGTGCCACATCGTCCCCTCCCCCGCTTGCGGGGGAGGGACAGGGAGGGGGCATGCAACAAGGCGCGTGCATGCCACCCCCTCCCCACCCCTCCCCCGCAAGCGGGGGAGGGAGCCGACCGAGTCTGCGGCCCGAGTGTGCCCATCACTTCGCAAGCCCCGAGAGCGCGTCGGCGGCAAGGCGGCGGCTCGCGTCGATGGCGGCGCTGCGCGCCTGCGCGTTCTTGATCCAGGCCTCGGCGGGCGCGCGTGCCTCGGGCGGAAGCTGCGCCAATTCGGACACCGCGCCGGCAATGTCGCTCCGCGAAACCTTGGCCTCGGCACGCGCGACGATCGCGCCGGCATCGCTGCCCGCGGGTTCATCGACGCGGCGAATGCGGATCAGCTTCTCGGCATTGACCTGCAATCTTGCCAACACGCCTTCGCGCGACGGCGACGCCTGCTGCAGCGACGGCGCCAGCTCGGAGAACTGACGCGCGAGCGCGGCAGCCGAGGGAACGCCCGAGCGCGCGAACGGCTCGAGCGCGGCAACGAGGTTCGCGTCGGCGCCGAGCGCCTTGACCGCGGCGAGCTCGGCGGCGAAGGCATCGCCGCGCTCCACCGCATTGTTGAGCGCGGTTGCCGCAAGCGCGAGCCGCAGCGCGCGATCGCCGCTCTCCGCCGCCTTTTCGCTGCGCTCGACCGCGGTCACGCGGCTGGCCAAGGCTTCGAGCGCGCTGCGCTCGGCAGCCGTCGCGGCGGGAATTCTTTGCGCCAGCTCAACGAGCGCCGCGGCGCTGGCGTCGGCACGCGCACGCGCGTCACGCGCAACCGCGAGAACCTCCTCGTCACGGCGCCCGACGCTCCCGAGCGTTGCGGCCACGGCCTTCACCTCGGCTTCGAGCGCGGCGATGCGAGCGCCGAGCGCGGGATCGCTTGCGGAAGACGGGGGCGTCGCTTCGAGCTTGGCGACGCGGCGCGTCAGCTCCTCGAGCGCTTTCGGATCCGCCGCGGCCGTCGGCGCGCGGGAGGCAAGCTCGCGCACAACGCGCTCGGCGCCGGCGAGCCGCACATCAAGCGCGCTCACGCCGTTGTCCCGGCTCATAAAGAGGGCTGCAATGCCGACCGCGGCGAGCACGAGGCCGATCGCGGCGGTCGCGAAACCGAGCCAGGACACGGCCGAGCGGGGCGGCGGCGCGTCCGATGCAGCAGGCGCCTCGGGCGCAGCCGCCGCTTCGGACGCTTCAGGCGGAGTGTCCGAAGCGGACGCGTCGGACGCATCGGACACTTCGGAAGCTGGCTTGGTAGGCTCTTCGCTGGAAGGCCGATCGGGGGGAGCGTCCATGTCTTTCTCGGCAGTGCGCGCTTGGGACGGTGGGCTGATTCGTCGAAGGGATGCGCAGTCTAGAGCAGATGCTCGCCGCTGTCGTAGCAGATTCCGCCCGGCGAACCTATGCGCTGTTTGGCCAATGCCGCTGCGGCTTTTGCGCCGATGACGAGGCCACTTGGGGCCAATAACGGCGCGACAGACTCGGTGTGCCCCCTCCCCCGCTTGCGGGGGAGGGTTGGGGAGGGGGTGGCAGGCACGAGTCTAGTTGCATGCCCCCTCCCTATCCCTCCCCCGCACGCGGGGGAGGGAACGCACCGAGTGTGCGGCAAGAGTATCGCGCAGCATCATCACGCTGGCCCGATAAGCTCGATCATCGCGGCCTCGTCGGGACGCGGCGCGATGCGGATCGCGGCGGCGCCGGCAGCAACGAGCGGCTGCGCGACTTGCTGCGAGAGACAAAAATGCATCGGCGTAAGCGCGCGCTCGAGCATGGCCTCGCGCGCGGCGCAATCGAGATAGGCCTGCACGGTGCGGGCGGAAAAATGCAGCACGCCGTCGAGCGCGCCCTGTCCTAGCGCCGCCGCAACCGCCGGCGCGAAGCGCTCGGCCTTGACCGCGCGATAAGCGATCACAGTCATGATCGGCGCCCCGCCAACAGCAAGATCGCCGGCGCGCTCCTCGCCGGCGAGATAAAGCAGCGGCGCGGAATGTTCGCCAAGGCAAGCGCGCAACAAATCGGCGAGATCGTCCTTATCGCCGTCGGCGGAGTGCACCGCCCGAAAGCCCGCGGCGCGCGCCGCCTCCGCAGTGTGGCGGCCGACGGTGAACGCCTCCAGCGCCGTGATCGTCTCGCGCCGCGGATGGCGCGCGACCGTGCGCGCGGCGTTCGCGCTCGTCATCACCACCGCGCTCCACGCTTTGTCCGGCAGCTCGAAATCGAGGAGCTCGATGCGCAACAGCGGCGCGAGCACAACCTCATGACCGCGCGCGCGCAGCAACGCGGCGGTGCGCGCACCGTCGGGCTCCGGCCGTGTCACCAACAGCCGCACGCCGTCACCCGACAATCTCCGCTCGTCCTCGCGAAAGCGGGGACCCAATTTGTAGCCCGGATGAGCGCCAGCGAAATCCGCGGCACCCGCATGTCGCTTCGCTCATGCGGGCTACTGGATTCCCGCTTACGCGGGAATGAATGGAGTCTCAAAAGCAAGCTCATCACACCGCCGCGAAGAAATCGGCGCCGGCGCGCTGCTTGAGCTCGCGGCCAGCCTCGGCGCCGAGGCGAACCGCAACGACGGCGGCACCATGGCGCTGCGCCTCCAACACCTCGCTGCCGTCGGGCTTGGCGATCAGCCCGCGAAACGCGAGGCGGCCGCCGGCAACTGCGGCGTGGCCGGCAATCGGCGTGCGGCAGGAGCCCTCGAGCACGGCGAGGAAGGCGCGCTCAGCGGTGAGCGCCGCCGCGGTCGCAGGGTGACTGACGGCGCGCACGAGATCGAGCGTGTGCTCGTCGTTGCCGCGCGCCTCGATGGCGATGATCCCCTGCCCCACCGCCGGCAAAAATTCGTCGACCGAGAGCACCGCGGTCGCAGCGTCGGCAAGCCCGAGCCGCTTCAACCCGGCAAGCGCGAGCACGATCGCATCGACCTCGCCGGCGGCAAGCTTGCGCAGGCGCGTCTCCACGTTGCCGCGCATGGGAACGACCGCGAGATCGCCACGCAACCGCTTGACGAGCGCCTGCCGGCGCAGCGAGGCCGTGCCGACGCGGGCGCCATGCGGCAAGTCGGCGAGCGTCTTCGCCTTGTGACTGATGAAGACATCGCGCGCATCCTCGCGCTCGAGCGCCGCGCCGATGCGAAGCCCTGGCGGCAGGAAGGTCGGCATATCCTTTGCCGAATGCACGGCGAGATCGATCGCGCCGGCGATGAGCGCCTCCTCGATCTCCTTGGTGAACAGGCCCTTGCCGCCGGCCTCGGTGAGCGGGCGATCGCGAATCGTATCGCCGGTGGTGCGGATCACTTCGAGCGCGATGCGCTCCGCGGCAAGCGCGTGCGCGGCGGCGAGCCGCTCGCGCACTTCCTGCGCCTGGGCGAGCGCCAGCGGACTGCCGCGCGTACCGATGACGAGCGCGGATCGGGTCAGCGTTGCGGATTGCACCCCATGACCTCGCAGTGCTAGGCCGGTTGCAAGCCGGCCAACGCACGGTAGCCCGGATGACGCGTCAGCGAAATCCGCTCAACGTGGAACGGACGTCAAATGCTCGTGCTCGGCATTGAAACGACCTGCGATGAGACCGGCGCCGCGGTGGTGGAGCGGCCGCCGGAAGGACCCGGGCGGATTCTGTCGAACATCGTGCTCTCGCAGATCGAGGAACACGCCGCCTTCGGCGGCGTCGTGCCGGAGATCGCGGCGCGCGCGCATGTCGAGGCGCTCGACTTGATCGTCGCGAAGACAATGGCGGAAGCAGGGCTGAGCTTCGCAAACCTCGACGGCATCGCCGCCGCGGCCGGGCCGGGGCTGATCGGCGGCGTGATCGTGGGGCTGACCACCGCCAAGGCCATTGCGCTGGTGAGCGAGAAGCCGCTGATCGCGGTCAATCATCTCGAAGCGCACGCGCTCACGGCCCGGCTCACCGACGCGACGCCGTTTCCTTATTGTCTGTTCCTCGCCTCCGGCGGCCATACCCAGATCGTCGCGGTGCTCGGCGTCGGTAATTACGTGCGGCTCGGCACGACTGCCGATGACGCGATCGGCGAAGCCTTCGACAAAGTCGCGAAGCTTCTTGGGCTGCCCTATCCCGGCGGCCCGGAGGTCGAGCGAGAAGCGCTCGCCGGCGATGGCGCGCGCTTCTCCCTGCCGCGGCCCATGCTCGGGCGGCCGCATGCGGACTTCTCGCTCTCGGGCCTCAAGACCGCGCTGCGCGTCGAGGCGGAAAGGATCGCGCCCTTAAGCGAGGCCGACGTGCGCGACCTCTGCGCTTCGTTCCAGCAGAGCGTGGTCGAAGTGGTCGGCGACCGCCTGCGCGCCGGGATGAAGATGTTCCGCGAACACTATGGCAAGCCCAACGCGCTGGTCGCCGCCGGCGGCGTCGCCGCCAACAACGCGATCCGCAAGGTTCTGCACCAGGTCGCGTTCGAGACCGGCACGGTGCTGGTGGTGCCGCCCGCGGCGCTGTGCACCGACAACGGCGCCATGATCGCCTGGGCCGGCGCGGAACGCCTCGCGCTCGGCCTCACCGACACGCTCGCCGCACCCCCACACGCCCGCTGGTCGCTGCACGACGTGGCGGCGCCGGTGCGAGAACACCCGCTTCCCGAAAGTCCCGAAACGGCCTGAACTCCCTCGTCGTCCCCGCAAGCGCCGTCATGCCCGCGAAAGCGGGCATCCAGTAACCCGTATCGGGGCGATCGGGGCCGGAGCGGCGCCTTTCATCGAGTTCGCCGATTACTGGATCGTCCGCTTTCGCGGACGATGACACCGAGCTGCTGGCACTTTTAGCGCTCATGCGCTTTCGCGGGGACGACGCTAATATGACTGATCGGATCTTCGACCCATGACGTTCGATCGCATCGCCGTCGTCGGAGCAGGCGCGTGGGGCACTGCGCTCGCCAACGTGATCGCGCGCGCCGGCCGCACCGTGCTGCTCGCCGCGCGCCACCGCGCGGCCGCCGATCTGCTCGCGAAGCGGCGCGAGTCGCCGCGCTTGCCGGGGCTGCAGATCGATGCGCGCGTCGAGATCGCGCCGGTGGGGCCGGAGCTTGCGCGCTACGACGCGATCCTCTTGGCGGTGCCGTCGCAAGAGACGCGCGCGGCCGCGGGCGCGATCGCCCCGGCGCTGCGGCGAGGAACGCCGGTCATCGCCTGCGCCAAGGGGATCGAGCGGGGCACGCACCGGTTCATGACCGAGGTGATTGCCGAGGCCGCGCCGGCCGCGCTGCCCGCGATCTTGTCGGGCCCGAGCTTCGCCGCCGATGTGGCGCGCGGCCTGCCCGCGGCGGTCACGCTTGCCGCGAGCGATGAGGCCGTGGCCGAGGCGCTCGCGCGCGCGCTCGGCTCGGCGACGCTGCGGCCCTATCATTCCACCGACGTGCGTGGCGTGGAGATCGGCGGCGCCGCCAAGAACGTGCTGGCGATCGCCGCCGGCATCGTCGCCGGCCGCGGGCTCGGCGCAAGCGCCGACGCCGCGCTGGTGACGCGCGGCTTCGCCGAGCTGTTCCGCTTCGGCCGCGCGTTCGGCGCGCGCCCCGAGACGCTGACCGGCTTGTCCGGGCTCGGCGACGTGATCCTCAGCTGCTCGAGCGCGCAGTCGCGCAATTACTCTTATGGCATGGCGGTCGGTCGCGGCGATCCGGCGCAAGCCGTGCTCGCCGAAGGCATCTTCACCGCGCCGGTGCTGCTCGAGATGGCGAAGGAGAAGGGCGTGGACATGCCGATCGCGAGCGCCGTCGCCGACATCCTCGCGGGCCGCACGAGCGTGGACGCGGCGGTCGAAGCGTTGCTGACGCGGCCGTTCCGCGCGGAGGGGTAGAATGCTCTGTCACCCGCGGGCTTGACCCGCGGGTCCATCTTCTTTGCAAAATAAGCAAATTTTCCGAAGAGGATGGATTGCCGGGTCAAGCCCGGCAATGACGAAACTGAGAGCGTCGCCTCGACAGAGTTAGTGGAGAGCAAGATGGCGTATTGGCTTCTGAAGACCGAGCCCGAGACATTTTCCTGGGACGATCAGGTCAAGCGCGGCGCCAAGGGCGAGCCGTGGACCGGCGTGCGCAACTTCATCGCCCGCGGACATCTCAAAGCGATGAAGAAGGGCGAGCACGCGTTCTTCTATCACACCGGCGAGGAGAAGCAGGTCGTCGGCATCGTCGAGGTGATCCGCGAGAGCTATCGCGATCCGACCGACGAGAAGGGCGTCTTTCTCGCGGTCGACGTCAAGGCGGTAGGCCGACGCGCGCCTCAAGGACATGGCCCTCGCCAAATATCCGCGCCTCTCGGTGCAGCCGGTCACCGCGCAGGAATGGAAAATCGTGTGCGCGCTGGGCGGCGTGAAGGATTAATCCATCTGTTGGTGACGGTGGAAAGGCGCGGCGAACTCGGTGCGTTCCCTCCCCCGCTTGCGGGGGAGGGTTAGGGAGGGGGCAGAAAACGCGGCTGGTGATGGCTGAGCTTCCAAAGGCACCTCGTTGGCATGTCTCGACGAAACAGCGCCTTCGAGCGCAATCGCTGCGGGCAAACTCGACGGATGCTGAGCGAGTCATTTGGTCGGCATTGCTTGGTCATCGCATGAACGGAGCGCGTTTTCGTCGCCAGACGCCTATCGGTCCATACGTTGTAGATTTTGTCTGTCACGCCGCAAAGCTCGCTATCGAGATTGATGGCGGCCAGCACTTCGAATCAACGCGATGCCCGCCGAGATGCTTATCTTGCCGAGAAGGGATTTCGCGTTCTTCGCTTCAACAATCACGACGTTATGACTAACCGGCAGGGCGTTCTCGAAACGATTGCAGCTGCCATTGAGCTTGCCCCCTCCCTGACCCTCCCCCGCAAGCGGGGGAGGGGACGCAAGAGCCGCTCGCGCGCTGTCTGAGGCGAGATAGATACAGCGCTAATCCACCGCGAGGCCGGCGTCCTTGATCAGCTTGCCGTAGCGCGCGTAATCGCTGCGGATGCGTGCCTCAAATTCCGCGGGCGTGGTGACGTAGGGCTCGCCGGACCCGGCGGCGGCGAGTTTTTCCACGAAATCGGGCTGCACGAGGATCGCAATCACTTCAGCGCGCAGCCGCTCCACGATCTCCGGCGGCGTGCCGATCGGTGCGCACAGGCCCTGCCAGATCGTCACTTCATAACCGGGATAGACGTCCGCAATCGGCGGCAGTTCGGGCAAGAGCCGCGAGCGCCGCTGGCCGGTGACCGCGAGCCCCTTGAGCTTGCCCGCCTGGATGAGCGGCGCGACCGAGCCGCCGCCGAACATGGCGGACACGTCGCCGGCCATGACGCCGATGGCAGCCGGGCCGCCGCCGCGGTACGGCACATGCACGAGGTCGATGCCGGCCTGCTGCTTGAGCAATTCCATGGCCAGGTGATGCTCGCTGCCGTTGCCGATCGAGGCGTAGAAGAGCGGCGGCCTCGCGGCGCGCGCCAATGCGATGAATGCCTGAAAATCCTGAACCGGAAGCGCCGGGTTGACCGCGAGGATGAGCTCATTGGAGACGAGGCTCGCCACCGGCATCAGCTCTTTGAGCGGGTCGATGGCCATCTTGGCATAGAGATGCGGATTGATGGCGAACAGCCCGCTTGGGCTCAGCAGCAGCGTATAGCCGTCAGGCGCCGCGCGCGCGGCGAGCTCGCCGGCGAGGTTCCCGTTCGAGCCGGGCCGGTTCTCCACCACCACCGGCTGGCCGAGGCGTGCGCTCAACGGCTGGCCCAACGTGCGGGCAATCAGGTCGGACGCGCCGCCCGGCGGGAACGACACCAACAGCCTGATCGGCCGCGTCGGATAGGGCTGCGCCGGCGCGGCGGTCGCGAGCATCGCGACGACGGCCGCGAGGGCGAAACGGATCAGGCACGACACGACGATACGCATACGCGGGTTTCCTGCGGGCCGGCCCCTCTTTGCCTGTCATTTTGCCGCATGGAGGCGCACGCCGGCAACCAAAGTCGAATATTGCCAGACTTGTCGCTCGTCCCGCCAGCATCGCATAATGGCACATACGCGCCCTCGGGACGACGGTCCGAACAAGAGAGAATGATTGCGTGCTTTCCGGCGCGGTGCTTGGAGGAGGATATGTCCGAGAAAGTCTACGACGTTCCGCCGGAGTGGAAGAAACGCGCCTATATCGACGCGGACAAGTACAAGGAGATGTACGCGCGCTCGCTCAAGGATCCGAACGGTTTCTGGGCGGAGCAAGCCAAGCGCCTCCACTGGTACAGGGCGCCGAGCAAGATCAAGAACAGCTCCTTCGGCCCCGGCAATGTTTCGATCAAATGGTTCGAGGATGGCGTGCTCAACGCCGCCTACAATTGCATCGACCGGCACCTTCCCAAGCGCGCCAACCAGACCGCGATCATTTGGGAGGGCGACGATCCCTCCCAATCCAGGCACATCACCTACCGCGAGCTGCACGACGAGGTCTGCAAGTTCGCCAATATCCTGCGCAACCGCAACGTCAAGAAAGGCGACCGCGTCACCATCTATCTGCCGATGATCCCCGAGGCGGCCTACGCCATGCTCGCCTGCGCGCGCATCGGCGCGATCCACTCGGTTGTGTTCGGCGGCTTCTCACCGGACTCGCTCGCCGGCCGCATCTCCGACTGCAAATCCAACGTCGTGATCACCGCCGATGAGGGCGTGCGCGGCGGGCGCAAGGTTCCGTTGAAGGCCAACGCCGACGCCGCGATCGACAAAGCAGGCGGGGTCGATCACGTCATCGTCGTGCGCCGCACCGGCGCAAAGGTCGACATGCAGCCCGTGCGCGACGTCTGGCAACACGAGGCCGCGAAGGTGGTCACATCGGAATGTCCATGCGAGCACATGAACGCGGAGGATCCGCTGTTCATCCTCTACACCTCGGGCTCCACCGGTCAGCCGAAGGGCGTGTTGCACACAACCGGCGGCTACCATGTCTACGTGGCGATGACGCACCAACACGTCTTCGACTACCACGACGGCGATATCTACTGGTGCACCGCCGATGTCGGCTGGGTGACCGGCCACAGCTATATCGTCTATGGGCCGCTGGCGAACGGCGCCACGACGCTGATCTTCGAGGGGGTGCCGAACTATCCCACAATGTCCCGCTTCTGGGAGGTTTGCGACAAACACCAGGTCAACACCATCTACACGGCGCCGACCGCGATCCGAGCGCTGATGCAAGCCGGCGACGAGCCGGTAAAGAAGACTTCGCGCAAGTCGCTGCGGCTCCTCGGCACCGTCGGCGAGCCGATCAATCCGGAGGCGTGGGAGTGGTACTACCACGTCGTGGGCGACGGCCGCTGCCCGATCGTCGACACCTGGTGGCAGACCGAGACGGGTGGAATTCTGATTACTCCCCTGCCCGGCGCGACGCGTCTCAAGCCGGGCTCGGCAACGCAGCCGGTCTTCGGCGTCATTCCGCAGATCGTGGACGGGGACGGCAAGGTGCTGGAGGGCGCCGCGACCGGCAACCTGTGCATCGTCGATTCGTGGCCGGGAATGATGCGCACCGTCTATGGCGACCACCAGCGGTTCGTGGACACCTATTTCAAAGCCTATCCCGGCAAATACTTCACTGGCGACGGCTGCCGGCGCGACGCCGACGGCTATTACTGGATCACCGGCCGCGTGGACGACGTGATCAATGTCGCCGGCCATCGGCTCGGCACCGCCGAGGTCGAGAGCGCGCTGGTGGCGCATACCAAGGTCTCGGAGGCCGCCGTCGTCGGCTACCCGCACGACATCAAAGGCCAGGGCATCTACGCCTATGTCACGCTGATGTCCGGCGAAAGCCCGAGCGAAGAGCTGCGCAAGGAATTGGTCGCCTGGGTGCGCAAGGAGATCGGACCAATCGCCTCGCCCGACCTCATTCAATTCGCGCCCGGCCTGCCGAAGACCCGTTCGGGCAAGATCATGCGCCGCATCCTGCGCAAGATCGCCGAAGACGAGTACGGCAATCTCGGCGACACCTCGACGCTCGCCGACCCGACCGTGGTCGACGATCTCGTCGGCAATCGGCAGAACAAGAAAGCGCACGCCTAAGCCACGTTCGCCGGATTAGCGCGCGCGCAAAACTCAGCCGCCTCCCTCTCGACGCTGTGAAAGAGGGAGCGGCGCAGAATTCATGCCTTCCGCCGCAGAGTAGCCGAAGTTCAGCGTTGCCGGTGTGGCACGCACGGCACAGTCGCCGGAATTTTTAACCAATCACTAACCATGACGCGCGGTTTCCGCTGAGCCCGCACGCAGATTCGAGTATTATGGTTACCGATCCGTCGCCGCCCGCTTGAGGGGAATCCAAACGGATTGTCGGGCGCCGACGATCGAGGGGATAACGGGCAACAGAAGCGGTCAAATCATGCATTTACGCTCTTTGGCGGCCGCAGCGGCCGCAGCGGTACTTGCTGCGACCCTACCGCAGTTGGCGCACGCACGCGAAATCGTCGGCTTTTCCGACACTTATTCGAGCGGCACGGTCGTGGTGAAGACCGGCGAGCGGGCGCTTTATTACGTGCTCGGCAATGGCAAGGCCGTGCGCTACCCGGTCGGCGTCGGTCGAGTGGGTAAGCAGTGGACCGGCACCGCCTTCATCACCAGCAAGCAATTGCGCCCGGCATGGACGCCGCCCGCCGAGGTCAAACGCGACAAGCCTTCGCTGCCGAATGTGATTCCAGGCGGAACTCCGGGCAATCCTATGGGAGCGGCTGCCCTGACGCTCAGCGGCGGCGGCGAATACGCCATCCACGGGACCAACAACCCGGGCTCGATCGGCGGCTTTGTCTCCTACGGCTGCATTCGCATGCACAATGCGGACGTGCTCGATCTCTACAATCGGGTTGGCTGGGGGACGACGGTCGTCGTGACCCGTTGATCGGGCGCTACCAGTAATCAGAAGTCAGGGGAATTTCCTTCCTGACTTCTGGCGCCTGATCCGCACATAGAGCGCGCCGGCCCCGCCGTGGCCGGCATGGGCGTGCTCGAACCCAACGACGTAGCCGCGGAATTCCGGCAACTCCAACCAGTGTGGCACCTGGCGCTTGAGCACGCCGCGTTCGCCCGCGTCGTCGCGGGCCGTCCCACCCTTGCCCGTGATCACCAGAACGAATTTCGCACCTTCCGCCTGTGCTCGGCGCAGAAAAGAAAGCAACTGCGGATAGGCCGCGCTTTGGGTCTTGCCGTGAAGGTCGATGCGCGCATCGATCGGTGCGGTACCGCGCGCGAGGCGCTGCTTGAGCCGCCGATCAAATGGCTCGAGCTGAGGGGCGGGTCTTGTCGCGGCAGGCGCCGAGCGCGCCGGCGCGCTCAAAGGCCCCTTCTTGTCGGGTGCTGGTGAATAGCCCGGATCGACCAGCGTGCGCCGGCGCCGCAGCGGCGCAACCGACCGCGTGATATCGCTCCAGAGCTTGCCCTCCTCGGCGCTCAGCCGTCGCGATGGCGGCTTGCCTGCCCTCATGACCGCGGCCGCCATCGCACGGGACCAACTTGCCGGCGCAGGGTTCTTCCCCGGGTTTCGTCGTCCTTCTTGCCCGCCTGTTTGACCTTGCTCTGCTTGACCTCGACCTCGGGGATGTTCGGCTTCGGCACGGGCAGCGGCATGTGCTTGCCCGCCTCGATCATGTCGAGCTCGCGCGGAAGCAGCATGACGAAGCGGCCCGCGTGGCGAATGCGGCCGGCGATCCGGGCGGCATCATCGCCAGCCCCCCAATAAAGGTCGGCCCGCGCCGGCCCGATGATCGCCGACCCGGTGTCCTGCGCGATCATCAGCCGGCGGAACGATGTGGTCGGTTTCGCGCTCTCGATCGGCAAGCTCGCGTCGATGAAGAACGGCGTGCCGTAGACGTGAAGCTTGTCGACCGCGATCGAGCGGCCGGGCACGAGCGGGACACCCTGCGCGCCGACCGGCTCGCCCTCGTTGGATAGCCCGGTGATGCGAAAGAATACGTACGAGCGGTTGGTCGCGCGCACCTTGGGCGCCTCGTCGGGATTGGCCGCCATCCAGTCGCGGATGCGCTGCATCGACATTTCTTCCCGCGGCACCAGATTGCGCTCGATGAGCACCCGCCCCACCGACGAGTAGGGATGCCCGTTGTGGGAATCGTAATTGAGGCGCAGCGGCGTGCCATCCTCGAGGATCACCCGCGCCGACCCCTGGATCTGAATCGCCAAGGCCTCGAACGGATCCCTCAGCCAGCAGATTTCGAGCTTTTGCCCATCGAGCGCACCGCCCTCGATGGCGGCGCGATCATGGTAAGGCACGATTTCGTTCTTTTCGTTGCGCCGGCCGATGAGCGCGCCTTTGTTGGGAAAGGGTTCGGAACCGGGGTTGTAGCCTGCAGCCACGAGATCGGGCGGGCGCCGGTAGAGCGGGACGTGAAATTCGGGATTGGGAAAGCGCGAACCCTCGACGATCGGCTCGTAATAGCCGGTGAGAAAACCCTGCGCCTCGCCAAGTCGTGCGATCTGCACCGGCCGGAAGTTGTCCTCGAAGAAACGGCGCGCGGCCTCTTTGTCAGCTGGACGCACCGCAGCAGCACGCCGGCAGACCTCCCACAGCGCGTTGTAAACCGGTCGGTCGTCGCGTGGCCGCTTGAGGTTGCGAAAGAGTTGGCAGCTGGTCTGGTAAGCGGCGAACGCGGCCAGATGATCGTCGGCCGCCCAGCCTGCGACATCAGCCCATCTGGCGGGCTCCAACTGGGTGTCCGCAAGCTTGAACGGTTCGTCGCCTGCCTCCGCATGAAGCGGAACGGCGAGCCACAACGCCGCTGCGCCGAGACTTCCGAGGAAGACGCACAGGCGCGCCGGCATTGCCTTCTGCCTGGTCACTGCCCGGCTTCGGTGGCGACGAGCTTCCAATTTGGATCGCGCGAGGAGAGGTCACGCGCAAACGTCCACACGTCGGTGACGTCCGTAACCTTGTCGGGACTGCCCTCGATCACGTTGCCGGATTTGTCACGGGTGACCGAAACAAGCTGCGAGACGAAACGCACCGTGATCTGCGCGGTGCGGCCGCGCAACTCGACGCCGGCGATGTCGGAGCGATCGATCGAGACGAAACGGGTCTCGACGGTCTCGCCTTTGCTCTCCCGCTCCCTGATTGCGGCCTCGAAGCCCTCGTAGACCTCGCGTGAGAGGAGGTTCTTGAGCGTGCGGCGGTCGCCTTCGGCATAAGCGAGCACGATCATTTCGTAGGCGGCGCGCGCACCGGCGATGAAATGCTTGCCATCGAAAGTCTTGTCTTCGCGGGCGATCGAATCGAGGCCCGCGGCCGCGGCCGATCCGCTCTCGGCGATGCCCTTCCAGCGCTCGCCGGGCTCGGACGTCTCGGCAGGCTTTTGCACCGTCTCACCACCTCGGCCCGGCAGCGTCACCACATTGTCATTGGTCGCGCCGCGCACCGCATCGCGCGCGGAATAGGGATCATACGGTGGCCGCTCGCGGCCGGTGCGTTGGCCCAAGACGCTTCGCAGGCGCAGGAAGATGACTACCGCCAGCGCCAGAAAGATGATGGTGTAGATATCGAACACGTCTCGCACGCTCTCGATCGCCGTGAGGGAACCGCGGGATCAGTAGGGAGACAGACAGCAAGTCTGCAGAGGCAGAGACGGTTCCCGCATCAATATGTAAGTGCGCGACGGCACTGATCCAGAGGCCTGCACCGAACCCGGCGCATGCGTCGCACCGGTGCGACCATAGACGATCCCAACCGTGGCGCCAACAAGGCTGACGACCCAAAGTCGATGAAGATTAGGGCCGATGTCCTTGGTTAGGCGAGTATTAATCGACCGCTCGCGGCCTCCGCCTCAGATCTTATCAGCCTTCGATCCCGACGGGGACGTTTGTGGATTGTGCTCGATTTTGATCGCCACCTCGGCGCGGACCCGCGAAGATCGGTTCCCCAATACGCGTTGCGCGCTGCTTTCGTGCGTCGCCGCACATTTGGAAGCGCGCGGCAAAGCAACCAAGTCGCAGGAATCTCTCTTATATTTCCAGCCTTTAGAGCTGACAGGACGCCGCGCTCTAGCTGGCATCGGTTCCTCGGACGGCGGCCGCGAATTTGCTGGCGATCCCACGCGTCACCCGCGAAGATGATCCGGCATTGATGTTGAAATCGATGAGTACGGCCGATTCCCGACCAAAGGGGGCGGCGGTCCCGGTCGCCCACGCGCGGCAGGTGAAATCCTTGTCGGACCGGGACGCCTGTGTTAGCCACCCCCGCCAACTGCAGCAATTGTGAGCAGTAAGAGGTAGAGTCGATGGCGACCACCGGCAATGGCGGACCCGCGCCGAGCCCAGGCGCTCAGCAAAGTCAGGCACAACTCACCGTGCTTGGCCAATATATCAAGGACTTCTCGTTCGAGAATCCCAACGCGCCTCGCTCCTTGACACCGTCGCAAACGCAGCCGGCGATCAACATTCAAATCAACGTCGGGGCCCAACAGCTCGCCCAGACCGATTTCGAAGTCTCCCTCAACCTCGAAGGCAAGGCCGAGAGCGCCGGAACCGTCCTGTTTGCCTTCGACCTGACCTTCGCCGGCGTTTTTCGCGTTCAGAACGTGCCGGCTGAGACGCTGCAGCCGCTCGTTATGATCGAGTGTCCGCGACTGTTGTTCCCGTTCGCGCGCGAGATCGTCGCCACCTCGGTTCGCAATGGGGGCTTCCCGCCACTGCTGCTCGACCCGGTCGATTTTGTCGCGCTGTATCAGCAGCGCGTCGCCCAGATGCAGTCGCCGCAGGCAACCACACCGTCCAGCTAGCGAGCAGGCCCAGTCGGTCGCTCAGGCAGTCTTTCGGCTGCCTCATTGGAACAGCGGCCTTGCCCAGCACGCGTGAATGGGGGCGCCCGGCCGCGATCGGTAGAATCGAGTTCGGGCTTTTCCGTCAGCTGGCGCCCGCCGGCAACTGCAAATAGTCGCGCCAGATCACATTCTCTCCGAGCGTTGCCACAAACGCGAGATGTGCTTCGTACTCCTCGTCGCTCAATCGCACTGCTAGGGCCGCGGGTCGTGCGGGAAGCGGCAGCGGGCCGACAGGCGCGCCGATCGCGCGCGTGTCCATTTCGACCAGAACGAGCTGAGCTTGCCGGGCGCCAATCAGCTCTAGGTAGACGTCCGCGAGAAGCTCGGCGTCGAGCAGCGCCCCGTGTTTGGTGCGGTGCGAATTATTTATGCCAAAGCGCAGGCAAAGGTCATCCAGGCGGTTCGGCGCTCCCGGGTACTTGCGGCGCGCCAGAAGCAACGTATCGACCACACGTTCGCGCGCCACCAGTATTTTGCCTGCGCGCTCGAGTTCGGCATTGAGGAAGGCAAGGTCGAACAGGGCATTATGCGCGATGAGCGGGGCGTCGCCGATGAATGCCACCAGGTCCTCGACGATCTCGGCAAAGAACGGCTTGTCCTTGAGAAACTCGGTCGAGAGGCCATGGATCGCGACTGCCTCGGGCGGCACGTCGCGCTCAGGATTGAGATAACGATGAAAACTCTGCCCGGTCGGGATGCGATTGATGAGCTCGATGCAGCCGATCTCCACCAGGCGGTGGCCCTGGAAAGGGTCGAGCCCAGTCGTCTCGGTGTCGAGCACAATTTCGCGCACGTCTACATTCCAGTGGGCTGCGGGAGCCGCCGAATCACCGTCGCCGCTTCGGCATTGTAGCAACCGCGTCGAGGATCGCACGCACGTCGGCGCGCGCCGCCTCAAAGCCCCGCGATGTATCCACGACAAAATCCGCCCGGCGACGCTTCTCGTCGTCTGGGATCTGCTTCGCGAGAATGGCATCGAGCTTGTCCACCGTCATGCCTGGGCGTTCGAGGGCGCGCGAGCGTTGCACGTCAGGCGGCGCGGAGACCACCACCACCGCGTCGACGCGCTCCTCGCCGCCGGTTTCGAACAGGAGGGGAATGTCCAGCACTGCAACTTTCTCGCCACGCGATTCGGCTTCGGCGAGCAGGCGCCGCTCCGCCTCCTGCACGAGGGGGTGAACGATGGCCTCGAGCCGTTTCAGCGCTGCGCTGTCGCCGAGGACACGTGCCGCGAGCTTATCGCGATCGACCTTGCCGCCTGCGGCTGTGCCGGGAAATGCCGCCTCGATCGCCGCCGCAGCTTCTCCGTCGTAGAGGCGATGCACCACCGCGTCGGCGTCGTGCACGGGAACGCCTTCCTCGGCAAAGAAGCGCGCCGTCGTCGACTTTCCCATGCCGAGCGAGCCGGTGAGGCCGAGAATGAACATGCCGTCTAATCCCTTGGGCTGTCCGACAATTCACGCCGCCAGCCATCCCGCATCCCGGAAATATTGCAGCAGTGCCACGAGCGGCAGCCCGAGAATTGCGAAATGATCACCATCGATACGATCGAAGAGCTGGATGCCGAGTCCCTCCACCTGGTAGCCGCCGACACTCGCCGTGAGTGCAGGGCCCGCGGCATCGAGGTAAGTCTCCAGAAAGTGATCCGAAAAGCGGCGCATGGTGAGCCGCGCAATCTCGCGATGCTCGAACAAGATGGAGCTCTCTCGCGCCAGCGCAACCGCGCTATGAAGCTGGTGGGTTCGACCGCGCAGCGCTTCGAGCTGCTGGCGCGCGCTGTCGCGGTCGGCTGGCTTGGAGAACCGCCGCTCGCCGAGCGTCAACGTCTGGTCCGCGCCCAGCACAAGGCGGCCGGGAAGGCGAGCGGCGACCGTCCGCGCCTTCTCGCGCGCGAGCAGTGCCGCGAGTTCGCTCCCCTGGCGCATGGTGCTCCGTTGCTCGATCGCGCGCTCATCGATATCGGCAGGGTGGACCTCAACTGGAAGTCCGGCATCTTGCAGGATGGCGCAGCGGATCGCGCTCTTGGACGCGAGCACGAGCGGTTGGCTGGCGAGCCACAGCGGCATCGCTCAAGCGACCGGCTGGCGGCGGCGTTCGGAGAGAAAGCTCATCACCGCCGCGGCGGTCTCCTCGATCGAGCGCCGCGTCACGTCGATGCTGGGCCAATTGTGCCTGGCGCACAGCTTGCGCGAGAACGCCACCTCCTCGGCGACCGCCTTGCGATCGATATATTGGTCATTATCGTGATGCGCTCTCAGACCGAGCAAGCGATTCTGGCGAATTTGCACGATTCGTTCCGGGCTGGCATAGAGCCCAACCACGAGCGGTCGCGACAGTTGCTCCACGTGCTTGGGGATTTGGACCCCCGGCACGACCGGTACGTTGCCGGTCTTCACACCGCGGTTTGCGAGATAAATTGACGTAGGAGTCTTCGACGTACGTGATACGCCGACAAGCACAACGTCAGCTTCCTCCAAGTCTTCGAGGTGTTGGCCATCGTCATGCAGCATCGTGTAGTTGAGCGCATCGATCCGCTTGAAATACTCTGCATTGAGCGTGTGTTGCGCCCCGACACGATGCGAGGTTTCGGTACCAAGATAGGATTGGAGAAGCTGCAGGACCGGCCCCAGGATCGACAGGCAGGGCAGGCCCAGCTCACGGCAGCGATTTTCAAGCCGCTGCACCAGTTCGTCCTCGAGCAGCGTGTACAGCACGATGCCCGGCGACTCCTCGATTTCCGCCAAGACACGATCGAGCTGTCTCTGCGTGCGAACCAAAGGATAGACATGCTCGACTGCCGAAACCTTGGTGTACTGTGCGGTCGCGGCGCGCGCGACAGTGGTCAATGTCTCGCCCGTCGCATCTGACACAAGGTGAAGGTGGAAATAGCTACCAGGACGCTGCGGCATAACGGCGGGACTAGCTGTGGATTTCCGCTGAGGAGGCCACGAGCGGAGGCCAAGTGCAAGCCCGCAGCCGGCCAAACCTCAGACCTGTCCCATTTGTTGGAATGGGGACATCATCAAAGGCACTCAGTAGACGCACCGGGGAAATGTGAATCACACCTGGATTTCGCAATCAGGGACTAGCCTCTAGTCATGATAAAATCGATGCTTTTCAGGTTGCTTCGTACGAATGGCATTTTACTCCACAGGGCAGGCATAACTTTTCTTCACATGGATACCATGTGGACGGCGATGTATGAGTCAAATCCACTACCTAAGAATCACAACAGATCTTTAAAGATTAGTTTTAAGGGAAGTACCAAAGGTCGGACGACACGGTGAATAAGCCCCTCCTCGATGTGCTCGATCGTCAATGCCGTCGTCCACCACCGATATGGTTGATGCGGCAAGCTGGGCGCTATCTGCCGGAATATCGAGCACTGCGGGAGAAGGCAGGAGATTTTCTCAAACTTTGCTTCACTCCCGAACTGGCGGCCGAAGCAACGCTTCAGCCCATACGTCGATTTGGATTCGATGCGGCAATCCTGTTTTCCGATATTTTGGTGGTTCCGTATGCACTCGGACAGTCCGTGCAATTTACCTTGGGTGAAGGGCCGCAGCTTGATGCAATCGCGAATCGCCGAAGCTTGGCGCGACTGAAACCTGAACTCGACCACGGCATACTTGCGCCGATTTATGAGACAATCAAAAGAATCAAGACGGAGCTTCCTCCGGCTGTCGCGTTACTCGGCTTCTGTGGCGCACCATGGACGGTCGCCAGCTACATGATCGCTGGTAGCGGCACATCGGAGCAGGAGCCTGCGCGGCGTTTTGCCTATGAAGATCCCGACGGGTTTGGCGAACTGATCGACAAGCTGGTCGACGCATCCGCAAGTTACCTGCTTCGACAATTGAAAGCGGGCGTTGATGCGGTGCAGATCTTCGATACCTGGGCCGGCGTTCTGCCCGCGAAAGAATTTCGTCGATGGTGTATCGGTCCCACTCAACGTATTATTGCAGAGGTGCGCCGCCAGGTGCCTGATGCAAAAGTGATCGCGTTTCCGCGCGGTGCCGGCACCGCACTCTTGCGCTACGTACAACACGTTCCGGTAGACGCCATCGGCCTCGATTGGACGGTCGATCCCACCTTTGTCCGCGACCAGATTGACCCGCGCATGCCGGTGCAGGGAAATCTCGACCCATTGGTGCTGCGCACTGGCGGCGCCGCACTCGATCGCATGGTCGACATGACACTCGAGGCCTTTTCGGAGCGGCCCTTCATCTTCAATCTCGGACACGGTGTTTTGCCGCAGACGCCAATTGCGCACGTGGAGCGAATGCTTGCGCGGGTGCGCGCGCGGTAGAATCCGCGCATGAGGATCGGAGCAAAGCATGTACGTCTGGCTGAAGGCGTTCCACGTCATCGCAATTATCGCGTGGATGGCGGGAATGCTCTATCTGCCCCGGCTGTTCGTC